>WNGB01005329.1_pt1 | contig 19262 bp, 21 predicted proteins | sample 5400681 | NCBI WGS metagenome assembly WNGB01 (sample SAMN13153367, study PRJNA577476) | soil metagenome | isolation source: 115 cm soil or saprolite under grassland replicate 2 | place: USA:California | collected 2016-06-15
TGATAATCACAGGGGCCAGAACAACGGGGCTTGTGGAGAGCCCGTTGCTCAGTAATGGGCACGGCGGGTTCGGGAAGCGGCCCGGGGAAACGGGCCGGTCGAAAGACCGGCACCGCGCCTCGGGCCGACTTCGCGGCGGTTACGACAACTTCGCCGCCGACCGGATCGCGGCGCTGAAAGTCGCCGAGGCCGCGCCGGAGGTGCCGGTGCTGGCGCGCGAGAACCGCAAGTTCCTGCGTCGCGCGGTCCGGTGCCTGGTCCCGGTTCCGCAATGGCGGCCCGACGAACCCGGATCCGCAGATTCCGGCAAGCCGTGGCTCTTGGCCGGCCTTGGCCGCAAACCCGGCTGACCGAGTGCACGCGCATTGGCCAACCGACGAGCCTAGACGTGTGGCTGAGAGCGAGCCTCGTCGCAGTTTCACGACCCGCCAGCGGCGGGCGCCGATTTTCTCGCCCGGCTGGGCGCCACGCGGGAGAGCTCGCCGGGCTGTTTCGGATACACGGGTGGCCAGGGCGCGTCCGGCAGCCCCCGCGCCTGGTCCCGCGCGTGCATCGCGAGCAACGGTTCCAGCGACTGTGGGTCACCGTTCACCCCGAGCCATGGATCGCCAACGGTTTCGAGCCGGGCGGGCAGCGACGCGATCGTGAACTGGTCCGGGTGGATATCGTTGATCTCCGCCCAGGCGATGGGGGCCGACACCTGCGCGCCCGGACGCGCCCGCACCGACCAGGCGCCGAAGACCGTCTTGTGCGGTGCGTTTTGGTTGTAATCGACGAACACCCGCGTACCGCGTTCCTCCTTCCACCACGCCGCCGTGATGAGGTCGGGCCGACGGCGTTCCAGTTCGCGAGCGACGGCCACCGCGGCGCTGCGCACTTGGTAAGAGTTCCAGCGCGGCTGTAGGCGGACATAGACGTGAAGGCCACGGTTGCCCGTCGTCTTGGGGTAACCGGTGACTCCGAGCTCAGCGAGCAGTAGCCGCAACTCGTGGGCGGCCTGGCGGATATGGGTGAAGGCCACACCGGGGCTCGGATCGAGGTCGATCCGCAACTCGTCGGCGTGATCTGGATCGGCGGCCAGGTGCGGCCAGACATGGAAACCCAGGCAGCCCAGGTTCACCGCCCACAACACGTGATCCAGGTCGGCGGCGACCAGCGCCCGCGACATGGTGCCGTTGGGCGTCGACACAGTGGTGGTCTGCAGCCAGTCAGGAACGCTCGCGGGCACGCGCTTCTGGAAGAACGACGGTCCTCCGACACCCTCGGGGAAACGCTGCAGCAGCACGGGGCGCCCGCCCATCGCCCGCATGAGCGGCTCCGCGACCCGCTGATAATGGTCGGCCAGGTCACCCTTCGTCTCGCCACGCTCGGCGAAGAACACCTTGTCCGCATGCGTGATCAGGCCGCTGCGCATCCCTGCCCACCTCCTGTGGCGCTTATGCCCTTCCGCAAGTCTCCCCTTCACGACTTCCGGCCCAGCACAAACTAATCGCCGCCGACCCGGGCGCCATGCGGCTCCTGGTCAAGGCACAACATGCATAGCATTAGGAGCACGAGTGAGCCAGTGTTCACCGTGCGCGCCGAGGACCAGCCGTCGTGGGCGGAATCCTGCATATGGCGCGGGCCTGCCTCGTGTCACGCGAGGGGGTCCCGCGGGGCAGACAAACCCGCAGGTCCGGGGCGGAAACCGCAACCACAATGACAAGCAAAACTGCAAACCCAGAACGATTCAAGACTGTCGAACAAAATTGCGGAATACTGGTCCTGGCCTGAGTGGGGCGGGTGGGACTGCACCCACGACCGGCGGATAATGAGTCCAGCCCGCCAGCAGTCCTCGTCAGAGCGCTGACCTGGGCAGACAAGAGCAGGTGTGATCCTGCTCAGGTCGATTTTGGCACGTATTGGGCATGATCAAGCTCGCTCCACTTCGGGCATCGAAGGTCACCGTTGCGGGCGGTGGTAGATCTCCGAGCGGTGGTCAACGTCGAGGACGTGGACTACGTGGCTGTTCTCATCGGTCCGGTAGACGATGCGATAGGTGCCGCGCCGGGCGGCATGACAACCGGCGAGCGGCCCGAACAGCGGCTTGCCGACCCGCTGAGGGTTGACCGCAAGCGCGGCATCGCAGAACCCCAGCACGGCGGCGGCAACGGCTTCCGGAAGCCGCTGGGCAATCGCTCGCCCTGCGGCGGGCTGGAATCGGATCTCGTACCGCTGCGCGGGCTCGGTCGTCACGTGCCGGTGACGCGGCGCCGGGCCAAGTCCTGGCGAACCGTGGCCATGTCAGCGCCGGGCTCGCCGCGGCCCAGAGCTGCCAGGCTCTCGGAGATGCGCGCGACAGCGTCGGTGTCACCGAGGATTTCCAAGGTCATCTCCAAGCCCTCAAGGTCATCCACCGACAGCAAGACAGCCTCGGGCTCCCCGTTGCGGGTCAGGGTGATCCGCTCATGCTGCTGGCGTACTCGCCTGGCCAGCTCAGACAGGCGCGCCTTGGCTTCGGACAACGGCACAGGCGTCGCAGCAATCGTCATAGTTAGAAATATAGACCTCGCTAGTCTACTTTTAGACCAACCCCGCGTGAGGAGGCACCGGTCAAGTTGCTGAGAGGGGCAGCATACGACCCGGACTCCCGCAATCTCGTAGTGATCAGCGCTCGCTGGGCGGCACGGCGGTCAGTGACCAGGATGGCTCCGTTGCGGGATGTCTTCGACCCCATGCGGGTGACTTCGATCATGCCCGTTATCACGTCCACGACGGTCTCTCCAGGCTGGAACACCTCTTTCGCCCGGTCAATCTGCTTTTGCTGCTTCTCTGTGAAATCGGACATCTTTGCTCCCCATGAAGCGTCCTTGAGCGCTGGCCGCAGAAACAGTCAGTGGCAGAGCATCGCACTCATCAAGGTCTAGACTGCGCACTTGATGCGCCGCCGCACAGGGCCGAGAGTCACCGGCATATGGCGCGCAGCCCTGTATCTCCACGATGGAGGGCTGGCAACACTCCTAAGCATGGCGAACCTCGCTCATCTGCCAGGAACGGCCTCTTCGTCCCGAAGCAATTTCGGAGTGTTTGTGGCGGTCTGGATGAGTCGAACAGGGAGCCTCTCACCTGCGAGAACGTCCTAGAGCCGTCGAGCCAGTTCGAGCGGTGCCGACAGACGTTGGCTCCCATGATTGGCTCCCCGGCTCCCGCGGGCGGGAGAGGGGCAACCCATGGCACTCAAGATCGACGACGACTGCATGTCCCTGGACACCGCCGGCACGGTCATAGCTACGGCAGCCCGTGTCGGCGACAGATGGACCATGAGCACGTGGCCCGACACGCTCGACCGCAATCAGGCGATTGCGGCTCTGGTGCTCGCTGAGCGGCTCGCCGCTGGCTACGGCGACAGGTTACATCATACGAACCGCTACGCCACCGCTCTGACCTGCAGTTTCTTGCTGCCACTCGCGCGCGAGCATCGTTCGGCGGCTCCGGGAGCAGCGGAAAACCTGCGTAAGAATCTTGCCATTGTCGATGGTTTGGCTTCCTAGAGCGATGTTCACCCGCGGCCTCGCCGGGCTTTGGCCTGGCCCCTCACGAGGTGCTCTACGTGGGCTACTCGCTGCACGCCGACATAGCCGGCGCCCAGGCGCTTGGCATCCGCACGCCCACATCAACCGCCGCGCGGCGGTTGCCGGGCGGATGCGTGCCCGATCACGAACACCCCGATCTGCGGGGAGTCCTCGCCTGCTCGGCTCAGCGCGGGGTCGGCGAGCTACAGCCCGAGCGCCGACTTGGTCGCGCCGGTCGCCAGCGACGTCCCGATGGATGTCGCTACGATTCAGCGCCCACTTGCCGGCGCGGCGATGCCGTCGCGATCGGTCGTCGTCCGTCGCTAGCGAGCGAGAGCCGGGGCGGCGAGCTCCGCGACCCGATCGGGGTCGGCGATCGTGTCGATCTTGATGATCCTGTCCGCGGCGACAGTGAAGGCCATCACGGCGATGGGCAGGCCAGCCCTTGTGATGACGACGCCGGCCGCCCCGTTGACGAGCACGTGGTGCAGTTCGCCATCGACATCGGCGCCTTGGCGCGCGTGGCGGGCGACGGCTGCCGCGCCACGGGCCATCTTCGACCCACCCTTGCCGAGATCGACTCGGGCCACGACGTCCGCGTGGAGCACGGAGACGAGTGCGTCGAAGTCGCCAGCGCGGCCAGCGGCGAAGAATGCGTCCACGACCTTTCGTTGACGGGCGAGATCGCGCTCTTGCGCGGGAAGCCCAGCCTCCTTCACTCGGCGGCGGGCTCTGCTGGCGAGCTGCCTAGTTGCCTGTGGCGTACGGCCAACTATCGCCGCGATCTCGTCGAAGGGCAGGTCGAAGACGTCGTGCAACACGAAGGCGAGGCGTTCCGCGGGAGCGAGGGCGTCGATCACGATCTGAAGGGCGAAGCCGACCGAGTCCGCCAGGACAGCCTCCGCCTCGGGATCGGCCCCGGCTTCGGGACTCACGATGGGATCGGGGATGGGCCGCTCGCGCCGGGCTGTCCGCGAACGGAGCAGGTTGAGGCAGACCCGAGCGACGATCGTCGTCAGCCACGCCTTGAGGTCCTCGACCCCGGCGGCGCCGGCGCGGCTGGCCCGCTCCCAGGCGTCCTGGACGGCGTCGTCGGCGTCGCTGAGCGAGCCCAGCATCCGATAGGCCACCGCCCGTAGATGGGGCCGGTGCTCCTCGAAACGAACGGTCAGCCACTCGCTCTCGTCCATCCTTCACCTCCTCGCGTCGTCGCTCCCCACTACAGATGACCCGCCGGCGGCGACCGATGTGACAGACCAGGGCAGTGTCACACCGTCGCACTCCCCCGTGTCCTAGGAGGACCACAATCAAGGAGGATCCGCATGGACACCCAGCACGACGCACCGGCAGTCGAGATCGCCCGCGCACACGTGGAAGCGTGGACCAACCACGACTTCCACACCGCACGCGCCGGCCTGGCGCCCGACGTCAGGTTCACGATCACCACGACGCAGCCCCTCCCGCAGACCCTCGAACTGAACGGCGCGGACGCCTACATGAAAGGCCTTGCGTCCGCGGCGCGGTTCGCCGTACCCGGCAGTCTGCGCATCGCCGCCAGCACCGGAGACGAACGCAACGCGATGCTCATGCTGACCTACCTGGTCGACTTCGGATCAGGGAACGAGGCGGACTTCGGGGCGGACGCATGGAAGGGAGAGTGGACCTTGTCCGTCGCCCGGCTCTACCGACTCGACGACATGGCCAAGATCGAGGCCGAGCACGTGACCTACTACATGACGCCGAACTAACCGCCCGCCACGTCCTGCCGAAGCGCATCCACTTCGGCAGGACGTGGTGTTCAAGCCGTGCGTGCTCGTGGCGCCACCCTACTGGCCTCCCGGTACCCAGCCGTCTGATTCAACACGTTGTCGGCCCCCGCGCCGCGGACGAACGGTCTCGCGCGCCCTCGTACTGGTGTACGAGGGCGTGAGCAAGCTGATGGGTCACGACGGGTCTCGGCCGGCGCGGGTGGCCACGACGGGACCGTGCACCGGTCGAGCAGCACCGAGGGGCAGGACTGGACCAGTCGGTCCAGATGGCGGAGGCGGAGGTGGTCTTGGGCGACGGCAGTCACCTGTGGGCCATACCGGCCGAGGTCGTCGCCGAATAGCCCAGCCCGCGGGCGCTGTCCCACCACCCCGTGCGGGCGACAGCGCCGACACGTCAAGAAAGCCCATCTGGTGCGGCGCCGCAGACTGCTCCCCCGGAGACCGGACTCCAGGCGGGCAACCGACTCGCGGTCGGCCCGCGAGGGCGACCGCGAGTCGTGCCATCCTCCCACTCTTCGCGGCCAGGACCGCCGGGCCCGATGAGGTCGGGGAGGTCGCCGTGGGACGTCGAGCCCGCACACGAACGGTCGTGGCAATCGCGGAGCACGGTGTCCGGGTCGCGATCCAGGTCCGCCGCTCCACGACAAGGAGCACCAGCCGTTCTCCATCGAGGCGCAGGACGGCCGGCTGCGGCCTCCGGTCTGCAAGAGGCCGTCGCCGCCGCGGTCGCCGACCGCTTCGACGTCCTACTGGTGTACCGCGTCGACCGGTTCACCCGTCGCTGGCTCCGTCCAGGAGCGCAAACGATGTGCGAAGCCCTGCTCGCCAACTACGCATCGATGACGGGGTTGCCACCCAGCCATCCGCGTCGCCGCTCAGCCGGGACGACACTCCAACGACCCTGCAAAACAGAGGCGCGAACCGCACAGAAAGCGGTTCGCGCCTGTCCACCTTCGGTGGGCCGTAGGTTACAGCATACGAACCGCTGCGCCACCGCCGCGACCTGCAGTTTCAGGCTCCCGCTCGCACGCGAACGCCGAACACAGGTCCTGCGCTCGGCCGGACGGCCAGCCCGGCCATCGACGCGGCCAGCAATGCCCGGGTCGCTCGGCCATCGCTGGCTGCCGGCCTGCTCAGCAACGCAGGGCGGCACATGCCAGAGGGCACGGCCGTCACCGCGGGCCGCCGGCGACGCGATGCCAGCGGCCGGCCCGGCACTGGTGCGGCGCCGCGGATATCCCGGCGGTTCAGCCGATGGTGCTGACCGCGGCCGGCATCGGGCCTGGCATCCCACCGGACCCGTTTCCCGGCTCCTGCGGCGGTTCACCTGCGCTGGCACCTCGCGGTAGGTGGCCGCCGCTGACGACGGTGCGTGCTGGTCACCGGCAGGCCTGGCATGACGCGCGTCAGGATTGTACTGATTCGGCCTGCTAGGACGGCTCCCCGGCGGGGGCGCCTCCGGGCGGGGGCAGCGGGCCGCGGCGCAGCAGCGTACCGCAGATGACGGCGCCGGCCGCGAAGATGCCGGTACACCACCAGAACACCGTGGTGTAGCCGTGGACCGCCCCGAGGTGAACCTGCGGCGGTGCTGGCTGCCCGTTCACGTGGCTGGCCAGGTAGCTGGCGGTGGCGCTGGCCGCGATCGTGTTGAGCAGCGCGGTGCCGATCGCGCCGCCAAGCTGCTGCCCGGTGCTGACGCTCCCGGAGGCTATCCCCGCGTCGCGTGGTGCCACGCCGGAGGTACCGGTGCGGAGCGCCGCGCCGTAGATGAGGCCCATGCCGACACCGATCACCATGGTCGGCCCGAGCAGGGCCGACGCGTAGCCCGAATGCACGCCGATCCTGGTCAGCCAGGCCATGCCGGCTGCGTTGAGCAGCAGGCCGACGGTGACCAGCGGCTTGGGGCCGAACCGCGGCGTCAGCACAATGTTGCCCACGTTGGTCGCTACTGCGGTGAGCACCACCATCGGCAGCAGGGCGACGCCCGAGGTGATCGCCGAGTAACCCAGGTCGGTCTGCATGTAGTAGACGAGGAACAGGAAGACGCCGAAGATGCCGACGCCGAGGATCAGCATGGTGAGGTAGGCGCCGCCGCGGTTGCGGTCCAGGACGACCCGGGGCGGCAGCAGCGGCTGCGCGGCGCGAAACTGCCAGAAGGCGAAAACGATCAGCAGCGCGACGCCGACCGCGAGGACGCCCCACGTCGAGGGCGTGTGCCAGCTGTGCGTCGCGGCGTTGGAGAAGCCGTAGACCAGGCAGAACATCCCGCCCGACACCAACACCACGCCCGGGACGTCCAGCCGGGCGCCCGGCGTCTTGGGCTGCCTGCCCAGCAACAGCACGCCTCCGATGATCGCGATTCCGGCGAAGACCAGATTGACGTACAGGCACCACCGCCACGACAGGTAGGAGGTCAGCGCACCGCCGATCAGCAGCCCTAGGGCCGCGCCGCTGGCCGCGACCGCGCTGAAGGCGCCGAACGCCTTGCCCCGGTCCTTCGGCTCGGTGAACGTCGTGACTATCAGCGACAGGGTAGACGGTCCCAGCAGCGCGGCGAAGACCCCCTGGCAGGCGCGCGCCGTAACCAGCATCGTGAAGTTGACCGAGGCGCCACCGACGGCGGAGGCGGCCGCGAAGCCGACCAGCCCGATGAGCAAGGTCGCCTTACGGCCGACCAGGTCGGCCAGCCGCCCGCCGAGCAGCAGCAGGCTCCCGAATGACAGCGCGTACGCGGTCACGACCCACTGCCTGTCGGCGTTCGTGAACCCCAGGTCGTCCTGCGCCGACGGCAGCGCGAGGTTCATCACGGTCACGTCGAGGACGACCATGAGGTAGGCGACGCAGATGACGGCGAGGATCAGCCACCGCCTCGAGTCCCCGGCCGCCGTCCCGGCCGCCCCCGGGCCCGGCCCGGCCGCAGGGGCTGTGCTCCGTACTGCCATGATCATCTCCTTGTCACATCGAACGGACTTGAGCCTCCCTGTTCGCTGGAGGTGTTCGTCTTAGCAGTACGACAACACAGGCCTTCGCAATGTGAGGCGACGCGCCAACCTCACAGTTCGGTGCGATGTCTTGTCGAACTGGTGAGGGCAGATGCGAGCGAGGGAGTCGTCGACACAATGACCACCCAATCCGAGCCAGGACACGGCCGACCCGATCCGAGCCTGAACGCGATCATGAGCGAGCGGCGTCGGCTGATCAATCTCGCCTACCGGCTCCTCGGCTCCCTGGCCGATGCTGAGGATGCGGTGCAAGAGACGTATGCCCGCTGGTACGTCATGCCCCAACAACAGCAGGAAGCCATCGAATCCCCCGGCGCCTGGCTGACGAAGGTCGCCAGTCGCATCTGCCTCAACCTGCTCGGCTCGGCACGGGCCCGGCGCGAGCGCTACGTGGGCGAATGGCTCCCGGAGCCGCTGCCCGAACCTACCGAGTGGCTCAACGGGCGGTCGGGCGACACCACGGCCGACCCGGCCGACCGAGTCGCCCTCGACGAGTCGATCAACATGGCCTTTCTCGTCGTGCTCGAATCGATGACCCCGGCCGAGCGGGTCGCGTTCATCCTGCACGACGTCTTCCGCTACTCCTTCGCCGAAGTCGCCGATATCGTCGGGCGTACCCCGGCGGCATGTCGCCAGCTGGCCTCCTCAGCCCGCCGTCGCATTCGCCCGTCGCAGGCTCCCCCGACCCCCTCCGCCCGGCAGGCCGGCATTGTCAGGGACTTCAAGCAGGCATGGGAAGCCAAGGACATCGACGCCCTCATCGGCTTGCTCGACCGCGACGCCACGGCGATCGCCGACGGCGGCGGCCTGGTCAGCGCCGCGCTCCGCCCGATCGAAGGCGCCGAGCAGATCGCGCGCGTCTGCGTCGATATCGCCGGCAGGGTACCCAACCTGACGATCCTGGAGCGTACGGTCAACGGCCAGCCCGGCCTGGTCGCTCAACAAGGGGGCGTCACCGTGATAGTGGCGGCGTTCGACGTCGCAGGCGACCGGATCAAGCACATCTGGGCGGTACGCAACCCCGAGAAGCTCCTGCCTTGGACGGTCGGCCACAGCACCGCGACCCCGGCGGGTATGCGGATCGCCGTCGAAAAACCCGCGTCGAAACAGTGATCGCCCCTGCGGCCAGCCAGTTCGCGTTGGAGGACCAACCCCACCAGGCCGCAAGCCTCAAACCACCGCTGAGGTTTAGAAGGAAAGACCTCGCCATGTCCACGCCCATAACGGCCAAGCAGGACAACCTCCGGTCGCGTCTGCGCGACCCCACCCAGTTCTTCCCCGAGTTGGCAGCAATCTCCGGAGCCGTGCACAAGGCCACCCGGAACGGTTCGATTCCGCAGACCACCATCAGCCTGGTGCAGCTCCGCGCCCGGGCAGATCGTCGGCAGCACTTACCACACCGTGCGGGTAACCGGCAACCTCCGCAAGGCCGGGGAAACAGAGGAGCGCATCACCGCCGCGGCGTCATGGCAGGACGCCCCCTTCACCGACGTCGAACGGGTCGCATTGGAGCTCGTGGAGGCGGTCCTCACCCCGAACCCGTTCGGGGAGCGCGTCTCCGACGCGCTGTACGCCAAGGCATCCACGCACTACGACGACGAGGCGCTGTGGACGCTCACCTTGGCGATCGGCCACTTCTGCTTATCCCCGTCGCTCTCGTCGGCAAGCCGATCCCCGGTAGTCCCCCGGACTCATCCTGAGCGCGGCCAGCTCGGAACAAGGATGGCACTTCACCCGAGTCCTGGCCTTGACCGAAGACGGCGACCTGATCCCTCTCGTCGACGAGGCCGGGAACACGTTCGCGTGGAGGGCCGACGACACTGAGACGCACGCCGTCCGGCCTCATGAGAGCGACCTGTTCTAGGTCCTGCCCACGGCGACGTGGACATCGCGCCGACTCAACGGGCCCTGCCGCGAGACGTCAGCGTCCAACACGTCGCCCTCGGGCTCCAGTTCACCGCCCTACTAGATGCCCGAGAGCCGGACGTCAGACCCGCACTCTTCCACTACAGCCAAACCATGGACTACCGCCCGGAATTCACATCGATGGCCCTCGCTAATAGCGACTCCGGGCAGATCAAGGCGCTACGAGAAACCTACGGCGCGGAACCACAGACACTGGCCGACGTTCTCCTCCTCGTCCCTCCAGACAAGATCGAAGAACGCAAGCGCGAGTATCGAATAGGACGGTGATGTGCGCTGGATGCTGTTCGGGGGTGAGCTCTGAAGTCTTTGGCGTCGCGCACAGCGATGCGTAGCTTTGGCCACAGATGGCTGTCGGTCGGCGTGGCGAACGCGGCGGCCTCTCGAATGGTAGCGGGCCGCCCAGACAAGCCAGCCGCGGGCCTCGCCTGCGGCCCGCGACCGAACTCGCCGGACTAGCTGCGACGAGTCTCGATACGGCTCGACCCCGCAGAGTTACCGGCTGTACTCTCAGAACTCTCCGTAAGGTCGAGGGCGTTTCCGAAGTCGCTCCCGTGCGGTCATCTCCGGATGATCGGGGCGCCGGGGCCAGGGAACTGCCCGATGTTGGTCGCGCCGGCGCCCCGCTAACTCGGCGAGAGCGCGGCCTGGGCCGCACCCGAGATCACTGCACTCCTTTCGGTCATTCCCCGACAGCCGTCTTCGTGGCGCCGCCGTGTTGTGTGACTCGCGCACGAAGTTTCACCATGGCTCCTCCAACGCAAGTGCGAACTTGGGGCGGGCTCCGCGTCGTCGTCACTGTCCGTGCTGACAGGGGCGGGGGTATCGCCTCGTGTGGGGATGGAGTGGCGGATCACGATCTTGCCGGGGCCCCGTCCGGGCCGGTCACGACTAGCGCGACCTGGAACAGCCACGCCGAATCCGGCAGCGCCGCCGGCCTCGGTCGCCCCTGCCAAAATTCGCGATGATCCACTCGGACTACCACCTCACCGGGGGACTGGACGCCTTCTTCGGCGCATGTGGCACGTCGGTATCCGGGAATTGTGCGACATCTGCCCGGTCGCTCAGTTCCGGCTGTGCGAGCGGGCGCACCGGGTGCCGACGGCGCGCCAGATCCAAGAGGTCGCGGGCGCGCTGCCAGCGGCGCGAGAGTTGCAGATCGTGGACATCACTCAGCGCGCGGCCGTGGTCAGCGGCCTGCCAAGCGAGCAACCGCGCTATTTCCTTCAGCACGCCCTGGGGTTCCAGGTTCACGACGCGAGCCGCCCGCACAGGCCTCGCCGTCACGGCCGAGCCGACATCGGGTGGGAGCCATCATGACCGCATGGAATGACCACCGGTACGCCGTGATCGACGTGGAGGGGAACGGGCGGCACCCACCCGATCTCGTGGAACTGGCCGTAGTGCCGGTCGTGGCGGGTGAGATCGGCGAACCGACGGCCTGGCTGTTCCGGCCAGACGAGCCGATCACGCCGATGGCCCGGCGCATCCACGGGATCAGCAACGACATGGTGTCGGACGCGCCGGAATTCGCCGAGCGGGCCGCAGAGGTACAGGCCCATCTGAAGGGCGCCGTCGTGATAGCCCACAATGCCGGGATTGACCTCGGCGTGCTGAAGCGCAAGCTGCCGGATTTCGCACCGGCCGAGGTGCTCGACACGTTGAAGCTGTCGCGGCGGCTCCTGCCTGGCCATGCCAGTTATCGGCTCGGCGCGCTGGTGAAGGCTCTCGATCTTTGTAACGGGTTGCCAGCAGCGCTGAAGCCGCACCGGGCGACGTATGACGTGCTCGTCACGGCCCGGCTGCTCGTGCACCTGGCCACCCAGACCAGCAGCGCACCGCTGTCCCTTGAAGATCTGCGCGACGGCCCGGGAGGTGCAGACAATGCGCTCTTCTAACGGCTTGTTCATCTCGATTGACGGCCCGTCCGGCGTGGGCAAGAGCTCGACCGCACGGACGCTGGCGGGGCGGCTGCGAGCACAAGGCCGACCGGTGCACCTCACGAGCGAGCCCTCCAACGGGCCCATCGGCGAGCTGGCTTGCGAGCTGACCGAAACGCTGCGCGGGATCGCCTTGGCCTGCCTGTACGCCGCGGACCGCTATTACCACCTGGCCACCGAGGTGCGCCCGCACCTGGACGCCGGAGACGTTGTCATTACCGATCGCTACACCCCATCGGCACTGGTGATGCAGCAGGTGGCAGACCGCAAACCCAACTTACGATCATCGATCTACCGCAGCGATGCCGACGGCCGATGGCACGGCTGGGTCACTATGGGCACGAAGGAAGACGGATCGCTGGACCGCCGCCACCGGACCGGCGCGACCCAGGCCGTCACCAGAAAGGTCCAGGCGCTGGAGCGCCAGCGGGACGGCGGCACCCCGGGCAAGCCCGGCAGACCGCTCACGGTCGCGGCTTGGCTAGACACCTGGCTGACGACGATCGCGCCGCGCACAGTCGCGCAGAGCACGCTGGATAGCAGCTATCAACCGAAGGTGCGCCGCTGGATCATCCCCCAGCTCGGCAAGCACCGGCTCGACCGGCTCGAGCCCGAACACCTCGACGCGTTCTACGCCTGGCTGGCCACTCAGCACCTCAAGCCGAACACGATCCTGCAGATCCACCGCATCCTGTCCCGGGCACTCAAGATCGCATGGAAACGCGGCAAGACCGGCCGCAACGTCGCCGCGATGGTGGATGCGCCGGTCGGCGAAGAGATCGAGATCGAGCCGCTGACTCGCGATGAGGCGCGCCAGATCCTCGCCGCGGTGAAGGACACACCCAACGGCGCCCGCTGGTCGGTCGCCCTGGGCGCTCGGCATCCGCCAGAGCGAGGCGCTCGGGCTGCGCTGGCAGTACGTCGATCTCGACGCAGGCATGATCGAGGTTGGCTGGCAGCTCAAGCGGGCCAGATACCGGCACGTCTGCGGCGACCCTGCCGCATGCACCGAAGGCCGCCACCGCAGGCCCTGCCCACCGAAATGCAAGAAGCATAGGCACCATAACGGCTGCGCGGTGGACTGCCGCAAGCGTGGCCATCGCTGCCCCGAGGTAAAGCGGCCCTGCCCGGACGGCTGCACCAACCACGCGCGAGAGTGCCCGCAGCGCACCGGGGGTGGCTGGTTCTTCGCCCGCCGTAAGGGCGTTAAACCCGGCCGCGGCACGGCCACGCTCATCTTGGCGCTCCCCCAGCCCCTGGTCGCCGACCTGCGCGCCCATCGCAAGGCCCAGCTCGCCGCCCGCATGACCGCAGGCGCGGCCTGGCAGGACTGGGACCTGGTGTTCTGCGGGCCCCATGGCGGCCCGCTGTCCGCCGAGGACGACTGGCATGACTGGCGCGCGGTCCTCAAGGAAGCCGGTGCCCGGGCGGCCCGGGTCCACGACGCTCGCCATACCGGCACGCTCCTGCTCGAACAGGGCATCGACATCCGCGTGGTGCAGCAGATCCTCGGCCATTCACAGCTTCGTATGACCGAGCGCTACACCCACGTCACCCAGAAGCTCACCCAGGACGCCGCCAACCGGATGGGTAAGGCCCTGTGGGGATGACGACCGCGCGGCTCCTGCTTAAGGCACAACATGCATAGCATTAGGAGCGTGAGTGAGCCAGTGTTCACCGTGCGCGCCGAGGACCAACCGTCGTGGGCGGAAATCGTGCAACACGCTGAGCACGGTGAGTCCGTTTCGGTGATAGCCCACGGCGACCATGTGGCCGACATCGTGCCATCTGGCGAACTGGACCGGCTTCGCGAGACGATCGAGGTCTTGTCGGACACCGAGCTGGTGCGCGACTTGCGGGAAGGACTGGCCGATGCACGCGCTGGCCGCGTTTTCTCCGCTGAGCAGATCGCTGCTGACCTAGCGGCCCGCCGCGCCGCTGGCGAATTCGCGAAGCACCGCGCTACACGATCTTCTTCACGCCTGCCGCCCGCCGTCGGCTCGACAAACTCCCCCTTCCAGCCGCTGTCGCCCTTTATGAACACCTGACCGGCCCAGTTGCCGAGAACCCATACCGGCTGGGCAAACCCCTGGACGCGCCGTTTGACGACGTCTGGACGACCCGGCGCGGCGACTACCGTGCCCTGTACATCATCGATGACCGGGAGCGTGTCGTCACGGTCCTGGCGGTAGCCCATCGCCGTGATGCCTACCGGCCTGGATGATCCTGTACGTGTCGCATGGCACGAGGCCTGTGTCGCGCGACGAGGCGCTATGACAAACCCGCAAGCCAGGAGCGCAATCTGCGACTGCAACCAAAACTGCAACCAGCAAGGATCCATATGTCGAACGCAGTTACGAAATGTACGCTCCGACCTGGTGGGGCGGGTGGGACTCGAACCCACGACCGGCGGATTATGAGTCCGCTGCTCTGACCGGCTGAGCTACCGCCCCGCCACGCGAGGCATTGCAGCAACGCGTGACCTACAGCGACGCGTGACATTACAGCAGAGCAACGCCGCGAGCGCGAACTGACCAACAACTCGCGCCACCTCAGGCCAGCCAGCACCTACCGGCTCAGGACCGGCTCAGGACCGGCTCAGGACCGGCTCATCTGCATGGCCATAGCGTGCTCAACAAGGGTGATCAAGGTGGTCTTCGTTGATTCCCTGCTGCGCGCGTCGCACTGGATGATCGGCACCTGTGAGCTGAGTGAAAGCGCATCGTGGACGTCCTGGACGGTATGCGGGAAATCGCCGTAGAAGCCATTGACGCCGATGATGAACGGCAAGCCCGCGGCCTCGAAGTAGTCGACGGCAGGGAATGAGTCAGCGAGCCTCCTGGTGTCGACCAGCACAACAGCGCCGATCGCCCCATGGATCAGGTCATCCCACATGAACCAGAACCGATGCTGGCCGGGGGTGCCGAACAGATAGAGCACCAATCCCGCGTCGAGCGTCAGCCGACCAAAGTCCATGGCCACTGTCGTCGTCGTCTTGTCAGGTACATGTGACAGATCGTCCACGTCGGTGCTCGCCACCGTCATCACCGCCTCTGTCGTGAGGGGCGTGATCTCCGATACCGAACCGACGAATGTGGTCTTTCCGACGCCGAAACCACCCGCGACCACAATCTTGACCGACGTCATCGCCGCGCCGACCGCCGGTCCCTGGCTGAGGCCACCGGGCGCCGGTCCCTGACTCAGGCCACGCGCCGGTCCCTGGCCGACACCACCGGCCGCAGGCACCTGGCCGACACCACTGCCCGCCCACGGAGCAGGCCTCGCGGAAGCCCCCGAACTAGAGCTTTCGTAGTCCACTTAGCACCCTTTCGAGCAGGTTGAGGTCCGGGCGTCCCTCCACGTGGTCAGTCTGGTGCACTCGAACAAGTCCTTCGACGGCCATGTCTGCGACGAGGACCCGCGCCACACCTAGCGGCATCCTGAGCACTGCGGAAATCTCCGCGACCGAACGCCAGTCACGGCAAAAGCCCAGGATGGCCTGGCATTCTGGGCTGAGAACTGAAAGATCACGCGGCTCGTAGTGAGACGCGGCAACCATCGCCTCGATCTGGAGTTGATACTTCGGCTGGGTGCGGCCTCCCGTCACGGCATATGGCCGAACAAGCGGGCTGGACACGGTCTCCTCACCAGTACCTAGCTCGCTCTCGCGGGTTGACGGTACCGCTACCGGAGGATAGCTCCAGCGAAGATCGCCGCCCGGACGCAGTGCGTGCGTCCCGTCATCCCTGGAGCGGTCGCGGCCCTGGCCGGCCACAGGTCTCTCCCGTCACTATTTGCCATCCTCGGACCACTCTGGCGGGAACGCGCTGCGCAGTTGCGGGGTAAGCGCGCGCCCCACACGCTCCACTAGCAACGCCATCTCGTAAGCCACCAGACCCATGTCGCAGTCGGCGGACGCGAGCACAGCCAGACTAGATCCATCACCGATGGCCATGACGATGAGCAAGCCGCGCTGCATCTCCACGACGGTCTGCGCGACCGGGCCACCTTCGAAAATCCTGGCTGCACCCTGCGTCAGGCTGGTGAGGCCCGACGTGACGGCGGCAAGCTGATCTACGCGATCGGGGGGGAACCCGTGTGAAAATCCCATGGGAAGCCCGTCGGACGAGACGACGATCGCGTGGGCGACAGCCGGAACGCGTTCGACGAAGTTTGTGACCAGCCAGTTGAGATCCTGCACCGGATGGGCTACTGGGCTCACACGTCCTCCTCGCTCGCTCCAGCTCTGCCTGAACCGCCATCAGCAGGCCCGGCGCGCAAGCCGGGGAATCGGTTCCTGACCGCCGCGGTGCCGCGGCCGACCGGTTCAGCCCCCCTCGCATTGGACCGCGCTCCGCTCGCACCGTTCACCGCGACCAGACCTCGAAGATGGCGCCGCGGCCGTCACCGAACGAAACCGGCATGGCGCGCCCCTTCCCGGGTGACGGGTCACTGACAGGTTCATCGTGACGGTCCGGCGCCCACTTTAGCCTGATAGCGGCCGGAGACCACCTCAATACGGTAATGAGCTGCAAATACCTGTCTACCGCGTTCATGTCGCGACGTCTCGGTGTTGATGCACTGTCGCACCACGCCCAGGTCTTTCGTCCAGGAGAATTCAATACTTCAGCTCGCAGCTAGGTGAATACGCATCGTTACCCTCCCCCGCGGAGCTTGGCCGCCTCGCGACAGGTTCTCCGCACGCCTCCTTAACGGCTGCCGCTGCGTGACGCCTGCTACCTGACTGCAACCGATCGCGAAACGCTGCCACAACCCGCGTGAAACAGGGTCGATGTATGGAAAACATCGACAAAGTCACCCGCACAACCGCCCGCCCGGCGATGCGGCTGGCTGCGCTGTCGCTCCTGGTCGCGGCGTCCCTGGTCGCAGTGTCCCTGGTCGCGACGGTTTTCCTGGCGGGAATGACCTCGGCGGCACGGGCCGCGACCGCCGCGGGCGCCTCGGTTCGCGGCACCACCGCACGCATCCAGGCGCTGCTGGACCGACCGGTGAACGGCAAAGTGGACCTGCCCTCGGGGACGTTCACGATCCGCCCGGCGTTGCGGCTGCACCAAACTGAAACGATCATCGGCCACCACACCACGCTCAAGGTGGCGAGCGGCTCGGACAACTATGCGGCGGTGCTGTCCGGCGCTAGCGCCGCGACGGATCTGACCGGTCTCACGATCACCGGGGTCACATTCGACCAGAACACCGCGGGCAATCCCATCCACAGCGTCTCCCCGCTGTATCACGGCTTCCCGAGGTTCGTTGTGCTGGTGGTGGCGGGCTCGAACGTCAAGATCACGCACAACACGTTCAAGAACACCAACAACCTCAACACGATCGTGACAGGCGGAGCCGCCAGCCACGCGACGATCAGCGGCAATGTGTTCCGGACGATCAACGCCCCGTGGCACGATCACTCATCCGTCTACACCACTGGCCCCCAGACCGTGATCAGTGGCAACACCTTCGTCGGCTCGTCAGCGATCGCCGCAGCGATCGAGGTGCACGGCACCGGGGTCACAGTGACCCGTAACCGCGTGGCTGGGTACTACCGCGGCGTGAACATCGTCAGTCCCCACACGACCGTCAGCCACAACAAGGTCATCGGCGCGGTCAACCCCGTCGACCTGTGGTCCACCGTTTCGCCCGGTCTGCACGACGTGAAGGTGACCCATAACCTGCTCAACCGCAACCTGCCGTCCTGGTCTCGTGCGATGAGGACACATGGTGGCATTCCGTCCGCCGGGTATACCAAGCAAGTGATCACGGACAGCACGTCAAAGTTCCCGATGCACCGGATCATCATTCGGGGGAACCACGGCTGACCCCCGGCCACCCGTCAGGGCGGCCCGGACGCAGCCGATGATGCGATCGATGTCGGAACCGGTGAGCCCCGGATGCACGGGCAGCGACAGTACCTCAGCAGCCGCCAGCCGCGCCTGCGGCGTCGTGTCGCGGATCACCCTTGGATGGTCGTGGTAGCACTGATAGTCGTGGACCAGCCTCGGGTAGTACGGCCTGGCGTCAATACCGGCAACGGACAGACGGCTGCGCAGCCGGTCCCGGTCCATCCGTGCCGCTGCGGTAAGGCGCACCGTGTACTGGTGCCACGCGTGCTGCCGGTCCGGCGGGACGGCAGGAAGCCGCAGGCCGGGCACGTCCGCCAGACCCGCGGAAAGCAGGGCCGCGTTTCGCGCCCTCCGCGCGTTCACCGACGCTAGCTTGCTCAGCTGTACTGTGGCGATCGCCGCCTGCATATCGGTCAGCCGGTAATTGTGGCCTGGCAGCTCATACTGGTAGTGCTCCCGCATGCCGTGGTTACGCAACAGGCGCAACGAATCCGCGATCTTATCGTCGCCCGTGGTGACAACCCCGCCCTCCCCGCAGGTGATGTTCTTCGTCCCGTACAGCGAGAACGCGGCGGTGCCCGAACAACCCACGGGGTCCGCACCCACCCGCGCGCCGTGGGCCTGAGCCGCGTCCTCGATGATCGCGAGCCCGTACCGCGCGGCCACGCCGCAGATGGCCGGCATGTCCGCGGGCAATCCATAGAGGTGCACCGGCACCACCGCGCGGGTGCGGGAAGTTACCAATGCGGCAATGGCGCCAGGACCAATGGCGAGGTCCTCGCCGATGTCGGCGAACCGAGCGGTCGCGCCCACCTCCAAGATCGCGTTGAGCGTGGCGGCGAAGGTGAACGGCGTCGTAATCACCTCGTCACCAGGGCCGATGCCGTGCGCCCTCAGTGCCGCGACAAGGGCGACGGTACCGTTGCTGACCGCGACCGCGTGCGCGGCCCCGTGCGCGGCCGCGAAAGCGCGCTCGAATTCCGCGACCCTCGCGCCTCCGGTCAGCTTGCCCGAGCGCAGTACCTCAAGCACCGCCCTCTCCTCGGCGGCACCGAGTCGCACATGGGCGAGCGTGATCGGCCGAAGGCCGTTCGGCTTACCTGTGGGCCCGGGCTGGTCGCGTCCGGCAGCCACCGGCATCGAACCGGCCACCGGCGACGGGGGGGAGCCGCTGAGGCCGGCTGGCGGGCGCGGGACCACGGTGGGCTGGTGTGCCTGC
>WNGB01014331.1_pt1 | contig 19258 bp, 26 predicted proteins | sample 5400681 | NCBI WGS metagenome assembly WNGB01 (sample SAMN13153367, study PRJNA577476) | soil metagenome | isolation source: 115 cm soil or saprolite under grassland replicate 2 | place: USA:California | collected 2016-06-15
GCGATCCCTGAGAGCACCAGCCAGCCCCGCCCGCGGCTGGCGTCGAACGCCAGCGCGAGCGCGACGACGCCGTCGAGTAGCGCGTAGATGCCGAACAGGTAGACGAACACCTGGATTGCCGTGCGGGTGTACGCAAACACCAGCAAGCCGAACAGAATACCGACCACGCCGCGCACGACTGGAATCCACCAGTTCCGAACCAGTTGACCGACCATTGTGTGCCTTCCTTTCAAGTGTCAGCAGAGCGGGACAGCTGCGGCTGTCGCTGCTCGCCGCGCCGCTCAGTATGTCACGACGACATTGTTGATGACGTTGGTCACACCCGGCGTGCGCCAGGCGACATCCTCGGCCATATCGTACTCGCTCCAGTATCGTACCGTGCCGCTGAGAGTCACGCTGTGCCCGTTGGTCGAGACGCTGACGGTGTCGTCGAACAGCTCGCCGTTACGCGCAAACGCGGCGGCAATCTGGTCGTCGATATCGGGGGCCGACGGCTGCTCCAGGACGGCGATGTTGGAGATCACGTCGCGCACACCGGCGATGCTGGCAGCATCGCCCTCGGCAGCGACACGCTGGTAGTAGTAATCGACATCGCCGCCGAGTGTCACCACACCGTCGCGGACGCTGACCGTGATGCGCGTGTCCGGCACCTCCAGGTCGAGCGTCAGCATGCTGCGCACGTCGGCGGCGATCTGCTCGTCGGTGCGCAGCCCGAAGGCCGCCGGGTCTACCAGAATGTCGTTGTCGACCTCTTTGACGCCGAAGACCCGAAAGGCGGCATTTGTCGCCGCGTACTTGGTCGCGAAGGTGGCGGCGCTGCCGGTCAGCGTCACATTCCCGTCGCGCACGGCAACATCGAGATTCGCGATCGTCACCCTGGGGTCCCACGCCAGCTCGGCGTATACGTCGTCGCGAATGTCACTATCTTTCCGTGCCATGAGGTTCCTCCTGTGTGTTCCACATATGTTGATTGACCAGTGCTGGCGGCCGTCTCAGCCTCGGGCCGCCAGGGCACACATCGCGGAGATGTGTGCCACGGACCGAGTCGACTTATCGCATGCGGGCAGCGGCGCTAGCAACCACTGCATGTCACATCGATACGACAGGTGCGATTCCGTACCGCGTCTCTAGCATACCCAACCGACACATGCTTGTCGCCTGTCGCGAGTGCAGATGGATCTACGACGAAAGATAAGCCTGACACTGGTATTTCCGTTGAGATGCGCGCTGATCGAACGATCGGGATCGACATCGCTGGACTTTCCAGTTGTGTGCTGACCTTTTGGATGAAGAATATTCGCGCCTGGGGTAAGCGACACGGAGCATATAAAGGCCTAAGCTATAGATAGAGAAGAGAACCGCTGAAAACAACAGTTCCGCAGCTTACGATCGAGGAGCAAAGAGGATGCAAACACAATCTGATGAACGTCGCACCTTCGTCGAGGCGATTATGAATCGTTTACGGCGGCACTATGCCGAACAGACACCGCTGCCGTGCAACGAAGATAGCCAGACGCTCTCTTTAGCCCAGCTGCAACGACTCTATCGCTGCGTCATGAGCGAAGGCTACGGCGAATAAGTAAGGAGTGCTATCAGCTATGGCCGTTTTCAAGACCGGCCGTCCCGAGGGCGATCACGCAGCCAGGGCATCGCTACGAGCCGGAATGCGCGACGATCGAACGGACGACGAGTTGATCACCATGATCTCAGCTGGCGAGAGTGCCGCCTTCGAAACGCTCTACTACCGATATGCGGCTAATGTCTACCAGACGGTGCTGCGCATCGTGCAGGATCGGGCGCTGGCGGAAGATCTGGTGCAGGAAGTGTTCTGGCGTGTGTGGCGACGAAGCTCTCGCTTTGCTGGCAAGTGCGGTCAGGTAGCGCCGTGGCTGCGCGTGGTGGCTCACAATGTGAGCGTCGACGAGCTACGGCGCATGCGCGCCCGGCCAGTCCTGGTCCGCGTCGAGCTCGAGCAGGCGCGCGTGCTCCAGCTTCCCGACGACCAGGCCGATGTCCTCGACTCCACGATGCAGCGGGAGCAGCGCCGGATGATCGTCTCGGCCCTTCAGCAGCTGCCGGTCGAGCAGCGCCAGGTGATTGAGCTGAACTACTTTGGCGGTCGCTCGTACAAGGAGATCGCCGCCGTGCTCAACCACCCGCTCGGCACGGTGAAGACGCGCGCGAGGCTGGGGCTGCGGAAGCTGAAGCAGGCCCTCGCGATGGAAGGTCCACGAGCGAGCCTATCTGTGTGACCACGAGCGCCGCAGGGACATCCATACATTGACTCGTCAGTGAGGTCCACCAGATGCGGACCACGGATACCGATCGTACACCGTCAGCTGATTCGGGGCACTGCCGCGCTCAGTCGCCGTTCATGTCTCCGCGCGCTGATGGCAGCTGGCGCAGCTAGCGTCCTGGGGGGTTGTTCATTCAGCTGGCCGAGTGCTGGCGCATCGAATCCAACCGCGACGCCAGCAGACCCATCGCTCGGTGGGTTACGTCTGAGCGAACTCCTCTCCTTCTCAGCGTGGTTTACAAAGCACAAGCACCTCGTCTGATTCGCTATTTTCTTGCTCCTGTCGCTCTGGCGAACAGTAATGTGCGTTACAGTGCATGCCCGCCCCCTTGTGGCGTTGGGCCACGATCAGATCGTTGGCTTTTTCGGCATGCCCGCTCCCAATATACTGCCGATCCCGCCGCCGCTGACGATAGCTGGGGATGTACGGTTGCCGGTCATGCAGGTACTGGATCCGTTCCTCCAGCCGCTCCGCGTTCCGGGCATGGGGCCGATACGCTTCCAACAGCGCAATCGCGGCGTCGACCTCGCCCCGCCACAGGTGCCGATAGAGCGGCCCCAGCAACGCCGCTTTGGCCTGCCGCCCGTGGCAGATCACACTCCCCAGTTCGGCGCACCGTTTGCGCAGATGGAACCAATCCAGGATCATCGTGCTGGTGGTCCACACGGCACACAGGGCGGCAAACCAGTTCCGAATCCAGCGCGCGCCATCGGCCAGCAGCAGGACCATGCGCTGCCGCCCTGCACACAGCAGCACCATCACCAGCTGCAACGTCAGGAAGCTCTCGCCGGTCCCACTCAGGTAGCGCGACCCCTGTGTAGTCACCACCCGCGCCGTGCGCAGTTCGTTAAACCGGCGTCGCGCCAGTTTGCGCGTCAGCACCTCGTCGGTGGTGGTCAGCACCTGATCGGGCGCCACCTCCGGTCCCAGGCGGCGCAAGTCCGCGACCGTGCGGGCGTGCTCCTCACGCCGCACGGTCAGCACGCGCTCCCAATCCGCGGTCGTGACACCCGGCGGCGGGCGGGTCTCACCCGCGATCAAGGCCGCATCCACCGCCGCGGTCAAGTCCGCCGGCCAGGCCGCGCGCCGGCGGGGCTGCGCGGCGGGCACCAACTGCGCGGTCAGGGAGGCCAGGTCAGCATGTTCCAACAAGGCGCTGACTTCGGCCGCTTCCGCCTGGCGAATGATCTGCCCGTGGGTCCGCACGAGGGTGCGGACGGTGGTATCCGAGAGCACCGCCTCGTCCTGGGTCTGCCACCCCAACAGGCGCGTGACCGTGTCGAACGACAGATCCTGCGGCAGCAGACAGGCCATTTCCTGCAAGCCGCGGGTGATGATCATGCCCTGATGGGGGGCAGCACGGCGTTGCCCGGCATCACATGCGCTGCGGCGCCCACCGGCGCGAACACTTGGCGCGGCAGGTCCGGCGACTGCTTGAGAGAAAACGAACTGCCCTGCCTCCAACGAGCAGGACAAGGTAGACCGCAATATACGGCACCTGATAGCATTACGCATGAAGAAGCGGGATGCGGCTACACTTTCATCTAAAAAAGAGAGGAACAAGATGACCATCCTGCATATCGAACACCCAATCCGTGACTTCGACGCTGGCGAACAGCTCCGCCTGGTCCTTGGGTTGCTGCGCCGGCCAGAAGATGAACCCGTCGAAGCCCAACTCGTTAACATACGCGCTCAGGCGATCGACCCAGAACTGCGGCGGCCCTACCAGCGGCCGGCCAGGAGTCTCGCTCCCTGCGCCGCCGGGCGTCACCATGCCGATGACGTTGTACATCCGGCGCACCGTGCGCGGGTCGCGCCCAGCTGCGGTCGCCGCCGTATCGATCGCCTGCTGGCGCTCAGCCACCATCGGCGGTGGCACGTAGACATTCAACGGGCAGAGCCAGCCGTCGGTGTAGGTGCCGGTGAGCCGCAGGCCACGGTCGCGGACTGCACCGACCCAAATCGGCACGGGCACTGCGGGCAGCGGGCCAAACTGCGCACGCTCCAGCCGGTGGTAGATTCCACCAACCGAAACTGGCGCGGGCGTCGCGCGCTGCAGGCGCGCAAGCACCGCCAGTGGCACCCACGCCAAGGATGACACGCCCGCCCGAGAGCACTTGCAGCGATGTGGCGGCCCTGTACAACATCGCCGGCGACCGGAGGCCCAGGTTGGCGACATTCGGCGTGAATGCAACCCGTTTGGTGCGCATGGCTAGCGCGGTCAGCAGTGTCCAGGTGTCCAGAAATGCCGGGTTGTACGGGTGATCTTGGACGGCGATCAGGTCGTAGTCGGCGTCGGCCAGTTCCGCGAGCTGAAACGCAAGGTCGGTAGTAGCCGCGCTCGGGTCGATATTGATGCCGACCAGCAGCTTGTTCTCTCTCATCGTGTCCTCTTACGCTTGATACCTGCCCATTGGCCACTGCGAAAAGCGTGTCAGCAGCGGGCAGACGTGCTCTTCCTCGTAGGCAAGGTGGTTGCGGAGCGCGTCGCTCAGGCGGCGCAGGTCGCTGTCGACGACCTGCGGATGGAAGACGGCGGCGCTGTGCAGCGTCCCATCGAGCTGGTCGATCAGTGCTGCGATTTCGTCGTGCTCGGCGTTCAGCCGCTCGATCACCGGGTCATCCAGCCCTTTCTCGCGCAGTGCGGGAAACAACATGCCTGTTTCGCCGTGGTGATGGAAGTGCAGCAGTTGGGTGTAGTGGTAGGTCGCTTGCGCCAACTGCTGGACGTACATACGACTCTGTGGACCCGCCAGAAGCTCCGGGCGGGTCATCAGCTCAGTGACGAAACGCAGCATGTTGGCCAGCTCGCGCCGAAACAAAGTGTGGATGCCCAGAAACTCGCGCACCAGATGGTGCTGCAGCTGTTCGGGCGTCGCGCCTTCATACGGTCGTGCCATTGTCACCGATTGTTCCTCCTGATATGTGCGGATGTTTGTTCAACATACCCGACATATCAATGCTGACGTTGCTCGGTGTCACACTGTGTTTGTGTTATCATTGCGGCGATTATACATTTTATAGCGTCGGTCGTCACGCGTTGCATGGACGCCCTGCCACTCCCTATGCAGGACTACCTGCTTCCTACACACCGTCTCCGCGCGCCTGGGCGCGGAAACGTGCGACCTGCGCACGGACCTGCGGCACAACCTCCTCGGCAAAGCGGCGCACCTGATTGAGGTCGTTCTCCATCAACACATAGGTGTCCATGCCATATTCAAGGGTCAGCGTCGTCAGCTCATCGACCCACTGCTCCACCGGGCCGTTGAGGAGCCCCGCCGATGCGCCGTTTGTGATATGCCCGCTGATGTTCAGGATGCGCTCGATGCTGGCAGGGTCACGCCCCGCCTGCGCCGCCGCATCATCGATGCGCTGCTGCAATTCCTTGATTCGAGGTGGCGCGACGTACCCCAGCGATGGCACCCAGCCATCGCCAACACGCCCAATCAGCTCCATCATCTTCGGCCCGTAAGCGCCAACCCAGAGCTTGATCGGATGGGCGGGCACCGGGCCGGGATGCACCCCTTTCAAGCAATTAAGGGGGAGTCTGGCGGTGAGCAACTCCCCCTTAATTGCTTATAAAGTCTATTTGTTAGCCCATGTGGATGGGCTGAAACTATGATGCCGACTGCTGGTTTACCGCCGCCCGCTGCCGTGTGAGCGACAGGCCATAGCCGACGACCAGCGCGATGCCCACGAGCCCGGCCCAGAACAACCATGTTGGCAGTGCGATGCCCAGCAGCGCGTCGAGCGAGTAGGCGCCCGGCCCGATCAGGCCGAGGGTCGCGCTCGTTACGAATAGCACGAGCGGGAACTCGTAGCCGCCTTTCGTGCTCCAGAAGCCCTTCGACCAGTGGGCCAGCGCGATCGCCATCGCCATTGCGCCCATAACGCCCAACGAGCCGAGCGGGCTGAGCAGGCCCAGCGCCAGCAGCAGACCGCCGCCGAATTCGCCCAGCCCACCCAGGAGCCCCCAGAGCTGGGCTGGCTTCAGGCCCATCGAGGCCATCCAGCCGGTGAACCCTTTCAGGCCCGGGCCGTCGAACCATCCGAACAGCTTTTGCGCGCCGTGTGCGGCTAGCACCAGCCCCACGAGCACCCGCAGCACCAACAGACCGAGATCGATGGACATGTTCACTCCTTGTGTACTAGTAGCTACACTTTTGTGTGATGCTTACTAAAAGTAGGCTAACCCTCTGAAAGGCTTTCAGCACACCGGCGAACACAAATGCGACGGCGAGCAGCACCTGCAGGATCCAAAGCGCAATGTTCATTGTCTCGATCCGTTCTATATTGATGATTGTGATGCAATTAACGTTGAACGGTACGGTCGGCATCCACCGCGGCAGCGGCTGGCGCGACCGCGCAGCTGCCATCGTCACAGCTGCTGTCGCCCGCGGCGGTCGTGCGAAGGAGCGTCAGCGGGTGGGACGCACTCCACGCCTGTTCCAGCGCGTCGAGGAACACCGCCGGCGCCTGCGCCCCGGAAACACCATATTGCTCGTCGATCACAAAGAACGGTACGCCACGAATGCCGAATGCTGCCGCGCGCCGCTGATCGGCGCGGACTTCGTCGGCGTAGGCGTCGCTGGCCAGCATCGCGCGTACCTCGCCGCCAGCAATTCCAAGTTCAGTGCCGATCGTCGCGAGCGTGTCGAGGTCGCTAATCGGCAGGCCCTCGGTAAAATACGCCCGCAGCAGGCGTTCCTTGGCTTCGGCCTGGAGATTGTGCGCCGCCGCGAGGTGGATGAGGCGATGCGCATCGAACGTGTTGCCAGGCTTGGTTCGGTCAAGCTGGTAGTCGAGTCCTTCTCTGGCCGCAAGGTCTATCACCTGCCGGTTCATCGCGGCGGCCTGGGCAAGGCTGACGCCGAGCTTCTGGGCCAGCAGGTCGTTGATGCTGCCCTCTGTGCGGCGCGGCGCGTGGGGGTCCAACTCGAAGCTTCGCCACTGGACCACAACCTGATCGCGGTGGGCAAAACGCGCGAGCGCGGCCTCGAAGCGCCGTTTCCCAATATAGCACCAAGGGCAGACGACATCCGACCAGATCTCAATGTGCATTGGTTGCATACAGTTCCTCACTCTTCTGGGATACCCATGGCAGCGTACAGCAGCCGCGTTTGGCGGCCTGCAGCATCGCTTCGCCGAGGCCATATCTGCCGACATATGTTATCTATACAGATAGATGTTGACTAGACAACACACGTCGTATATACTATCCACTAGGCGACACCCTGTCAACCAGCAGATTGGCGGTTCTGTTGTCTAGACAACAGAGGAGGGCAAAGTGTTGGATACCGTGAATCACACGGTCGAGAAGATCGACCCGCGTGTCAAGCGCACCCGCAAGCTCATACTGGATGCCTTTTTGAGCCTCCAAGCAGAGAAGGGTTTTGACGACATTACCATTCAGGACATTACGACACGTGCTACCGTCAACCGCGCCACGTTCTACGCGCATTTCGCCGACAAATATGCCCTGCTGGATGAGCAAATCCGTGCGGGATTCGCGCAGATCCTCCAGCAGCGCTTGAGCCCACGTACGACGAGTGTGCAGGAGCATCTGCGCCAGCTGTTTCTCGCGGTCACTGACCATTGGACAGCAGTGAACAAGCAGTGCCAGCACACCTACCGGCTATTTGAGTCATTGGTTGAGGCACAAGTCAAGGTCCAGGTGCGCGATAGCTTGCGCGGTTGGTTATCGGAGCACCATCATGCACAGGCATCTCACCCAGAGCGGCTGGAGCTGGCAGCAACCATCGTCAGTTGGGCTATCTATGGTGCAGCAATGGAGTGGAGCAAGCACGTGAGCATCCAGGCGGCTGAGACGTTCGCCGATGAGGCGCTCCCGCTCATCGCAGCCAGCATCACCGCACTGAACCGCAGCCTGCGCTAACGACGTTTGTTGGACGTCTGGAGGATACGGTTGCAATGCAGCGACCTGGTATATCGCGGGTGTGGCGGAGAGTCAGTGTCGAGCATCTGGTGTCTGCATCTGCAGAGAGTGGTGGCCGATTACAGGTTGCCCCTGGTGTCAGCTCGGTTACTTGATCCGTCGTAGGAACTGCTACGACTCGATCAATTGCAGGGCGCGCAGCGGCGCACGAACGTCAGTTGCACCTACTGAACAAGAACGCACATTATCGTACGTGACAGCCACTGCACCGACGTCTGCAGTGCGGCCTGGTCCGCGACTCGTTCGCGGCTTGGGTCATAGTTATACCATCGCCGGATGCTGCATACCGCGCATGATGGTGCGGCAGACGATAGCTTCTCGCTGGCCTACTCCAGCTGCTTCCATCCCCACTACGACCGCGATGCGATACACCTCCCGATTTTCCGGAGGTTTCAGGATGGTTCAAACGAACAATCTGAATCGACGCGGGCAGCAGCGAGCAGCGCCTCAGGAGCGGTCCTGCGGTCGTTGGGTTGGTGCAGCGCGTGCAGCCGGCGCGTGCTGGGAGGAATCCGCGACTGCTGCCACGGCCTCCACTGCGCCGCGCTGCGCGTCGGCCAGCGCCTCCTCAAGCTGGCGCACCTCACGCTCGAGGCGGCTGCTTTTCAGCCGCTCGTTTCGCAGCTGATACTCGGCCGCTTCGGCGCGCCAATACAGGCGCAGCACCGCGTAGGCCGGGGCGCCGAGGATGAGCAGGAGCAGGCAGGCGATCTGGATGGCGGTTAGGAGGTCGAGCATGGCAGGTCTGAGGGCTGAGGTCGGAGGGCTGAGGGCCCTGCCGAAACCGGCTGGTTTGGCTACGCATGGGTCAATCCATTCGTAGCGTGTCGCGGACCCGATCGTGTGGCGGTCCTTGCTCGGCGGCGGTCGACAGCGGCAGCGTGCGTTATTCGTCATTATCGTCCTGCCGCAGCGGTTGTATCTCGTCATCTGACAGGGAATGTGCTCCTGTCACAGAATCGCGGCCTGCCGCAATGTCGGCAAGCACCGCCTGCACGGCGGGGTCGGCGTCCAGCTCGGCCCGCACGCTCGGCGGCAGATGATGGGTGAACTGGCGCGCGAACTCCAGGCGCTGGCGCAGCCGCTCCAGCCGCGCCTCGGGAGAACGCCGCTCGTCGTTCACGATTCCGAGGCCTTCATTCACCAGGCCCGCGAGCAGCCGCCAGTATGCGTTCATCTGCTTGAGCTCGTCGGTGAGAGCACTCGTCTTCATTCAGTCTCCTTTCTGGCGGGGACGGAGTGAGGAGGACGGAGGGCGGCAGCGAGGGCTGAGATCTGAGGGCTGAGGGCTACGGGGCCAGCTCACTTTCCTCCGTCCTCAGTCCTCAGCTCTCCGTCCTCGTGAACAGCTCTCCCACGTCGAACGGCCGCTCCTCCGTCTCGAGCGCGGCGGCAAGCCTGGCCAGCGTCTCAACGAACACGAATTTGGCTTGGCCGGACCAGTACAAATCGACCTGCTGCGGATACTGGCCCGCACTGAAGGCGAGCTGCGCCGCATCCAGCCCTATTTCCTCGGCCACACGGTTCACGGCCCAACTGAGCCGCCCTCCGGTCCAACGGAACCAGTCGCCGGCCGAAGCCAGGAATCGGGCGCCGGCCCCAGCCGTTTGGCCAGCGCTCCAGCATCGCGACGCTCACGTTGACCTGGCTGCCCCGCCAGAGGCCGTACAGACTCTGGCGCGGGATATCCGCGAACCGCGCGAGATCGGCGACGCGGCTGATGCCGTGGGACTGGGCGAGCGACTGGACGTTCCAACGGAGGGCGAAGGGCTGAGGACTGAGTGCGGAGGGGAGCGATAGGATCTCCGCCCTCAGCCCTAGGCCCTCCGCCCAGCAGATTACTTCAACTCCCACCGCCGCCGCCCACTCCACCAGCCCTGCCGTCTCGTCGGTCGCGTAGCCCACGATGATCGCGCGCGCCTGGGGGTTAATGGCCGCCCGGTACAGCAGCACCTGCCCCACGGCCCACTGGATCTGCTTGCGGGTCAGATCCAGCTTGACCTCGATCACGGCATCGCGCCGCGCGGTCACGATGTCGGCCGCCCCGGCCGCGCAGACGACCTGCTCCTGGGCCGCGATGCCGCTCGCGCAGAGCGCCTGGACAATGATCGCTCGCAGCTCCATTTCGCTCCGCGCCCGCGCCGCGGCACCTGCGGCAGTGGCATGCCCATTAAGGATCGATTCGTCCCTCATAGACGTGGTTTCCGACTCGGCTCAGGAGGCCGGTTTGCCGCCCGCGGGCGGCAGCGCGTCGCCTTTGCCATTTCGAAACCTGGGGGTTTTCCCAGGTTTCATCAACCGATCGGCCGTCCTGAAACCTGGGGGTTTTCCCCAGGTTTGTCCCTCCGACCTCAGCCCCTAGCCCTCAGCCCTCACTTCCACCGCCACCACAGCCGCGCCGACTGCACCGTGTAGTGCCACCAGCGGCGGTTGATGAGGATATGCGCTGCAATGAGCAGCACGGCCAGGACCGCCCAGACTCCCCAGCCCTCCGTCCTCAGTCCTCCGAACTCCGCCCCCAACCCCCAACCCGCAATCCCCAGCGCGGCGGTCATTGCCAGCAGTCCTGCAAGGAGCGCGGCAGTGATCCCTGCGCGCAGCGTCCGTCGGCGCGCCGCGCCGCGGGCCTGGCGCTCGGCGCAGCGGACATGCACTGTGCCGCCGCTGGTTGTCGGGATGGTCAGGCCATCCGCGAGCGGGCGGCTGCAGATGACGCAGGACGGTGATTCGGTTGGTGTTGGCAGCGGCATGGCCGGCTCGCGTGCTACAATAGGTCGACATTGGTTCGCTATCCAGGCTCAGTATACGCACATCCGTTCGTGCGGTCTAGCTCCCATCGCCGGTGTGCCGGAGACGGAACGCTGAAGACTGAACGCTGAAGGCTGAAATTTGAATGCTGAGACTTCAGATTTGAGATTTCAGATTTCAGTGTTCCTGTAAGGAGTCGTATGGATCTGGAGGTACTGCGGAAATCGCTGGTGTACATTGTTCCCGGCATGGAGCAGGCGGCCGTGCGCGCCGAGCTGCGCTATCACGCCGACGCGGATGATGCGCTGCGGATGGATGTGTATCTGCCGCCCGAGCTGCCCACAGGCGCGCGGCGGCCAGGCGTACTCTTCATCCACGGCGGCCCCGTCCCATCCGATCTGCCGCTCCGCCCGAAGGACTGGGGCGTGTACCGCTCGTACGGCCGGCTGATGGCGGCGTCAGGCCTTGTCGGCATCACCTTCAACCACCGCTACTACGGGATGGATCACCTCGAGCAGGCCGCCCACGACATCGAGACCGCGATTGCGTACGTGCGCGCGCATGCAAATGACTTCAATCTTGATCCGGATCGCCTCGCGCTCTGGGCATTCTCGGGCGGCGGGCCGTTTCTCAGTCTGGCGCTGCGCGAGCATCTGCCCTATGTCCGCTGCCTCGTCAGCTACTACGCGCTGCTCGATCTACGGCCGTTCCAGGGCCGCGCGGCCGGAGCGGTCACGGACGCGGTGCTGCACGCCTTCTCGCCCGTGGCTCACCTGGAGGCCGGCGCCGCGCCTGCATTCCCGATCCTTGTCGCGCGGGCTGGACAGGACCAGCCCACCCTGAACGGGACGATCGACTCATTTGTTCAGGCCGCGCTCGCGGCCAATCTCCCGATAGAGCTGATGAACCACCTGCGAGGGCAGCACGCCTTCGATATCCTCGACGCCGACGATCGCTCGCGCGAGATCATCGCGCGGACGGTGACGTTTGTGCAGATGCACCTGGGCGAAGCGGAATGCTGAAATCTGAAATCGAAACGCTGAACAGTCAGCCCTCAGCCTTCAGATTTCAGTATTCCTAGGAGTATCCGCATGGACAGCCGGAACCGGAAAGACATCCGTCCAGGGCTTCGCGTAGCGGTCGTGCTGAAGAAAGACCAGCGCACCGGCAAACGTACTATTGGTGTCGTGAAAGACATTCTCACCGCATCGGCCTCGCACCCGCACGGTATCAAGGTACGCCTGGAGGATGGGCAGATCGGGCGGGTGCAGGAGATTGTGGATGGGGAGTAGCGATTGGGGGTTAGGGGTTAGGCGACAGAGGCGGGAGAGCGCCTGCTGGCGGTGCTGCCGGACAAACGCGCCGTTGAGCGCAGTAGGGGAACGCGATGCACGATCCCGGTGACGACGAGCTGCTGGACCTGGTCGACGATCAGGATCAGGTGATTGGGCAGGCGTGGCGGTCCGTCATCTACCGCGAGGGACGCTCGAACTTTCGGGTCGTCAACGCCTTCCTCGAGCGGTCGGACGGCCGCCTGTGGATTCCGCGTCGTTCGCGCCAGAAACGGCTCTTCCCCGGCTGTCTGGACATGAGCATGGGTGGGCACGTCACCGCGGGCGAGACATACGAAGCAGCACTCACGCGGGAGTTATGGGAGGAGCTGCGCCTGAGCCTTGCCGACGCGGCGTGGTCGCTGCTTGGCCACTTCACGCCGCACGCACACGGGGTCTCGGCCTTCATGCGCGTGTATCGCATCCAGACCGACAGCGCGCCGGACTACAACCTCGACGACTTCGTCGAGGCGTACTGGTTGACGCCTGCCGACCTTTTGGACCGCATCCGCCAGGGTGACTGCGCGAAGGATGATGTGCCGCGCCTGATCGCGTGCTGCTATCCCGGTGGTGTGCCAGTGGCGACGTGCGACTGAGGGAGAGCGGCGTATCCGATTCGTTGCTCGCCTCGAAACCTGGGGGTTTTCCCCAGGTTTCAACCCCACCCCCAGCCCTCCGCCTTCAGCCCTCCGCTGGGTCATGCTCACGAATACATCCAGCCAAGGCGGCCGTACCAGTGCCGTCCCTCGCGCAGGTGCTGCACGATCGCTCGTTCCAGCGTCGTTCGCTTCGGCAGGCTGTCGAGCGAAGCAGGACGCGGGCGGCCAAAGACAAACTGGACGATCTCGTCGTCGGCTGGCCAGCGTTCGCCCGCGACAACCGTGAACCGGCGCTGGAAACGCACAATGTTCGAATCGGCAGGCAGATACTCGGCAAGCTGCTCGTCGAGCAGCCAGGAATTGCACTCCGCGATACGATATTGCTCGCTCGGAAAGTGCCGCTCGTAGAACGGCCGCGCCTGTGCGAACGACGTATCACATGCCTCTGGTGTCAGACCGCCGTCCCCGGGGATATGCACGCCGAGGGCCGGGTCGCCCGCCCGGAACGCTCCGCCCAATCCGGCGGCCGCGGGATCGAATGAAATGCGCCACCGCCCAAACTGGAGCCGGCCGAGGCGGTAAATGCCGCCGCGGTAGTGATAGGTGAGCCAGAAGAGCTGATCGAAACCAGTCTGTCCGTGGGCCAGGCGGTAGTTACGCACCCAGGTTCCCAGGTCCGCGAGCGTTGCCCATGAGATATCGTCGGCGATGCCGCGCGCCGCATGCCAGCGACGGACGATCGGTGTGGCGGCCAGAAACACATACAGGTACAGCAGGCGGCAGAGCGGACCGCGCTCTTTGGGCAGCGCCGGCCAGGGCGGGATCTGGTCGAAGCCGCCCATATCGCCGATGAGTTCGTTGTAGCAGCGTTCAAGCAGCCACCACTCCGCAGGGTTCGCCTGCGGCGACGGCATGGATTCGATGATGGGAGCGATGTCCTCCGGCGCTACCTGGAGTTGGGCGAGCAGATCGGCTGCCTGGTCCGGGGGCGGCAGTTCGAAGGGTTGGCCCGGCGGCGGCGCGGTGGCCTCCAGTTGCCCGAGCCGCGCAAGGACATCCTGCCCGAGGCCGAGCTGTTCCGCCACCGTGCGTGCGGTGATCATTCCGTCACCCTCCTTGATGAAAGGGTCAGCTCATGCCGGAAGCGGTTCGCTGCCGGTCCGCGCTCGTCGCTTGAATGTATCCATGCCCAACAGTATACGACCCAGACCCAGAATGACAAAGGAACACCAATCCGCGTTTATGCTCGTGTTTACGCATTCGCTCACGACCCTGTTACATCCGCAGCGTATCATGAGCGACATCAAGCCGAAAGGAGCATGCGACCATGTCCTGGCAGAGTGATCCTGCTCACGCACACATCACCGTCCGCCATATGATGATTGCGAACGTCTGGGGGCGTTGCGAGAAGTTTGACGCTGTCATGGCATTCGACGAGCAACACCTGAACTGAGCTCGAAATCGTGAAGCAGGCCGAAGCAACGCTTGAAGAACGTGAAGCAGAAGGTGCTCTCGCCGCCTAACGCGGTCAACGAGAGTACGCTAAGAAAGCTCAGGAGAGCGACATGAGCACACACGTTGAGACGACGAGACGCGAGGCCATCCTCGTGGAGGACGCGGCGTCGATCCGCGTGATGGGCTTCCCCATCCTGGAGGCACTTCCCTCGCGGTCGGTGCCGTACGAACAGGTCGACCCATTCATCCTGCTCCACGAAGCGCGGCTACGCTTGTCGGAGCTGGCGAACGTCGACACCAGGCATCCTCACCGAGGGTTCGACAACATCTGGTACGTGATCGAGGGATCGGCCAGCACGGGCCACAGCACCGGGCCCGGCGGAGCGATGGAGCGGGCGCGACTGCGCAAGGGCGCACTCCTGGCACTCAGGACGGGACGCGGTGCATGGCATGCCGAGGCGCTCGGGGCGGACGAGATTGGTGAGGGCCTGGCCGACACCGAGTTCCGCAGCGTGCTGTTCTGGGTGATCCGGGTGCTGGTGGGCGAGGGCTCTCCCGTTCATCTGGGGACGCCTGGGCTGATCCTCGACATCGAGTTGCCGACAGGTGGGGAGGTCACCACATCGGTCCCACCGGAGTTCCAGGGCTTCGCCTATATACTCGAGGGCAAAGGCAACTTCGGGGCCAACCGGCGCCCGGCCAGGCCTGCCCAGCTCGTGGTGCTGGGTCGTGGAGAGGAGTTCACGGTCACGGACGCTGCAAAAGGCACTCGGTTCCTGCTGATGGCTGCCCAGCCGTATGGGGAGACTCCGCGGTTCAACGGGCCATTCGTGGATTAGGTTCATCGCCTACAGCGCCCTCGCCCGGGCCCGGTAGCGTGAAAGCATGAGCATGAAAGAAGCCCTCACACATGTGGATGTGTGGGGGCTTCCTTTGCGCACCGGCGGGGCGCGTGGGGTTGGCGGGGCTAATCGATGCAGCCCGCCCGGCCTTGCTCGAGCCAGGTCCGGCAAGCCGGCGTTAGCACCTTGGCAGCGGTGTGCTCATACATCGCCAGTTCCTCCTCCGACAGCACCGCTTTCCAGCGGCCGTTGGTCCCCTTGTAGAAGAATGAGCGCGCGCCATTTACCCATACGTCCCCTATATGCAGATCATGCTGTTCCGCACGCGTGCGCATGGCCGTCAGGCTGGTCTGTTGAACGGTGGCTGCAATCTGCTCGTCAGAAGCCGGGATGTCCAGGAAGTCCACGATCCGGCGAATCTCCTGGAATGCGTCCGCAAGCAGGTCAGCGAAATGCACCAGCAGGATGTTGTCCAGCTCTCGATAGTCCCACCAGGTCTGCAGGTGGTGCATGTTGCCCCAATACGGATAGCCTTCGTGTTCCCACCCAAACCATCCTCGGGAAATCCAGTCGCGCCAGAAGTCATGAATGTCGGCCGGAGGGGGCGGAAACGGCGCGCCGACCCGTCCCGGCACCTCGTTGATGACGCGATAATAGTCGGGCGTGTGGCTGGTGTAGTGGTTCCAGAGCGACATGAAGACGTCGCGGGGGTCACGGCCCACCACAATGTACTTGACCTGCCCATAGAACGGTAGCCCGTCCAGCGCCAGATGGGTCTTGATACAGCGCCGGTGACGCTGTTGCTCTAGCACGCTCAGCACCTCCTCCAGTGGGCTGTAGCGATCGTCGAGCCAGGGCGACACCTCCCCACGGTACGGGACCGCTCGGCCAAGAAAGACCAGGTGGAGCACGATCTCCTGCGTCCAGGTGGTACCCGACTTGTACGGGGTCGAGATGACAATGTCGTCGTCGCGGGGGGTGAAGTGCGCCCAGCGCGTGCTGTCCAGGTGATGATGTTGGTAGGTGTGTATGAGCTTCGGTACCATCTCCATTATTGATCCTGAGGACAGGCATGGAATGCATAGACAAGGAGGAACTGCCATTGTCATCTCTCGGAGGTGTTGTGCAAGGACACGATAGCGATCCTCATCTGCCAAACGAAACGCACACCGGGCGGGAATTCGTCCATGGTGTGGTCGCGACATTGGGGGTGCATCCATCGGGCCAACGCCGGCGTCTCCCTCTTTTCACTTTCCTCAACCCCTGCATCTCTTTCTAATCGCAGTTCGGCACACCCATCCAACAGGGATATTGGTCGACGATGATACCGCCTATGATCATTACGATGGAAGCGAGCGTGGCGATGGCGAGACGAAGATTCACAGGGTGTGCCGTTATCGTTCCTCCAGCTCGCAGAGGGCGCGCGACCTGAATGATCCGGCTGTTTGCCCAGTTGTTGTGCTCAAATAGCTTCACAAAAATATTCTCGGTCATCAAGACACTCCTTTCGTTGGCTGAGCGGGTGTGAGTGGTGCTGATGGTGGTGTTTGGCATGGCACTACTCAACGGCGAGCGATACGATTTTCCCGTTCCCGATGGTAAAGTGATAATCGACGGTGATAGGACTGCCATCAAAGGTTCCCGATACTTCCACGGCGACGACGATTTCCGTATCCCGGCTGGTTATGTTGACCGGCTTGAACTGGAATTGGTATTTCTCGATGGTTTTCACAATCCAGCCTTCAATGGCTGTTTTCCCCTGAAGTGTCTCTCCCTCGTCATGGACGAGCGCATCATCCGAAAAGCACGCAAGAATGGATTGTACATCGTGCGTATTGCTTGCATCGACATACGCTTTGATGATTCCGGGCAGTGTAACCGTCATGATAGTTCTCCTTCACCCGCCTTAATCAGCGTCCATGATTCAGCTGTCGAAGGCAAGCGGCTCTCTGCTTACTCGGCGATATCTGGCCCTGGAGGCGCGGATCTACCTGTCATCCCCACGTCCCTCGGGCCGCTGTCGCCCCCGGAGCGCGATGTAGGTGACTGCATCCCAGGCGTTGTGGATGCCGACGAGTAAGAGCAGGAGCGCCGTCCCGCCAATCACGAACAGGATCGTCTCGGGATTGCGCTGAAGCACAACCGCCGCAACCAGCAGTGTCGCATACGCGACAAGCGGAAGCACAGCATGGAAAATCCAGTCTTCGAGCACTGGCACATAGAGCGTCTGCCGCCGCGTACGCATAAGGACTATCACCGCGTAGGCCAGTCCCGCTCCACCGCAGACACCAAGGGCGAGAGCGACACTTGAGAGCGCGGACCATGGCGCACTCAGAATTGCCGCGATGACCAAGACGGCGCAGAAGTGGACGATCGTCGGCGTGCCGAATGCGCCGACCACTGCGTCGCCACCCTGTACATTTATCTCGGCACCCAAGGTCGTCACCACAAATTGCAGACCGGTCAGCGCAGCGGCCGAAGAGCCGATGATGACATAGAAGTTTGCCCAGGCAACCAGCGGCGGCAGTACGGCTTGTTCCATGAGCGATCTCCTGTGCAAAGGGAATGACGGACGGTGCGGGGTACTGCTAATCGGGTCGTATTATACGGACAATCAGTTGTTTGTCGAGAGAAACAAGCCCAGCGGAGTCAGAGCTACCTCTACACTCCGGCTGCGCGGGCGTGGGGTTTCGCGCTTCCGCTTGACGCTACCATACGGGTCCCGCACTCTTGAGAAGGGTCACGATGCCGCGAAAAACCCGCCGCGCCCTACGGGCTGCCCCGGCGGGTTTTTCGCGGCACGCTGGCGCGCCCTTCATCAAGAGCAATCCCCCTATGGTCAATCGCGTTCGCGGCGAAAACCCTGGAGAGACGCCCGCTTCGCCTCGGAGGTACTCTGCGAAGGTCGGCAGGAGAAACATCGGTCAGATTGGTGTCGATCTGGGAGGGTGCCGAACGACCATCTTGTGACGGCAGATGGTCGACCTGATGGAGCGCCGGGGTCTTCGGCAGGTAGGAACAGAGCTTGGCGCCGGTGGTGGAGCCGATCGTGATCGGCCGCTCCCCCGGTTCGAGAAGTAGAACATGTGTAACGTTTTTCGAGTTTTCGAGACTGATCACTGTGAGGTGCAAGCGTAGGGTCAAGAGATCATTCGACGGGGTAGAGTAATGACGAAGGAGAGAGACACGATGAAGCGCACAGTTACCTCGAACATCCCCCGATACTTTGTCTACACAGCGCTCAAGGGCTTTGGCTTCGGACTGTTTGTGGCGGTCTGGGTGATTTATCTCCAGCAGCAGCGCGGCTTGAGCCTGTCCCAGGCGGCCCTCATCGATGTGACCTTCTTTGTGGCCGCTGCTCTCGCTGAGGTGCCAACCGGCATCGTCGCCGATAGGTTCGGTCGAAAAACGTCAATGGTCGCCGGGGCCGCGCTGATGAGCCTGGGTGTGCTGGGCTGGACGTTTGCTCCGACACTGCCACTCATCATCGTCGCCTATGTGGCGATGGGCGTTGGCATCACCTTCCTCTCCGGCGCAGAGGATGCCTTCTTCTATGAAACATTGCAAGCAACGGGCCGCGGGGGCGACTACACGCGCCTGCTCGGGCGTGTCAGTGCCATCTTTCCGGGCGCGCTCGCGCTCGGCAGCGTGGCCGGTGGGTTGCTCGCCGCGGTTGATGTGGTGTTGCCCTTCCTCATCGCTGGCTTGGTGCTGCTGCTCACGCTGGGGATTGTCCTGACCTTCAGAGAGCCCCAGACCGCAAAAACACAAGGCGGGCAGGCGCGACCATCGTTTGGCCAGGTGCTGGGGCAGTCGCTTGGCCTGCTGCGCGCGCGTCCCACGCTGCGCTATCCGATCCTGTATCTGGCAATTGTACCGCTGGCCTCCTTCATGATCGAGAGTGTGTTCGTGCAGCCCCAGGCGCTGGCATTGGGCGTGCCGATCGCCGGTATCGGCGTGATCGTCATGGCGGTGCAGCTCACGAATATGCTGGGCTCAGCCTGGTCAGAGCGGGTGACGGCACGCATTG
>WNGB01005336.1_pt1 | contig 19255 bp, 21 predicted proteins | sample 5400681 | NCBI WGS metagenome assembly WNGB01 (sample SAMN13153367, study PRJNA577476) | soil metagenome | isolation source: 115 cm soil or saprolite under grassland replicate 2 | place: USA:California | collected 2016-06-15
CAACGGACCGTCGCCGATCGAGAAGCCCTCTCTTCCCGAGAGCTACGGCGACGTCACGATCCGCGAGATCGTCGACGCGGACGACCCGGTCCGCTACGGGGATGCTCTGCGTCGGTGGACGCGATCGACCTGGGACGCTTACCGCTCGCTCCATACGACTGCGCGCGGCTGGATCGCCGCGGCCGTGGCCGCCACCGAGCGCAAGACGCACGCGGCCGTACCACGTCCGCGCAGGGTCCGTTGAGCCTCTCCGGAGCCGGTCCGAGGACCGGGTCCCGGAGGGAAAGGGTTGTCCTGGCCAGGCCGGGCCGCGCATCGTCGTCTCCGTAGCGCTCGTCGTCTGTCTGCTGGGCGCTTGGCCCGCGGCCACGCCGGCCGCGGCGGCGAGCCGGGATGCGCAGAAAGCGTTTCTCGTCGCCGTGGTGAACTCGTTCCGCGCCGCCCGGGGTCTTGTTCACCTGGCTCTCTCGGTGCGCGCGACGGCTGGATCAAGAGCCCGACGCACTATGCCGTGCTCACCAATCCCAATTACCGCGCGATAGGTGTGGGCCGCGCATACAGCGACGGCTCGAGCTACCACATCTACTGGTTATGGACGTCGGAGGCATCGTCGACGGTGCGATCGCGTCGCCTCCCCAAGCGGGGCCTGCTGACGTCGTGTCGCGCACCCTCGACTAGCGCGGCTGGCGAGCGAGCTGATCGAGGTCTGACGAAGCCTCCGCGCACAATGACCGCGTGCGCGTCGGAGAACGTGAGGTCGCGGTCACCAACATCGAGAAGGTCTTCTTCCCCATGCGCGGGCTGACGAAGGGCGATCTGATCCAGTACTACGCCGACATCGCCCCGTACGCGCTGAACCACGTCGAGCGCCGTCCCATGCAGATGAAGCGCCACCCGAACGGTGTCGATGGGGACTTCTTCTACCAGAAGCGCGTGCCGAAGGGGCATCCGGATTGGCTCGAGACCGTCCACATCAGCTATCCCAGCGGCAATGAGGCGGACTTCCCGGTCGTGACCGACGCCGCTGGACTCGTCTGGATCGCGAACCTCGGTTGCATCGAGATGCATACCTGGCACTCACGCGTTCCCGATGTCGCCCGGCCCGACTACATGCTCATCGACCTCGATCCGAGCGAGGGCAACCCATGGGAGCACGTGCGGGAGATCGCGATGGTCGTTAAGGACGTCCTCGACGAACTCAAGCTCCCGAGCCATCCCAAAACCTCCGGCGTCTCTGGCATGCATATCCTCACGCCGATCGAGACAGGGCTGCCCTTTCCCGAGGTGCGGCGCTTCGCGAAAGCGGTCGCGGTCGAGGTCGCGAGCCGGGTGCCGAAGATCGCGACAACGACGTGGGTCGTGAAGGACCGGACCGGCGTCTTCGTCGACTACGGCCAGAACGCGTTCGACCGCACTATCGCGTCGGCGTATTCGATACGCCCGATGGCCGACGCGCGCGCGTCGGCTCCGCTGCGCTGGGACGAGGTGCCCGACGTGAGACCGGAGGCGTTCACGCTCGAGACGATGCGCGAGCGTGTCGCGAAGGTCGGCGACCTCACGGCAGACATCTGGCAGCACCGCGCGGACCTGAAGCCGCTGTTCAAGACGCTGAAGCTCAAAGACCCCGTTGTCGATGACCGAGTGCTCGTGCGCCCGAGCCGGCGACCGTGGACCGAAGAGGAGCAGCTGGCGTGGCGCGAGCGCGGTCGCGGCAGCGGCTGGAACCTCGGGAAGTCGCGCCGGCCACCCAAGGAGCCGCCGGCGTCGGCCTAAGATGCGGTCTCTGACCGGGGGCGGCTCGGGCGCGACGAACGGCGGACCGCGACGTGACGTTCGGCCCTTCCCGTGACAGGTAACGCCGGTAAGGGTCCAGGTTCAAGCATCAATCGGAGGGAAAGACACATGAAGATCATCCGCCCGAGCACTGTCGCTCTGGCCCTCGTCGGCCTCGTCGCCGCTGCATGCGGCGGCGCCAACACCCCGACGACGTCGCCCGGCGCAAGTACGCAAGCGTCGGCCGCCGCGACGACGAAGAAGCTGATCATCGGGTTCACCGCATCGCAGACCGGAGCGCAGAACCTTCCATCGAAGAAGCAGACCGAGGGCATCCAGCTGTGGGTCGACGAGGTCACGAAGGCCGGCGGGATCAAGGTCGCGGGCAACACCGTGCTCATGCCCGAGATCAAGTTCTACGACGACGAGTCGAAGACGGACCGCGTCCAGGCGCTCTACACGAAGCTCATCAACGACGACAAGGTCGACTTCCTGCTGTCGCCGTACTCGAGCGGGCTCGTGAAGGCGGCGGCCGTCGTCTCTGAAGCGAACGGCAAGGTCATGGTCACCGCCGGCGGCGCCGACGACGCGACAATGGAGCAGAACTTCAAGTACATCTACCAGGTCTACACGCCCGCGTCGAAGTACCTCACCGCGGCGATCGACCTCATGCTCAAGCTCGATCCGACGATCAAGAAGGTCGCGATCGTGAACGAGAAGGATTCGTTCTCGACCTCGGTCGTCGCCGCCGCGAAGCCGTACGCGGAAAGCAAGGGTTTGCAGGTCGTCGTCAGCGAGGGTTACGACTCGGGCGCGACCGATTTCAACCCGTTCATCAACAAGATCGTCGCCGCGGCGCCGGACGCCATCATCGGCGGCGGGCACTTCCCGGACGGCACGACGTTCGCGAAGCAGCTGTACGAAAAGAAGGTCAACGCACGATTCGTCGCGCTGCTGGTCGCACCGCCAGAGCCGACGTTCGCCGACATCGGCGACGCCGCTCAGTTCATCGTCGGCCCATCGCAGTGGGAGCCGCTCGTGAAGTATTCGGAGTCGGCTGCGAAGACGCTCAACATCCCGTACTACGGATCCACAGTCGACAGCTTCACCAAGGCATACACCGCGAAGTTCAGCGCGGTGCCTTCGTATCACTCGGCCGGCGGATACGCCGCGGGTCTCGTGCTGCAGAAGGCGATCGAGGACGCGCAGACGACCGACACCGAGAAGGTCCGAGCCGCGCTCGACAAGATCGACGTCATGACGTTCTTCGGACGCGTCAAGTTCTCGACCGACGCGAAGACGCATGGCAAGCAGATCGCCCACGAGATGGTCTACGTCCAGTGGCAGAAGGACCCCGCGGGGAAGCTCGCAACGCAGATCGTGTGGCCACTGGAGGCAAAGTCCAGCGATGCGCAGCTTCGCAAATGACGACCGAACTGAATAGGTAGCATCGGCCGGGCATGAGCCTCGACGCCCTCATCCCGTCGGCGATCGACGGCCTCATGCTCGGCTTCGTCTATGGCTTGGCCGCGATGGGCCTCACGCTCATCTTCGGCGTCATGAAGGTCATCAACCTCGCGCACGGCCCGGTCATCGCGCTCGGTATGTTCGCGGTCCTCGTCCTCAGTCAGACGCTCGGGCTCAATCCTTACATCGCGCTCGCCCTCGCGCTGGTCATCGGGCTTGCGTTCGGCATCGTCATGTACTTCATCGCGGTCGATCGCGTGATCAACGCGCCGGAGCTGACGACGCTCCTCGCCACCTTCTCGGTGAATCTCATGATCATCGGCATGGGCACAGTGATCTTCACCACGACGCCGCGAGCCGTCGACATCGATCTCGGCGCGCTCCGCGCGGGCGGCGTGACCGTCCTCGGGACGCACCTCGTCTCGGTGCTCATCGCGATCGTGGTGGCCGCGGCCCTCTACGCGTTGCTCTTTCGCACGCGGCTTGGCAAGTCGATCCGGGCGGTCGCGAACAACCGAGCCGCCGCCGAGCTCATGGGCATCGATTCCCGGCGGATGCTCGCGCTCGCTTTCGGGATCGGTACCGCGCTGGCGATGACGAGCGGCGGACTCCTGTCCACGCTCTTCTCGTTCACCATCCTGTCGGGCACGACCTACGAGGTGAAGTCCTTCGTCATCGTCGTGCTCGGCGGACTTGGCAATCCGACGGGCGCGCTCGTCGGTGGCATCGTGCTGGGCCTCCTCGAAGGCGTCGCGACCGTGTTCATCCCGGTCTCGTGGGTGCCGGTCCTCGAGTACGTCATGTTCGTGCTCATCCTGTTGGTGCGGCCGTCAGGCCTCCTGGGCTCACGAGCATGAGGCGGGTCCGCGCGCCATTCCTTCCGGTGCTGTTGCTGCTCATCGCGCTCGTCGCCGCGGTCCCCATCGTCACGAACAATCCGTCGATACGCGAAGAGCTGTTCCTCATGTTCATGCTCGTCACGCTGGCGTCGAGCATCAACATCATCATGGGCTACACCGGCTACGTGTCGTTCGGGCACATCGTGTTCTTCGGCATCGGCGGGTACATCGCGTTCTGGCTGATGCAGACGTTCGGCACGCACTTCCTGCTCGCTGCCATCGCCGGCGCGATCCCGGCGGCGCTCATCGCGGCGCTCATCGGCATCCCGATCCTCCGGCTCCGTGGCGCGTACTTCGCGCTCGCGACCATCGGCATCAACGAAGCGATGAAGGCGTTCGTCACGAACTTCGAGCCGTTCGGCGGCGCAGTCGGCATGTTCTTCAACTTCTCGATCTATAGCGCGTACGGCGGAGCGCGCGATGCTGCGCAGCTGGCCTACTTCGCGATGACGGCGATCGCGATGGGCACGATTGCGGCGAGCTACGCGGTGAAGCGATCGAAGTTCGGGTTGGCGCTCATGGCGATCCGCGAGGACCAGGACGTCGCGATGGTCGTCGGCATCGATCCGGCGCGAGCGAAGGTGATCGCGTACGTGATCTCGGCCTTCTTCCCCGCGCTGGCCGGGGCCGCGTTCTTCTTCAAGAACGGCATCATCGAGCCGGGTCACGCGTTCGACCTCCTGCGGTCGATCGAATCGCTCGTCATGGTCGTGCTCGGCGGGATCGGCACGGTCGCCGGACCCGTCGTCGGCGCGGCCGTCTACGAATGGCTGCGCGGGTTCCTCATCACGAGCGCCACGTTCGCGAACTTCCAGCTGGCGATCGCCGGCCTGCTCCTGCTCCTCACCGTGCTGTTTGTCACCGCCGGGCTGGTCGGTTGGCTGCGCAACCGCTACCCGGTGCTGCGGAGCTACGTCCAGTGATCCTCTCGGTGCAGGGCGTGACCGTCATGTTCGGCGGCCTGGTCGCCGTCGACTCCGCATCCTTCGAGGTCGCCGAGGGCACGATCATCGGACTGATCGGACCGAACGGAGCCGGGAAGACCACTCTGTTCAATGCGATCAACGGCGTCTACCGGCCGCGCAGCGGTCGGATCATCTTCGCGGGCGAGGACATCACGGGGCTTCCGCCGCACCAGGTCGCGCGCCGGGGCGTCGCGCGAGCGCATCAGGTCGTGCGGCCGCTCAACGATCTCTCGGTGCGCGCGAACGCGACGGTCGGTGCCTGCTTCGGCCGGGAGGACCTCGGACTCGTCGAAGCGACGAGGGTCGCCGACACCGTGCTCGCGGACCTCGGACTCGCCGAGAAGTCCGATCTTCCGGCCGGCAAGCTGAACGTGGCGCAGAAGAAGCGCCTTGAGCTGGCGCGGGCGCTCGCCGCGCGGCCACGCCTGCTGCTCGCCGACGAAGTGCTCGCCGGCCTGAATCCGCAGGAGGTCGCGGACATGCTCGGCATCTTCCGCCGCATCCGCGATCAGGGTGTGACTGTGATCATGATCGAACACCTCATGCACGCCGTCATGAACGTGTCGGATCGTGTCGTGGTCCTCGACTATGGAAAGAAGATCGCCGAGGGGACGCCGGCCGAGGTGCAGACCGACGCGAAGGTCATCGAAGCGTACCTGGGCGACCCCAAGATCGCGCAGCGGTTCCTCGAGGAGAACGCATGACGACCCTAACCGTCGAGCAGGTCGAGTCCGGCTACGGCGAGGTCCAGATCCTGTGGGGTGCGTCGCTGAAGCTGCGCGAGGGGCAGCTCACGAGTCTCCTCGGTTCGAACGGAGCGGGAAAGACGACCCTGCTCCGCGCGGTCATCGGACTCCTGCCGGTATGGAAGGGCGCCGTGAAGCTCGACGATCGCGCGATCTCGCGCATGTCGGCGCACGAAAAGGCCGAGAACGGCCTCGTGCTCGTCCCCGAGGGCCGGCAGCTCTTCTCGACGATGACCGTGCTCGAAAACCTCGAGATGGGCGCCACGCCGGCTCACGCGCGAGCGCAGATGGGCGCGACGTTCGCCCAGGTCTTCGCGCTGTTCCCGCGCCTCGCCGAGCGCCGGCTGCAGCTCGCCGGCACGCTGTCCGGCGGCGAGCAGCAGATGCTCGCGATCGCCCGTGGCCTCATGGCGAAGCCGAAGATCCTCATGTTCGACGAGCCGTCGCTCGGTCTCTCACCGCTCCTCGTCATGAATTTGTTCGAGATCATCCGGAAGCTCAAACGCGAGGGCTTGACGATGCTGCTCGTCGAGCAGAACGTGCAGATGTCGCTCGCCGTGAGCGACTACGCCTACGTCATGAGCCGCGGGCGCATCGAGATCGAGGGACCGGCGCGCGAGGTCCGTGGCATGGAGACGGTGCGGAAGGCCTACCTCGGGTTGTAGTCAGGCCCCGCTGACGTTGGTCTAGTCGGAGAGCTGCGGTGCGACGCTGACGACCGCGGTCAGGCAGAGCGCGTCCCGCAGCCATGCCGCGATGCGGCTGCGTGCGAGAGCGCGCTCGATGCGCAGGTCGTAATACGCGTGGCGTAGGCCGATGAGGACCGACAGCAGCGCGGCGCGCGTGAATCCGATGGCCAGGAGACGTCGCAGCAGCGCGGAGCGCTGGACCAGCGCCGGCGCGCCGAGCAGTCCGCCCTTGTCGGTCTGGCCCCACCAGATCGCCCGCGCGAGCTCCTCAGCTTCGCGGTGACGCGACGTGTCCGAGAACCGCGCGATCCCCGGCGCGCCCTCGACGATCGTGACGAGCGGGAGATGATGGCCGAGCGCGATGTGCGCCGCGACGTGTACGTACAGGTAGATCCGCTCCGCGGTGCTCGTGGTGGACGACACGACGAGGCTCTTCGCGCGGTCATCGCGATCTGGACTCACGAGCAGCGCCCGGACATCGCTGAGGGGTGCGAAGCGCGTGCGAACGCGCAGCCGCTGCTCGAGGTGCGCCCGCAGACGTTCTTCCTCGGCGCGGAGGGTGTGGCTCTCGGCGCGCGGTCGCGTCACTTCGGTAGCCATACGCGCAGTCCCTCCTCGAGGTATTCCCGGAGCGTGTAGCGGTCGGTGAGCTTGGGGAGCGTCGCTTCGAGATCGCGGAAGATGAGCGAGGCCAGCGGCTCGCCGACGAACCCCGCCAGCACCGCGTGGCCCTCGTCGACGATCGACGTCACGGACAGCTCGCGCTCGCAGCCGAGGATCATCAGCGCGAAGTAGAGGCGGATGCACTCCTCGGGCGAATCGATCGCGCGCGCGACCTGCGTCTTGCCGCGCGCGATGCGATGCAGCGTTGCGCGGTCGAGCGCGAGCGTGCCGTCCGTGAGGTCGTAAAGGCGATCGACGAGGGTGTCGAGCGACGTGCCCGCGCTGAGCGTCTGGATCGCCTCCGAGACACGCTGCGCGTTCTGGATCCGCACGGCCCGAGAGTACCTGCTGACCGCGTCTCCGTCGTCTCACTTGTGGGACGGCTAACTCGTACGTGTCTTGCGTGCGCGATGACGCCGCGGCGACCCATCCCGACCATGGCCGCGTGCTCGAACGACGTGCCCTCGCTGCGGTGGCGCTCGCCTTGCTGCTCGGCCTCGTCGCCCAGGTCCTGTTCTTCCACGAGCCGCTGGGGCTGAACGCGTTCCTCGTCACGGCGCTCTTCCTGGCCGCTGCGTGGACGCAGCGCGACGGTGCGCTTCCGCTGCGCGCGCGCGATGGCTGGCTGCCCGCGAGCGCGCTCGCGTTCGCGGTCTTCTGCGCGGTGCGCGCGGACGTACCGCTCCTCGCGTTCGACGTGCTGGCCACGATCGGATGCATCGCCGCGAGCGTCGCGGCCTGGAGCGGCGTGTCGGTCGGCGCGCTGCCCGTCGCCGCTGTGATCGCCGAAGGCTGGTCGCTCGGCGAGCGCGTCATCCTCGGGGCCGCGGACGCCTTGCTCGCCGCGTGGCCGCCGTTGCGGATCGCGCCGCGGCGCTTCGGCGTAGCGTCGCGTTACTTCGGCGGCGTCGGCTTGGCAGCGCCGTTCGTCGTGGTCTTCGCGCTCCTGTTCTCCTCGGCCGATGCGGTCTTCGCGCGTTCGCTCGAGAATGTCTTCGATCTGGGGCGGATCGCCGAAGCGCTGAGCGAGACGCCGGGCCGACTCTTCATCGCGCTGGCATTCGCCTGGCCCGCAGCCGGCGCGTTGGCCGCGCTGTGGCGCGTGCCGCGGGCCGACGCGAGGCCGCGCACGCACGCGCTCATCGCCGGCGAGACGGCAACGGTCGCACTGCTGACGATCGCCGCGCTGTTCGCGATGTTCGTGGTGCTCCAGCTCGCGTACCTGTTCGGTGGACACGACACGCTGGACGCGGCCGCGATCACCTTCAGCGCCTATGCGCGGCGGGGCTTCTTCGAGCTCATCGCCGCAGTGGCGCTCGTCGGCGCACTGCTCTTCGCGTTGGAGCTGTCGGTGCGCGCTCGCGGTCGAACGTATGTCATCGCGGCCGTCACGCTTCTGGCTCTCACCGCCGTCGTGCTCGCGTCGGCCTGGTACCGTCTCGACCTCTACCAGCAGGCGTATGGCTGGACGGAGCTGCGGTTCTACGCGACGTGCGCGATCGCGGCACTCGCGATCGCCCTTGCGATCTTCGCCTGGAGCGTCGTTCGCGCCCGCATGGCGTACGCGCTGCAACCGCTCGCGCTGGCGGTCGTGCTCGTCGCGCTCGGGACCAACGCGATCGGCCCCGCGTCCTTCGTCGCGCGGGCGAACATCGCGCGCGTCATCGATCCGTCCAACCTGCCCGCCGACGCCGCGCGCGGGCTCGACGCGGACCATCTCGTGACCGTCGGCGGTGGCGCCATCGTTGAGCTGGTGGACGCCTTCCCGCGGCTGCCGTTGAGCCAGCGACTCTATGCCGACATCCTCCTGCGCATCGAGCTGTCGCTGCGCGACGAGGACCGGGTGCCGGACTGGCAGGGCTGGAACCTCGAGCGGGAGCGGGCCCGCCAGGCGCTGCTGCGTGCGCGGACGGAGTTGCTCCGGTGATGCACGCGTCGCGGCTACGCACCGGACCGCCGCGTGGATCACTCGTCGGGGTTGTCGTTGCAAGGCAAACTCGCAACAGCCCGGCCGCCGCGGGGTAACCGGGTCGCGGCTTCTTCTGTCGACACGCATCGCGGCCTCTCGCGGCCTCGCAACTGCAGGCGTGTCGGAGAGGGAGGTGGTCCATGCGTGATCGGATCGCGGTCGGACTTGTCCTGACGCTCGCGCTCGTGGCCGGCACGGCGAGCGTCGCCTACGCGGGCCAGCCGAGTGTCGAATGCGACGACTTCTCCAACACACCCGGGAGCTCGGCGAGTGCCCGAGGCTCCGCGTTCGCCGAGGACGGCGTATCAGGTACGGTCTACGCCGGCGAGCAACCGCAGAACTCGGTGAACGCGCACTCTGTAAGTCAGTACGACGTCGCGTGCCGCAACGTTTCGCGGTAGCCGTGCGGCGTTAGCGCAGGCGTCCGCGGCCGCCATCACCACGCGGTCCGGCTCAGGTGCGAAGCAGCTCGGGAAGAAGCGGATCGCCGGGTAGCGGCCGCGGGCGCACCTGGTCCCACGTGCAGTCCTTCGGATCCTTGTCGGGGCGGAAGCGGAGGAAGCGGGTGCCGTGACGGATGCGCTCATCCTCCATCTTGTCGTAGCGGATCTCGCAGACCAGCTCGGGGCGGACCTCGTGCCACGGAAGGTCGCGGCCCTGCGACCAGCGGGAGCCGGCGTCGGGCGTCCGGCCCCACTCGCTGGGGTCGAAGGCGAGGTGTCCCTCCTGCTGTAGCGGCGGCAGCATCTGCCGCAGCTGCTTCTGCAGCGGCGCGGCGATGCCAGAGGTATGCCCGACGAAGTCGAGCGTGCCGTCTTCGCGATAGAGGCCGAGCAGCAGGCTCGCGATCTTCTCGCCGTTGGTCCGATACCCCACGATCACGCAGTCGCACGTCTTGTGGTACTTCACCTTCTTCACGACCTCGCGCGACCCCGGCTTGTACGCGCTGTCCACGCGCTTCGCGATGATCCCGTCGAGACCGATGACCTCGAGCCGCTCGAGCCAGTGCTTCGCCGTCGAGAGGTCGTTCGTCGTCACCGAGAGCGTGAAACGCTTTGCGATCTCGAGGAGCTTCGCGCGCCGCTCCGCGAGCGGCCGCGTGTGCACGGGGTCGCCGCTCCAGAGGAGGACGTCGAACGCGATGTACGTCGCGGGCGTCTCCGCGGCGAGCCTGCGGATCCGCGATTCCGCGGGATGCAGGCGCATCTGCATCGCGTCGAAATCGAGGCGGCCTTCGCGCTCGATCACGATCTCGCCATCGAGCGCGGAGTGCGGGGGCAGCAGCTCGCCCAGCCCGCGCAGCTCGGGGAAGTAGCGCAGCAGCGGCCGGCCGTTGCGGCTCCAGAGCGCAAGCTCGCCGTTGTCGTTCTCGAGCACGCCGCGGAAGCCGTCCCACTTCGGCTCGTACTGCCACTTCGGTCCCTCGGGGATCGTTTCCACGAGCTCCGCCTCCTGCGGCGGGAAGGGGACGTTCGGTCCAGGCGCGCTAGGTGCCAACGTCGCGACGCTGGACCGCGAAGAGGCCGCCGATCGTGCCCACGACCGCCACGCCGATCAGACCGGCGATGCCGCTCCAGTTCACCTCACCACTCATCGGCATACCGTACAGCGAGAAGAGCGAGAGGTTCGCGACCCACTCGGGCCACTGGAACAGCGGCGTGAACTGGAGTAGGAAGTAGCTCACCACCGCGAGCGTCGAGAGCAGCACGAGCGCGATGCGCGGTCGCCATACCGCGAGGAGCTGGCCGATCGCCGCGAAGGCCAGCGGGATCGTTACGAGCAGGGCTGTCGCGACGGCCAGCTTTGACTCGTCGAGCTCGATCGACTGCGACGTCGCCACCGAGTACACCGCGATCCCCGCGGCGCCACAGATGACGCCGACCGCGACCAGCAGCGCGACGAGACGCTCCAGGATCACCCGAGCGCGCGAGACCGGTGCCGAGAGCATCGTGGCGAGCCTGCCCTCTGCGTCGTCCGAGGACCAGCTCTGCACCTGCACGATCGCGTACGCGGAGAGGATCAGCATCAGCGTGGAAAGCCAGATCGCGCCGACGAACGAGTCATACCCGCTGACCCCGAGGCGCTCGAAGTACGCGCGCATGATCGGGGTCGAGGACGACGTCAGTGTGTCGATGACCGTCTTCACGATCGACGCGAGGAAGGCGCTCACAGCGGCGAGTCCGACGATCCAGGTCACCAGCCACAGCCACTGCTGACGAAGCAGCGCGACGACCGGGATGCGCAGGAAGGGATCGCGCGATGGCGCGGCCGTCGGGCGGCTCGTCCGCGATGTCCGTGAGATCGCTGTTCCGCCTAGATCACGCCGAACGAACGCGGTGACCGCGAGCGCGATGAGCACGATGGCCGCGACCACCAGGGCGGAGACCGCGCCGAGCTCCAACGCTCCGTCCCTGGTGAGCGGCCTGCTGCGCTCGTACAGGTAGAAGGGCGAGAGCCAGCGGATCGGCCCGACGTCCGCGGTCCGGCTCGCGCCGTTGATCAGGAACAGGGCGATCACGAGACCGGCCGCGCCGAACCCCGCAGCACGGCGCGTCGTGACGAGCTGCGCGATGACGAGCCCGATCCCGAAGCAGACGAGCGTCGTGACGAGGAGGTTCAGCCCGGCCGACGCCATGCCGGCGAGCGGCAGTGGCTCTCCCGCGCTCGTGCCCGCCGCATAGGTGAACAGCATCGTCGCGGCGATCGCGAACACCGCGACAGCCGCGAAGACGAGTACGCGCGTCGCGATGTAACGCGCGCGAGCGGCGCCCGCGGCGAGCCACTGCTCGACGAGGCCGCGCTCCTCGTCTCCGCGACCGCTGCCGGTCGCGGAAATGACGGCCCAGATGCCGAGGATGAGGACGATGGTGCCGAACGCCCGCCACTGGAGATATCCGGCGAGCGTGTCGAGATGGTCGGGGATCGGCAGCATGTACGAGAGCTGGGTGCCGAGGACCTCCATCGATCGCGCAAACGCGAGCCGCTCCGCCGGTGTCGTCCCCACGACCTGGACGAAGCCGAGCGCGTTGAGCACTCCCGCGGCCATACCTATCAACGTCATCGCGATAAGCCCGGTCCGCTGCTGCTTCAGGCCGATGCGAAAGATGGTCATCGCTTCGCCTCGTAGTAGGTCAGGAAGATCTCCTCGAGGCTCGGCTCGCGGCTGGTGAAGCCGATCACGTGGCGTCCGGCGAGCGCGGACATGAGCGGCTCGAAGCTGCCCCGGAGGATGCCGCTGGCGCGGTGATCCTGCACGCGCAGCTGCTCGAGGCCCTGGACGGTCCTCAGCTGGTCGGCCGGTACGCCGTCCGCGAACTCGATCTCGACATGGAACGCGCGCATGCCGACGAGATCGTCCAGCTTGCTCACGGTTGCGAGGCGACCTTCGCGTACGATGGCCACGCGGTCGCAGATGTGCTCGACCTCCGAGAGCACGTGCGAAGAGACGAAGATCGTCGACCCGGCCGCTCGCGCATCACGCACGATCGCGTAGAACTCCTGCTGGACCAGCGGGTCGAGGCCGGTCGTCGGCTCGTCGAGGATCGCGAGCAGCGGCTTGTGCATGAACGCAAGGACGAGCGCGAGCTTCTGTTTGTTGCCGTGCGAGTACTCCCGGTACTTGCGCCCGAGGTCGAGGTCGAGGCGCGCGGCAAGGGCTTTGATCGATGCGTCGTCGACATCACCGCGAAGGCCCGCGACGTACGAGACGATCTCGGAGCCACGCCAACCGCCGAACTGGGGGAGCTCTCCCGGGCAGTAGCCGACCTTTCGCTTCACCGCGACGGAGTCGCGATCGCAGTCGAGTCCGAAGATCCGTGCTGACCCGCGCGTCGGATGGATGAGGCCCATCAGCTGGCGGATCGTCGTGGTCTTGCCCGCGCCGTTCGGTCCGAGGAACCCGAAGACCTCGCCGTCCTTCACCGTGAGATCGAGGTCGAAGATACCTCGACCGTTGCCGTAATCCTTGGTGAGTCCCTGCGTTTCGATGGCTTCCGTCATGCCCTCTTCTCTTTCCGGCGACGCGCCGTGAGTGCCGCCCTCTCTCTTTGAAGGATCTCGTCGATGCCTGATGCCATGTCGTGCAGCTTCGCGCGGCTCGCCGACGTCGACGCAGCGCGCGCGCCCTCGTTGAGCAGTCCCATGAGGGAGCGCGCACTCTCGCTTCGCACCGCGAACATCGCGTCGAGGCTGTCGATGGCGCTGAACAGGACGCGCCGGCCTCCACGTTCACCGGTGACGCGCGCCAGACCGAAGGCGACGAGCTGGCGTGCCCCCACGCTCGCGCCGCTCTTGGCAACATCGAGATCGCTCGCGATCTCGTCCAAGACTGCCGATTCGCCGCGCATCAGCAGGTAGGCCCAGACGCGTCCGGTCGTGCGCGGCAGGTTCCAGCCGACCATCTGCTGGCCCATGTGATCGATGAAGTCGTGCTGCGCTGCCGTGAGCTTCTTGTTCTGTTTCAACTGAACGTTCCGAACGTAGCAGATGCCAAGAACGGCAGCGGCTTCAGGTCATTGAGGTCCTGTTGAGCCGCGGCAGCGGCGGTGGAACGCGAGGTCCTCCACCGAGCGCTCGATGAAGGACCTCGCGCGGAAAAGTGCGGTGCGGGCTACTTGGTGCGCTTCGCGAGGGTCGAGTCCTTCGCTTGCTTGGCGATGCGGAACTTGAGCACGCGCTTCGCCGGGATCTGGATCGTCTCGCCGGTGGCCGGGTTGCGGCCGAGACGGGCCTTCCGGTCCACGATCACGAGCTTACCCACGCCCGGGAATGTGAAGCCATTACGGGCTTCCTTGTAGGACAGCGCCGCGAGCTCGTCGAGAACGGTGCCCACCTGCTTTTTGGTCAGCCCGGTCTTCTCCGAGAGCCGATTCAGGGTTTCCGACTTTGAGATCCCCGCCACTTCGTCCTCCAGTGCGGCCTTCCGGCCAAGTCGCGCCGCATTCTCGCACGGGAACGGCGCGATATGCGTTGCAGTGACGCTCACCGTAACGGATGACCCTCCGGACCGTCCGGAGTGGGTCAGCGAGACTATCCACCTCATCGCCGATGGGACGGGCGAGTGTCGAGCGCAGCTCCTCGCGCTGGTCGAACAAGCGAGCGATGCCGACCTTGTCGTCGGATCGGGCGACCAGTGGGGCCTCGGTCAGATCGCGGTCCACCTTCTCCTCGTCGAGCGGGGCGTCACGCTCATCGCCCTTCGTCTCGCACAGGGACAAAGACCGGGCTCGACGGGCCAGCCCCGACCCGCTGCGCCGGCCGTGACGCGGCCGGGCATCTTCACGCTCGCCGACAAGGCCGCTCGCGCCTGGGAGCAGCTTCGGGCGGGTCTCCCGGCCGAGCCGGACACCCGCGCGGTGGCCAGGCACCCCTACCACGGGGACCTCAATTACTTCGGCTGGCTCCTGACGGTACCGAACCACTACATCGCGCACCTGCGGGCTCTCGAACGAGGGACGTCCACCGCGATCTAGCCGCATACTCGGGCACCCAGACCAGACGGGGGTGATGCCATGGCGAGCGGTCCCAAGAGCACCACCGCGCTCGAGACGTTCGCCGAGGAGGACCGCACCTTCTCGCCCCCCCGCGACTTCGCCGCCCAGGCGAACGCCAGCGACCCGGCCATCTACGAGCGGGCGGAGCGCGACCTCGAGGGCTTCTGGGCGGAGAACGCAAAGGATCTCCTGTGGCGCAAGCCGTTCGACAAGGTGCTCGAGTGGGAGGCGCCGTACGCGAAGTGGTTCCTCGGCGGCAAGCTGAACATCTCAGAGAACTGTCTCGACCGCCACGTGAAGGCCGGCCGCGGGACGAAGGTCGCCTATCACTGGGAGGGCGAGCCGGGGGACGCCCGGACCATCACCTACCGCGAGCTGCTCGAGATGACCTGCCGCTGCGCGAACGCCCTCAAGCAGCTCGGCGTCCGCAAGGGCGACCGCGTCGCGATCTACATGCCGATGATCCCCGAGCTTCCGGCCGCGATGCTCGCGTGCGCGCGGATCGGCGCACCGTTCACGGTGGTCTTCGGCGGTTTCTCGGCGGAAGCTCTCGCGGGGCGGATGAACGACTCGGAGGCGAAGGTCCTCATCACCGCCGACGGCGGCTACCGCAAGGGCACCGCCGTGCCCCTGAAGAGGAATGCCGACGACGCGGTGGCGCAGGCAAAGACGATCGAGAAGGTCCTCGTCGTCCAGCGGACGAAACAGGACGTGCCCTGGACGAACGGGCGCGACGTCTGGTGGCACGACCTCGTCGACAAGCAGCCTGCGGAGTGCGCCGCGGAGTCTCTCGACAGCGAGCACATGCTCTATCTCCTCTACACCTCCGGCACCACGGCGAAGCCGAAGGGCATCGTGCACACGACGGGTGGCTACCTCGCGGGCGTCGCGACGACCCACAAGCTCATCTTCGACATCAAGGACGACGACGTGTACTGGTGCGCCGCCGACATCGGCTGGGTCACCGGGCACAGCTACATCGTGTTCGCGCCGCTCGCGAACGGCACGACGGGTGTCATCTACGAGGGCGTACCGGACTTTCCGGAGAAGGACCGCTGGTGGTCGATCATCGAGAAGTACAAGGTCACGATCCTCTACTGCGCGCCGACGGCGATCCGCACGTTCATGAAGTGGGGAGCGGAGTATCCGAACAAGCACGACATGACCTCGCTGCGTCTGCTCGGAACGGTCGGCGAGCCGATCAATCCCGAGGCCTGGCTCTGGTACCACGAGAACATCGGAGGCCAGCGCTGTCCGATCGTCGACACCTGGTGGATGACCGAGACCGGGACGATCCTCATCACGCCTCTTCCCGGGCTCACGACGACCAAGCCCGGCAGCGCGACCTTACCGTTCCCGGGCGTCGGCGCCGACGTCGTCGACGAGGACGGCAAGAGCGTGCCGCTCGGCGGCGCGGGGTACCTCGTCATCACCGCACCATGGCCCGCGATGCTGCGCGGCATCTACAAGGACGACCAGCGCTACCGCGAGACGTACTGGTCGCGCTTTCCGGGTCGTTTCTTCGCCGGCGACGGCGCGCGTCGCGACAAGGACGGGTACTACTGGCTCATGGGCCGCGTCGACGACGTGATGAAGATCTCCGGGCACCGCATCTCCACCACCGAGGTCGAGTCGGCGCTCGTGTCACACCCCGCGGTCGCCGAGGCCGCCGTCATCGGCCGCGAGGATCCTGTGACGACCCAGGCGATCTTCGCCTTCGTGACGCTCCGCGGCGGCAAGGAGGCGGGCGAAGGCCTCTCGAAGGAGCTGCGCGAGCACGTCGTCGGGAAGATCGGCTCGATCGCGCGTCCGAAAACGATCATGTTCACACCCGAGCTGCCGAAGACCCGCTCCGGAAAGATCATGCGGCGCTTGCTGCGGGACATCGCGAACGGACAGGTGCTGGGGGACACGACAACCCTCGCCGACGCGACCGTCGTCGAGTCGATCCGCACCGCATCGGCCTCCGGCAAAGAGGAGTAGGAGAGAAGCCGCTCGCTGGCGCCGTCACTCGAGGTAGCGTTCGAAGCTGACCCAGCGCAGCGCCGTGAAGATCGCGACGGCACCCAGCGCGAGGAGCACGAGCGCGAGGACGTATGTCCGCGCCGGACCGCCGACCGCGCCGAGGGTCGCGATGCTGAGGAAGAGCGCGGGCACGATGAACGCGCCGCTCAGGTTGTTCGCCGTGCGGAAGTCCCGCGCGAGAAGCGTGAGCAGGAGCGAGATCCCGGTGGAGCACGCGACCGCGGCGACGAAGGGTGCGAGGAGCGCCGGGATGGTCCCGGCGTCGGCGATCCCGAGGACGAGCAGCAGCGCGAGGACGATCGCGACATACGGCAGCCCGATGACGGCGGTCACCGCGAGCACGGCGAGGAGCTTCGCGGCGAGGATCTCGCCCACAGTAACGGGCAGCGAGAGGAGGAGCTCGAGCGAGCGTCGTTCGCGCTCCGCGACGATCGCGTAGGTCGTGGTGAGCGAGGGCAGAAGAAGACCGCCGACGACGAGCAGCATCGGATAGAAGAGCTGTACGAGAAGCTGCGTGGGGTCGTTCACGTCGGAGAAGCCCGGCAGCGGACTGTTGCGCAGCTGCTCGATGCCCGGACCGCCGCCCAACCGCATCGCCACGAGCAGCTGGAGCGGTGCGAGGAAGAGGATGATGAAGGGAAGCAGCGCTGCCGTGAGCATCGCCGTGCGGTTGCGTCCGATCTGTCGCGTCTCCTTCCACAACAGCGAACGGATCGAGCTCGCCCTCATCGCCCCACCGCCTCGAGGAAGAGCTCCTCGAGCGTCGCCGAGATCGGCCGGCACTCGTAGACATCGATGCCGTCGTCCAACAGCGCCCGCAGCAGCGCGGGCGCGTCGGAGCGCGCGTCGATGGGCACGATGACGGCGCCGTCCTCGACTGACGCCTCGTGGCCGCGCATGCGCACGCGCCTCGCGACCTCCTCGCCGGGCTGACGTGCGACGAGACGCGTGCGCGGACGCTGGCGCTCGCGAAGCGCGGCCAGCGGCTCGTGGAGGAGGACCTCTCCGCGGCGAAGGATGACCACATCGTCGCAGAGCGCCTCGGCCTCCGCGAGGTTGTGCGTGCAGAGGAGCGTGGTCCGTCCGGCCATCGCGGTGCGCAGGTAGTCGTGGACCTCGCGCGCCGCGACCGGGTCGAGCCCCACGGTGGGCTCGTCGAGAAGAAGGATCTCGGGCGCCGAGAGAAGCGCGGCCGCGACCACGACGCGGCGCTGGAAACCGCCCGACAGCTGCGCGAGCCGCTTGTCGCGATGCTCCGCCAGCCCGAACGCCTCGACGGCGCCCGTGACGTCGCCCTTCCCGAATAGCCTGCGCGCAAGCTCTAGGTACTCGGCCGTCGTGAGATCGCCGTACATACCGGCGTTCTGCGGGACGATGCCGCAGCGTCGTCGCGCGTCGGCGTACCCCGGTCCATTCACCTCCCGGCCGAGGAGGGACACCCAGCCGGTCGTCGGGGCGAGCGCGCCCTGGAGGAGCCGGATCGAGGTCGTCTTGCCGGAGCCGTTCGGCCCGAGGAGGCACGCACGGGCACCGATGGGGATGGACCACGTGACCTCGCGTAGCGCGACCGTTCCGCTACGGTAGCGCTTGCTCGCGCCGTCGAAGGCGATCGCGGTGTCGGCCACGTTCATCAGCGTATGTCGCGCACGATGTGGACGGATCGCCCTCCGACACTAGTCTGCGCGCTGGATCCAGCGGATCCGCGACGCCGGCGGGCCGGCCCTCATCGTGCTCGCGACGATCTCCTTCGGCTCGAGCCTCGGGATCTCGATCATGCTTCCGCTGCTCCCGCTGTACGCGCTGTCGCTCGGCGCGTCACCGCTCGAGCTCGGGCTCATGACGAGCGGTGTCGCGGTCGCGAACGGCGTCGCTCAGTTCGCGTCCGGTTTCCTCATGGACCGCTTCGGGGCTCGCCGTTCTGTCGTCGTCGGGATCGGGACGTACGCCGCGGCGAACGTGCTGATCGCGACGGCGGCCACGGCGACCGCGCTGATCGGCTACCGCTTCATCGCCGCGCCTGGGTGGCGGGGTGAACATGGTGGCTACGCGGCTATACATCTCGCAGACCGCGGAGCAGGCGAGCCTCGCGCTCTTCAACAGCATGATCTCGGCCGCGAACTCCGCCGGCAGCGTGTTCGGTCCGGCCTTCGGCGGCCTCGTCGCTGTCGCGGGCGATCTACGTGTGCCCTTCCTCATCGTCGCGGGCACGAGCTCACTCGCCTTCGTCGCGGCGTTGTTCCTGCCGCTACCGCGGACGGAGGCCCACGGCAACGGTGGCAGAGCCGTGACCGGGAGCGTGTAGACGCGACCGGTGTTTCGTCCTCCTCGCGGGCAACCTGCTGCTGCTCATCGGCTTCGGTGGCTGGACCACGTGCTACGCACCGTTCGCCACGCAGCGGCTCGGGTGGTCCACGTTCGACGTCGGGATGATCTTCACCGTCTTCGGCATCGGCGACATCACGCTCGGGCCGTGGCTCGGGCATCTAGCCGACCGCACCGGCCGCCGTCGCATGGCCATGCTCGCGTCTGTCCCGATCTTCCTCTTCGGGTTCGTGCTCTTCTTCAAC
>WNGB01015136.1_pt1 | contig 19254 bp, 15 predicted proteins | sample 5400681 | NCBI WGS metagenome assembly WNGB01 (sample SAMN13153367, study PRJNA577476) | soil metagenome | isolation source: 115 cm soil or saprolite under grassland replicate 2 | place: USA:California | collected 2016-06-15
TGTTCTGCCACGAACCCGGTTGGCTCGACCACAAGGGTCCGGCAGCGATTGGGCGCGGCTGCGCGACCCGGGCGATGACTTCCAACAGCTTCGCCCTGTCAATGGGTTTACTGACATACTCGCTGCAACCGGCGGCGAGGCACTTTGCCTGATCGCCGACCATGGCGCCCGCGGTCACCGCGACGATCGGTCTGATAAATCCCAGCGCGCGCAACCGCCGCGTGGTTTCATAACCGTCCAGAAGCGGCATCTGGATGTCCATCAGGATGACGTCAAAATCGTCCGGCCTCTGCTCGACTGCTTTCAATGCCGCTTCACCACTGTCGAATGCCGCTACGCTGCCACCCGCATCGGTGATGAAGTGTTCCAACAGCCGGCGAATATCCGGCTGGTCTTCGACGACCATCACCCGCGCGCCAAGCATTTGTTGTCCCGGCAACTCCGCCATCTCGGACTCCATCTCGAAATTGCCGTGGGCGCTGTCCGCGAGCACGCGCACAGGCAGCGTGACGTAAAATGTGCTGCCTCGTTCGGGAACACTCGTCACACTGATTCGTCCTCCCAAAGCTTCGACCAGACGCTTGGTGATCACCAGGCCAAGGCCAGTGCCGCCATAGGCTTTGGTCACCGTGCTGTCGCCTTGAGTAAACGGTTTGAAGAGATTCTGTTGTTGCTCCTCGGTCATGCCGATGCCCGAATCGCTGACGTTCAATTCCAGCTCTCTCCGCTCGCCGTTGTAACGCACGGTCAATTCGGCGCCGCCACGGTGCGTGAACTTGATCGCGTTGCCGAGCAGATTGATCAGGATTTGACGCAGCCTCTTCGGGTCGCTTTCGATTTTGGGCGGAATCATGCCTTCATACTTTAAAACCAACGGCAGCGCCTTCCCTCGCGCGGCGCCTTCCATGAGCGTGTACACGTCGGTAAGAAACCCGGGCAGATCGATTTCTTGTTTTTCGAGCTGCAGACCCTGGGCCTCGATCTTCGCCAAATCGAGTAGATCGTTGATAATTTGCAGCAAGTATTGCCCGCTGTTTTTGATCGCGCGCACACACTCGAGGTCTTTCGCGTCCTGCAAACGCTCGAGCAAGATATCCGCGTAGCCCATGACCCCGGTCATCGGGTTACGGATCTCGTGACTCATGTTGGCCAGGAACTCGCTTTTGGCCCGGCTCGCCGCATCCGCGGCGTTTTTCGCGTCGACAAGAGCTTGCTCGGCCTTCTTGCGCGCGCTGCCATCCCGCACCAGGGCGGTGAAAAAGCGGCTCTCGCCGAGCACGGTTTCGCTGAACCCGAAATCCAAAGGAAACTCGCTGCCATCTTTGCGCCGGCCGCGCATTTCCGCGCTACTTTCAGTCGATTGACGTTCGCCGGTGCTCAGGTGGCTGCTCAATGCGCCGTCGCCAGAGCTGGCGAGATCCGCCACCAGCAGACCGATTCCCATACCGACCATATCGGCGGCCGTATACCCGAAGATCTTCTCCGCTGCCGGATTGACTGACTCGACGGCGCCGCGCTCGTCGATCGTAATGATGCCGTCCACCGCTGTTTCGACGATCGCTTTGAGGTGCGCCGCCGCTTCCGTCACCGCCTGCTCCGCCTCTTCGGTGATCGTGATGTCTCGGTTGACTTCCAAAATCACGTCGCCGTCCGGTCGGACGATTCGCTGCATGCGGCTCAGTACTGCGACCTGGGCGCCGCTCTTCCGGATATGCACCAATCGGCCGTCCCATTCCCCTTCATCATTAATTTTTTTCTCGATGTCGAGCCGCGACACCGGATACGCGGTTTTGAGCAGCTCGTCGATCGAACGACCGAGGGCTTCTGCGGCGCCGTAGCCGTAGAGCTTTTCAGCTCCCTCATTCCAGTACTGAATGGTGCCACCGGCGGTGCTCCAAACGATAATCGCGTCGAGCGACAAGTCCAACAGTCGCGCCTGTTCCTCGCGTTGTTCCTGCGCGCGCTTGCGCTCCGTAATGTCGCGGGTAATGGCGGAGATGCCGACGATGTTGCCGTGCGCCACCACCGGCGAAAACGTCAGCATGGCATCAAAGCGACTGCCGTCCTTGCGCACGCACGCGGTCTCGAATTGCCTCACCGACTCGCCGCGCATGACCAGCTCAATTAGGCGCTCCCGTTCGGCGATGAGTTCGGCGGGAGCGAAGAGGCTCGCCGGCTGCCCTAGCACCTCCGCTTCGGTCCACCCAAAAAGCGTTTCCGCGGCGCTATTCCAACTGAGGATCCGAGCGTCGAGGGTAAACGAATAAATCGCATCCTGGGAAGAATTCACGACGGCGGCCAACAGCGCCAACTGTGCCTCGGCGATCTTGCGGTCGTGGATGTCGATCGTGCAGCCGGCATAACCGAGAAACGTCCCGCTGTCGGTGAAACGCGGCTTGGCCAGCGACTTCATCCAGCGGTACTGGCCGTCGGCGCGGCGCATGCGAAAATCGGCTTCAAATTGCTCCCGTTGATTCAATGCCGTCAGATAAGCGGCGATATAGCCTTCACGATCGTCGGGATGAAGGTACTTCGACCAGCCGGACCCGACCAATTCGGAGTCGTCGTCGATGCCGACAAAATTACGATAGGCTTGATTACAAAACTGGGTTTCCTGTGGCCCGGCGATCCAGATCAGCACCGGCGCGCTATCGGCCAACGCCCGAAAGCGCTCTTCGCCCTCGCGCAGCCGTTCCTCGGCGCGCTTGCGTTCATTGACGTCCATATTGATGGCGAGAACCCGTTTCACTTCGCCGTCATCGCCATAATAGCCTTCGCCCCGTAACACGATCCAGCGCACCTCGCCCGAGCCGTGCATGACTCGGTATTCGATATTGAAGGATTGCCGTCGCCGCAGTGCCTCGTCACGCTCTGCCTCGACCCGCGCAATGTCGTCGACATGGACTAGTTGGCGCCATTCGGCGTACGTTTCCGCTGGATAAGCGACGCCGTAGAGATTCAACATCTCCGCCGTCCACGACAGACTGCCGGTGCGCGGGTCCCAATCCCAGATCCCGACGTGGGCCGCGTCCTGAGCCAAGCTTAGCCGTTCTTCGCTGCGCCACAGCGCCTCCTCGGCGAGTTTACGCGCGGTGACGTCGGTCAAGCTGGCGGAAACGCCGACGAGATTTTCCCTTGCATCGATAACCGGCGACACTGTCAGGATCACGTCCAACAGACGGCCATCCTTCGCTCGGCGAGCCGTTTCCAGCGTTTGCGCTTCGCCCGCGCGCAGCCGCTCGAAGAGCGTTTTTTGTTCTTCCAAGCGGTCATCGGGAGTGAGCAGAGTGATGGACTGGCCTATCGCTTCGGCCGCCGTGAAGCCAAAAAGGTGCTCGGCTGCGGGATTCCAGCTTTCAATGATTCCCGCCGGAGTCAGGCCGATGATGGCGGTCATCGTGTGCTCTACCATCGACGCCAGCCAGGCGCGGGTCAGCTCGCTCAGCTTGCGCTCGGTGATGTCACGCAGCACCACTGCGTAACCACGCGGTGCGCCGTCGCCGTCAATCAGCGTCGTGTAAATCACGTTGGCGATAAATCGCGAGCCGTCCCTGCGGACGCGCCAGTCGTCGACCTCATAACGACCATCGGCTGCCGCGACCTCTAAATCATCGGCCGGCTGTCCCGCGCGGATCGCCTCGTCTGGGTAGAAATAAGAATGATGTCGGTTGAGAATTTCCAGCGCGACGTAACCCGTCAGCCGTTGTGCGCCGGCGTTCCAGCTGCTCACGCAGCCGTTTTTGTCGAGCATGAATATCGCGTAGTCGCGCACGCCGTCGATCAAAATGCGCATACGTTCTTCGCTCTCGCGCAGCTCAACGAGCAGCCGGCGGTTTTCCTTTTCGCGATCGTAGAGCCGCAACAACGCCCGCGTCGTCGCGAGCAGTTCCGCAGGATTTAAGGGCTCGGTCAGGTAGGCGTCTGCACCGATCTCCAGGCCTTGAACGCGATCCGCGGGGGCCACCCGCGACGCCGAGACTTGTAGAACCATGATGTCGGCGCTCGATCGATCGCTCTTGATCTGGCGGCAGACCTCCAGGCCGTTGATATCGGGCAGTTTGACATCTAGCAAAACCAGTTCCGGTCGAAGTTCTGTGACGATGCGCAGCGCCTCCCCGCCGGTGGCGGCTTGCAGCACCTGATAGCCGGCGCGTTGCAAGATGCGAGTCTTGGCATAACGCCCGGCTTCGTTGTCGTCGACGTTAAGAATTGTGTGCGGGTGAGGCTCGGTCATGATCTACCGTAATGCATTGAGGGGGGTAATGGAGTACTGGATTGATGGAGCGTTGGGGGCGGACCCATTACTCCAATACTCCAACACCTCCATTAGTCCAGTATGCCATTACTCCGCTCCTCCACCCCCCACAAGGGTCACCTCGCCCGTAGCACGAAGCCCAGCAGCCGCTGCATACGCTCCCGCGAAAGAGTGCTTTTGTCGATGATCGCGCAGGTCTGGCGCTCAAGACTACCCCTCTGATGGTCGGTGAGACTTGCCGAGGTAACCACGGCCACGGGTATCAGGTGCATCTCCAAGTCCGCTTTGAGGGAATCGAGCACATCATATCCGGTCATATCCGGCATCTGCAGATCGAGAAGCACTAGCTGAGGTTTGATCTCGCGTGCCATGCGCAAGCCTTCGACGCCATTTTCCGCTTCGTAGGTGACGCAGTTTTCGCCCCTAAAGAAACCGGCCACCACGTAGCGCGCCGCCGGCTCGTCGTCGATGATCAGAATGTTACACTCAGGCGAATTTGAAGCAACCATTTCCGCTATCGTTCCGTATTTTCATCCTTCACATCTACATTTACGCTTCGCTCAATCCAGCGGTAGTCTCGTCACCATTGCGCGCTTTACTCTCCGGCTGATAGCGCAACGGCAACGTCAGAGAGAATTTCGAGCCCACTCCCAGCTCGCTCTCCAGGTCGATCCGCCCCCGCAACAACTTGGCCAGCTTGCAGCATAGCGGTAAGCCCAATCCGGTCCCCTTGAACTGGCTCTGCGCGGGATTTTCCAACTGAATAAACTCTTCGAATATTCTCCCTTGGTCCTGTGGCGCAATCCCCACTCCGGTATCGTTAACCGAAAACGTCACCGTGCCGCTGTCCTCGTCGTATCGCGCTGTGAGCCGCACCTCGCCGCGCTCGGTGAACTTCAGCGCGTTGGATATGAAATTGCGCAGTATCTGCGAAACCTTGCCCTCGTCGCTGTACAATAACGGCACCCCCTCGGGCTCTTCAAACACCAACCTGACCGCTTCATTGACCAGCAACGAGCGCAACATCCCGCGCAATGCGCTGAACAAATTAACCGCTTCGAACTCCACCGGGTGCACGTCGGTCTTGCCCGCCTGGATCTTGGCCGAATCCAACAAGTCGTTGACCAGCTCCAACAGCGAGTCGGCGGCCTTGCGGATGAAATCGACCTGCTTCTCCTGTTCGCTGCTCAAGTCCCCGTCGGCGCGGTCGAGCAATAGACCCGATAGCGCCAAAATCGAACTGAGCGGCGTGCGCAGTTCGTGGCTCATATTGGACAGAAACCGCGTCTTCATCTCGTCGGCGTGCCTGAGCTCCTTGGCTTTCTCGTCGAGCTCTGTATACAGCGTCAACATGCCGCGATTGATGTCCTCCAGCTCTTGGTTCAACCGCTCCAATTCTTCCTGGCGCTGGCGCAGCGCCTGCTCGCGCGCCTGCGCCGCCTGCTGCTCGATTTCCAGCGCCAGGCGGCGTTGCTGCTCGGTCAGGTCCAAGACAATGACGCAGATCGCGTGCGGCAAATCGTCTAGATCAAGCGGGCTCGACGCCAGTTGTACCGGTAACGCCCCCCCGTCGGCTTTAACGAGCATCAAATCTCTGCGCTGGGGCGCAGCGGCGTTTTGCAGGAAATCCGCGTAGCTCGCCCGGTCTTCTTTTTTCACCCAGGCAGTGAAGGACGAACCGATCAGGTCCTGCAAGGGCCTGTCCAAAAGCCGCGCGAAAGCGTGGTTGCAATGAAGCACAGTACCCTCTTGAGACAGTGTCACTGCTCCTTCGGTCATGGTTTCGACCATGACCCGGTAAGGATGTTCGGCAGCTTGCAGAGTGAAGACCTGGTTACCGTCAGCACCGCGCACGACGACCGCATCTATTTCGCGATTGTAGATAGCCCGGAGCACGTTTTGGGCTTCGGCCAACTGCGACTCCAGGTCGGCCACTTGCCGACGCAGTTTGGCTTCCTCGTCGACGCTCATCTCTCGCGTTCCTCGCCGGACACTCCCAGATGCTTGAGCGTATCTTCAGTGTTCGACAAATTCCCGATCAAACGCCGGACCGGCAACGGGAAATCTTTGATTAGGGTGGGCACGGCGAGGAGCTGCGCTTCGGCGGCAAGCTGCGGCTGTTGATAGATATCGACGACTTCAAGCTCGTACCGGTCAGGAAAGTTCTCCTCGCACAGCTGTTTGAGATTATCGATCGCCTGAAGCGATTTCTGCGAAGCGCCCGAGACAAACAGCCGAAGGGTGTAAATTTGCGCGGTAGGGTTTTTGAGCGCTTGCTCGAACTCTTCAACCTTGTCTTGCTTAGGTTTTCTTGGCATATGGTTTCCGCCTAAGAGTTCCTTCAAACTGAACAATTCACCGTCGTCATAACAGCGTAGCCCGGTAGAGGCGGGTTTGAAACCCGCCCCTACATCCGGATACCGGCATGACGGAATTGCGCACGTTCACCTTATGCCCATCGAGCGCAGATCCAAGCCCACCAATACCCGTTCGGTGTTCGATAGGTCGCCGATGATTTTTTTCAACGGCGTCGGCAATTGCCGCACCAATGTCGGTATCGCCAGAATCTGGTCGCCCGCGGCCAGTTGCGGCTGCTCCAAGAGATCGATGATCTCGATCGATAGCGGCCGGCGAGATGCTCCTCGCATATTTTTCTTAAGTTAGCGAAAGCGGTGAGCGACTTGGGTGTCTGCCCGGCGACGTAGAGTCGCAGTTCGTAGTGCGAATGGTCGGGTGCAACCGCCATCGCCGCAGCTTCAATGGCATCGCTATGGTTCTTTGCGATCTTCACCGTTTCCTCCCCGCGCCCTGAGCGGGCGCCGTCGCTTGATTTTCGCCCCGTCGTTGGCGTCGCGCAGCTGCGCCGCGTCGAGGCGCCCTTGGGCCACGGTTTCATCCTGCGTACGCAACTCGGCGATTTCCTTCAGCACGTCTTCCTCGTGCGCGGCGAACTGCTCGCGCTCGGCGCGCAAGCGCGCTTCGAGGGAGGCGCGCTTATGTTCCAGATCGCGCAGGCGACGCTCGATCTCCGTTTGGCGCCGCAATGCTTCGGCATCTTTTCTGGCCTCCTGCACCACCCGAGCGGTGCCCGTCAGCACACCGCCCGGCCCGGTATAAACATTTATCAGATCGACGCCGTGGTCGGTGAGGATAAATTCACGGATCTGATTTGAATGCGCCATGCCGCGCGATTTGAGGACATATAGGCCCCGATTGCGCTCGCCGTTGTACTCCAGGTTGCGCAACAGGATCCATGTATCCATCAGCGAAGAGACACCGACCTCGGAATCTTCAGCGTGCGCTTCATCCTCGGTAAGGCTGGTAAACAGCGTCGTGATGCCGTTCATCTTAAGAAAGTCAAGCAACCGCATGAGCGCGGCCTTGACTTCCAGTGGCGTACCGATCGGATTAAAATTGGTTATCGGGTCGATCACCACCACCTTAGTCTTAGTCTCCTCGATCAAGCCCTGGACAATCGCCAGATGCATTTCCAGGCCATAAACCGTCGGCCGCACGCTGTGAAAGTTGAGCATCCCGCGCTTAACCCAGCGTTCCAGATCGATGCCGATGGAGCGCATGTTGCGCATGATCTGGCTTGGGGATTCTTCCAGGGCGATGTAAAGCGCTCGCTCGCCGCGGCTGCAAGCGGCGTCGATGAAATGTGCCGCCAGGCTGGACTTGCCCGCGCCTGCCGTGCCGGAAACTAGCACGCTGCTGCCGCGAAAATAGCCCTTGCCGCCGAGCATCGAATCAAGGCTGGCGACGCCGGTGGAAATCCGATCGTTGCTCGCCTGGTGTTTCAAACCGAGAGAGGTGATCGGCAGCACGGCGAGACCGCGAGCGTCGATCAGGAAAGGGTACTCGTTGGTGCCGTGGCTCGAGCCGCGGTACTTGACCACGCGCAAGCGGCGCGTCAGCACCTGGTTAGTGATCCGATGATCGAGCAGGATAACGCAGTCGGAAATGTATTCCTCGAGCCCCTGGCGGGTGAGCGTGCCCTCGCCGCGTTCGGCGGTGATGATGGCAGTGACGCCTTTGCTTTTGAGCCAGTGAAACAGCCGGCGTAGCTCGGTGCGCAAAATGCTAGCGGAAAGCGACGCGAACAAAACTTCAATGGTATCCATCACCACACGCTTGGCGCCGATGGTATCGATGGCGTGATTCAAACGCACGAACAACCCCTCGAGGTCGTATTCGCCGGTCTCCTCGATCTCGTCGCGCTGGATGTGCACGGCGTCCATGAACAGTTGTTTGCGCTGAATCATCTCGGACAGGTCGAAGCCAAGCGAGCGCACGTTCTCGGTCAACTCTTCGGCGTTTTCTTCGAACGCCATGAAAACGCCGGGTTCACCGTAATCGCGCGCGCCGCGCACGAGAAATTCCATGCCGAGCAATGTTTTACCGCAGCCCGCGCCGCCCGTGATCAAGGTCGAGCGGCCGCGTGGCAGCCCGCCTTCGGTAATCTCGTCCAGGCCTTTGATGCCGGTCGGAGTTTTTGCCAAAGGTTGGGGCTTCGGTTGGCCGTTTCGGCGCCTTGCTATTTTAGAATTGCTATTCGACTGCAGCCGATTCATTGAAGTAACCATTTCGGCTATCTTTTCGTCTCCGCGTTGTTATTTACCTCTACCGTCAATACCGCCGGCTCTTCAATACCTTCTGCTTGATCCTCTGTTACGTAGCGCGCCGGCAGCGTCAGCGAAAATTTCGAGCCCACTCCCACCTCGCTCTCCAAGTCGACCCGCCCCCCCAACAACTCGGCCAACTTGCGGCATAACGGTAAACCCAATCCTGTCCCCTTGAAGTGGCTGTGCGCCGCACTCGCTAATTGGATAAATTCCTCGAAGATTCTCTCCTGATCTTCGCGTGCAATCCCCACTCCGGTATCGCGAACTGAAAACGTCACCGCGCCGCTGTCTTCGTCGTAGCGCGCCGTGACCCGCACTTCGCCGCGCTCGGTTAACTTCAGCGCCCGGGTCTTCGAATACCAATGTGACCGCTTCATTGACGAGCAAGGAACGCAACATGCCGCGCAACGCGCTGAACAAATTAACCGCGTTGAATTCCACTACGTGCACGTCGATTTTTCCCGCCCGCACCTTGGCTAAGTCGAGCAAGTCGTTGACCAGCTCCAGCAGCGAGTCGGCCGCCTTGCGGATGAATCCGACCTGCTTTTCCTGCTCGGCGGTCAACTCTCCATCGACACGATTGATCAATAAGCTCGATAAGGCAAAAATCGAATTGAGCGGGGTGCGAAACTCGTGGCTGATATTCGACAGAAACCGGGTCTTCATCTCGTCGGCTTGCCTGAGCTCTTTCGCCTTCTCGTCGAGCTCCGCATACAGCGTCACCATGCCGCGATTGATGTCCTCCAGCTCTTGATTCAGTCGCTCCAGCTCCTGTTGACGCCGGCGCAAACGCTCGTTGGCAGGTTTGGCTGCCGTGATGTCGACGATCGTGCCGATGGCACGCACGGCGCGCCGGCTCTCGCCCTCACCGGAGAACAACGCGCGGCCGCGCGCAAGCACCCAACCAGGCTCGCCGTCGGCCCGCGCGATGCTATACTCAGCGGAGATCGTTGTTTCGTCCGGTCGGTTGATGGACCGCCGAATCGCCGCTTCGATGCGTTCGCATTCGCCCGAGCGACTATCCTCAGTACCGAGCACTTGGTTGCCCGAACCATCGGGCATCATGCCGAGAATTTGTTTTGCTTCCTCCGACCAATAAACCGTTCCGGACACTAGATCGATGTCATAGGTACCAAAGCCGGCCGCCTCCGCCGCCAGGCGCAGCCGCGCTTCGCTCTCGCGCAGGGTCGACTCCGTACGGTGCTTGTACAGACCGATTTCAATCTGGGTTTTCAGCTCGCGATCGACAAATGGTTTGAGAACATAGCCGAACGGCTCCGTGCTGAGGGCTCTGGTGAGCGTGTCCGGATCGGAATGTGCGGTAAGATAGACGACCGGTAGATCGTACGCGCGGCGCATCCGCGCGCCCGTTTCGATGCCATCGAGAGCGCCGCTGAGTTGAATATCCATGAGTACAACATCGGGCCTCAGTTCGCCGGCGATGGCGAGGGCTCCCTCGCCGCAGGCAACGCTGCCAATCACCCGATAACCCATTCGATCGAGCTTGTTGGCGAGGTCGGCGGCGACAATCGCTTCGTCTTCAACGATTAACACTTTGGTTTTCGTCACCGTCCCTCACCTCGACCGTCATCGATGTAGGAACGAGCATTCAAGGTTAGCTCAAACCGCGTGCCCTGGCCGTTGCACAACTCCGATGTGCCGCCGAGCTGCTCGGCGAGCATGCGTATCAGACGCAGACCGAGAGTATCGGCGCTGCGCCAGTCGAGCTCCGGCGGCAGTCCGCGGCCGTCGTCAGAGAACACGACACGGATACGCCCGTCGTCCAGACGCTTGGTCTCAATGGTGATCTCGCCCTCGGCGCGTTCGTGAAAAGCATGTTTGAGAGCATTGGTGGCGAGCTCGTTGAGAATGAGCCCGCACGGAATCGCCACGTCGACCGGCACAAATACGGCCTCTTGCTCGATGCGCAGGCGCACCCAGGTCATTGCCCTACCTTTTGGCAATTTTCAACATAAATAAACTAGTCCCGGCAGAGCTGCACCCACTTGCGGGCAAATTTTCTATCGAGGATGTATTTCAGAAAAGGCGCAAAAACACAAAAATGTCGCATTTGTGCGACGGTTGAGGAAGGACGCGCGCAAAAGACATGCCCGATTGGAAGTACATGGATTTAATAAGCTAACTCAGATCATTCCGTCCCGAAAACGAAACACATCGGAGCCGGCGTGATGCAGAATTGGGACGGTAAAGGAGAAAATATTTTTTGTGGGCTCTTGTGCGTTTTGTGGTTAATCCGTTTTTTTCTGCCTCTCATTTGGTTGCCGCTGCGCGGTGCTAAGAAAATCGTGGTGCAATGTCCGGTAGCCAAAAGCTTGCTCGTCAGGGATCTAAGGCTCGGTAGCAGCAATTAGCGGGGAATGGCGTTTTGTCGCGAGCCGTTTGCTCGGCGCCGGGTTCTGCTTGAAGTGTTTTTTGTTCAGTCCGTACTTTTGCATTTTGCGGTATAGGCTACGTAGTCCAATACCGCAGCTCCGCGCGGTGAGACCGATGCTGCCGCCGCAGTCCGCGAGTCTTTGCGCCAAAAATTGTTTTTCTTTTTCGCGGAGCCATTGGGACAGCGTCGCCGATGCCATTTCCGTTGGTCGTTGATCCCCGTTCGGCTTAACGAGATCAATTTTTTCGATGACTCGTTCACTCCCTGCGGCAAAGCGATCATTATCAAACTCGACAGATCCCATATCGTTGTCTCCTCTAGCGCTCAAGAGATTTTCTCGACGCGCGCTGCGCCGAAGCCAAAGTAAACGACTCAGGGTCACAAAGACCTGCGACCTCGCCCATCAGATCATGCAGCTGTTCGACAGCTTGCGCGATGTTGTCGAAGCTTCGCTGCGGCAGCGCGCCGGTCAAATGCAATAGATCCAATTCAGCTACGATCGCCTGCAGGCTATTGCCCATATGGTGGATCATTCCGCGCACGCGCGCGGAGTCGTGCCGGCCACCGCGCAAGTGGCGTCCGGTCGCAGCTTTTGTTTGATACTGGCTCAAAACCGCTGCCTTTCCCGCAGCGCCGATGGGAAGAAGCACAGCGGTTTCCTGCAACGTAACGCTGCGGGCATGGTCTTGCGGGGTAAAACGGTAATGGCAGGAAATTTTTCGTTCACCGCTCCGCAAAGCTTTCCACGATGACAAAAAAGTCTCTCGGTCACGACGGTCGATACGATCGAGCCATAGGTTTTGATCGGCGCAAAAATTGTTTTCGCTATAACCCAGGAGCGTTTTTGCTGCGCTGTTAAAAGCGCACTCATTCCGATCAGCGCTCCAAAGGGCCACAGCGCAGGGAAAAAACTCGAGCAACATGCCGATTGGCATCATCAGAGTCGGCAATGCGCGCTCGGCTGTGTTTTGGTTCGCGGTTGTGACAGTGGGGCGCCGGTATTGCGGCTGGCCGGCTCGCTTCGCCGACGATTCCTGCGGTAATGAATCAATAAAAGACACCCTATTCTCTCCTTCCCAAATTAGCTTGGGTGCGATGTTCCGTACTGTTTTCTGCGGACATACCTCCGAGGAATGGTCGGTATAGTTACCTGAAACAATCAGCGCACAGCCGTAGCGACGAATTTCCGCCACTTCTGTCTCGAGCCCAAGTTTGGCCCGCTTCGAGATAGCAGCCGTAGGACACTACCATCTCGAGCAATATGACATCGCCAGCTCCGCTTGCGACACGATACGAGTGGCCGGTGAAGTATTCGGAGCAATTGTCGCATTTGAAAATCAAGGTACCCGCATCACGCTTAGTGCGCAAGGAACGTGCCACCGCGTACGACGCCAAACAGCGGATCGTTAGTGCACTTCGCTATCCCGCGTTGCATCGGCGAGACGGAAGAAGCGGCGTTTCGGTCTCACAAGCGAGACGATAAAAAAAGCATCAGCGGCGGCACCCTCGACAACGGATCTATGCGAATTCGCCGAGGCGTCAAATTTCCTGAAAAATAAATTTTTCGATGCACTTCAAGCGCTGATTGTAATCTTCAGGGTAAAGAAACCACTCCGCCGCCGCGACGCTCGATACCAATGAGTTGCCGTCTTGCGGCGTGAAACTGAAACCGAGCACTTCGCGATCGCCCTTCACCGAGATGCTGCGGATGGGAATGACCGTTTGGCTAAGGATGCGCCCGAATAATCCATGGTCGCGGCCAAAGGAAAAAACCAGGCTTGCTTGATCCTTATAAGTCAACGCGACCCTGCCGTGGGCCTGCAGTCTTTGCACCACGTCTTCAGCCGACACATCCCGCCTCAGCATCAGATTGAAATAGATGACGTGCATATATTGAGTATTCACTCGCAGTGCCGAGGAATACAGATCCAAATCCAATCCCAGGGTAGCGAACAAATGAAATGCGTCGCGCGCCTGGTGGGTGCCAAATTTGCGATCGTCATGTTTGCTAACCGTCGGCGACGGCAGATATTCGTTTTCCTGGCTGATATCGCTGGCCCGGCGCATGCACACGAACGTGCCGCGTTCCAAGTTGTTCTCCTTTTCCGGACCCAACGCAATCGCGTCCACCAGCGCCGCCAGGTTGTGGGTGTTGCAGCTGACCACTTGAAGAAACTTGTCCTCACCGGGGCGCAGCGCTTGATCGTTGATGCCGCGCGCATACATTTTGCCGAAACCAAACTCACTTCCCTGGGCAATGAAACCGTGAGCGTTGTAACCGTAGCGCAGATAGAGCTTTTGTTTGTTTTCGTTGCCGGCCGGCGTGCAATCGATCACCACCGCGGCTCGGTCGATGGCTTCCAGCGCGTCGTAGGTCGGTTTCATGCCCATCGAGGTGAACTTTGTCGCTGCCTGCGCGTCGACGGCCAGAGCCGCGCCTTTACTCTGCAGCGCGAGCACTTTCGATTTATCCGTCAACAGGGGAGTGCGCTTGTGAAAGGTCACCTCATTGATGCCTAACTCTTTGCGGAAACTGGCGAGCAATCCGATGAGCGGCTCGCCAATGGTGCCGGTGCCGACCACGTGGACGATTTTTTTTTGCTGCACGGCATGCCTCCTGGTTGATGTTACGGTGGGGTACGCTCTGCCAGAGCAACTGTCGTGCCACGGTTCTTAGCGAGGCAAGGAGCTCGTGTGTGTCTCGTTTGTGAGACGACGATTTAAGTTTAGATAAATATGATTAGGAGCACCGTAGTAACGTCCACAATGCTTGCCGTTCGCAAAGGCAATTTAACAGACGAAATGGCATGCCAGTTGCGTGATTAAAGCTAAGAGGAGTCTGCGGAAGCAAAGGATACGCAATGATTTACAAATATGATTTCGTATGTAAGCACAAATCCGAAAGGAAATACTTATGGAACTGAGAGATATTATGACGCGGAACGTCGAGGTGATAAGTGGCGACGCTTCATTGAAGGAAGCGGCAAACAAGATGAAGACTATCGATGTCGGTTTTATCCCTGTTTGCGACGGCGATCGACTGAAGGGAATTCTGACCGATCGCGACATTACGATAAGGGCCACAGCAGATGGGCGCGACCCGACCAAAACCAAGGTCGCAGACATCATGTCAACGGATATCGCCTATTGTTTGGAGGACCAGAAAGTCGACGAGGCGGTATGCTTGATGGAAGCTCGACAAATCCGCCGCTTGCCGGTTTTGAATCTAGATAAGCAGCTGGTCGGAATCGTCAGCTTGGGTGACATCGCGGTCCACGCGGGCGACAGGGACATGGCCGGCGAAACTCTGGAGGAAATCTCGCAACCGGCAGCGCCGAAACGATGAGTTCCGATGCGGTTTCTTACCGAAGATGGTTTGGCAAGAAACGAACGGTACATCCTGCTAGGCGCCTCGAGATTAAATTAATGTAGGGGCGGTTTCAAACCTGCCCCTACCGATGCGGGACGTCGCCGCTGGGAAATTTGCCCAGGAATTTTCATGAAAGCAGTCTGTTGGAACGGCAAAAAAGATGTTCGGGTGGAAACAGTACCCGATCCCGAAATCATCAATCCGCGGGACGCGATCATCAAAACCGAGCTCACGGCGATCTGCGGTTCCGATCTTCACTTATACAACGGTTACATCCCGACGATGAAGAGCGGCGATATTTTGGGCCATGAATTTCTTGGCGAGGTAGTCGAAGTTGGATCCGGCGTCAGCAATTTACAACCAGGAGATCGCGTAGTCGTGCCATTTCCGATCGCATGCGGCAATTGCTACTACTGCGAACACGAGCTCTTTTCGTTGTGCGACAACTCCAACCCTAATGGCTGGATGACCGAAAATCTCTACGGCCAACCCTCCGGAGGACTATTTGGTTACTCGCACATGCTCGGCGGTTACGCCGGCGGGCAAGCGGAATATCTGTCGCGCTTCATGTCGCACATCGAGTCGGTAACCGCAATCGATGACCACCGGTCGCACTGGGTGTCACGAGTGCCGGCACCATTCCGTTTGGAATGGGATGCGACGATTGTCGATGAACAGGAAAACAAGAAACTCTCCTGGCGTTCTCTTCCCGGATCAAGCATCGATCATACTGGCTCGGTGTTTTTTCATTCCGTATCGAGGCGAAACGGTACTGAAGTGAAAGTGATGCTCGCTTACAAACCTCCAGCGGGAAGCGCAGGCGCTGCCGTGTCCACGCTATTTAGCATTATCACTAAAAACCAAATCAGAGCGGATTTGCGCACCTTTAAAGCGATGGTAGAAACAGGTGAGAAACCGACAGGTGCCATGCGATCCTCGGCTCGGACGGCACAACATAATGATGAGGAGTGAAAGCAGGGCAATGAGATTAGGTGACCCAATGGCTAAACCAAGGTTGTCGAAAAAAAGGCAGGCGCGGGCGCGAAAGAAACAGCCGAACGAGGGGCAGAAAGATCTCAATCCGAACGCGGTTTCCGAAGAGATGATCGACAAAACTTTAGCGGATTCGTTTCCCGCGAGCGATCCGCCATCGTGGACAACCGGCCGCGAGCACATCGATCACGAAGGTGCCGATACTGAGTGGAACTCTGCCAAAAGCCGTCGAAAAAACCGATAGAAAGACAAGGAAACAGCTTCACTCTTTCACCCGGCAACTGAACAAGCACTGTACGCCTATAGCGGAAGCGGTGATGCACGAAAATCGCATTGCAAAAGAGGACGCACTAAAACATGTCTCTCAGCGCTCTCTGCGCGGCAAAGTGACCGCACATCCCATGAACCCCACCGCCTGGTGGTGTTGAAGAAGAGCAAAGATAGAGTCCTCGCTTCGGGGTTGAATATAATTTACGCGTCGGTCGAAAAAACAGCTGATCGAGACTCGGCGCTCCGCCGTTGATATCGCCACCGACGAGATTGGCATTGCGCCGCTCAAGCTCTGCGGGAGGTGAAACGCAGCGCGCCAGAATCGTATCACGAAATCCCGGGGCGAAACGTTCGATCTGCGCTTCGATCCTTTCGGTCATGTCGACGTCCGAACCGTTCGGAACATGGCAATAAGCCCACAGGGTATGTTTGCCTAGAGGTGCTCGCGAGGCATCGAACAGCGAAGGCTGCACTACTAGCACAAACGGTTTTCTGGCGAGATAGCCGTGCCAAGCCGCCCGTTCCGAGGAGGCGATCTCATGCGCCGTGGCGCCGAGATGCACGGTGGCGGCCTGCTTACCTTCCTGCGCTTTCCACGGCACCGGCGCGGACAAGGCCCAATCGACCTTGAACGCAGCCATCCCATAACGAAATTTTTTTAACTGATCGCGATACCTCGAGGAAAGATTTGGGCGGGCGAGCTTTAATAGCTGACGGGGTGTCACGTCACACAAAACCACCCGTGAAGACGGAAGTTCTTCGAGGGTACCCACGGGCCGATTCAGAAAAACCTCACCTCGGAGCGAGCGCAAATGGGCAATTAAGGCATCGCTTAAATGCTGCGCGCCGCCGCGAACGATCGGCCAGCCGACTGCATGCGCGGTAATCCCCAATACGAGGCCAAAGGCGGCGGATCCCAGATACTCGAGCGGCAGCATTGAATGAGCAGCCAGGCCGGCAAAGAGCGCTCTTGCAGAGTCGCCCTGGAAAATGCGTTCGGCCAAGCGCCTTGCCGGTTGGATCGCGGACAATCCGAAGCGCAGCAAGTGCAGCGGATGATGGGGCAAGCGAAGCGGAGATAATATGTCTACGTCCATGGCGTCCCAACGCGTCACCAGCGGTTGAAATAATTTTCGGTAATTAGCCGCGTCATTGCCGAGCCGTAACGCAGTTGCCTCAACGGACCGGTCAACGATCACCGCGGTGCCATCGTCGAGCGGATGAGCGAGTGCAGCGGGCGGATGTATCCACTCAAGACCATGTTGGGCGAGCGGCAGCGAGCGAAAAAACGGCGAGCCGATGGCGAGCGGATATACGGCGGAGCATATGTCGTGGACAAAACCCGGCAAGGTCAATTCGGCCGACCGGACTCCCCCACCGGCTTGATCATTGGCCTCGAAAACCGCTACCGATTTGCCGGCCTGAGCCATGGTAATGGCAGCCGCAAGCCCATTCGGTCCGGAGCCGACAACGACGGCGTCGTATAATTCAGACCTAGACACGCCACAAGGCCATTCTTAGCGCAGGGCGCTCATAAGGGGATTGTTTCATAGCGGATGATTTTCGGCGGGCCTCAGCCGGTCGTGTCTTCATTCAGCTCTCTCCAACGATAATTTGTATGAGTTTCCCTTGCAGCTGAGATTATCGTTGTGGGGATTTCACAAGTCATTAAAGAGTAATTCTTCTGCAATGTTTGTGGCACATACTTTGATACACCATTTCCTCAAGACCGAAAGGAGGCCATAATCATGAAACTTTCAAATCGATTTTGGCTCACAGGTGTTCTCCCATTCGCGGTATTAGCGATCGTCCTAATCTCCTTAGCTAGCTGTTTTCCGGTGGCCGAGCCGGTTCCACGACCCACATTGAACGAGGTGCGTTCGGGCACGGCTCGAGGTGCAATAGCGGCAGATACGACCTTGCGACCGGGTGAAATTGCCGCCGAGGTGGCTGAAATTGACAGGACCAGCCGGGAAATCCGTGTAATCACGGGCGACGGTCGCAGGCAGGCTATTCCTTATGATCTCAATGCCACCCGAGTAATCTACCATGGTTGGGAATATCCCGTAGAAAGTTTGGAAGCCGGCGATCGTATAGCGTACCTATCCGTACCTCGAGATCGCAGGTACGTGGATACTATCCGCATTCAGGAACCGGTGCAGGCTCGAACTAGCCCCACTATTGCGCGCCCTGCCCCGCCGTTACCTAGGAACGACGTTGTCGAGGGAACGGTCGAAAGAGTCAATTATGATCTCGGTGTATTCGATATCAGGCCGCGCACGGGCAGAATGGTTACCGTATCAATTCCTTACAATGCCAGAACAGCCGACGTTGAAAACTTTCGCGGTTTGCGTCGAGGCGACTACGTGAGGGTCGAAGGCGAGTTTGTCAATCCCGATAGTTTCCAACTTTTGGCGTTTTTATCTCCGCGAGATCGATAAGGAGAACAATCGAGTCACAGCGGTCTCGCGGATCTCAGCGCGACAAACCTTTTTACTAATTATTGAGTTTTCAAACTGCCATCGTCGGCAAAAGAGGATGCCTAGCTAAAAGAACTTTCAACAATAGCTATTCTGGTGCCTGATTAGGTCACGTTCAGGAGCTGCATGTCCCAACAATAGGATCTGACACCCGGAAGCGTCCCATTGCAGAGACTTAACGGCTCCCACGTTTGACGAATACCCCTGCCGATGCGAGCGATCAGCTGTCTCGCGACTTCCCTCAAGCGCTCGTTCTTCCTAACAACAAATTCACAGCGATAGAAACTGGTCGCTTTTCTGTTTCGGCACGGCTTCTGCTCTCCATTGAATTATTGTGGACGACCCTGGTTATGAAGCAAGGGAAACAAGCAATGGAAAAAAACCATACGAGATACCCAACCTAACGGAGTACGGTACGATGACTGAGATAACGCAGAACATTAAAGATCATTATGAACACCCAGGCTAGGCGTGGGGTCATTACAAACACGACGACAGGGTTTCATTAACATCGTGAGATGATGGCAGAACAGCCACTGATACCCGTCCTGCCGCTCGAGCAGGCCAAGGAGGTTAGGCGGCTCGACGTTCCTGCGCGTTCGAGATCCAGACGGCCGAGGAGTACGAGATGTCGAGCGCGGGAATCGCGGTCACCCATCCGCATGCGGATGCGGCTCAAGAAGAGAAAGACAGCGTGAAAAAGAAAGAGTCCCAATTGGGGAAACCAAGTTGTTGGCAGCTCATTTTTCTACAGAGCAAAGTCAACGGTGCGCCGTACAACGGCGAAACGCTCCCAGGCGAGAGTTGGGATTGGCCAAAGGACACTTATTTCCAGCGTCGTTTGCGTCTAATCAAAATTCTTCAGT
>WNGB01012527.1_pt1 | contig 19237 bp, 22 predicted proteins | sample 5400681 | NCBI WGS metagenome assembly WNGB01 (sample SAMN13153367, study PRJNA577476) | soil metagenome | isolation source: 115 cm soil or saprolite under grassland replicate 2 | place: USA:California | collected 2016-06-15
TGAAGGCGATGGACGTGGTCACCCCGGAAGGAGTCTCCCAGGCCGACGAGCTGGACTACACCCTGCACCAGCCGGTGGTGGTGCAGGGTGTGACGATCCCCTGACGCTCCTGAACCGAGCCATCGGCATGGCGGGTCAATCCTTGGCGGGCGCGACCAGGCCGCACTCGTACCCGAGGAGCACGGCTTGGACGCGGTCGCCCAGGTCGAGTTTGGCCAGGATCCGCCCGATGTGCGTGCTGACCGTGCTGGCCGACAGGTACAACTCCTGAGCGATCTCGGGGTTGGAGCGGCCGAGGGCGATCAGCGTGAGCACCTCGCGCTCGGTCAGGACCGCCAGCCGGTCGGGCTGCTCCCCCTCGGGGGGCCGAGTGACGGCGGTTCCGGGTGCTCGACGATCCCACGCTGGTAGGTGCCTGGCGTGATGCCGTAGCTGCGTCGGAACCAGCGTGTGAGGTGGCTCTGGTCGGCGAACCCCGTGGCGACGGCGACCTCGGCGATCGCTACGCCGGCGGCGAGCCGGCGCTTGGCCTCCCGCAGGCGGACCTGGCGAAGGTAGGCGCTCGGCGGCAGGCCGTAGGCCGCAAGGAACCAGCGGCGGACCTGGAAACGGCTCAGCCCGACAGCGCGGGCAAGGTCATCGATGCCGAGGTCATCGTCCAACCGGTCGTGCAGCAGATCCCGCGCCTGCAACCCCGCATGATCGCCGCCGCGGGCCCCTGGGGTGGCCGGCGTGCTGGCGTGCCCCTTCACCACCGCCAGCACGACCTCAACGACCAGGTCGTAGGCCTCGAGCCGCGTTGCCCCATCGAGCAGCAGCGCATGGACCCTCCGGAGCCGCCGGGCCAACGATGGGTCATCCAGGACCGGCACGGTGAACATCGGAAGCCCGGCCCGCCTACCCAGCGCCTCGCCAAGGAGCCCTGTCAGCAGGTCGGTCCCGACATGGAGCATGCCGTAGGTGAAGCCCACCGGCCCGCCGGCATGCCCATCGTGGGGCTCGTCGGCCCGCCGGCATGCCCATCGTGGGGCTCGTCGGGGTTGAACGCCATGATCATGCCGGCGCTGCTCGCCCACGCGCCGCCGCGGCAGCGGAACGCCTGCACACCTTGCTCGGTCACGCCGAACAGGTAGTCGTCATGGCTGTGGGGGTCGTAGGCGTGCCGGACGAAGTGAGCCTGCATGACCTCCACGGGCAGTCCCGCTAGCTGCACGTAGCGGGCCCACTCCCTGGTGCCTGCGAGCGCCCGCGACCGCCGCGGCGCGACCGCACCACTGTTCAAGACGAGCACCTCATGGCGCGCCTAGCGTATGCCAACCTGCCGTTGCCCGAGGAGATCAGATGCGCTTCGACACCAAGATCGCCATCGTGGTCCGCGACGATCTGGCCACCTGGCAGAAGCTCAACGTCGCTGCCTTCCTGGCCGGCGCCGTGGCCGCCGGGGCGGACGGCGTGATCGGCGAGCCGTACGAGGACGCCTCCGGCCGCAAGTACCTCGCCATGTTCCGCGAGCCCGTGCTGGTGTTCTCCGGGTCCGCCGAGCAGCTACGCACCGCCTACACCCGCGCCGTGACCCACCAGGTTCGCCTGGCGATCTTCACCCAGGAGCTGTTCCAGACCAACAATGACGGCGACAACCGGGCCGCGGTCGCGGCGGTCACCTCGGAGTCCCTGCGCCTGGCCGGGCTGGCCCTCCACGACCACCGGCGTGTGGTGGACAGGATCGTCCACGGCCTGCGGCTCCACCCCTGAGCTGAGAGGCCGGCGGTGGTGCAGGGTGTGACGATCCCCTGACGCTCCTGAACCGAGCCGGTTTCCCCCCGTAACCATGGTTTGCGCTTCCGTGCCGGAGATGCGATCTTCCTGCATCGCAGCGGCAGGGCCGCGCGCGTCGTCAGGGAGGGTGTCATGGGCGGTTTCGAGCCGGAGGTGGAGAACGGGCAGCGCGGCGCGGGCGAGCCACCGGGCTTCCGGGTGGTGCGGCGGGGCTACGACCGTGAGCAGGTCGACGCCTACGTCCCGCAGCTGATCGCGCGCCTCGAGGAGGCCGTCGACCGGCTCGCCAAGGCCGAACGGGGGCGTGGCGAGCTGCAGCGCGAGGTCGCCACCCTGCGGGGGCAGGCGCCGCCCACCTTCGAGCAGCTCGGCGCGGAAGCGGGCAGCGTGCTGGAGGAGGCCGGCCGCTCGGCCGAGCTGCTGGTCGAGAAGGCCAGGCGGCGTGCGGAGACGATCGTCGAGGAGGCCAAGCAGCAGGCCGAGCAGGTCCGCGCCGACGTCACCAACGAGGCGAAGACGGCGCTGGCGGCGGCGAGCGACGCGGCCGAGCGCATCCGGGAGCAGGTGCAGCAGGAGCGGGCCACGCTGGACAGCGAGACCCAGCAGGTGCGCGAGTTCCGCGACGGGCTGCTGGACGATCTCGGCCGCGTGCACCTGGACATCGGCGCGCTGCTGGAGCGGACCCGCAGGCACCGGGAGCAGACGGAGCAGACGTCGCAGGCGGTCCCCGGCGTCGGCGACGGCAAGCCGGCGGCGGGCGTCGCGGCCGAGAAGGCGCCGGAACCGGCGCGGGCCGCCGAGCCCAAGTAGCGGCTCAGCGGCCGGGTCCGAGCAGGCCGAAGACCAGCTCCGGGTCGCCGGGACGCCAGGTCCCCTCGAACTGCGACTTGTTCCCGTTCCGCCTGGTCCGTTCGAGCACCGCCCGCCCGACGGCGAGCTGCCGCCGCTCCCATGCCGGCAGCGCCGCCTCGACGTCGCCTCCTGCCGCGGCAAGGGCCTCCGCCAGCGCCCAGGCGTCGGCGGCCGCCTTGGCGGTCCCGGCGGCGGCGTGCGGCCGCAGCGCGAACGCGGCGTCGCCGAGCAGGCAGACGCGGCCGAAGGCCATCCGCTCGACCTCGATGTCGAAGATCACCTGGACGAACGGGTCGCCGGTGCTGTGCACGACCTCGGCGAACTGGGGAGCCAGGTGCGCGGCGGCGAAGGAGCGCAGCTCGCGCAGGTGCGCCTCCCTGGCCGCACCCGGCGGCAGGGTGACGTCGCGACGGGCCCCGCCCCGGTCGGTCATCAGGTCGTCGAGCTCCCGACCGGCGGCGTAGTTGCGGTACCAGACGAAGTTGGCGAGCCGGCGCCCCGGCGCCACCGAGCCGTCCAGCGCCGGGATCGGATAGAGCAGGATGTGACTGCTCGGGATGACCTGGTAGACGATCGAGTCGGCCAGCAGGTCCCTGACGTCGCGGCCCAGCTCGCGCTCCGCCACCGTGCCCCGCCAGGCGACGTAGCCGGCGTATGCCGGCCGCGCCTGCGGCTGCAGCCGGGCGCGGCAGGCGGAAGCGAGGCCGTCGGCGCAGACCAGCAGGTCGTAGGCTGCCGAGGCGCCGTCGGCGAAGCGCAGCACGACGTGGTCGCCCTGCTGCCGGAAGCCGCGCAGCTCCGCGCCCAGGTGGTAGCGGTCCCCGCCGAGGCAGCCGAGCAGCGCGCGGTAGATCGTGTGCCAGGCCGAGTAGCGGTAGCGCCGGGGCTCCTGGTAGACGACCGACCCGTCCGGACCGAGGTAGCGGAGGAAGCCGGTGGCGGTGGTGATCCGGTCGACGTCGATGTCGCTGCGCTCGCGGAACCAGCGGATGGTCTGGTCGAGCACGACGATCCCCGCGCCACGGCTCTCCAGCTCCGCGGTCGAACGCTCGAACACGTCGACCGCGCAGCCGAGGTCGCGGAGCAGCAAGGCAGCGGTCAGGCCACCGAGCGACCCGCCGACCACCGCGACCCGCGGCCAGCGATCCGGATCGCTCGGGCGTCTAGGGCGAACCGAAGGTGGCGACACGGTCGACGCGGCACTCGAACAGCACCCGCCGCTCGTTGAAGGTTGGGTCCCGCAGGCCGTAGGGGGGCTCGGCGCCGGTGTACTTGGTCCACGCCTGGTCGATCGTCTCGGTCGCCCGGTGCCCCTCAGCAGGGTCGTCCTCGTGGATCTCCCGCTCCGCGGTGGCCTTGATGGTCAGCCAGTGGTAGGGGTTCTGCGGGTTCATCAGCAGGATGGTGACCTGCGGGTTGTTACGGATCGCCGGGGTCTTCTTGCGGTGCTCGGCGAGGTTGAGCAGCACCTTCTCGCCGTCGTAGTTGAACCAGACGGGGGTCAGCCAGGGGCGCCCGTCCGGGCCCATCACCGCGATCACGGCGGTGACCCCCTGCGCGACGTCCTGGACCTTCGTCACGGTGAAGGACATGACAGCTCCTCTCTCTCAGTCGAGCAGCTCCACGGTCACGAACCGCAGGGTGGAGTCGCCGACGTTCTCCAGGTCGTGCAGCAGCGGCTCGGTGGGGGAGTGCTCCGAGTACTGGGTGTCCCCGACCTGGTAGCGCCGCACCTTGAAGCTGCCGTCCGGTGACCGCTGCCGGGCCTCCCCCGGCTCCACCACGGTCCAGAAGTAGGGGCGCGTGTGGGCGTGGAACGCTCCCCGCTCGCCGGGCTCGAGCCTGACCTCCCATACCTTGACCCGGTCGTTGCCGAACCACAGCCGCGTGCCCACGTCGAGGTTGCTCGCGGCGGTCAGCAGCTCGTCCTCGAACTCCGCCGGATCGAAGGTTCCCTCCGCAACGATCTCAGCCACGGAGGGAACTCTAACCTAGCGGGCCCGCAGGAAGCTCGCGATCGCGCTCAGGTCGTGGCCGCCGAGGCCGGCGGCGATCGCCGCCTGGACGACCCGCCGGTTGGTGACGGTCTGCTCCATGGTGGCGCCGGTGCGGCCCGCCAGGCCGAGGGCCAGGTCGATGTCCTTGGCCACCAGGTCGAGGCTGAACGCCACCGGGGTCTCGTCGGGGCGCTCGAAGGCGGCCCGCTTGTAGTGGACGAAGGGGGCGGCGAAGGCGCTGGCGGCGAACACCTCGTAGGCGGCGGTCCGCGCCACGCCGGCCCGTTCCGCCAGCACCAGGCCCTCCGCCAGCGCCTGGTTGAGGCCGAACAGGACGGCGTTCACCACCAGCTTCATGGTGGCGCCGGCGCCCAGCTCGCCGACGTGCAGGACCCGCGCCGCCAGCACCTCCAGCACCGGCAGCGCCCGCTCCAGCGCCTGCGGGTCGCCGCCCGCCATCACCGTCAGCTCGCCGCGCTCGACCAGGGGCACGCTGCCGGACACCGGCGCGTCCAGCAGCGCCGCCCCCCGCTCCTCGACCAGCGGGCGGACGGCCTGCACCGTCCGCGGGTCGATCGTGCTCATCTCCAGCACCACCGCGCCCGGCCGCAGCCCCGCGGCGATCCCCTCCTGGCCGCCGTAGGTGGACTGGACGGCGGCGTCGTCGGCGAGCGAGCAGATCACCACCGCGGCACCCGCGGCCGCGTCGCGGGCGCTGCCGGCGACCTCGGCCCCGGTCGCCCGCGCGACCGCCTCGGCCCTGGCGCCGGTCCGGTTGAAGACCAGCACCTCGCGTCCGGCGCGCCGCAGGGTCCCCACCATCGCCGCGCCCATCCGCCCGGCGCCGACGACCGCGACCTTCGAGGTGTCGTCCCCCACCATCAGCGTCCTCTCCTCTAGAGCAGCAGCCAGCCGCCGTCGACGTGCAGGTTGACGCCGTTCACCGCCCGGTTCTCCAGCAGGAAGACGACCGCGCCGACCACGTCCTGCATGGTCACCAGCCGCCCGCCCGGCGTGCGGGACCTGGTCTTGTCCAGCATCGCCGTGTTCCCGCGCCACTGCGGGCTGTCGGCGACGATCCCCGGGTGCACGGCGTTGACGCGGATGGGCGCCAGCTCGGTCGCCAGCGTCCGGACCATCGCCTCGATGCCGCCGTTGACCGTCGTCACCGTGGTGGACCCCGCGTACGGCCGGTCCTTGGCCAGCCCGCCGAACAGGACCACCGAGCTGTCGTCGCCCATCCGCGGGAGCAGCGTGTGGACGACCTCGGTGTAGCCCACCAGCTTGAGCGTCACCAGCTGGAGCGCCCGCGCCAGGTCGTACTCGCGGGTGGTGTTCTGGTCGCGGTCGATGGCGGCGATCACCAGGCGGTCCACCGGCCCGACCTCGGCGAGGCCGGCGGCGATCTCCTCCGGCCGGCACAGGTCCAGCGCGATCCCGCGGGTGGCACCGCCGAGCTCCGCCGCTACCGCCTCGGCGCGGTCGGCCTGGCGACCGGAGAGGACGACCTGGCAGCCGCGCCCGGCGAGCCAGCGCGCGACCTCCAGGCCGATCCCACGGGTGCCTCCGATGACCAGGGCGGTCCCGTCCACCATCACTGCTCCCTTCGTGGCAGGTCGCGGGCGGCTCAGCGGAGCGCGTGTGCCAGGTAGTCCCAGTCGCGGGTGAACCGGTAGGAGTGCCGCGCCGGGGGCTGCGGCGCCTGCGTCTCCAGCCAGCGGACGGGGTGCCCGGTCGGGTTGGAGAAGCCGTGCACGCAGCCGACCCCGGCCCAGGCGACGTCGCCGGCGCCCAGCCGGTAGCGTTCCCCGTCGAAGCTGGCGTCGACCTCGCCCTCCAGCACCAGGTAGGTCTCCTCCAGGGGATGGTCGTGGGTGCCGGCGACCCCCTCCGGCTCGTACTGGACCATGAACATGGTCTGCAGCTCGGCGCCCAGCTCGGTGTCCACCATCATCTTCACGGTGATGCCGCTGTAGACCAGCAGCGCCGTGCGCATGCTGGCCGAGACCGCGAGCCGTTCCTGGGTCTGCTGGCCGACCTCCATGTTCGCCGGCTCGATGTGGCCGAAGGCGCGCGTCCGCGGGTCGCGGACGTCCACCGCCACCGCCGGCCCCTCCGCCAGCGGCGGCACGAAGTAGGTGTCGCCGCCGAGGCGGGCCCGCGGCTGCGGCGCCAGCATGTCGGCCCAGCGGGCGACCGCCGCGCCGGCGCCGCGCAGCGCGTGCGGCACGCCGACCGGCAGCAGCCCGTAGTCGCCTTGGCGCAGCCGCACCGTCCCCCCTGCCCAGGTGAGCAGCAGCTCGCCCTCCAGGACGTGGAGGCTCTCCTCGAAGGAGTGGACGTGCGCGGCCACCGACCCGCCCGGCTCCAGCTCGCAGATGCCGAAGCCGGTGTGCACGGCACCCGCCGCCTCGTCAACCACCGACCAGCGTCGGAAGCCCTCGCTGTGGCCGGACCACCCCTGCGGGACGGCCAGGTCCGCCTCGCCGGCCCGGCGCACCAGGTGCGCGGCGGTCATGCCTCCGGCTTCTTGGCCTCGACCTGCTGCGCCAGGTGGTCGCGGGCCGCCTCGACCAGCCGGCGCGCCTGCGCGACGTCGGCCACCAGCCGGCCGTCGCGCTTGCGGACGTTCCCGCCGACGATCACGGTGTCGACGTTGGACACGTCGGCGCAGAGGGTGACCGCCGCGTAGGGGTCGATCAGCGGCGCCACGTTGAGCGCGGTGGCGTCCAGCACCACCACGTCGGCCTGCTTGCCAGGGGTGAGCGAGCCCGTCCTGGCCTCCAGGCCGGCGACGGCCGCGCCGTTGAGGGTGGCCATCTGCAGCATGTCGCGCGCCTTGAGGATGTTCGCGGGGACCTCGGTGTTGGCCTCCCAGGCGACCGCGTTGACGCGGGCCCGCTCGCAGCCGAAGGCGCAGCGCATCTGGGTGAACATGTCGCCTGGCACGGTGGTGACCACGTCGATGCTGAGGCTGGGCCGCAGCCCGTACTCGATCGACTTCATCACCGGCGGCCAGCCGTGGCCCATCTGCACCTCGACCTGCGGGGCGATCGAGACGGTGCCGCCGGTGTCGGCCACCAGCTGCCACTCCTCGTCGCTGAAGTAGCAGCAGTGGATGTAGGTGGTGTCCGGCCCCAGCAGGCCTTCAGCATGTTGATCATGCCGAAGCGGCCGGCCACGCGGCCCATGGCGACGTGGACGGTGATCGGGATGCCGAGCTCGCGGGCCAGCCCCCACTCCGCCCGCACCACGTCGTCGATGCAGAACCCGGGCCCGCGGGTGGCGAGCGCCATCGTCAGCAGGCCGCCGTCGGAGGAGAAGTAGGTCTCCCGCACCCGGCGGACGTCGTCGGCGGGGATGGCGATCTTGCTCTCGTACCAGTAGTCGGCCAGCGAGGTGTTGGCGCTGCCGTAGGCGTACTGGGCGCGGATGCCGGCCTCCTGGAGACCGCGGATGGCCGCGTCAGGGTGCTCCGGCGTGTTGTTGATGTGCGACCAGTCGACCAGGGTGGTGATGCCCGCGTTCAGGCACTCGAGCGCGCCGGCGAGGTTGCTGGCGTAGACGTCCTCCGGCCGGTACACCGGCGCGAAGGTGTCCAGCACCTCGACGAAGTAGTCGTCGAGGGTGGCGTTGGGCGCGCAGCCCCGGATCGCCGCCTCCCAGGTGTGCCGGTGGGTGTCCACGAACCCGGGGATCACGATCTTGCCGGACGCGTCGAGCACCTCGGCGTCCGCGTCGATCTGTGGCGCCACCGTGGCGATCGCGTCCCCGTCGATCAGGACGTCGCCCTTCGGCAGGTCGCCGAGCGCAGGGTCCATCGTCAGCACGTGCCCACCACGAAGCAACAGCCGGTTCGCCATGGCCAACCCCCTCGACGGAGCCACCGGTCCAATGTGAGCGGAGCATACGACTGTCCAACAGGAATGAACAGTGGCGTTTTCCTGCACTTCACCACTGCTACACTGCGCGCATGGACGCACCCGACCGTGGCGCCGCCCAGGCCGGGTCCCCGGCCGAGGCGGAGACCACCGCGACCGGCGTCCACGCGCTCGACCTGGGTTCGCGGCTGCGGGCGGAGCGCCTGCGCCAGGGGATGTCGCTGCGGGAGATGGCGCGGCGCCTGGGGGTGAGCGCCAGCGCGCTGTCGCAGATCGAGACCGGCAAGGCGCAGCCGTCGGTCAGCAAGCTGTTCGACATCGTCAACCTGCTGAACACCTCGCTGGACGGGCTGCTGGTCGGCGACCCGGCACAGCGGACCGCCGACCGCGCTCCGCTGCGGCCCGACCGTGACGGGGCAAGGGCGCCGTCGCGTGACCGCGAGGTCGAGGGCTTCTTCTCCCTGCAGCGTGCGGGGGAGCACGAGACCCTCGCACTCGACTCCGGCGTCTGCTGGCGCCGGCTGACCTCCGGCTCCTTCCCCGGGGTGGAGTTCCTGCACGTGACCTACGAGCCGGGCGCCTGCTCCTCCAGCGACGGCGCGTTCATGCGCCACGCCGGGCAGGAGTTCGGCTACGTCCTCTCCGGTCGCCTGACGGTGGACGTCGGCTTCGACGCCTACCAGCTGTCGCCCGGCGACTCCATCAGCTTCCCCGCCACCACGCCGCACCGGCTCGGCAATCCGGGATCGGAGCCGGCCCACGTGGTCTGGTGCGTCCTCGGCCGCCACGCGCACTGAACAGTCCTTTAGCATTGGTTGACAGCGTCGTCCACGTCCGTAAGGGTCACTGAACACTGGGGGCGGGCCATGGGCATCCGCACGTACGGACCGAACGCGGTCGACTGGGAGGAGCGGGTCGACTACGACCGGCTGCGCCGGCAGCGGCTGGGACGGCTGAAGGAGACGCTGGAACGCTCCGAGCTGGGGGCGCTGCTGAGCTTCGACTTCCACAACATCCGCTACATGACCTCCACCCACATCGGCACCTGGGCGATGGACAAGCTGATCCGCTTCGCTCTGCTGCCGCGCGGCGGCGAACCGGTCATCTGGGACTTCGGCTCGGCCGCCCGCCACCACCAGCTCTACAACCCCTGGCTCGAGGGCCGCACCGACCAGCCGGAGCTGGGCCGCGCCCGCGCCGGCATCTCCACCCTGCGCGGCGCCTTCCACCCGCAGGCCGGCATCGCCGAGGAGGTCGCCGGCAAGATCCGCCGCGAGCTCGACGCGCACGGGCTCGCCGGCGAGCCGCTCGGCGTCGACGTGGTCGAGATGCCGGTGCTGGCCGCGCTGCAGGCCGCCGGCGTCCAGGTGGTCGACGGCCAGCAGGTGTTCCTGGAGGCACGCCGCACCAAGACCCCCGACGAGATCACCCTGCTCACCACCGCGGTCAGCCTGGTCGACGCCGCCTACGAGGAGCTGTACCGCTTCCTGCGGCCGGGCGTGCGGGAGAACGAGTGCGTCGGCCTGGTCGCCAAGGTCCTCTACGACCTCGGCTCCGAGCACGTCGAGGGGGTCAACGCCATCTCGGGCGAGCGCTGCTCGCCGCACCCGCACGTCTACTCCGACCGCATCCTGCGGCCCGGCGACCCCGCCTTCTTCGACATCCTGCACAGCTACAACGGCTACCGCACCTGCTACTACCGCACCTTCGCCGTCGGCAGCGCCTCCCGCGCCATGCGCGACGCCTACCGCCGCTGCCGCGACTACATGGACGAGGCGATCGCGCTGGTCAAGCCCGGCGCCACCACCGCCGAGATCGTCTCGGTCTGGCCGCGGGCAGAGGAGTTCGGCTTCCCCAGCGAGGAGGCCGCCTTCGCGCTGCAGTACGGCCACGGCGTCGGCCTGTCCATCTGGGAGAAGCCGATCTTCAGCCGCCTGGTCTCCCTCGACCACCCGGAGGTGCTCGAGGAGGGCATGCTGTTCGCGCTGGAGACCTACTGGCCCGCCGGGGACGGCTGGTCGGCGGCCCGGATCGAGGAGGAGGTCGTGGTCACCGCCGACGGTTGCGAGGTGATCACCAAGTTCCCCGCCGAGGAGCTGCTGGTCGCGGGCGTACGCTACTGGACCATGGACGCGCCGCTGCCGACCCTGCGCGAGCCGGAGTCCCACCGCAACCGGCAGGTGACCCCATGACGGCGGAGCCGGCGACGGCGGAGGAGCTCTCCGCCGACCAGTTGCTGGAGCTCTTCGAGCGCATGGCGGTGATCCGCGCCACCGAGAAGGCCGCCTACGACCTGTTCATGAGCGGACTGGTCAAGGGCACCACCCACCTGGCCTCCGGGCAGGAGGCCGTCGCCGTCGGCGCCAGCGCCGCCCTGCGCCCCGACGACTACGTCTTCGCCACCTACCGGGGCCACCACCACGCGATCGCCCGCGGCGCCACCCCGGAGGCCTGCCTCGCCGAGCTGATGAGCCGCGCCACCGGCCTGTGCGCCGCCAAGGGCGGCTCCATGCACCTCACCGTCGCCGCCGGCAACATGCTCGGCTCCTACGCGATCGTCGGCGCGCACCTGCCGATCGCCTGCGGCGCCGCCTGGTCGGCCAAGCTCCGCGGCACCGAGCAGGTCGCGGTCGCCTTCTTCGGCGACGGCGCCACCAACATCGGCGCCTTCCACGAGGCCCTCAACCTGGCGGCGGTGTGGCGCCTGCCGGTGCTGTTCGTCTGCGAGAACAACCTCTACATGGAGTACACGCCGATCAAGGCCGTCACCGCCGTCGAGCAGCCCGCCGCCGGCAGGGCCCCGTCCTACGGCCTGCCCGCCGAGGTGGTCGACGGCAACGACGTGGTGGCGGTGCTGAACGCCACCGCGACCGCCGCCGCCCGCGCCCGCGCCGGCGACGGGCCGACCATCATCGAGGCGCTCACCTACCGCCAGTACGGGCACTCCCGCGCCGACCCGGCCAAGTACCGTCCCAAGGAGGAGGTCGACGCCTGGCTGCGGCGCGACCCGCTCACCCTGCTGGCCGAGCGGCTGCGCGGCGGCGGCGCCACCGAGGAGGCGATCCGGCAGCGCCAGCGCCGCGCGCAGGAGCTGGTCGCCGCGGCCGTCGAGGCGGCCAAGGCCGCGCCCCCTGCCGAGGAGAAGACCGCGTTCACCGACGTCTGGGCGGATGGAGGCGCGCAGTGGCGGACCTGATCACCTACCGCGAGGCGGTCGCCAGAGGCATCGCGCAGGAGATGCGCAGGGACCCGACCGTGGTGTGCCTCGGCGAGGACATCGGCGCGGCCGAAGGCGTCTTCAAGACGACCGTCGGGCTGTTCGCCGAGTTCGGCCCGCAGCGGGTCTGGGACACGCCCATCAGCGAGCAGGCGATCGTCGGCGCGACCATGGGCGCCGCCATGACCGGCCTGCGCCCCGTCGCGGAGATCATGTTCTCGGACTTCCTGGCCTGCTGCTGGGACTACGTCGCCAACGAGATCCCCAAGATGCGCTACATGACCGGCGGGCAGGTCACCGTGCCGCTGGTGATCCGCACCGCCAACGGCGGCGGGCTCGGCTTCGGTGCCCAGCACTCGCAGGCGGTCGAGAACTGGGCGCTGGCCGTCCCCGGCCTCAAGATCGCCGCGCCATCGACCCCCGCCGACGTCGTCGGCCTGATGGCCAGCGCCATCCGCAGCGACGACCCGGTGCTGGTGTTCGAGCACAAGAAGCTGCTGGCCGACAAGGGCGAGCCCCCGCCGGACGGGCATGTGGTGCCGCTCGGCGTCGCCGAGGTGCGCCGGCAGGGTGGCGACGTCACCCTCGTCGGCCTTGCCTCCACCGTGCCGACCGCCCTGGCGGCCGCCGAGCGGCTCGCCGGCGACGGCATCGCCGCCGAGGTCGTCGACCTGCGCTGCCTGGTCCCGCTGGACGCCCGCACGGTGCTGGACAGCGTGGCCCGCACCAGCCGTCTGGTGATCGTGGAGGAGAACCCCTACCAGGGCGGCTGGGGTGGCACCCTGGCCTCGATCGTCGCCGAAGAGGGCTTCTACGACCTCGACGCCCCCATCAGGCGGGTCGCCGGCGAGTGCGTTCCGCTGCCGTTCGCCGCCAACCTCGAGGAGGTCGTCGTGCCCTCGGTCGACCGCCTCGCCGACGCCGTCCGCCGCACGGTCCGGGCCGCCTGACCCGGCGGCCTCACCCTCGTTGCGGCTGAGCCGGCTGCTCGCGCAGGCCCTCGAGGACCCAGGGGGCGACCGGGTCGCGCTTGCCCTTGATCGCGATGGGGTCAAGGCGCCTGGCCACCGCCACCTCGGCGATCGCGGCGTGGGTGGCCGGGCCGATCACCACCTGGCCGACTTCGGCGACCTCCTCGAGGCGCGCCGCGGTGTTGACGGTGTCGCCGGTGGCGGTGAAGTTCCGCAGCTCCGCGCTGCCGATGTTGCCGACCACCGCAGGGCCGGTGTTGACACCGATGCGGAACCGCGGCCAGTCCCGCTCCCGCGCCGCCACCTCCTCGATCGCCCGCTGCATGCCGAGCGCCGCAGCGGCGGCGCGCAGGGCGTGGTCGGGCTGGCGGGTGGGCGCGTTGAACAGCGCCATGACCGCGTCGCCGACGAACTGGACCACCGTCCCGCCGTGGGCCAGCAGGACGGGGACGGCCCGACCGAAGTACTCGTTCAGCATCCCCACCACCCGTTGCGGGGAGCTGCGCTCGGAGAACGGGGTGAAGCCGCGCAGGTCCGCGAACAGGACCGTCACCTCGACGATGGTCCCGCCGAGCGCGGCCTGGCTGGGGTCGGTCACCAGCGCGGTGGCCACGTCTGGCGACATGTACTGGCGGAACAGGCCGTCGAGCTGCCGGTACAGGCGTGCGTTCTCCAGCCCGATGGAGAGCTGGTTGGCCAGCGCCTGCAGCAGCGAACGGTCGCGGTCGGCGAAGGCGCCGGCCGCGCGTCGCACCTCCAGCACGCCGGCCGTGCGGTCCTTGACGGTCAGGGGAAGGACCAGGCGGCCGCCCTGGCCGTCCGGTTCCTCGACCGGCTCCAGCGACCGCAAGGTCGCCGCGGCCGCCCCATCCCCGTTCTCGGGTTCCCCGGGCCCCTCCGGATCGACCGGGGCACCCCTTCGGGGTTCCCCGGTCCCCTCCGGCCCGGACCCCTCCGGCCCGGACCCCTCCGGCCCGGGCCCCTCCGGCGGCCAGGGACCGACCCGCAGGGACGCCGGGAACACCAGCCGTCCGGACTCCAGCAGGCCCACCCGCAGCGCGTCGGGCCGCATCGCCTGGCCGCTGAGCGCCACGCCGCGCGCCAGCAGCCGGCGCTCGTCGGTGATCACCCGCGCCTCGGCGCCGACGGCGACCAGCGCGTTGAGCCGGCCGATCTGCTCGCGCTCGGCCAGCAGCGCCTCGGCGGCCTGCCGCAGCACCTGCGCCTGCCCCTCGGTCAGGTCGAAGCGGTCGGCCAGCGCCGCGACCAGCGGGCCGATCGGCTGCGACTCGCCGCTGCGCACCTGCTCCTGCATGGCGGTGACCAGCGCCTCCAAGGCGGCGGTGTGCTCGCGCTGCAGCCTCCCCAGCGTCTCCTGCAGGTAGATGCCGTGGAACAGGCTGGCGAAGGAGCCCTCGCGGGCGTACTGGACCTGGACGCTGTAGGCGACGAAGGCGAACGCGAACAGCATCAGCAGGTGCCACTCCCACCAGGAGGCGTGCCAGCTGGGGGCGAGGCTGACCGCCACCAACGCCTCGGCGAGCAGGGCGAAGGCGGTGATGACGGCCACCAGCATCACCGACGGCTGGCGCCGGTGGAACTGCCAGTAGCGGGCGGCCGCCAGGACGTACAGGCCCACGCCGAGGACGGCCATCGCCTCCAGCTCGCCGCGGGTGGCCTCCTCCGCCTGGGCCACGTCGAGGGGTGGCAGCCCGAGCAGGGAGGTGACCGCCCAGGCGACCATCACCGCCGCCAGCCCACCGCGGAGCAGCGCCTGGTGGCGGAGCACCGCCGCCGCCCGTTCCGGGGTCAGGTCGAAGGCTGACGCCACCGCGAACCCGGCCGCCAGCAGCAGGCCCACCGGGGTGGCGAAGGAGAACCCGGCGTTACGGCCGGTCAGCAGCACCTGGGGGGTGGCGAGGGCGTGCAGCAGCAGGAAGCCGGCGCTCGACAGGAACACCAGCGACACCAGCAGCAGCCTGGCGTCGCCGCGCCGCCTGGCGACCTCGCTCATGCGCGCGCCGATCGCGACGTTGATGGCCCCGGCCGCCACCACCAGGCCGAAGTGGCCGAGGTGGTGCCGCCACTGGACGTCGAACTGCGGCTGGGCCAGCAGCAGCCACAGGCCCAGCAGCGGAAGGGCCAGGTGGAAGACCCAGACCCCGACCCGCAGGGCCGCCCGGCGCGGCACGGCCTGCACCAACTCGGACCTCCTCTCACCTGCCCCGGTGCATTCTCCAGGACGGCGGCGCCCCCGACCACCGAACCTTTGCCGCCTCCCCGACGAAGCACTCTCTGAGGACTCTGGTGCGGTGGGCGGGCATGACGGCGACGGCGGACATGGGAGTGGCCACGGTGGAGCAGCAGCCGCCGCCGTACGCGGCCTGGGAGCTGGAGCTGCGGGCACGCCTGCTCGCCGGCGAGGAAGCCGCGCTCAAGGAGCTGTACGACCAGTTCTCGCCGATGGTCTACGGCCTGGCGCTGCGCGTCACCGGCGACCGGACGGCCGCCGAGGACATCACCCAGGACGTCTTCGTGCACGTCTGGGAGCGCCCCTCGTCCTTCGATCCCAGCCGCGGCAGGCTGCGGGGATGGCTGGCCACGATCGCCCACCACCGCGCCATCGACCACCTGCGGCGCGTCAAGGTCCGCCGGCGCTACGCGGCCGTCGAAGGGGGCCGGCAGCCGCCACCCCCGAGCCCGGAGGAGGCCGCGGTCGCCGCCGCGGTCGCCACGCGGGTGCGCGCCGCCATCGGGAACCTCCCGGCCCCGCAGCAGGCGGCGGTGGTGCTCGCCTATTTCGAGGGCAAGACCTTCCGCCAGGTCGCCGAGATCCTCGGCGTCCCCGAAGGCACCGCCAAGTCCCGGCTGCGCCTCGGGCTGCGGCGCGTCGCCGACCGCCTGCGCTCGGAGGGCATCATCGCCGACTGGTGATCGGCCATTGCGGGCCGCCCTTGGGCAGGGGGTGCGTCGGTGGCTGCTCCACCACCGGCAGCGCGCCGTCCAGCGCCCAGCGGGTCGGCGTGGGCGGGCGGCCGAACAGCGCCCGGACCCGCCCGGCGGTGCCTGGCACCACCGGCCAGGCGGCCACCCCGACGGCGTCGAGCAACGGCAGCAGGCGGGTCAGCTCGCGTCGCGCCTCGGCGTCCGGCAGGCGCCACGGCTCGCTGGCGGCCAGCCGCCGGTTCACCGTCCGTCCCAGCTCGTGGACGCCGTGCAGGGCGCGCCGCAGCTCGGCCGCGGCGATGGCGGCGCCGATCCCGGCGAGCGCTTCGGCGGCCGTCGCCCGTTCGGAGCTGGCCTCCGCCCACGCGGCCGTGTCCGGCCGGCCGCCGAAGCGGCGCCACAGCAGGGTCGCCACCCGATGGGCGGGGCCGGCGATCGCGCCGAGCAGGCCGCTGCCGGTGAGCTCCTCCAGCTTGGCCGGGGCCAGCTCGGTGTCGGCCGTCTCCGGGTTGAGCGCGCAGAGCGCGTGCCTGACCGGGTCGACGCCGAGCCGCTCGACGCTGTCGTCGATGGTGAGCCCGTGCCCGCGGCTGGCCGACATCTGCGCGCCTGCAAGGGTCAGGTGGTGGTTGGCGACGACCTCGTCGGGCAGCCGCAGCCCCTCGCCTGCCCCCAGCAGGATCGCCGGCCACCAGACGGTGTGGAACCAGAGGTTGTCCTTGCCGATGAAGTACCGGTGCCTGGCGTCAGGGCCCTGCCACCAGCGTCGCCAGGCCTCCGGGTCGCCGCCCAGCTCCGCCCACTCCAGCGAGGCCGACAGGTAGCCGATGACCGCGTCGAACCACACGTACAGCCGCCGGTCCTCCCAGCCGGGCAGCGGCACCGGCACGCCCCAGTCCAGGTCGCGGGTGATCGCCCTTGGACGCAGCCCGGCGCGGAGCCAGCCGCGCGACTCCCTGCCGACGAACGGCCGCCACCGGCCCTGGCTGCGGTCCAGGTACCGCTCGACCTCCGGCTGCAGCCGGTCCAGGCGGAGCACCAGCTGCCGCAACGGCCGGAACTCGGCCGCAGCACCGCAGCGGCGGCAGACGGGCCGCCGCAGCTCCTCGGGGTCGAGGGTGTGGCCGCAGGCGTCGCACTGGTCGCCGCGGGCGTCGGCGGCGCCGCAGAAGGGGCAGCCGCCCTCGACGTAGCGGTCGGGGAGCGAGCGGCCCTCGCTCGGGCACCAGGCGGCCGGGGCGGTCGTCTCGTCGACCAGGCCGCCCTCGTGCAGCCGGCCGAACAGCCGCTGCACGACCGCGTGGTGCCCGCTGCGCGCGGTCTTGGTGTAGTGGTCGAAGGAGATGCCGACCCGCTCGAAGGTGGCGGCGATGCGCTCGTGCTCGCGCTCGGCGAGCGCGCGCGGCGGCAGGCCGGCCTGCTCGGCGGCCACGGTGATCGGCGTGCCGTGCTGGTCGGAGCCGGACACCATCAGCACCCGGTCGCCGGCCAGCCGGTGGTAGCGGGCGGCGACGTCGGCCGGCAGGTAGGCGCCGGCCAGGTGGCCGAGGTGGCGCGGCCCTGATGCGTACGGCCAGGCGACGCCGATGAAGACGTCCACGGGCGGTCCTCCTGGTTGTCGGAGGGGCCCTGCCAGCTTCGGTGCGGCGCCGGACCCCTCGGTGGGGTCCGGCGCCGCCGCTCGCGCTAGCGCAGGGTCCCCACGCGGGGGACCGCCATCTGGTCGGCGCGAACGGTCGGCATGCATGGATGCTAGCGGGACGGGTGGCGCCTGTCTCCCGCTTTCTGCGCGGTGGCGCTACTCGACCGCGATCTGCAACGGGGCTGGAGCCCAACGCAGATAAGGACAAATGCCAAGCTTCCCGACGAGACGACCATCACCATGCCTCCCGATCCCTTGCCAGAAAAGGAACTTCGTACCCCTCCGTTCCGGGCTGGTGGCGCCAGAGGGGATGATGGCGTTGTCCCGCAACGGATTGGAGTACCCGAGGGTTGTTGACCTTTGTTGGCAACGTCTTTAGCATGCACGCCCGAAAGAGGACAGGACTGACGGGGTCCGGTCTCAACGGGGGAATCCCCCATCGGGCAAGGAGGCGCCCTTGAACCGCAAGGAACTCGTCGACGCGATCCAGAGGCACACTGCGGTGGCTCGCGCCGACGTCGACAAGGTGCTGGGCAGCATGATCCAGCACACGCAGGTCGCCGTGAAGAAGGGCGACCGCGTTTCGCTGGTCGGCTTCGGCACCTTCGAGCGGCAGGACCGCAAGGCCCGCACCGCACGCAACCCGCGCAGCGGGGAACCGGTCAAGGTGAAGGCGACCAAGGTCCCGCGGTTCCGGGCCGGGCAGGGCTTCAAGGACGTCGTGAGCGGTCGGTCGGGCGCGCCCAAGCTCTCGGCCGCCAAGCCCGCCGCCAAGGCGAGCACCTCCCGGGCCACCTCGACGCGCGCGAGCGTGACGCGGGCCACCACCGCGTCGCGGGCCACCACCGCGTCCAAGGCAAGCCGTTCGAAGCCGGCCACCAAGGCCCGCGCCGGCGGCAAGGCCAAGGGCGGCAAGCGGAAATAGGGGAGCAGCCGCTCCCGCTGAGGCCCCGCCGCGCGCGGGGCCTCAGCGCTTCCCCGACTAGACCGGGTCTGGCAGGGTCAGGATGTTCACGTAGGTCACCTCGGCGTCATCGCCTTCGCCCTCGACCCGGAACTTGACCCGCTGGCCGAGGGTGAGCCGGAGCAGGCCGGAACGACGAAACGCCTCCGGCGGGACGTCGTACTCGACCCGGGCGTCGGTGAGCACGACGGCCGCCCCGGTCTCGGGGTCGAACCTCTTCACGGTCCCCTGCAGCATCTGGCCTCCTCCCGGTCCCATGGCGCCGGCGCAGCATACCGGCTCCGGGGCTGACCCGTGGGTCGCCGGGGGGGTCCGGGGGGGCGCTTGCCGCCCCCCCGGTCAACGGGTCCGCAGGCGGTCGTCCAGGCGCAGGTCGCGCAGGCGGCGGGCGGTCACCCCGGCGGGGTCGAGGCGGCCCGCGACCGCCCGCAGGTCCTCCACGGTGTCGACGTCCAGTGCCAGTCCCGGCTCGTCGACCCGTACCGCCCCTGGGACCGCCAGGTGACGGGCGGCCGAGTCGGGGCCGAAACGGGGCGTGAAGGAAGCGGGCTCGCCCCAGGCGAGCACATTGGTGCCGGCGCCGTCGCGGCTCGGCACCACCACCACCGGCGCCCGCCTGCCGGCCTCCAGCACCCCTTCGAGGCCGCCGGCTGAGGCCAGCGGCAGGTCGGCCGCGACCACCAGCAGGCCGTCGGTGTGGCCACGCGCCGCCGCCAGCAGCGCCCGGTTCAGCGCCCCGGGGGGGTCCGGGGGGGCGCTTTCTGCCCCCCCGGTCAACCGGCGCTCTTCCACCACGCGGCAGCCGAGCGCCTCGGCCCGCAGCCATACCTCCCGGTCGGGCGAGACCACCAGCGGCCGTTCGAGCGCCGGCACCGCCCGCAGGGCGGCGACCACGTCCTCGAACATGGCGATCGCAAGCAGCCGTCGCTCCAGCGGCGCCAGCCACGGGCCGAGGCGGCCCTTGGCCTCGGCAAGGGCCTTCAGGGGAACC
>WNGB01005341.1_pt1 | contig 19230 bp, 18 predicted proteins | sample 5400681 | NCBI WGS metagenome assembly WNGB01 (sample SAMN13153367, study PRJNA577476) | soil metagenome | isolation source: 115 cm soil or saprolite under grassland replicate 2 | place: USA:California | collected 2016-06-15
ATGGGCTATCATTCTTCGCCGGTGCTCGGTCTTTTGATGACGCTTTTCAACGTGCGTCTTGGTTGGTGGCTGGGGAACCCCGGACCGCCCGGCGCCAAAACGTGGCGTCGAAAGGGACCACAATATTCCGTAGGACCACTGTTCTCGGAAGCAATCGGAAATACGACCGATCACTACAAATATGTGAACCTCTCCGATGGCGGCCATTTCGAGAACCTTGGACTGTACGAGATGGTGCTGCGTCGTTGTCACTTCATCGTGGTCAGCGATGGCGGTGAGGACCCTGACTGCGCCTATGCCGACCTAGGCGAAGCCGTACGCAAAATCCGCATCGATTTTGGAATCCCGATCGAGTTCGGCACAATGACCATCTATCCTCGCAGCGCAATCGACACCCTTAAAACTCCTGGCCATAACTGCGCTGTGGGTCGCATTCGCTACTCGGTAGTGGACGGTGCCGATGCTCCGGATGGCATTATCGTTTACATCAAGCCGGCTTGTTACGGCAACGAACCGCGCGATATCTACGAATACTTCAAAACCAATCCGACGTTCCCGCACGAGAGCACGAGTGATCAGTTCTTCTCCGAGTCGCAATTCGAGAGTTATCGGATGCTTGGTGCGTACACCATGGAAAAGTTTTGCACCGATTGTGATGGAGATCTTCGCTGTTTCGTTCGCGACATTCTAAAACGCCACCTTCAGACGGAAGCGCCCGATTGGCTCGCAGCATTGCTTGAGGAAACGAAAAAACAAGATCGCGTAAGCGCCTAATCGGCACAGGCGGGAACATACACCTATGCTGGCGCCGCCAATTCGTGGTAAAATAAAGGGATGGCCCGCATTTTCGCCCTGCCGGTCACGCTTCTCGCTTTGGCGATGGCGGTGTGGGCCGCGGATCAATCCGCGGGAAACAAATCCGAGGAACCCGATTCATTCGATGTCGAGCCGCCAATATTGAAGCAAAACCTCTCGGATGAGCCATTGCCGAACGGCGATATGGCACATTTGGAAAAGCAATTGCAACGCGCAAAACAAAATGCCGCAGGCGCGGAACGTCTCTATAAAATCGGCGTACTGGCAAAAATGGAAGTGGAACAACGCCTGTTGAAGGTAATCCGATGCGAATCGGATCTGGCAAATGCGCGCGTCGCTCACGCGAAAGAAGAACTTGCCGAAAAGGAGTCTCAACTCGCGACTGGCGAAATTACCAAGGATGAACTGGAGTCAATTAAAACCGCGCTGGCGCAATTAACCGAAGCCGCGCAAGTCGCAACGGCGAAACATGAGCGGGCCGAGCTCGAGGCCGCGGAAGCAAACTTACGCCGTCAGCAAAAGCTTCTTAAACTGGGAATCGCAGGAAAGGACGATGTGAATCGCGCGCAGGAAAAACTCGCCGAGCTGAAAGCGCCGAAGAACTAAAGCGGGAATTAGGTGTGAAGCGCTGGTCCGGTTGGGTCCGACGTCACACAGACGCCCGATAATTCCGTTTTGGGTTCGACGCTTGCGTTGGGACGTTTTCTGAATCTAATACCCCGCCGCCATCCCGTCCTTGCGTGATTCACTTGCACCCACGTAGACACGCTGGCCATCGTGCATTTCGACTCTGATCGCCTGGTACCCGCCGTAGCCACCGACATCGAAACGCACATCGTGTCCTTTCTTGCGCAATTCGCGCACAGTCTCGTACGGAATACCGCTCTCGACTTCAACGTAGCCGCCTGATTCAGTCATTTTTTCTCCGGTCGGTTCGTTATCGCCTTCATGCTGCCAGCGCGACGCGTCCCCCGCTTCCTGAACGTTCAAGCCAAAATCGATCTGGTTCGTCAGCACCTGTACGTGGCCCTGCGGCTGCATACCGCCGCCCATCACACCGAATGCTTCCCATGATTTACCATCTTTCATGACAAATCCAGGAATGATGGTGTGAAACGGACGTTTACCCGGCGCGTAAACGTTCGCGTGGGTGGGATCCATCGAAAAAAGCTCGCCGCGATCCTGAAACATGAATCCTAGTCCGGGTACCACAATGCCGCTGCCCATCCCGCGATAATTGCTTTGAATGAGCGAGACCATATTGCCTTCATCATCCGCGGTACAGAGATAGATCGTGTCACTTTGATTCAGGGCGGGATTGCCGGCCTCGACTTTCTTGACCGCCTGATTCGGGTCGATCAGCTTGCGACGTTCGGCTGCATAGCTTTTTGAAAGCAAACCGGTAAGCGGAATTTTTGCGAATGCTGGATCGGCATAAAACTTCCCCCGATCGGCCCAGGCGATTTTCTTCGCTTCGATCATGGCGTGCAGCGTCTCGGATGAATTGCGTCCCATGGCGCGCAGATCGAATCCTTCGAGAATGTTCAGTATTTGCAGGGCGGCGATGCCCTGGCCGTTTGGTGGAAGTTCGAAGACGTCGTAGCCGCGATAGTTGGTTGAGACTGGATCGACCCAGGTCGATGTGTGTTTCTCAAAATCGGCTTTCCGCAAAAAGCCGCCATTCGCCCGCATGAACTCGTCGATCTTGTCCGCGATCTCACCCTTGTAAAAAGCATCGCGACCTTTTTCGCCGATCAGTCCCAAGGTTTTTGCGAGAGCCGGATTCTTGAAAATATCGCCCTTCGCCGGGGTTCGCCCTTTCCCGTCGAGTGTGTAAGTCTCGAGAAAGGCGCCGGGCAATCCCTTGTATAGGCGCGGACCAAAAGCCCAATAATAGGCGATCAATTCCGTGACCGGAAAACCCTCTTCCGCATACCGAGTGGCAGGCGCAAGATCGTCGCTGAGTTTCAGTTTGCCGAACCTTTTGTGCAACTCCGCCCAGGCATCCACTGTTCCAGGTACGCTAATCGGCAACATGCCTACCGGTGGAATTGTTTCACGATGCAGTTTTGCCAGTTCGGCTTTCATCTGGTCATAACTCAAACCGAGCGGTGAACGTCCGCTGCCATTGATTCCGTAGAGTTTATTTTCCTTCGCGCTATAAACGATTGCGAACAGATCGCCGCCAATTCCGTTGGAGACAGGCTCCATCAAACCGAGTGTTGCGTTTGCAGCGATTGCCGCATCTACAGCGCTACCACCGCGTCTTAAGATTTCGATGCCGACCTCCGTGGCCGCGGGCACGCTTGTGCAGACCATTCCATGCCGTGCCAGCACTTCCGATCGCGTGGCGAAATTCTTTCCAGTAATGCGATCGATCTGAGCGTCAAGCCGAAGGCCGACAATCAACAAAGCCAACAACGCAAAACTGACCTTAATCCAGCGCACCAGCCACATTAATGCCTTCTATTTTAAAGAGTGCACTTGAATTTTGGTCTGCCGATTATATTTGATTGTTCACCACCAAATGAAGATCTCGTCTGACGACCAAAAAGCGATTAGTGTGATTCTGATCTGCCTGGGATTTCTGTCCTTTCTGATCGGTATCGCTGCTCACTTCAAAGCGGGTTTTCAATCGCGCGCTGAGATTACGACGACAGGCTTCGTCGCTGCAGCGATTTTCGCAGGACTAGGCGTCCTTGTGCTTCTGTTTTCGTTTACGAAAAAACAGAGTTGAAGTGAGATTGCAGACTCAGGAGCGCGGATTACACATTTATCACGGCGCGGTCCAGGCCGTAAAAAAAGTGGCGGCGATCCTCCCCAGATCGCCGCCTTCCCCACCGCTCTGAACAACGAAGTTATTCCTGCATTGCGTCGTGAAGCTCCTTGTGGGCGTTCATCATGTCCTGATGCGCCTTCTGGATGGCATCCAGCTTCTTCTGCTGATCAGCCGTTAGCAGCGGCCGGACCTGCGACAGCGAGCTGTCGATGACTCCCTTCGCTTTCTGCATCGCCTCCTGATGAATGGCGGCGAGTTGCGGTTTGGCCGCATCGAGAATCGGCTGAACCTTTGTCTGTTGATCAGAAGTCAGGTCCAACTGCTTGGTTAATCCCCGAAGGCCGAACGCGTGTCCGTGCCTACCAGGGCCGGCTTGGGCCTGCACGACAACAAAGCCGCCGAGCGCTATCGCACCCGCGGTTACAAACGCTAGTATGTTTCTTTTCATAGTTTGTTTCATTTTGTCTTCGCGAAATATTCTTTCGCGTCTTCAAGTGATGACCGGCAGGCAGTGTGGCCGGTTACAATTTTTCTTGCGTTCGCTCGTCGCAACGACGCTTTTCCAAGACAAGCGCTTGGCACAAGCGCTTCTACACCCAAAATTGTAACCAAAGCGCCCCGGTAGCGGTCACTGCTATTGGTGTGGATGCGCTCTCGATTACATGGATGATACTGACGCAAGTGCGCTTGTTCATGCTGCGCTCCAGCATGACGATGAGGCGGCTCGCGCATTGGTGCGACAGCTCTATCCGCTCGTGGCCAAGATCGTCCGCGCTCATCGCCCGCATCGAACGGATGAAGAAGACCTTTGCCAAATGATTTTCATCAAAGTATTCCAGAAACTATCGCAATTTTCCGGAAAGGTGCCGCTGGAGCACTGGGTCTCTCGCATCGCGGTCAACACTTGCCTGAACCAGATCCAGTGGGAGAAAATACGACCCGAGCTTCGTCACGCCGATTTAAGCGTGGAAGAGCAGGCTGTGGTTGAGAACCTGACAACCTCCGCCGATGAGCTGGCACCGGACCAGCGTTTCGCCTCGCGCCAACTGGTCGAACATCTTCTCGCTGCGCTCAAACCGGTCGAACGGCTGGCCATCGATCTGCTATACTTGCAGGGACGTTCGGTTGAAGAGATCCGCAAAATCACCGGCTGGAGCGCAGCGCTCGTTAAAGTACGGGCGTTTCGAGCGCGACAAAAAATGAAAGAATACCTCGCCAGGATTTCAGCAAAGGAAGGAGTATGAAAGATCACGGAGTCGATCGGTTGTTGCGATCAGCTGCGCAGGCGGGCGATGAGGCTCCGGCTGAAATTCCGTTTGGATTCGATACTCGCGTGGTCGCGCTTTGGTCCCGCAGTCGCGGGACTGCGAAGCCAAATGGCATTGCTTCACTGCTCCGGCGCGTGGCGCTCTTGTCCGCCGCAGTGATTGCTATTTCGACGTTGGCGGCTGTTCGCGAGCTCAAGCAGAGCCGGGAAAAGTCCAACGACTTCACGAACGAATTTGCTATCGTGGACACCGCCATTCAGGATGAGTTTTCACAATGAACGGCGCCTTAAAGTGGAAACTTGTTGCCGGATTTCTCCTTGTATTCGTCGCTGGTGGAATCGCTGGCGCTGCTTTGGGGGGATTTTACGCTCGGCATCTTTTCTTTGATTTTCACCGTCCAGGACGAGTGGGCGACAGAATGAAAGAGCGGCTTCGCGCTGAGCTTAGGCTGACACCTGAACAGATCGCAAAGATTTCGCCAATTGTCGATAAAACGGCTGCGCAGCTCCGGGAGATACGGCGCGACACCGGCCAGCGCGTCCACCAGATCATGACGGAAGCGCACAAGGAGATCGCGGTCAATCTTACCGACGAACAACGGCAAAAACTTCAACAAATCGAAGAGCGACACCGGCGTGGGCGCCATCGTCACGGCCCGCGCGAATTCGCTCCAGAACCGTCGCCGACTCCATAGCAGGACCATGGAGGGCGGAGCTCCGCGATGCCCTATCCATTTCTCGCGCACCACTCGGGCTCGCCGAGCTCGCCCCTCCATTTAAATCCGTAGCGCGCTAGAAGCGTAATCCGTTCTCGAAGAGAATGCGCTCGCGCTCGACGTCTGCGCCGCGACTAGTGAAAAGATCGCGCAGTTCCGGCGTATAGTAATCGCCGCTATAGAGAGGATTCAGCCCAAAGAAAATCTTCCCGCCCGGGGCGAGGTGTTGGCTCAAATCGCCCAGGAAAAAATCCCATTCCGCTGTTCCCCAGCGTTCCTTCGTCGGGTGATAAAGGTAGAAGTTGGTCGAAAACGCGGTGATCCAATCGAATTTTTGACCAAGATCAGGCAGTGGTTCAAACGCGCTAATCCTCCAAACTACGCGGGGAACTCGGAACAGCTCGAGCAGTTCGGTAAAAAGAGCGACGTGCTCGATGTCCAAGCCCAGAACGGAATGGCCGAGGTTCTTGGCGATGAACAAGAAAAATCCTCCGCCGCAACCGAGATCGAGCACGCGTTTCGGCTCTGAACGATGGAGTTTCAAATCCTGCACACGTTCTCGATTTAATCGCAACCACGGCTCGATGTTCGCGTATTTGGCGTATCCAGCAGTCGAATTCGCATAACGCTGCTGAATTTCGCGGGCGCGTGCCTCATCGATTTTCGCCAGAATCGGTCGAAGCGGAACGCGAAAAATCGAGCGTTGTGCTCTGCGCCAGCCGCGCCGGTAGGTCAGCGGCTTGGTAAATTTGAGAATTTTTCGGGAAAGTTTCATTTCTTGTCCTGCAAAGCAGTCAGCAAGATGCTGTAGCCGCCTCGCTGTGTCGAGGCGTACGCACAAAAGCACGCCGACACAGCGGCGTGGCTACATGCCTTCCATAATTTCGCGGAGAAGTGGCGGCCCGCGATACACGAATCCGGTGTAAAGCTGAACAAGCTGTGCGCCCGCCCCGAATTTTTCGCGGGCGGATTCTGTATCGCAGATCCCACCGGAAGCAATCACCGGAATTTTGGAGTTTGCAGCGATGCTGCCCACCAGCGCAGTCGATTTTTCCCGTAGCGGTGCGCCACTCAAACCACCTTCCTCATCGAACTCCGACGGAATCAAGGAATGATCGAGGGTCGTATTCGTAGCGATAATCCCCGCGACTCGGTTTTCTTCGCACGCCGCAAGAACCGCTTCCAATTCGACCGGGGACAGGTCAGGTGAAATCTTCACAACAAGAGGCTTCGTGACCAGCCCCGGCTCACTTTGAATTGCGTGCAGCAATCGTGATAGCGCTGCCGGTTCCTGCAGTTCCCTTAGGCCGGGCGTGTTGGGCGAGCTCACATTTAACGTGATGTAGTCCGCAAAATCGCGAAGCAATCGAAACGAGTACAGGTAATCGTCTGTTGCGTGTTCAAGGGGCGTCGTCCTCGATTTGCCAATGTTGATTCCCACCGGAACTGCGGGCCATCGCCCGCTCTCGCGCAGTCCACGCAAGCGTACTGCGATGGCATCGGCGCCGTCATTGTTAAATCCGAGACGATTAATGAGCCCTTTCTGTGCCGGCAGCCGAAAGATTCGGGGCTTCGGATTTCCTGGCTGTGCCATGGCTGTCACGGTCCCGATCTCGATGAAACCAAAACCAAGGGCCGCCCATGCCGGCAGGGCTACACCGTTTTTATCCAGGCCGGCGGCGAGGCCAATTGGATTCGGAAAGGTCAAGCCAAATAGAGTTTTTGGTTTCGACGGCGGCGAGAACCGTTTCAGCGCGCGGAGCGCAGGATCAAAATGCGAAGCCCTGCGAAGTGATGCGATCGTGAAATGATGTGCAGTCTCCGCCTCAAGCAAAAACAGCAGCGGCCTAACCAGTTGTTCGTAGAGATTTTTCATGTCAACCGCCGCTGCAACGCTTCACCGGTTTAACTCTTCAACGCACAGTTCTCATTTTCCGATGCAAAACTGGCTGAACACAGAGTCGAGAATCTCTTCCACATCGACAACGCCAATTACCTCCCCGACTGCACGCAATGCTTCATTGAGATGAATCGCAGTGTATTCCGGCGACAAGCCCTCGGCTTGTGCTGTCATGGCCCGATCGCATGATTCACGAGCGCGATGCAGGCAATCGCGATGGCGCGTATTAATCGCGAGGGGGCTCTCGGGCTTTAGATTTTGTTTCGTGATCCGGGCCAGAATTTCCTTTTGCAACTCTGGGAGGCCTTCCCCCGTCAGGCACGAAATTCGCAACGCGTGGAAATCTTTCCAGTCACAGTTCTCGGGCAGATCGCTCTTGTTTAGAACGACAATTTCGTTCGAATCGCGCGCGCGTTCCTCGAAGTGTGGAGCCTTTGGCATGTTACGATCTGCAATGTGGAGTCGCAGATCGGCCAATTGCAGCGATTTCTCCGTGCGGGCGATGCCCTCGCGCTCCAGTTCGCTGGTGGATGTTCTCAACCCAGCTGTATCAAGCAAACGGATGGGAACGCCGTCCAGATTGACGGTTTCTTCGATGGTATCGCGTGTCGTGCCATGCGTATCGCTAACGATCACGCGATCGTAACCGAGGAGTCGATTGAGCAAGCTCGATTTGCCAGCATTTGTTGCTCCGTAAATTACGACCCGCACGCCTTCACGCAGAATGCGGCCTTGATCTGCAGTCGCAAGTAACGCTGCGATTTCTTCGCGGATTGAGCCGAGTCGCGCGTGCAGTGTTTCGCCTTCATCCGGCGTGATGCCCTCCTCAGGAAAATCGATTGAGGCATTGATGTGCGCGAGCAGTTCAACTAGCTCATCACGAATTTTCCTGATTTGTTTTCCGAGCCTGCCTTCAAGTTGTTCGGTAGCCGAGCGCAGAGCGAGATCGGTCTTCGCGCGGATCAGATCGATTACCGCCTCGGCTTGCGTGAGGTCCATTTTGCCGTTGAGAAAGGCGCGCTCGGTGAATTCGCCCGGACGTGCCGCGCGGGCACCAGCGCGTAAGCACGCTTCAAGGATCTTTGCAGAAACCAGCGTTCCTCCGTGGCAACTGATCTCGATCAAATCCTCTCCCGTGTAACTGCCCGGCGCTCGGTGGACGGAAAGCACTACTTGATCGATCAATCGGCCCTCTGAGCCAAAAATTTCGCCAAAATGCTGCACGCGCGGCTCAAATTGCGACGGGGTCTCTTTGCCATGGAAGATTTTGTCCGCTACCCCGACCGCATTCGCCCCTGAGACGCGGACAAGCGCAATCGCGCCCTCCCCGGGCGGGGTGGAGATCGCGGCGATCGTATCAAGAACGGTCATGACTCTAGCCAATTGTAGGGCAACCGCTTGGGTTGCCAAATTACGCGCACAGGTCTCTCCCAGATGGAATACGTCGCTTCCGAATTGCGCTGCTAATGTGCCTTTGCTCGTATCTAACCGCGGCAGAGCACTGTCGCACTCCACGACGTGGCCGTCGTTGAAAGTGTCTGTTACGCGCTTGCGTTTTGGAGAGCGGCGGTGCCCCGCCGCTTTTTATCAGATTTCCGGCTCGCGCATTACTTTCTTCAGTGCCGCGACTAATTTCTTGTTCTCCTCCATTGTGCCGACCGAAATGCGGACCCATTCGGGCAAGTTGTACCCTCTGAGCGGGCGCACGATGATGCCTTGCCTCAGCAGCTTCTCGAAGACCGCATGCCCATCGCCAACACGTACCATCACAAAATTCGCCGTCCCGGGTACAAAAGGAATTTTCATTTGGGCAAATTGTTCGTGGAAATAAGCGCGGCCGTCATCGACCACCCGCTTGGTATCGCGCAGATGCTCTTCATCTCCCAGCGCTGCCAGCGCGCCGACTTGAGCGATGCTGTTCACGTTAAATGGTTGCCTTGTTTTGTGGAGCACCTGGACCAGATCAGCCGGCCCAACGGCATAGCCGATACGCAAGCCGGCCAGTCCATGAATCTTCGAAAACGTGCGCAGGACAACAATGTTCCGTCCTTCGCGAACGAATTGCAGCGTATCAGGCGGATCATCGAGGAATTCGAAATAAGCTTCATCGAAAACAACGATCACATTTTCAGAGATGCGGGACACGAAATCGTCAATCGACCGCTGCGAAAGCAACCTCCCCGTTGGATTATTTGGGTTCGGGATAAAAATGAGCCGGGTTTTCGGCGTGATCGCGGCCAGCATTCCGTCCAAGTCCTGCTCGTAATCCGGGCTGGGCACTTCAATCGTGCGCGCGCCAAATGAGGTCGCGATCAATTTGTAGACGACAAACGCATACTGCGATGTGACCACGTCGTCACCGGGATTGAGAAATGCGTGACCAAGAAACTCGAGCACTTCATTTGAACCATTGCCGAGAATCACGTTCTCCGGGCCGAGGCCGAGTTTGGTTGCCACTGCGTTGCACAGGCAAAATCCGCCGCCGTCCGGATACAGGTGGCCTTTTTCCAATGCCTTACGCATCGCCTCCATTGCCATGGGAGAGGGGCCCAGCGGATTCTCGTTCGAAGCCAGCTTGATGATTGCACCTGGATCGAGGCCAAGTTCGCGGGCCGTTTCCTCGATCGGCTTTCCTGGTTGATAGACCGTGATCTCGCGCAGTTGCGGGTTCACCAGCTCCCAGATCGAAGTCATGGAATATTGGAGTACTGGAGTAATGAAGTAATGACAACTCCATTAAGGTTGTCTTGCGACCGCTCCATCGGTTACAATGTCGACAATGGCCGAGGGCGAAATCATCTATCTAGACAATAACGCTACCACCCAACTCGATCCCGCTGTGATCGAGGAAATGCTGCCGTTTTTGACGAAGTATTATGGTAACCCTTCGAGTGGATACAGCTTCGCGGCGATGGCGAGGAAAGCCATCAACCTTGCGCGCGAACGGTTGGCGGCGCTGCTAGGGTGTGAGCCGGTGGAAATTGTTTTCACCAGCGGCGGCACAGAATCCAATAATGCGGCGATCAATTCCGCGCTGCAATTTGAACCGCGTGGGAAACGTGTAGTTACCAGCGCGGTCGAACACAGCGCGGTGTTGCGCCCTTGCCAGGATCTGGCAAAACGAGGATATGACGTCACATTTCTGGGCGTCGATGGGCATGGCAATCTCGACGTAGCCGAATTGGAGACTGCGATTCGCCTAGGGACAGCCCTTGTTTCAATCATGTGGGCAAATAACGAGACCGGCGTGATATTTCCAGTCGAGAAAATCGCCGAGATCTGTGGCCAGAAAGGCGTGCTCTTTCATACGGACGCTGTTCAAGCGACCGGGAAAATGCCTATGCGTCTGCGCGATACGGCAATCAGTTTTCTTTCCCTTTCCGCCCATAAGTTTCATGGTCCAAAAGGTGTGGGTGCGCTTTATGTCAGCCGGCGAGCTCGCTTCAGTCCGTTGATCGCCGGCGGAGGCCAGGAAAACGAACGTCGCGGCGGAACAGAAAATGTGGCGTCAATTGTCGGTCTTGGAAAAGCAGCCGACCTCGCCCTTAAATATCTCGGAGAAGGAAAATGTAACATTCGCTCCATGCGTGATCGATTTGAGAAGTCGATGCTTGAAGCAGTTAGTTGTGCATCAATCAATGGCGCAGGCACGGCACGGCTCCCAAACACGTCGAGTCTTTCATTTGAAGGCATCGAATCTGCATCTGCTCTTCTCTTATTGGATCGACAAGGTATTTGTTGCTCGGCCGGTTCGGCTTGCCGAACCGGTTCACAGGAAGCTTCGCACGTGCTACGAGCAATGAATCCGAGCAGCGATGGCGCCCGGCGCAGTCTGCGTTTCTCTCTTGGCCGGTTTAACACTGACGCGCAAATCGCCCGCGCCATTGAAGTCGTTCCAAAAGTTATCGAGAGGCTGCGACAAAGCGCTGCGCCGACCGCTGTAGCCACGGCTCTGTGAGCCGTTCATTTTTAGTGAAGCCGAAAGTCGTTTTGTTCTTGCTGACCTTGCGCAATTAAGATCAACGGTGGCACAGCAGCAGAAGGGAATGGAGGCGGTCGTCGCCCATATCGAAGAGCAAGACAAAAAAATGCAAAGAGTTACCGATCAAATCGAACTCAGCAAACCTGCCCCGCAAACGGTTGTGAATAGTCAGTAACGCGGAGCGGTAATGAGGAAAAGGTAGCTCGACCCCGATTTCACGCTGGAGGCGCAAATTGATCGCGCCATCGAATCGTGCCTGCCAATCTGAGCGCGAACGTGAGCCTTGGACCGCAGGCAGGATTGCCTGCGTCACTCCCAAATCATTCGCGTAATTCGCGGGAGTATAATTCCCTTAGCCGGCTCACGGCCAGTTCGACAATTTCCTTTGCGGCGCAATATTGTGCGGAACTGTTTTTGTCTTGATGGAAACACCACGTGATCCTGCCGCTTCGCGTTACGAACACGCGGTAAAGGGCCTGCGTCGGAGCGATCTTGATCCTGATCCGATCAAGCAGTTTGGAAACTGGTTTACTGCTGCGATCGAGGCCGGTATCCGCGATGTCAATGCAATGAGCCTGGCCACCGCCGGAGCTGACGGCAAACCATCGGTGCGCATTGTTCTGTTAAAAGGCTTCGACCACGACGGCTTCGTCTTTTTTACCAACTACGAGAGCGAAAAAGGAAAGCAGCTCCATGCCAACCCTTACGCGGCGCTGGCATTTTATTGGATCGAACTTGACCGACAGATTCGCATTAGCGGGAAAGCAGAAAAAAGCTCGCGCGAAGAATCGCAAACCTATTTTCATTCGCGTCCAGTCGGCAGTCAGTTGAGCGCATGGGCATCGCGTCAAAGCCAGCTGCTTGACGGGCGCCGTGTGCTGGATGCGCGCATGGCCGAGATGACCGAACGTTTCGGTAGCAAGCGCATTCCGTTGCCGCCGCATTGGGGCGGGTATCGAGTGAAACCGGATACGATCGAATTTTGGCAGGGCAGAGCGAACCGCCTGCACGATCGTTTTCGTTACACTCGCCAGTCCGATGGCGGTTGGTTGATCGAGCGGCTGGCACCGTGAGCTGTGGCTTTCGCCACGTTGAATCGTTGAATCGGAAATCCGATGTAACAATTTAACGAATTACGTCTATCACTTCGTCATTGTTAGGAGGACGATTCATGAAAAATCCCGACAGTAAAATCGACATCGTGCGCGGCGACATCACAAAGCTCGATGTGGATGCCATTGTGAATGCGGCGAACACCACACTCCTCGGCGGCGGCGGGGTCGACGGTGCAATTCATCACGCCGCTGGGCCCGAGTTGCTCGCTGAATGCCGGACCCTCGACGGTTGTCGGCCCGGCGAAGCGAAAATTACTCGCGGATATCGTCTGCCCACGCGCTTTGTCATTCACACAGTTGGTCCGGTTTGGAGAGGAGGAAAACACCATGAGCCTGAGACCCTGGCTAATTGTTATCGGAATTCGTTGCAACTCGCGGTCGAAAATGAAATCAAGACAATTGCTTTCCCGGCAATCAGTTGCGGCGCATACGGCTATCCGATTCCAGACGCGGCCCAGGTCGCTTTGAAAACCGCGCGAGATTTTCTCGCGACTGATGACAGCATCGACAAAGTAACTTTTGTTCTTTGGGGCGAAGATATTTATGAGGCATATCGGCAATTGCTGTAGCCGCCGACGCCTGGGCTGCGCGACACGCGCGTGGCGTGGAGATTAGCGCCGCATTTCGCAGAGCGAACCGGCTACAGAAGTTGAGAAACGCAATTGGGCCGCCGGATACGATTGCATTTGTGTATGATTAATCCGAACGAAAACAATCTTACGGGGGACGAACCGCTGCCGACGCCGGTTCAGCCGGGCGACCAACAAATTGGCCCGGGTGGGCGTGAGCAGTTTCGTCAAGCAACAAGCAAATTTTCCACGGCTGTGAGCCATACGTGGGATGAAACAAAGGAGAAAGCCAGCCTTGCGAGGGAGCGCACTGAATATTTCGTACGCGAAAATCCCGTGCCGACTATCCTTGGCGCGCTGGGACTCGGAATCGCGATTGGGTTGGCGATCCGCTTTGCGTCGACTAGCGAGGAAAGAGCGAAAGTTGAGGCAAAGTCGCCGTTCTCAGATCTGGATTGGAGCGTTCTCTCCCTTCCGTTTCTCTGGCCATTGTTCAAATCAGCCAGGGAAAAATATGAGAAATCGGCCGAAGCGATGAAAGATGGCGCGAAACGATTGAAAAAGATCGACGTGGACCGCTACGCAAAGCCAATCCGTAAACGCTGGAAAGCCTGGACGCGTTGAGCGTCGTGGCAGATCGGCGCGAATCGTTCACCCAAGCTCGAGAAAGCTATTGATGAGATCGGCGAGCGGACGCGGGTACTGGGCCATGAACGCGTGGCCACCGCCATTGAATTGAGCCAGCCAGGCACCAGGAATGGCGTTAACCATTCTCAACGCATTGGACGGCGGAATCACGATGTCGGCCGTACCATTGGCAATTAGCACTGGCACATTTATCTCTCGCACGCGGTTCCCAATGCCGGTGCGGTGCCATGCGTCCATCGCCGCGATCTGACGATTAACGAGATCGGTAGACAATTGCGTACGCGCAGCTGCTACGATATCGCCGAATTCGCGATAAATGGATTCGGCGATAGCCCTCGGAAAAAGCAATGACAGTAATCGACGCGCCTGTTCATGAGGCGTTCCGGACATATCGATGAGTTGCGACCACACCTCGGTTGAGGCGAGATCTGCGTCGACGCCGCCCGGATCGGTCGATAATAAGACGAGTTTGTTAACACGATTCGGGTGCTGCAGGGCAAGCGTCTGGGCAATGAAACCACCCATCGACCATCCGAGCAGACTTGTGCGTTCGATGCCGAGCATCTCAATTATTCGCGCGGCATCATCGGCGAGTTGGGCAATATCAAATGGCTTTCCGCTATCGGTGGAGCCACCGATCCCACGGTTGTCGAGCAGGACGAGCTCATTGGAAGCAGCGAGCCCGTGGATAAACGAAGGATCCCAGTCTGCACTCGTCGCGGCAAAACCATTCAGAACCAGGAGTGGTCGGCCATTCCCAATTCGACGATAGGCGATTTGCGCCCCATCGACTGGGATCGTCGCTAACGACTCGGCTGCCATCGGATAAATTCGACCATTGAAGCGTCGCGCCACCTCGCTGAAAGTGTCAATCCGCAAATGGCAAACTCGAATTCATCTGCGCAACCCCGTTGGCAGCGCAATCCGATCTTCGAGTTTTTCGCATCGCTTAAACTCGCGGTCGTCCTCCTTGCGGTGATCATCGTCGCCGCGATCGCGGGCACGCTCTATGAATCGAGTTTCGATGCGAATGTCGCGCGCGCCTATGTTTACGGGGCGCCGTGGTTCAATCTTTGGCTTGTTTTGCTTGGAGCAAACCTAGCCTGTTCCGCGCTCTCTCGTTGGCGATGGCGCAAACATCATCTCGCGTTTCTTATCACTCACCTCGGTATCATTACGCTGCTGATCGGATCGCTTATCGGCAGAATTTGGGGAATCGAAGGAACGATCACACTTTTCAAAGGCGAACCGCCAACGAACCGGCTTCTGGTTAACGAACGCCAGCTGCGCGTCCATGATGTCGATGGAATCGTAAAAGGCTATCCCGCTGAGTTTTTGCATCATCCGCCGACGCCACAGCATCCACGCGAGCTTGGCCTTCTCGCGAGCGGCGCGCATTTGAGGATTATTGATTACGCCCCAACAGTCGAAGCAAAGCTTAACCCAAAGCCACTGAATGATGGCGGCGCGCCGGCACTGCATTTCGCCATTGCCACCGCGATGATGAATCAGTATCTCGATGGCTGGCTGCTCGCAGACGATCCGCAGAACGGAAATTTCTCCATGGGCCTGGCCAACATCGAACTCAAACGTGGCACTGCGCCAGAGGCAGGCATGGGCGATTCACCGAATCGCCCGCCGTCGAGTGCGATTACGAGCATGAGCAAGAGCATGAGTGAAGAAGTCGATCTTGAGGAATCAATATTCGCGTTTAGCAAGGCGCCCGAGGAGCAGATTGGTCGTGTTCTAAAGGGCGGCAGCACGCGCGCGAAAGTGCGCCTGGAACGACCTCAGAACGGCAACAAAGGACGCGTTTTCATTTCACTAGGTGAAAAAGAAGCCAGTTTCGATGTTGCAGAAAATCTCGGTCGTGACGTCGCAATCGCCGATACGCCGTTCACACTCAAAATCGACGACTACTGGGCTGATTTTCGAATCGAGAATGGCAAACCCAGTTCCCTGACCGATCAGCCGAATAATCCTGCAGTGCTTCTGACAATTCGCGGCAAAGGTCTCCCCACCAGCGAACCCGAAACAAATCCACATGGAAGTTCTAAAGACCTCACCACAAATGGCGGCCCGCCAGCGATGCCCGCGCCCGGCGAAGAAACACCGAACCATCTAATGCTGTTTATCGCGGACGATGGCACGATCAGTTACGAGCTCACTTCGCGAAAAAATGGCAGAGCAACTGGCAAGATCGAGTTGAACAAGCCGCTGCCGACCGGTTGGGCTGATTGGCAACTGACGATTGATAAGACGATGCCGCACGCGGCAAGCTCGATGGATTTCAACCCAATTAATTCCGAGACAGTACCAGCGACCGCCGATTTGCCAGATGGCGTGCGCGTCCGCATTCAGCAAAATGGCGAAACTCTTGAGCGATGGGTTCCAGCTGGTTGGCAGATTGCAATTCCCACTTCACCCAGCCCGACGATGGTTGCCTACGGTTGGAAAACAGTGTCACTGCCAATCGGACTGGAACTGCTGGACTTCGAGGTAAAACGGAATGAAGGCAGTGACAGCCCTGCGGGATTCAAAAGTACTCTACGCGTTGTGACTGCCGATGGCGAAACTGCTACGGGCTCGTGCTGGATGAACCATCCATTCAGTTTTCCGGGGACTTGGTGGCGCACATGGACGGGACTCACTTACAAAATTTCTCAGGCGTCTTGGAACCCGGAGAACCTCGGACAAAGTACCGTGCAGATTTTGCGCGATCCCGGCTGGCTATTGAAATGGATCGGTTCACTGCTCGTTGTAATCGGCGTGTTCATGATGTTTTATCTCCAGCCGTACCGAAAACAAACCGAAGGCGAACCGATCACGCCAGCTAGTCCAAAGCAGAGGGAACAGAACCGTCAGGCATCTACCGAATCGCCGGCCGTCGCGACAACAGCTCAGCCTTGACCCCGAAAGCGTTTCGCGAGTTGAAAGCTAAGGCAAAACGTTCAACGTTCCATTCTCACATGGGAAACAGGAAAATCATTCAATCAGTCGTATTCTTCGGCTTCATCGCGGTTTTTGCCGCATGCGCGTCGGGCCAAGATCAAGCCCAGGTTCCCGGAGCTGAGCAAATCGTCCCGGGTGCAACCAGATGGGGCTTTTACAATGGAGAGCCCGTAACCAAGTGGAATCCAGATGGGCGAACCATGACACTGTTAACTGAGTTGCGGTATACAGATCCGAAGGGCAACGTCTGGGTCGCTCCGATCGGATCGCTTGTCGATGGGGCGTCCATTCCGCGTTACCTCTGGTCGATCATGGGCGGGCCCTTCGAAGGAAGATATCGGAATGCCTCCGTGTTGCACGATGTCGCGTATGGGGACAAGAAACGGCCATGGCAAGATTGCGACCGGATGTTCTACCACGCCATGCGCTGCAGCGGGGTGAGCGCCGTTGAAGCGAAGACCATGTTTTACGCGCTCTACAAATTCGGACATCACTGGAAATTTCCAATCAAACGCGCGAAACCGGTCAAGTTTGACGGACAATTGGTGGCGCGCGCCGAGCCGATTCCGCGCGCGATCCCAGTCAATCCGGCTGAAATTAACGAGGCACGCGATTGGATTCAGAATGACGATCCGAGTCTTGAACAAATCGAGCAACGAGCGAACACAGAAGCGTGGTGACGCGGCGAAAACAACGCGAGACGCGTGCACTCCTAAAACTCCGCGAAATCCCAAGAACGTCTCCATAAGTTTCGCACGAAGTGCCGAGCGAAAAAACGGTGACGTTTCCGTGAATCCGGCCTGACGCACGACACGGCAGTCAACACTTTGACTGCGGGTCATCTACGATTTTCTGAATCGCGTTTAAGCCAATTAGAGTTATAATTGCGAAGCGATGCCACGTGCGAGCCTGCGCACCTTTTTCATTTTTATCGCTGTAGTCGCCGTCGCTTCCAGCCAGACCCTCGCTCCCAAGCCGCTTCCGAAGGAGCCGCTTGAAAAATATGATAACCCACCACCGCTAGCCCCGGCCGTAGCGACGTCGCCCGGATTGATCTCGCAGTTCGGTCCTTACACGAGTTATCAAGTCAACGTTAATGCGAACGGCAATAACATTGTTGGCGACGCCGCAAATGAGCCGTCCATTTGCGTCGCTCCGACGGACGGAACCAAAATGAGCATCGGTTGGCGGCAATTCGATAGCGTCTCATCTAATTTTCGCCAGGCTGGATTCGCGCATACGATCAACGGGGGCAGGACGTGGATTTCCGCCGGCGTTCTCCAACCCAACGTTTTTCGCAGCGATCCCGTCCTGAACTCGGATAGTTCAGGTCATTTTTTTTATCTCAGCCTTCTGCAGACCTTTTTTGACGATTTGTGGCGATCACTCAATGGCGGTCAATCGTGGGCCTATGTCGTACGGGCATATGGCGGCGATAAAGAGTGGTTCACGATCGACAAAACCAACAGCACGGGACATGGATTCCAGTACCAATTCTGGAGCGACGGCACCAATTTAGGCGGGAGACAATTCACTCGATCGACTAACGGCGGGCTGACCTGGATGAATCCGATCGATATTCCCAATTCCCCTGCTTTCGGCACACTGGACGTCGATTCCAGCGGGAATCTCTTCATCGGCGGGGTGGAGCTGGAGAGTGGCCGAATCTGGTGTGTTCGCTCCACTAACGCAAAGAACGGCGCCGTAGTCCCAACTTTCGACCAAAGCACACCAGTGAACCTCGGCGGCAGTATCGTTGCCGGCCAGCTGATTAATCCGCAAGGATTAGCAGGTCAGGTTTTTCTGTCGGTGGATCGTTCCGGCACAAGCACGAACAACAATATTTACATCCTGGCGAGCGTTCAGCCCGCCGGCTTTGCCACTGGCACTGACGTGATGTTCGCGCGGAGCACAAACGGAGGGCAAACCTTCAGCACACCGCGTCGGATCAATGACGATCCTGTTAACCACGCGAAGTGGCACTGGTTTGGCACGCTTTCGGTGGCGCCTAACGGGCGAATCGATGCCGTCTGGCTGGACACGCGCAACGCTGGGAACAATATCAACTCGCAGCTCTTCTATTCATACAGCCTCGATGGCGGAAGTACCTGGTCGCCGAATGTCGCGATCAGCGATTCGTTTAACCCGTACCTCGGTTATCCGAATCAGGACAAGCTGGGCGATTACATCACGATCGTCTCGGATAACGGGGGCGGCAATGTCGCATATGCGGCGACATTTAATGGTGAGGAAGACATCTATTACGTCCGAGTCGTCCCATCCCAATCGTTCCTCGGCAACATCTCTACTCGCGCCTTTGTGCAGACGGGCGCCGACGTGATGATTGGCGGATTCATTATTGACGGGAGCGGACCAAAGACGGTGATCGTGCGCGCCATTGGTCCCGAGCTCACACGATTTGGGGTTCCCAACGCGTTGGCTGATCCAGCATTGGACCTACACAACAACACCGGGGCTTTGATTGC
>WNGB01005342.1_pt1 | contig 19228 bp, 14 predicted proteins | sample 5400681 | NCBI WGS metagenome assembly WNGB01 (sample SAMN13153367, study PRJNA577476) | soil metagenome | isolation source: 115 cm soil or saprolite under grassland replicate 2 | place: USA:California | collected 2016-06-15
AGGTCTTGGTCCAATTGGGCGGGGCGAACCGCACGGCGCCTTTCTCCACTGCTTCGATGGCCGGCGCCGCGAGCGGTTCGATCTTCACGAACCATTGGGTGGAGAGGTACGGTTCGATGACGGTCTCGCACCTCTGGCAGATCCCGAGGGTCATCTTGTGCGGCTCGCTTCCCACCAGCCGGTTCTCCGCGGTCAGCCGCGCGAGCACTTGCTTGCGCGCCTCGAAGCGGTCGAGACCCGCGAACTCTCCCGCCTCGGCCGTCATCTTCCCGTCCGGACCGATGACGACGACCGCGGGAAGGCCGTGCCGCTGGCCCGACGCGAAATCGTTGGCGTCATGGGCGGGGGTTACCTTCACGATACCGGTGCCGAATTCCCGGTCCACGAGGATTGGATCCTCGATGACGGGAAGCTCCCGCCCGACGATCGGGAGAACGGCGGTCCTGCCGCGAAGCTTCGCAGTCCGGGGGTCCTGCGGATGGACCGCGAGCGCCGTGTCACCCAGCATCGTCTCGGGCCGCGTCGTCGCCACGACCGCGCCCGAAGGGGCGCCCGGCACGTCGTAGCGAATGCGGTAAAGGGTTCCTTCCTCGTCCTTGTGCAGGACTTCCAGGTCGGAGACCGCCGTTCCGCAGCGCGGGCACCAGTTGACAACGTACCGCCCGCGATAGATGAGCCCTTCGCGGTAGAGTTGCACGAAGGCGCGGCGCACGGCGCGAGAGAGATCGGGGTCGAGAGTGAACCTCTCGCGGCTCCAGTCGAGCGAGCAGCCGAGCTTGCGCAACTGCGACTGAATCGTGTCCTTGGCCTCTCGCTTCCAGGCCCACACGCGCTCGATGAACTTCTCGCGCCCCAGATCGTGCCGGTCGATCCCCTGTTTGGCGAGGTTCCTCTCCATGACCATCTGGGTCGCGATCCCGGCGTGGTCGGTCCCGGGAACCCAGAGTACGCGGTAGCTTCTCATCCGCATCCAGCGCGCCAGGACGTCTTCGATCGTGCGCCCGTAGGCATGGCCGATGTGGAGCTTTCCCGTCACGTTGGGAGGCGGAATGACCATGACGTAGCGGGGCGAGCCGGCGGGGCCCGAGGGCTGAAAACGTCCTTCCTCCTCCCAGAGCCGGTACCATCTCTCCTCGAAGGAGGAGGGTTCGAAGGTCTTCGGAAGTTTCCTTGGATTCTCTTCCGAGGCTGCGGGAATCCGGTTTTCAGACATAAAAAAAGGGCGTGTGCCCCTTTGAAAATATCAGAAACCGCAAGCGGTCTTACTCGGCGCCGCTCTCCAGCTCCTCGATCCGCCGCTTGACGACCGCCTCCGCGACGTCCGGCACAACTTCCAGGGCGATCTCCCGCAGCACCCGATCGGAGAGCTTTGCGACGACGAGAGTCGCGATCCGCTCGATCTGTTCCTGGGTCAGCTCAGTGGCGGCCGGTGCGGGCGAAGCCGGCGGTGGCGGAGCTGCCGGCACTTCGAAAAGGGTCTCTGCCACTTCCGTTGAGATCTCCTCGACTCCGACTGGCTCCGGCGGCGGCTCCGCGTGCGGGGGCTCGGAAGAAGTCTCTTCGACGGGATGGCGAGTTTCCGCCTCTTCTGCCGCAGCCTGGGTGTCGGGGGGCAGGAGGAAAACCGGACCGCCGGAAAACTCCTCCACGCCGGTCAGCTCCTCCTCGGCGATGGCGGACCCCTTACCCTCCGCCAGGGCTTGCTCTTTCGCCGAGGCTTCAGAGGACCAGTCGGAGGGCAGGCTCTGGCCCTCTCCCGGGCTCGGAGGGAGGGGGGAAGGAGGCTCGAACGGGTTTTCGGCTTCGAGGGGCTCACTCTCACCCGGCGCTCTCGCGGTCGGAACCGTGTCGTCGAGGAAGGCGGTATCGAACGGGCCTTCTTCTAACGAGGAAGCCGGTGAAGAGGCGCTCGCGGCCCGCGTCAGGAGCGTCTCGATCTCCTCGAGAAGCTGCTGGGCGTCGAACGGCTTCGAGACGACCCGGTCGGCTCCGATTCGATCGGCCCGGTCGCGGTCGAACGGCTCGAAGGTTCCGGAAAGCAGGACGAGGGGAATCCGCGCCGTGGCCGGATTGCTCTTGACCGCCTCGCACACCTCGTAACCGTTTTTTCCGGGCATCACGACGTCGGCGAGGATCAGATCCGGACGCAAATACTCGATTGATTCCAGGGCCTTTTGACCATCGGAGACACAGGTCAGCTCGTAGTTTGTGTCGGCGAGAGTCAGCTCGACGACTTTCTGTATCGTGAGGCTATCGTCGGCCAGCAGTATCTTCTTTAGCATGATGGAGGTCAGAGTGCTCGACGGATACTCAAGCTACTCGGGTCCTTGTCCCCTGTCAACGAGGAAGGTGATGGGTGTCAAGTGCTAGGGAGGGCACGAAGCTTCCGTCCCCAGCACCCAGCACCTGGCACCTAGACTGCTTCCCAGACGGCGGCGAGATAGCGGCCGGGCGGCCGGCGCCCCAGGGCGTCGGCCAGAAACCGCGACGCCTCGACGACCTTGGGAAGGTTGATTCCGGTCTCGATTCCCAGGCCCTGGAGCATATAGACGAGGTCTTCGGTTGCCAGGTTCCCCGCGGCTCCGGGCGCGTAGGGGCAGCCTCCGAGACCTCCGGATGAAGAGTCGTATGTCGGAATCCCGCATTCCAGCCCCGCGTAGACGTTCGCGAGGCCCGTGCCTCGCGTGTCGTGAAGGTGCAGCGCCAGGACAGCCCGTGTCACCCCCGAGCCGTACAGGGTCTCGATGACGTCGTACACTCCCGCCGGGGTCGCCACGCCGATCGTGTCCCCGATCGAGATCTCGTCCACCGGCAGGTCGAGCAGCTTGTGAACGACCTCCCGCACGGCGTCCGGCGAGACCGGACCCTCATAGGGACAGCCGAACGCCGTCGAGACGTAGCCCCGCACGCGGATCTTCTCTTCGCGTGCCCGGGCGACGACCGGCCGGAACCGCTCGATGGATTCATCCACGCCGGCGTTGATGTTGTGGCGGTTGAACGTCTCGGAGGCGGCGGTGAAGACCGCCACCTCGCGCACGCCGGCCTCGATCGCGCGCTGGAGACCCTTCAAGTTCGGGACGAGCGCCGGGTAGCGCGTGCCGCTGGCGCGGTGGATCCGGGCAAAAACTTCCTCGGTGTCCGCGAGCTGCGGGATGGCCCTGGCGGACACGAAGGACCCGACTTCGATCGCCGGCAGTCCCGCCTCGGTCAAGCGGTCCACGTACTCCACTCGGACACCGACCGGAAGGGCCTTTGCCTCGTTCTGCAGGCCGTCCCGCGGTCCCACCTCGTAGACGGTCACGTGCGCCGGCAGGTGAGGACGTTTGATCGCGTGCTCTTCCCACGGCTCCATGGTGAATAAGCTATCAGCTATCAGCCGTCAGCTATCAGCATTGGTGACCCTAAAGGATGGCTCGGCTGAAAGCTGAGAGCTGACAACTACCCGTCGATTTCGGCGAGCGCCTCCCCCGCTTCGACGAGGTCTCCCTCGCGATGGAGGATAGTGGCGACGGTGCCCGCGCGGGGCGAGCGGATCGCGTGCTCCATCTTCATGGCTTCCAGGATCAGGATGACGTCTCCGCGCGCGACGCTCGATCCGGCCTTCGCCACGATCCTCCGCAAGCGTCCCGGCATCGGAGCGGTCAGGCTGCCCTCTGCCTCCGCCATCCGCGCGGCGCGCCTGCCGGCTCGGCGAAATTCCCGGACTTCCCCGGCGCACCAGACGAAGACTCGCTCCTTTTCCCGCGCGACGCGGATTCGGAAGACGTCCTGCCCGATCCGGATCGCTTCGAGCCTTCCGTCACGGCGCGAGACGTCGAACGTCACCCGGCGGCCGTCCAGGAGCGCGTCCTCCCGCTCGATGAGCACGTCGGCCATCTCTTCGCCGGAGGAAAGCTTCATTGGCCGGCCCGCCAGCCCTTGACGGCATCCCACGGTTCGGCCAGGACGACCGAGGCCGCTTCCGCATTCGAGCCGGAAAACGAGAGGGCCGCGGCGATCCAGGCCGCGTCGGGGATTCTCGAAGATCCGAGGGTCAAGCGGGGAACGAAGTCCGTCGCGTAGTAGCCTGAGACGAATTCCCTGGAGTCGATCACCGCCGAGAGGAGCGCCTTGTTGGTCTCGACACCGAGGACGACCCAGTCCTCGAGCGCCCGGCGAGCCCGGGCGATGCAGGAGCCGCGGTCCGGAGCGGAGACGATCAGTTTGGCGAGCAGCGGGTCGTAATCGAGGCCGACGGATGAACCCTCTTCCACTCCCGCGTCTACCCGCACCCCGGGGCCGGACGGTGGTTCGAAAGCGAGCACCCGGCCCGTGCGCGGCAGAAAAGTCGCGGGGTCCTCCGCATAGAGGCGAAGCTCGATCGCATGTCCCTGGGGGAAGACCTTGCCGGCCTGCCAGGCTTGCGGCAGAGCGGCACCGTCGGCGACCTCGATCTGGGCGCGAACGAGATCGAGGCCGAGAGTCTCCTCGGTGATCGGATGCTCGACCTGCAGGCGTGTGTTCATCTCGAGGAAGTAGAAGTCCTTCCGCTCGTCGAGCAGGAACTCGACGGTCCCGGCTCCGACGTAGCCCACGGCGCGGGAGACTTCCACCGCGGCTCGCCCCATCGCTGCGCGCAGCCGCGCGTCCAGGGCACAGCTCGGCGTCTCCTCGACGACCTTCTGATGCCGGCGCTGGACGCTGCACTCGCGCTCGAAGAGATGCACGATGTTGCCCCGCTTGTCCCCGAAGATCTGGAACTCGATGTGCCGCGGACGCTCGAGGAGCTTCTCCAGATAGACCCGGGAATCGCCGAACACCGCTTCGGCCAGGCACCGCGCCTCTTCCAGCGCGCCCGGCAGGCCCTCAGGCTTTTCGACGAGTGTCATCCCCTTGCCCCCGCCGCCCGCGCTCGGTTTCACCAGGAGCGGGAACCCGAGCTCCGAGGCCTTCTTCGCGATCGCCGCGGCGTCCGCATCGGAGTCGTCGGTGCCGGGCACGATGAGGACGCCTGCCCGGCGGGCGCTGCGCCGGGCGGCCAGCTTATCGCCCATCTGATCCATCGCCGACGGGGGCGGCCCGACCCAGATCAGGCCGGCACTCTCAACAGCCCGCGCGAAAGCGGCGTTCTCCGAGAGAAACCCGTAGCCGGGATGCAGAGCGTCCGTTCGGGCCTCCCGAGCCGCATCCAGAATCCGGGGAATCGAGAGATACGTCTCCAGCGGTGTGCCGGGCCCCAGGGAAACCGCCCGAGCCATCCGGCCGACGTGGAAGGCGCCGGCGTCCCCCTCCGCATAGACTCCGACCGGCTCGATCCCCATCTCGAGCGCGGTCCGAGCGACGCGCACAGCGATCTCGCCCCGGTTGGCAATCAGAAGAGATCGGATCGGTGCCTCACTTCGCTCTTCCTCGCTTGCCGCTCTCCCAGTCTTTCCACAATCCGTAGGCCTTCATCTGGTCGGCGATGCCGCTCTTCTCCAGGACTCTTGCGATTTCCGCCCGCGATTGCCGCGAACCCGGGCGGGCGGGAGCGTTGGCGATACCCGCCACGGCCACGGCCGCCACGGCGGCGTTCAAGCGCGCTTCGCGCAAGTCCACCTTGTCGAACGTGTCCGACTCGGCGTGGTAGTCGGGCAGGTATCTCTCGGCTTCCTGGCTGGCGACGAGGTTTGGCACTCCTTCGAGAAGGAAATCGAAGTTATCCGTGCCGAGCAGCGCTTCGTCGAAGAGCCGGTTGGATCCCCAGGCGGCGACAGGCTCGAGCACCGTGGAGAGGAGAGAGGCCAGCTCCGGCCTCCCGTTGTCATAGTACCCGGTGATACGCCCGTCCCCGATGTCGTGGACGACCGCGGCTACGTGGCGGTCCATCTCGCCGCGGTGGCTCGCGACATAGCCTCGCGAACCCAGAAGTCCGAGCTCCTCCCCCGTGAAGAGGACGAAGCGGATTGTCCGCCGGGGCCTCGGCCCTGCGGCAACCGCCCGCGCGACTTCCACGACGAGAGCGCAATTGACGCCGTTGTCCAGCGCTCCCGTGCCGAGCTCCCAGGAATCCAGGTGCGCGCCGAGCAGAACGATCTCGTCTGGCTTTTCGCTTCCGCGGATCTCCGCCACGACGTTCTGCGGCCGCCAGGCTCCGCCGATGCGATTCTGGAGCTCGAGCGAGACCTTCAGCTCCCGTCCTTTCTCGAGCAGCCGCTCCAGACGCATGCCATCCTCGCGCGCGATGAGCGCCATCGGAAGCGACGCGATCGTCCCGTCCAGGCTGACCTGGTGTCGGTAGAGCAAGTCGCGCGGGCGGCTGGAAAGAAACAGGATTGCCGAGACGCCGCTCTTCTTTGCGGCGTCCAGCATCTCGGGGCCCATCAAGTACTCGGCGAAGAGGTCTTCGAGCGACTTCATCGGTTTCGTGCGCACGAGGGTGATCGCGCCCTTCGCCTTGCCGCCGAGCCTCTCAAAGTCCACACGGCGGCCCGTTCCCGCATCCACGAGCGGCGCGGTCAGGCCCGCGGGGGTCGAAGGAGCGAGCGCGAAGGAGACGACGCGCAAGGAGAACCGATACGGGGACACGACCGCCGCCGACGCCGACCCGGCCTCCCAGCGGGCCGGCGCGTCGTAGGACTCGAGCCTGACCGAGTCCACCCCGGCGCGCCGGAAGACCTGCATTCCCCACCGCAGCGCGGCCTCGTAGGAAGCGCTTCCCGTGACGCGCCCTCCGATCTCGTCGGTCAGCACGCGCAGATCCTCTTCCAAGCCGTTGCGCTGAGAGAGGACTTCGCCGATCAGGGCTGCGGCGTCCGAGTCGCTCCGGCTCGCCGCCGCGGGAGCTTGCACCGATGCCCGCCAGCCGGCGCCAAGCGCCAGCAGAGACACCGCGACGGAAAGACAGAGGCGGACCGTGCGTTTCATCATCTCCCCTTCCGGCGCATTCTAATTCGCGGCCTGGGCTATGCTCTTGCTCGTGAGTACCGAGGGGACCGAGCATGTCCGTTGAAGGTGGGATGAGCGGGACGCAGCTGCGCATCGTCTGCGTTAACTGCGGCAAGGTCTTCTTCGCCTGGCGGCCGGACACCGCTCCCGGGGCCAAGATCAAGTGCTACTTCTGCAAGAAAGAGATGGAGGATGAGGTGGCGAAACGACCGCGCCCGGCTCCACCCCCCGCCCCAGCGCCCCCGGCCGCGACTGCCGCCGCGGCCGAGAGTCCAAAGTCCAATGTCCAAAGTCCAAAGGAGCCGCAGCCCCCAAGCTGACCTTGGACCTAGACTTAGTTCACCGTAACAGGGAAATTGCTAGCCCTGGCTTGAGGGCGTATTCCTTGGAAACCGCCCCGGCTTCGGCCCGCCTCCCTCGTCGCACGCGACGGCCCGGCCGCGACAGAGGAAACCCGGCCGTCGCTTGTCGTTCGCTCGCAGTCGCAGTGAGGCACCAGATGTTCCTCGGCGTGCTCGCTCTCTCACGCTCCTCCGGGAGGCGGCCCGCCACCGGGGCTGCATCGTGGCTAAGCCGAGGTCGGTATCTCGTCTCGAACAATCGGCCCGGAGTCGCCAGCATTAGCGCCGGCGAACCCGGCGCTGCCTACTGCCGTGGGTATGCCTTCGGTGGTCGGCTAGTCCCTTGGCGGCACGCGGCGGCCAGGCCGTACGGAAGGGATACCGGGCCGCCGCTACGGTCCGAGGGCACAGATTCCGCGTCCTTTGGTCGAGAGCTTGGTGTGTGCCCTCGGACAGTGCCGCCGCCGGGCAACGCCGTCGCCTCCGGGCGCACCCCGGCTTAGCCGAACTGCAGCCCCGGCGGCGGGACGCCTCCCGGAGAAGGCCGTGAGCGAAGGCGCACGCCACCGACTCTCTGTCGCCCCGCTGCGACTGCGCCTTCGCGACAGAGCGACGGCCGGTTCTGCTCTCGCGGCCCGCCGTCGCGTGCCGACGAGGGAGGCGGTCCCGACGCCGGGGCGGCTTGCCAGGAAAATCCGTGCCGCAGCCTCGCTTAAGTGTCGGCATCAAGGCTTGACTCATTCGTGAGGAAGTCACCTGATGAAGAGATCTAAATTAGACCTTCTTCGGCGCCCAGGAGGGCGCGCGCTTTTCCAGAAACGCGGTCAAGCCTTCCTTTGCCTCGGCGGAGGCGCGGCGCTCGGCGATCGTAGGGGCGGTCAGCGGAATGGCTTCTTCGGGGTTTTTCCCCGTGACGTCTGCGATGAGACGCTTGGCTGCGGCGACGGCCTCGGGTCCCGCGGAAAGGAGAGACTCGACCTTCGACCTCCCGGCCGACTCGAGACTGTCCGGCGGAACGACGGCGTGCACGAGACCGATCCGGTGCGCTTCCCGCGCGTCGAAGCGGTCCCCGGTCAGAAAGAGGTCGCGCGCCTGGCGAGGTCCGATGGCGCGCAGGACATACGGGGAGATGACGGAAGGAAGGATCCCGAGCCGGACTTCCGCGAGCGAGAAGACCGTCCCTTCCGCGGCGACCGCGATGTCCGCCGCGGCAACGAGCCCGACGCCCCCTCCGATCGCCGCGCCGTGCGCGAGCGCGATGACAGGCTTGGGGCACGTATCGATCGCGCGCAGCATGCGCGCCATCCGCACGGCGTCCGCCTCATTCTCGTCGCGCGAGTAACTCCCCGCCTTTCGCATCCAGGCGATATCGGCTCCGGCGCAGAAGACGGGCCCTTCTCCCGACAGGACCACCACGCGAGTCTGCGGGTCGGCCGCCGCATCGGAAAAGGCGCGGGTCAATTCCTCGATGAGCGCCTCGTCGAAGGCGTTGCGCACCTCCGGCCGGGCGAGCACCACGCGCGCGACGGAGCCCTCCCGCAGACGGCGGACGCGGCCCGTCTCCGCGCGCGCGCTCATCAGCGCGGGGAGAGCGACGTCGCGCCGTCGGGTTGGGAGAAGACCCCGGAACGCGCTCCATCAGTGCCCAGCCGCCCGAGAAACTCGAAGGGGACGGCGACATCACCCCCGGGCAGACGCAGCATCAGCCGTCCCGTGAGCCCCGCGTCCAGATCCGCGCCGACCGCCCAGTCGAAGCCGGCGGCTGCCAGAAACGGCCCGTGGTCCACACGGAACGGGAGCTCGAGCGGCGCCTTTTCCCGCCCGGCCCGCAGGATCCGCCCGCGGGTCGCGCCGCCGCCGATCTCCTCCCCGTTGACATGGAGCCGGTAGTCTGCCGCAGCGATCGTGATTGGAAAGGCGAAGGGATTCGTCACCCCCAGGACCGCGCGTCCTTCGCTGCGCTTGATGGAAAGCGCGGTGAGCTCGAGCGAGCCGAGCTGCACGAAATGAGAGAGCGCCTCGCGCTCTCCGACGATGGAGACGTCGCTCCAACGCATTGCCCCGGCCCAGGAGACGGTCCCGGCGCCGGCCACGTCCGCGTGGATGCGATAGTCGAACGTCTCCGGGCGGAACCCGTTCAACCATTCCTTCGGCACGTCCGCATAGGGAACCGTCGCGACGAGGCGAAGCCGTCCCCCTCTCTCTTCCGCGCGCCCCCGGAGCGGCATTTCAACCGGGGAGCCGTTCAACGACACTCCTCCTCGAAACTCCCCCGGACCGGCTCCGGCGGCCCAACCCGTGAGCACGAGGCCGAAGGACGCGCCGGGCCCGGGATCAATCGCGATCTCGACGGGTGGAGCGGCCGACGGCAGGAGCAGGGATGCCAGGACCCATCGCAGCACAGCAAGAGCTTATCGCTTACATGCGGAACACGCCGAACTCGGTCTCCTCCACCGGCGCGTTGTAAGCCGCGGAGATCGCGAGGGAGAGAGCCGTCCGCGTCTCCGCCGGGTCAAGCACGCCGTCGTCCCAGAGACGCGCCGTCGAGTAGTACGGGTTTCCCTCCTCCTCGTATTTCTCGAGGGTCGGGCGCTCGAAATCGGCGACTTCCGCTTTGGTCATTCGCGTCTTGCCCGCGCGCTTGAGCTGTTCCTGCTTCACTGTCGAAAGGACGGAGGCGGCCTGCGTCCCGCCCATTACGGAGATGCGCGCGTTGGGCCACATCCACAGAAATCTGGGTCCGTAGGCGCGCCCGCACATTCCGTAATTGCCGGCTCCGAAGGAGCCGCCGACGATGACGGTGAACTTGGGAACCGCGGCGTTGGCGACGGCGTGGACCATCTTCGCGCCGTCCTTGGCGATGCCGCCCTGCTCGTACTTCCTTCCGACCATGAACCCGGTGATGTTCTGCAGGAAGAGAAGCGGGATCTTCCGACGCGCACACATCTGGATGAAATGCGTTGCCTTCAGGGCCGACTCGGAAAAGAGAATTCCGTTGTTGGCGATGATGCCGACGAGGAACCCGGAGAGGCGCGCGAAGCCGCAGACGAGCGTCGTCCCGTAGCGCGACTTGAACTCGTGGAGGCGCGAGCCGTCCACCAGGCGCGCGATGATCTCGCGCACGTCGTAGGGCTGCCGGACGTCCACGGGAAGAAGACCATAGATTTCCTTCGGGTCGTAGGCCGGCTCCTCCGGCTCGGTTCGGTCCGCGGGAAGGGTCTTGCCTCCATGGAGATTCGCCACGATCGAGCGGGCGATCTCGAGCGCGTGAGCGTCGTCCTCGGCCAGGTGGTCCGCCACGCCGGAGATCCGGGTGTGCACGTCGCCGCCGCCGAGATCCTCCGCCGTCACTTCCTCGCCCGTCGCGGCCTTCACCAGCGGCGGGCCCGCGAGGAAGATCGTGCCTGTCCCCTTGACGATCACGGCCTCGTCCGACATGGCAGGCACGTACGCTCCCCCCGCGGTGCAGGAGCCCATGACAACCGCGACCTGGGGAATCCGCTTCGCGGACATGCGCGCCTGGTTGTAGAAGATCCGCCCGAAGTGTTCGCGGTCCGGAAAGACGTCCGCCTGCAGAGGCAGGAACGCTCCGCCCGAATCCACGAGGTAGACGCAGGCCAGGCGGTTCTGCTCCGCGATCTCCTGAGCGCGCAAGTGCTTCTTGACGGTCATCGGGTAGTAGGTCCCGCCCTTGACCGTGGCGTCGTTGGCGATGACCATCACCTCGCGGCGGGAAACGCGCCCGATGCCCGTGACGAGGCCGGCGCCCGGCGCTTCTCCTCCGTACATGCCGTGCGCCGCCAGCGGCGAAAGCTCGAGAAACGGAGACTCCGGATCGAGCAGCGCGTCCACCCTGTCGCGGACGAACATCTTCTTCTGCTCGGAATGGCGTTCTCGCCCCGCCCCCCCGGCGCGCGCCCGCGCAAGCTCAGCCCTGAGTTGCGTGACGAGGCGCTCCATCGCGAGCGAGCGCTCGCGGAAATCCGCTGAGCCGGTGTCCACACCGCTTTCGAGCGCCTCGCCCGGATGGAAGACAGCGGACGGATGTTCGGCCGGAGGGGCGCTCTCGGCCGGCGCCGCCTTCCTTCTTCGGCGAGTCTTCAGCTTCTCACCCGCCGTCCCGCCTCTTTCCGGACGAAATCGACGAGGCTCTGCGTGGACGTGCCCGGCAGGAAGATCTCCCGGATGCCGAGCGCCTTCAAGTTTGCGATGTCCTTGTCGGGAATGATTCCGCCGGCGAGGACCACGATGTCCTCGCCCCCCTTTTCCTTCAAGAGCTTGAGGATCTCCGGGAAGAGCACGTTGTGCGCGCCGGAAAGAATCGAGAGCCCGACGACGTCCACGTCCTCCTGGATCGCTGCCGCCGCGATCTGCTCCGGCGACTGGCGCAGGCCCGAGTAGATGACCTCCATCCCCGCGTCGCGCAGGGCCCGCGCGATCACCTTGGCACCCCGGTCATGTCCGTCCAGCCCGGGCTTGGCAATCAGGACCCGGATCGGTCTCTCGTCCATTCGGTGTTTCCTCGCGAGCGAGTTTATCAACCCGCGAAAACGCGCCGCTACCGCCGCCGACCAACCGTGGGAGTCGGGGAATCCCGCTCGGGCGTCTACGGCAGCGTCCGGCTCCAGGTGCCGAAGGAGGTGAACGGGCGGGCCGGGCAGGGCGCGGAGCTGTTGACGAAAGCGTCCGCGGATGTCCTGGAGGAGCCAGCTGTCGTGCTAAGTGCGAAGCCGCTCCTCAAGAACTCGTCACTCGTCGTGCCCCCGATGGTGGCGCCGAAACGGCTGCCGGCGTCCCGGCCGGCGCCGCTGTCCACAGGCTGCCCGTTGTACCAGAGCCTCGCCGTCCCCGAGATCCCCCGGCCGAAGCAGGTCCGCCGCGCCGAGACCCTGATGCTCAACTGAGCGCCCGAGGGCGCGCTGACAGGGCCTCCCGTCAGGGCCAGGGGGATTGCCATCAGGAGCGCATTGTTGAAGCCGCTGCTGCCGCCGCCGACGTTGTCCAGCTCCCCCTGCCCTACTTTCATCGCGTCGATGAACGCCTCGGCCAGCAGGTCGAGCCTCATACTCACGTCGTTGCTGTTCTTCAGGCCGACCCAGACCTTCGCCGGGGAGAGCGCCGTCAGCTCCGGCTCGTACACGTAGGCCGAACCTGAATAGGGGACCGTTTGAGGAAACCCCGAGTCCGGAGACCCAACCAGGATTGTGTCCGAACTGACTGCGACGGAGAAACCAAACAGTCCAAGTGCCGCGCCGTCGCTGGCCGTTAGCTTCTGCTGTTGGTTCCAGGCTCCTCCGCTCCTTGCAAAGACATACGCCGAGCCGGCATCCAGACCCAAGGTATCGTCGCTAACGGACCCAACGACCAGTTTGTCCTCGCCGAGCGCCACGGAGAAGCCGAACTCGCCGCCGGGTGCCCCGCCTGCCGCTGTCAGCTTGTCGTGCTGACTCCAGAGGCCGCCGCTCCGTGTGAAAGCGTACGCTGATCCGGGAAGGCTCCCGCGAGAATCGCTCGGAGCGCCGATCACCGCGGTGTCACCGGTGACCGCCACGGAATAGCCGAACGCGTCGAGCGGAGCAGGATCGCTTGCGGTCAGTTTTTGCTGCTGGTTCCACGCCGTCCCATTCCGTACAAAGACATACGCGGCGCCGGAAGCAAACCCCGCGTCACCGCTGAGGGGGGATCCGACCACGGCCGTGTCGCTCGTGAGCGCTACGGAGTCTCCGAATTCGTTGCCGGCCGCGGCGTCGCTCGCAGTCAGCTTCTGGTGCAGAGCCCAGACGCCGGCGGTCCTCGCAAAAAGATAGGCAGCTCCGGAAGTGCTTCCTGCGTCGGAGGCACCGGGAGTTCCAATCAGGATCGTGTCGCCGTTGATAGCCACGGAATAGCCGAAGCGGCCCCACGTCATGGGGTCGTTCGGCGTCAATTTCTGCCGCTCGGCCCAGACACCTCCGCTGCGGACGAAAACATACGCCGCGCCGGAGTATGGGCTGCTCAGGTCGCCGCTGAACACGGACCCGACAACGATCGTGTCGCGATTCACCGCCACAGCGCTGCCGAAAAGCTCGAATCCGATGCCGTCGCTCGCCGTGAGTTTCTGCTGCAGGGTCCAGGTACCGCCGCTCCGCGCGAAGACGTACGCCGCGTTGAAGATGCTGCCGACCACTGCCGTATCCCGGTCGAGCGCCACAGACCAGCCGAAGCGTGCAAAGATCGCGGGATCGCTCGCCATCAGCTTTGTTTCCCTGGTCAGCAGCGGGTCAACGGTCACGGGATAGAGGGCGGCCGTGTCATCCACCAGGAGCGCCAGCCCCCTTTCGCGCAGCTCCATTCGGGAGGGAAGGGACCGGCCGGTCGCGTCGAAGGCCGTCAATCCCGCAAACCGTAGCACCCGGTTCCCGCCGGCGCGCACGAGGAGAAGACTCCCTCCTTCGCCGGCAAGCAATGGCACCAGGTCGCCGGAGAGCGTTAGGCCAAGCCGGAGAGTCCCGTTCCGCCGGCCGGCAGCCGGCCGCGCCCGCACCGTGAATCCCTGCTCCAATCCTGCCCGGCTGTTGCTATACCACTCCGTGAGCGGTCCGCGGCGGTACTCGATCCGGTCTCCCGAAACCGCGAGCCTGGCAGGCCGGACCGAACGGGCCTCGTTGCCGTAGCCCCAGCTCTTGAGACTCATCCCCAAGTTCCAGGGCTCGCCCGAAGACGCGCCACAGACCAGGACGCCAGAGGAGGTGAATGAAAACCTCATACCCTGCGCCCGGCTTGACGCGACGTAGGTAGTGACGGTTCTGGCCTTCCGCTCCGGCTCGATCTGATACATCGCCTTCTCGATCGCCGCTCGCAGCGATGGTGGGACGTCTCCGGCGGTAATCGCCAGGGCCACACAGGAACCGACCGACAACAGAGATGCCGATACCAGACGATTGACAACTCTGAGACTCATGGCACTCCTCCTCGAGGAGAGTGGAGCCCTTGGAAGCCAAGCGCTCTCGACGAGAGCCTCGCTCTTCTCTTTAAGTCACGGTGTCTGTGTCTGTGTGTGCGGAGAATCTAAATCTATAGCACGCCCCCAAAGTGTGTCAATGATGCAGGAGCCCCAAATAGACTTTCCTTTTCGCATCCCGCACCCCCTGCGCGATGACCCTGGCCCTGGTCGCGCCCGTCCAGCCCGGACTCCCTCCGTCCTGTCATTGGACTTTGGTCCAATGGCTGAAGACTTTCGCAATGTCTCACAGAAGAACAAGGTCGCGACTGCATAGACGGACGACGCGGGGGTCGCCTCCCACCGAGGAATCTCTAATTGGACTCCTGCGTGAGGCGGAGGATGCGGTCGTCGCCGCGGCGGACGGAGCCGCGGCCGTCGCGGTTGCTGGTGGTGAAGTAGATGGCGCCGTCGGGGCCGTTCTGCACTTCGCGCAGGCGGCCAAATTCGCGGACGAAGAGGGGCTCGGTGTCGAGGACGCGGCGCGGGTTTGCGGGGTCGAGACGCACGCGCATGAGACGCTCGCCGATCAAGCAGGCGAAGAGGAAGTCGCCCTTCAACGCGGGGAGCTTCGGGCCGGTGACGAAGGACGCGCCGGATGGGGCGATGGCGGGCGTGAATTCCAGCAGCGGCGAGACCATCCCTTCGCGCGTCATCTTGTGGTGGACGACGGGCCAGCCGTAATTCTTTCCCTTCTCGACGATGTTGACTTCGTCGCCGCCGCCGGGGCCGTCGAACCCGGAGGGGCCGTGCTCGGTCTGGAATTGCAGACCCGACCCCGGCTGCCAGTCCAGACCCTGCGAGTTTCGATGGCCGTAGGAGAAGACGGGTGAGCCCGGGAAGGGATTGTCGGAGGGGATCGTGCCGTCGGGGTTCAGCCTCAGGGTCTTACCGCCGAGCGAGTCGAGCTTCTGGGCGATCTCGCGTGTCGTCGCGTCTCCCGTCGTCACGTAGAGCTTTCCGTCCGGTCCGAACCGCAGGCGGCACCCGGCGTGAAACCGGGCCGCGGGCAGTCCCTCGATAATGACCTTGCGCTGGGAGAGGCCCGTTCCGTCGTCATGGAAGCGCACGACACGCACGTGGACCCCGCCGGGCACGGCGTAGCCATAGGACACGTAGAGGAAGCGGCTCCTTTCATAGTCGGGAGCGAGCGTCAATCCCATCAGCCCCGTTTCACCCCTGGCCTCCACGTCGGAGATGACGGCGAGAGGCACCGGGCGGAGAACGCCGTTCTCGATGACGCGGACACGCCCCGTCCGCTCCGTCACGAGCATCCGGGTCGGAGAGGTGAACGCGATCGACCAGGGCACCTCGAGGCCGGTCACGACCGTTTCTGCCTTGAGCGTGACGGCGTCCTTCGTCTTCACGATCCGGCTGTCCGGAGGAGTCTCGGCCGCGCCGAGGAGAAGAAGCGAGGTCATCGCCAGGGTCAGAACGCGCAATCAGGGCCTCCCTCGCCGCTTACCGTTTCCCATTTCCTGGCCCGGAGAGCTCGGGCATCCTGCGCCCGAGAGCCTCCCAGGCTTTCCGTCGGTGCGAGACCCGGTCCTTCTCCTCTCCCGACATCTCGGCGAACGTCCGGTCACTCCCCTCCGGGACGAAGAGGGCATCCCATCCGAAGCCGCCCTCTCCGCGGGGGACCTCGGCGATCGCGCCGCGGACCTCGCCGCGCCCCTGGATGACACGCTCCCCGTCAAAGTAGGCGACGGCGCACGTAGCGATGGCGGAACGGTCGGGAAACACGTCCAGCATGCGGGCCATTGTCTCGAGGCCGGCGACTCTCTCGAGCCACTTGACCAGCGCGCCGGGGAAACCATTCCACGCCCGGATCGCGAGTCCGGAGTCTTCGACGACGACCGGCCGCGCCAGCCTCGCATAAGCGTCGCGCGCCTTCGCTTCCACGATGTCGGAGGGATCGAGCGCCTGAGGCTCAGCCAGGTCGAGGTCCACGCGTTCGAGCCGGAATCCAAGCCGCTCGGCTTCCCGCGCCTTTTCCGCGCGTCCCGTAACGAGAACGGGAGCGTTCACGGGAGAAAGCTATCAGCTATCAGCCGGGAACCGGAGGAGGACTCCAGGTTCTCTGCGTTTAAGGCACTGCCGATGTTGTCCGAGCTAGGCAACAGTGGATCGGAGCTGACAGCTGAGAGCTGATAGCTGCAGCACTCACCGCTACAATGCCTCCAATGCCGCAAAACGAGACGATCTGCCCGCGCTGCGGAGCGGGAATCCCCTCTCCAGCGCGGTTCTGCCCGGCCTGCGGCTACGCGGCGGCCCGCCTGACGCCGGGACAGACGCTCGACGGCAAGTACGAGATCCTGGAGAAAATCGCGGAAGGCGGGATGGGCCAGGTCTACAAGGCCCGCCACCTCCACCTGGACGAGATCCGCATCATCAAGGTCACCAAGCCCGATGCCCTGGGAGAGGGGCCCCACCCGCGCCGCTTTCAGGAGGAGGCGCGCATGGCGACCCTGGTGCGCCATCCCAACGTCGCCGCGCTGTATGACTTCTCGCGCCTGCCGGACGGCTCTTACTACATGGTCTGGGAATTCATCGCCGGCGTGACGCTGGAGGAGTGGATGCGCGTCCACGGCCGGTTGTCTTTGTCACAGGCCCTGGACGTCTCGCGGCAGGTCCTGGCGGGGCTCGCCGAGATCCACGCGCAGGGAATCGTGCACCGGGACCTCTCGCCCGACAACATCCTCGTGCGGGAGAACCGGGAGGGGCGGCTCGTCGCCAAGATCATCGACCTCGGCATTGCCAAGCGCGTGGCGGCCGAGTCGCTCGCAATGACCGGGACCGGTCTCTTCCTGGGCAAGCTCAAATACTGCTCGCCGGAACAGGCGGGAGCGCTCCCCGCCGGAAAGGCCGTGGACGGGCGGAGCGACCTCTATTCCTTCGGCGTCGTGCTCTACGAGATGCTGGCGGGGCAGCCGCCGTTCGAGTCGCAGACTCCGGAAGGCTACCTGGGCAAGCATCTCCACAGCGCGCCGCCGCCGCTCGACACGAGAGGACTTCCCGCGGGAACCGGCCCCCCTCTGGCCTCCATCGTCATGCGCGCGCTCGAGAAGGACCGCGACCGGCGCTTTTCCTCCGCCGGAGAGTTCGCCGCCGCGCTCGAGCGCATCAGCCCCGTGTCGGCGTCGCCTGTCGAAATGCTTTCGGCCGGTGCGGGCGGCCGCGCAGGCAGCCGAGCACTTTCCCTCTGGGTCGCGGCGGCGTTGATTGTGGCGGCGGGAGCGGCGGCTTTCTACATCCTGACCAGATCGGCATCCCCGAAGCCCGCGCCTTCCGCCGTGCCGACCTTCCCGGCTTCCGTCGTTCCGACAGCCGCGCCGTCGGCCGGCCCCGACGAAATCGTCATCGCGCCTCGAATCGTGGAGCAAAGGACGCCGACAGAGCCCGAACCTCTCAAGGAGGCGGCCACTCGTCCGCCGCCGACGGAGGCGCCCGCTCCAGTCCCCACGCAACCTCCACCCGCGGCCACGCCCGCCGCGTCGGGCGACACCCGCGACGCGCCGCTCGAAGGCGCCCTGACCGCAGTGAAATTGGAGACATTCCTCGACCAGTGGTCCAGACGGACGTTGCCACGTCGGGCGTATCGTGCGATGGAGGTCGCCAACGCGGCCAACCTCTGGACCGTCACTCATGCCGACGACCCCTACACACTGGAGCTGAAACGCTGGCTGCCTCAGACATTGAAATCCGACACGGAAACGTCCCTCGCCGGCCGCCAGCCGGCGCTCGCGCGGCTCTTCTACCGAGCCTACCGGCAGCTCAAATTCTCGCCGCCGGACCCGGATCTGGCCTGGCGCATCCGCCAGGCCGGCAATTAGGCTGGGCCGCTTCCAGGTTCCCAGGTCGAAGTTTCTCCGAGTTCAAGAGTTGAGGTTCAGAGCTCAAAGACTCCGAGCTCCCTTGAACCTTGACCCTCTTGAACTTGAACGCTCCGTCCTTGTCGGCAGCGAATTTGAGCTTTTCGGCGCTGACCGGCGCCGGAGCGGATCGAAAGAACCGTTGTCGAGAGCTAGGTCAAACGCTTCTTGGAGGGGGCTGAGGATCGGGCGGCGTACAGGGTCTCGTCCTCCGAGAGGGAGCCTAAGACCTTGTACATCGGCACCTGGGCCGAGAGGCCCTTCAGGGCGAACTGTCCCATCTGTGCCACTTCGAAGCGCTTCTTGACCGCTTCGTACGTGCCGGGGCCGATCACGATGTCGCCGGCGCCCGCGACGAACTCTTCCATGCGCGCGGCGACGTTGACGGCGTTGCCCAGGACCGTATAGTCCACGCGCCGCTCCGAGCCGATCTCGCCGACGATCGCCTCGCCGGTATTGAGCGCGATCCGCACCGCGACGGGAAACTCTCCCCGGGCAGCGCGCTCGCCGTTCCACGCCACCATCTCCTCCTGGATCTTCATTGCCGCGGAGACCGCGCGCACCGCGTGATCCGGCTGGTCGATCGGGGCGCCGAAAAACGCCATCACCGCGTCGCCGATGAACTTGTCGATCGTGCCGTCCTGCGAAAAGATCGCTTCAGACGCGAGCGTGAAGAAGCGCGTCAGGAGACTCGCGAGCTCACTGGCCGCCATCTTCTCCGACCAGCTCGTGAAGCCCACCAGGTCGGCGAAAAGGACCGTCACCGACTTGGTCAGGGCGACCTCGCGGGCGCCCGTCGCCTCCGCGTGCGCGATGATCTCTTCGATGACCTGCGGGGAGTGATAGCGCTCGAGGCGGCCGCGGATGCGCCGCTCCTCTTCGATGCGCTCTCGCAGGCGCGCCCGCTCGATCGCGACCGCGGCGAAGTTGGCGAGCGCCGTCAGGAGATCCAGGTCCTTCTCCGTAAAGCTCCCGACGTGCATGGGAGAGTCCACGTGAATGACGCCGATCACGGAGTCCCGGCTCCACAGAGGGGCGCACATCGCGGACCGGATCTGCTGTATGCGGATGGACATCCCCGCCTCGAACCTCTCGTCGGTCTGGGCGTCGGAGGTCAGGACGGCGACCTT
>WNGB01015693.1_pt1 | contig 19226 bp, 15 predicted proteins | sample 5400681 | NCBI WGS metagenome assembly WNGB01 (sample SAMN13153367, study PRJNA577476) | soil metagenome | isolation source: 115 cm soil or saprolite under grassland replicate 2 | place: USA:California | collected 2016-06-15
TTGCTGTGAATCACTCGCGCCGGAGCGCAATCATCGGATCAACCTTCGTCGCCCGCCGCGCCGGAACGTAACAAGCCAGCAATGCGACCAGCGCCAGCAGCGTCGAAACGCCGACGAACGTCAGCGGGTCGGTGGCGCTGACGTTGAAGAGGAGGCTCGACAGGACGCGCGTGAGGGCCAATGCGCCGGCAATCCCGACGCCGACGCCGATCAACACGAACTTCATCCCTTGCCCTATCACCAAACCGAGCACGCTGCGACCCTGCGCGCCTAGCGCCATGCGAATCCCGATCTCGCGCATGCGCTGCGCCACCGAGTAAGCGATAACGCCGTAAATTCCGATGGCCGACAAAAGCAGCGCGACGGCCGCGAAGACGCCCAGCAACAAAGCGCCGAAGCGGGACTCGCCCGCCATGCTCGACATGATCTGGTCCATCGAGCGGATGTTGGCTATCGGTTGATCTCTGTCCACTTCGCGCACCGCCTCGCGCACGGACGCGGTCAACGCCAGCGGTTCGCCGGTCGCGCGCACGACGACGGCGGCGACTCCCGCGCGAATTGACGGCAGATACATCGTCGGGAACGCGCCGAGATTGAGCGCAAACTGTGTCGTGTCGCCCGCCACGCCGACGATCTCGCAAGTCCACGGCTCGCCCATGTCGACGATCAATCGCTTGCCGAGCGGCTCGACGTCGGTGAAGTAGGCGCGAGCGAAGGCCTCGTTGATGATTACGGTCTTCGCCTTCTCTTCTTTTGTTTCCGGTTCGGTGAAGTGGCGGCCTTTGATGAGCGGGATTTTCATCGCGCGCAGGTAATCATGACTGACCATCGGATTGAAGGCCGTGACCTTCCTGTTAGGGTCGGGAAAAGGCCTGCCTTCGATGGTGAAGTAAGTATCGCCCCCGCCCAGCGTCGGAATCCAGGTCGACGTTCCGACCGCCTGCACGCCAGGCAGCGATTCAATTCGCTTCAGCGCCTGCTCGAAGAAAGCCTGTCTCTGTTGAGGCTCCGCGTATTTCGATTGCGGCAGGAAGAGGCGCATCGTGAGCAGGTTGCGCGGGTCGAAGCCGGGGTCAATCTCTTGCAGACGGCGAAAACTTTTGATCAGCAATCCGGCGCCGACCAACAGCACGAGAGCCATCGCCACTTCGATGACGATCAGCGCATTGCGCGCGCGCCCACTGCGAGAGCCGGAGCCGCCGCCTTTGCCGCCCTCTTTGAGCGTTTCGTTGAGATCGGGCCGGGAGGCTTGCAGCGCCGGCGCGAGGCCGAAGACCACGCCGGTCAACAACGAGACCAGCAGAGTGAATCCGAGCACGCGGTTATCCAGCGCGATCTCGCCCACCCTGGGAATGCTGTCTTGCGCCAAAGCCTTCAATAGATCGGAACCCCACCAGGCCAGCAGCAAACCAATTGTTCCGGCGATCACTGAAAGGAGCGCGCTTTCGGTCAGCATCTGCCGGATCAATCGCATGCGGTTGGCGCCGAGCGCGTGACGAAGCGCCACTTCTTTCTGTCTCCGGGAGGCTTGCGCCAGCGTCAGGTTCGCCACGTTGGCGCAGGCTATCAAAAGCACAAAGCCGACCGCGCCGAGCAGGACGTAGAGCGGCCTCCGAGTCTGGCCCACCAAATACTCGCGCATCGGAACGAGCCGCAACCGCCAATCTTTGTTCGATTCGGGATAGAGTTTCTCCAAGCCGGCGGCGACGGAGTCAATCTCGGCCTGCGCCTGTTGCAGAGTCACGCCTTGCTTCAACCGCCCGATGGCCCGAAGGAAATGGAAGCGGCGGACCTTCATTTCGGGATGCTCAAAAGTAAGCGGCGTCCATATCTCGGCCTCCTGCAACACCCGTGTCGCGTCCGGCGCGACGCCCACCACAGTGTGGCTGCGACCGTCGAGTTGGATCGTCTTGCCGATGATTTGCGGGTCGCCTCCGAAACGCCTCTGCCACAGCCCCTGGCCGATGATCGCCACCTGCGCGGGGCTTGACCGTTCTTCCTCCGGCAAAAACGCGCGGCCTTGAACCAGCCTGACGCCCAGAGCCTGGAAGAAATTTGCCGTCACCGAATTGCCGATAACGCGCTCAGGCTCGCCGGCGCCAGTCAGGTTGAACGAGTTGAACATCATCGCCGCCAACTCTTCAAAGCTTCGGTTCTGGGCGCGGTAATCGAGGAAATCGGGCGGCGATGTCGAAGCACGATTGCCCCCGCTGAACTCGCCCCACGTCCAAACCAGCCGCTCAGGCTCCGCGAACGGCAGCGGGCGTAAAAGCACGGCGTTGACCAGGCTGAAAATCGCCGTGTTCGCGCCGATCCCCAAGCTGAGCGTGAGAACGGCGATCAAAGTGAAGACGGGTTGCTTCAACAAAATTCGCGCGCCGTAGCGCAGGTCTTGCCAAAGTGTTTGCATAATTCCCTCAAGAAAAAGATGTCAGATGTCAGATGTCAGATGCTAGTGAAGAGGACTCTCGCATCACTCAACTTTCATCTGACATCTGACATCTGACATCTATTCGCATCTGAGCGCGATCATCGGATCAACCTTCGTCGCCCGTCGCGCCGGTATCCAGCAAGCCAAGAGCGACACTCCCATCAGCAACAGGGCGACCCCGCCGAACGTCAGCGGATCGGCCGGCTTCACTTCATAGAGCAGGCTTTCGAGGTAGCGTGTCAGCGCGAACGCGCCGCTCAAACCGATTCCTATGCCGACGCCTGCCAGCCCCATTCCCTGGCCGATGACCAGACGGAAGACAGCGCCCGGGAGCGCGCCCAGCGCCAGCCGAACGCCCATCTCATGCGTCCGCTGCCGCACTGCATTGGCCAGAACGCCGTAGATGCCCACGGCGGCCAACAACAGCGCCACCACAGCGAACAGCCCCAACAGGATCAGATTGAAGCGTGGTTGGGCGACTGTCTCGCCCAGCGACTGCTCAGCAGTGCTTACGCCAAAGACCGGCGCGGCGTTGTCCAGCGCCTGAGCCTCGCGGCGCACGGCGGCCGCCAACGCCAGGGGTTCGGCAGCCGTGCGAACGACCAGGCTCATTGTTCTGGCGGTCCCCGTGCCTTGCGCGTGCGAATAGTAAGCTTCCGGCTGAGCTTCTTCATTCAACTGGTGGAGCGACACATCGCGGACGACGCCGACGATCTCGGCCAAGGGCTCTTTTTGTGGCGGGCCCAAGAGTCGAATGCGTTTGCCCAGAGGGCTTTCATTGGGCCAGAAGCTGCGCGCCATCGTCTCGTTGATAACCACGACCGGGGGCGCATTCGCGTCATCGGACGGCTGCAAGGCGCGCCCCTGCCGCAATGCGATGCCCATAGTTTTGAAGTAATCCGGCGTCACCTGCCAGAAGTAGAAATGCCCGTAGGCGTTGCGGTCAGGCGGTATTGATTGATCAACGACGCCGTTGTTGTCGGGCCGCCCTTCGATCTGAAAGATCGTGTCGCCGTACCAGCCAGTCAGCGGCAGCCCGCTTGTCGCGGCGGCCGAGACGACGCCTGGCAATGCTCGCATACGCTCCAGAAGGCGATCGTAAAATGCGATCACACGCGGATTGTCCCGATAACGCGACGCCGGCAAGTCGATATTGACCGTCAACAGGTTTTTTACGTTGAAGCCCGGATCGATGCGCAGCAGCCGGTCGAAGCTGCGCAGCAACAATCCCGCCGCGATAACCAGCATTACGGCCAGCGCCACTTCCGATACGACCAAAGCGCGCTGAATGCGGGCGCTTCCGGCGCTGACTACCAATCCGCGCCCTTCCTCGCGCAGCGCCCGGTTTAAATCAAGCCGTGAGACCTGCGCCGCCGGCGCCATGCCGAACAGTATCGCCGCCGCCAGAGAAACGCCCAGCGTGAAGAGCAGCGCGGCGCCATTCAGCGAGATTTGGCTGAGGCGCGGAACGCTGATCAGGTTTGTTTTCGCAATCAACTCTACGCCCCACGCCGCCAGCGTAACGCCGACCGCCCCGCCTGACAGCGCGATCAGCGCGCTCTCGGTCAGCAATTGCCGTATCAACCGCCCGCGTCCAGCGCCGAGCGCCGCTCGCAAGGCAATCTCTTTCCGCCGTCCGGCGGCGCGCGCCAGCAAAAGGCTGGAGACGTTGGCGCAGGCGATGAGCAAGACCAGACCTACTGCGCCGACCAATACCCACAAGGCTTTTTTCACTGCCCCGACCAGGTCGTCGTGGAGCGGCAGGACACGGATGTTGTAGCCCGGATCGTTGATCGCCCCCTGCGGATGATCTTGCCGCAACTGCGCGAACACAGAGCTGACCTCGGCGAACGCCTGTTCCGGTCGAGCGCCCGGCTTCAGGCGGGCAATCGGTCGCAGGTAGTAGCTGCCCCAGTTCAGATTCGCCGTGTCAATTCGCGCAGACTGCCAGATTTGAGCGAACTGCGGAACCGAGAAGTCTTCAGGCAAGCGGAAATCCGGTGGCATTACCCCGATGACAGTGACCGGATTGTCATTCAGCCGGACAGTCCGGCCAAGAATGTTCGCGTCCCCGCCATACCGCCGCTGCCACATCTCATAACCCAAGACCGCCACCCGCTGGCTACCTGGCGCTTCGTCTTCCCGGCGAAAAGTCCTGCCTAGAGCGGGCTGAACGCCCAGCGATTCAAAGACGCCCTCCGTCACAAATGTGACCGCGACGCGCTGCGTCTCGTTCTGCTCGGTCAGGTTTGCGCTCCTGAACGCGTAGCCGCCGATTTGCTGAAAAGACTGATTCCCGGCCCGAAGCCGCGTGAGTTGCGCCTCCGAAAACCCGAGATGAGCGAACCCGGACGCGGGAGCCGCCTGCCAGACCCTGACAATGGGGTTCGGATCGGGATAAGGCAGCGGTTTGAGCAACACGCCGTAAAGCACGCTGAAGATCGCCGAGTTCGCGCCGATGCCCAGGCTGAGCGTGACGACGGCGATCAACGTGAAGCCTGGATTCTTGAATAACATTCGCGCGCCGTAGCGCAGGTCTTGCCAAAGCGTTTGCATACTTCCTCACCAGAGATTCATCCACCAAGTCACACGAAGAAGCACGAAGATTCTTTCTCCTCTTCGTGAGCCTTCGTTTGGCTTCGTGCAAGTTGTCATTCCACTCGCAGCGCGACCATCGGATTGACGGCAATCAGGGCGCCGCCGGGGTTCCTCATCAACATTCGCGCGCCGTAGCGCAGGTCTTGCCATAAGGTTTGCATCATTCCTCTTTGTCACTCATTTGCGCCTTAGCGCGATCATCGGGTCTACTCACGTCGCTCGTTGCGCTTGCACCAATGATTGAGCCACTACCGCTTTCTGATCTGTTCCGCAGCCATCTTTTTCGCCACCTCCAGCGCTTCACTGGCGGGAACCTTGATGTCGGGTTCGACTCCGGTTCCTTCCCAGTTGGTTTTGGTGATGGGGTTGATCGCGCGCGCATCCGGGACGCCGATCATGAAGTGATCGTCAATGCGATGGCCGGAAACCGGATGTGCGCCTCCCCCGGTTGTCTCGCCAATAATCGTCGCCCGTTTCAGGTTCTTGAGGTTATAGGTAAACTCTTCCGCGCCCGAAAATGTCCGCTTGGAAGTCAGCACGAAAACCGGCTGCTTGGCGAGTCGCGGGCCTGGCACATCCTTGGTCCAAAACTCGGTGGTCTTGTCCTCTTTGCGATTATACAAGTCGTTCAAGTGCGTCCGCTCAGTGAAGAGAAATGAGCAGACGTAGGCAACCATTTCGGGACTGCCGCCCCCGTTATTGCGCAGGTCAATGATCAGGGCGTCCACATAGGCGAGAAAGCCCATTGCGGCGGCGACGGTCGGGCCGCATATCTCCGGATCCGCGAAGCCGTTGAATTTCAAATAGCCGATGTTTGAGGGCAGCCACTCCAGCTTTTCAAAGGCGCAGTTGCTGCGCTGCATCTGGGCGCGCCTTCGCGCCTGGTCCTCAGGGTCCGGCGTGGGATTCGCGCCAGGCTCCCTTTTCGGCAACATCTGCGCTGAGAAGTTCACGCCCAGATGCTTATCGTGGCTGACTGCCCGCAGGTCTTCGGTGAGTTTGGCCGCAAAGTCCTCGGCGTCGGTGATAGCGTCGTAGGCGCCGCTTTTCAGCCGCGCTTGCACAGCCTCGGCCATCTTCTTCGCGGTTTCCGGAAACACGTAAAATTCGTTGAGTTTCGCCACGGCTCCGTCAATCACGCTCGCGCGAGTGGCATTGTCTATCTTCATAGTCATGTCCGCCGCAGTCATGCCGGGCGGGATCGCGCGCAGCCTGAAGCCGACGACCACAGCCGGATCAGCATCCTTGACCTCGATCTTCCCCACCGCGTTGGTTGGGCCGGCCTTCTCTTTGACTTGGAATTCAATGCGCAGCCGGTCGCTCTGGGCGATCCTGACCAATTCGAATCCGCCAGTTTGGTTGCGGAAGTTGAGTTCATAATCCACCGACTTCGCCGGCTCATATTTCGTGATGTAAGCTTCGAGCCGGCCCCGGTCGCCGCTATTGAAGGCATCGAGCCAGGCTTGCAATGTGCGGCCAGCAGGCGTGTCGGGAATCGCGGGTGTCTGAGCCGCTAGAGAGAATGTCAAGCAGAGCAGCGCCACGAATAAAGTTGCGAGTGAAGCTTTGAGCATATGTTTCATATTGATTACCTCAAGGGTGTTATATCGTTCCATTGATAGTTTGGATAACAACTACCCATACCGTGAATATTTCATCTATCAACCTGAATCCGCTTGTGGGCTGCGAGGCGCTGTTGCGCCGAACACTTTTGGATATTCACTCACATCTGAGCGCGACCATCGGGTCCACCTTCGCCGCTCGCCGAGCCGGAACATAACAAGCCAGCAACGCGACCAACGCCAGCAGCAGCGAAACGCCGATGAACGTCAGCGGGTCGGTCGCCGTCACCTTGTACAACAGCCCCGCCAACGCCCGCGTCAGCGCGTAGGCTCCGGCCAGTCCCACTCCGACGCCGAGCAAGACCAGCGAAAGCCCGCGCCGCAATACCAGTTTGAGAATGTCCGTCGGGAGCGCTCCCAAAGCCATTCGTACGCCGATCTCGTGTGTGCGCTGCGCCACGGCGTAGGCCATCACGGCGTATGTCCCGACCGCCGCCATCGCCAGCGCCATCACTGCGAAGGCGGCCAGCATCCACATCATCAACTCTTTCGGCGAGCGGCGTTCGTAAACGAACTGCTCCATACCCTTGATTTCCGAAAGCGGCAATCGCGGATCGATTGCGGCCAGACTCTCGCGAACGGCGGGCGCGATCCGCATGTGAGCGCCAGGCGCCCGAATAACCAGAGTCATTCGGGACGAAGGAGATTGCGCAAACGGAAAATAGACGCCCGGTTCCTCCAGGCCATCCAGGTCTTCGTTCATCACGTCGGCGACAACGCCAATAATCTCCAATGGAGCCGCCTTCGCATCGCCGAACCTCAACCGCCGGCCAACCGCGTCCGAGCCTTTCAAATACCGCGCGGCGAAAGCTTCGTTCACCAGGACGACGCGCTGCGCTTGCGTATCGTCCCGCGCGTTGAAGAGCCGGCCTTTGCGCAAATCTGTGCCGATGGCGGCGAAATATCCCGGCGTGGCGATGCGAACTTCAGTTGATGGCTCTTTGCCCTTCTCGAAGGCGGGTTGGCCCACGATCTGAAAAAAGCTCCCGTTGTGGCGGCCAATCATCGGCAACATGTCGACCCCGCCCGCGACGGTCACGCCGGGCAAAGTCTCGACACGTTGTATCAACTGCTGGAAGAAAGCCCGGCGGCGCTGCCCATCGGGATATTTATCGCGCGGCAATTCCAGATTCATCGTCCCTACGTGATCCGGCTTGATGCCCAGATCGGCGCGCAGAATCTCGATAAAGCTGCGCGTGAAAACCCCCGCGCTAATTACCAGGATCGTCGCGATGGCAAGCTGCGACACAACCAATCCGCTGCGTAATAAACCGCGGCCGCTCTTGCCCGGCGCGCTCTTGTCTCCACCCCCTTTCAACGTTTCGTTGAGATTGGTCTTCGTCGCCTGCCAGGCTGGCGCCAGGCCAAACAGGACGCCGGTCAGTATCGAAATCGAGGCGGCAAAGACGAGCGCGGCGTAACTCAATCCCGTCCGGTTAAATCCCGGAATATACTTCGCCATGCCCTCGGGAATTACTTTGAAGAACGATTCGACGCCCCAGGCGGCCATCAGGCAACCGATCGCGCCGCCGACGAGCGCCAGCATCACGCTTTCGGTCAGCAATTGTCGCATCACGCGCCAGCGCGTCGCTCCCATCGCCAATCGCACCGCCATCTCTTTCCGCCGCGTGGCCGCGCGCGCCAGCAATAGATTGGCGACGTTGGAACAGGCGATGAGCAGAACGAAGATCGCGGCGCCGATCAACGCCGGCATGGCGACCCTGGCGCCGCGAGTGAAATACTTATTCAAGTCTTCGACGTAGGCGATGTGCCCCCCCTCTTGATCCGGAAACTGCCGCTCAATGCGCCCGGAGAAGGCGCCCAACTCGTCATTGGCTTGCGCAATGGTCACGCCGGGTTTGAGCAACGCAATCGCGCTCAGGTAATGGTTGACGTGGTCCTGCTTCATCTGCGGCTCGATGACGAAGGGCGTCCACATCTCGCCCCCGCCGTAGGGGAACTCGAAACCTTTGGGCATCACGCCGATCACTTCGAACGGTTTGTCATCGAGCATAATCTGTTTGCCGACGATCTTCGGATCGCCGCCGAAGCGCGTTTGCCAGAAGGCGTGTCTGAGCACGACGACCTGCGCGTTCCCTTCCTCGTCCTCGCCACGCCGGAAAGTCAGCCCCAATTGCGGCTGCGCGCCGAGCGCGTCGAAGAAGGCAGCCGAGACTCCATAGCTCGTGTAACGTTCAGGCGGCCCGTCGCCGGTCAAGATGTAATCGCGACCGCGCATGACGACCACTTCCTGTAACGTCTGTGATTGCTCGCGCAACGCGATCACGTTGCCCGGCGACACCGAAGCGCGCGTGATCCCCGCTTCCTGCTTGCGCTCGAAGAGCATCATCAATCGTTCCTGGTTCGAAAACGAAAAAGGCCGCAACATAGTCGCGTCCGCGGCGCTGAAGATCGTCGTGACGGCGCCTATGCCCAGCGCGATGGCGAGCGCGGCGATCAAAGTGAAGCCGGGTTTCTTCAACAATATTCGCACGCCGTAGCGCAGATCTTGCCAAAGTGTTTGCATAATTCCCCCAAGAGGTAGATGTCAGATGTCAGATGTCAGTTGAAAGTTGAAAGTTGAGTGATGCGAGAGACCTCTTCACTGACATCTGACATCTGACATCTGACATCTACTCGCATCTGAGCGCGATCATCGGATCGACCTTCGTCGCGCGCCGCGCCGGAATGTAACAAGCCAGCGCGGCGACGCCCGCCAGCGACAGGGTGATCACGACGAACGTCAACGGATCGGTCGCGCTCACGCCGAAGAGCAGGCTCTTCATCAAACGCGTCAAGCCGAACGCCCCCGCCAGTCCGATCAGCGCGCCCAGCAACGCTGGCCGCATTCCCTGACGAATGACCAGCCGCAGCACGTCGCGCGCGCCCGCTCCCAGAGCCATTCTGACGCCGATCTCGTGTGTGCGCTGCGTGACCGAGTAGGACATCACGCCATAGATGCCGACGGCGGCGAGCGCGAGGGCGAGGCCGGCGAAGAGGCTAAGCAGCAGCATGGCGAACCGGCGCGCGCCGATTGATGCGCCGACCATCTGCTCCATCGTTTGAACCTGATAGACCGCCTGATCTCCGTCCAACGACCAGATCTCTTTTTGAATCGGTCTGACCAGGTTCATGGGATCGCCTTGCGTGCGGATCGCCAGGTTCATTCGCCGGTAGCGCCATGCCAATTGCCCCATCGCGAAATAGGCTTCGGGCTTGACCTGCGCGTCGAGCGCCCCCTGATTCGAATCGGCCACAACGCCTTTGACGACGAACCAGGGGTTGTCGGGATTGTTAGGGCTGCCGGGTTTGAGCCGTTTGCCGACCGGGTTTTCATTCGGCCAGAAGCGGCCGTTCGGCGGGCAGCGCGCTGTTGTCCGTGGTGATCGTGATGTCTTCGGTGAAGTCGAAAGGCATTTGCGAAGCCACCGCCACGCCCTTGACGCCGGGAACCGTGGACACCCTGTCGATCGACTGCTGGAAGAAGGCGGCCATTTTCTTCCCGCCCTCCGACTTGGCCGGCGAGCGGTTGAGCCGCATGCTCAGCAGGTTTTTAGTGTTGAAGCCCGTGTCCACGCCGCTCAGCTTTGCAAAGCTGCGCAGCATCAGTCCGGCAGGCGCCAGCAGAATCAGCGAGAGGCTCACTTCGGCCACGACAAGCGCGCGCTGCATCCGGCGATTGCGCCTTCCCGCCGTCGCTCGCTGCGCGCCCGATTTCAAGCTCTCCTGCGTCTCCGGCCTGGAGATTTGCAGCGCGGGCCACAGCCCGAAGATCACCGAGGTCAGAAGAGACATTCCCATCGTAAAGAGCAACACCCGCGCGTCCACGCCGATTTCGACGCCCGCCGGAATATCGCCCGACGGGGCAAGCGCGACGATGGCGTCAACGCCCCACAACGCGATCAACACGCCCAGCAGCCCGCCGAAGATCGAAAGCAGCAGGCTCTCGGCGCCCAGTTGCCGCACGATGCGAAAGCGGCTTGCGCCGAGCGCCGCGCGGATGGCGACCTCAGGCGCCCGCGATGCGGCGCGCGCCAGCGACAGATTAGCGATGTTCGCGCAGGCGATCAGTAAAACCATCCCGACCGCCCCAAACAGGATCAGCGACGTCCGGCGCATCGAGCCGTAGACACTCTCGCGGTACGGTTGCAAATAGAGGCCGCGCCCAACGTAGTCGGGATTAGTGGCGACGAAGGCCTGTTCGTTCTGCCGCGCGAGCAGTTCCAATTCGGCCCCCGCCTGCGCCATCGTGATCGACGGTTTGAGCTTCGCGATGACGGCGAATTGGCGGGAGCGCCGCGACACTTCTTCCAAATTGAATGGAAAGGGGAGCGACACTTTTTTGCCGAGCGCGCCGGGATCGCCGCCGAAGCGCCGCTGCCACAGGCTGTGACTGATGACCAGCACGCGCTCGCCTTTCGGCCCTTGATCTTCGGGCATGATCGCGCGCCCCAGCATCGGCTCGATGCCAAGCATCGGAAAGAACTCCGCCGAGACTTTCGCGGGCGCGACGCGCTCGGGCTCCTGTCCGCCGGTCAAGTTGCGGCTTACCGGTTCCCAGGCCGCCACCTTTTCAAAGATCGGTCTTTTAGCGAAGTCGGCGAACTCCGGCCCGGAAGCGCGCAATTGATCCGAGACGCCGATCTTCGGCAGGTTCTGCCGAACGAGATAGAGCCGCGTGTGATCGCGATAAGGGAACGGGTTGAGTATGACCACGTTGACGACGCTGAAAATAGCGGCGCTGGCCCCGATGCCTAATGCAAGCGTGATTGCGGCGATCAAAGTGAAGCCGGGCTTCTTCCACAACTTCCGCGCGCCGTAACGCAAGTCTTTCCAGAGAGCGTTCATGGTTTTCTCCCTTCAGAGTTGGTCCCGCGAGCGATTCCGAGTCAGTACCGCGAGCGGTAGCGAGCGCGCCTCCATTTGGATTCATGCTCGCTACCGCTCATGGTACTGATGATTATCCAGATTGACTATCCAAGCGGCGTGCCATCAAGGATGAAATCCTAAATGCTGAAATGATGCGATTTAATATCAGGCCGATGGCTAATGGCGCGTGTGAGGTGTCCGATTCTGGGATCGCTTTTTCCCAAAATCAGAAGAATTATTGCGCCTGCAAACAAGCCAGTCTTATACTCGGCGCTGTTCAATCTTTAACCGGCCGTTTGCCAACAGCTCACAACCGGTAGAGTGTCTAAAACCAATAAAGGAGAAGACCATGACAATTCGCAGTCGGTTAGCCCTGCTCAGTTTTGTGTTGATCGCGGGCATCGGCGTCGCCCTTGCCCACTCCCAAAACCCGGAGACCTCTCAGACCAAAGATCCCGCCCCCGACATCACAGGCGCGTGGACCGGGACGTGGGGCGTTTACAATCCGGCGCAAGGCACAACCCCACCCAAAGACCTCTGCAAGAAACTCGACGCCAAGGTCGAGCGTAAAGACAATGTCTGGGAGGCCGTATTTGAAGGCGATTGCGGACGCCCCTACAAATACACGATCAAGATGGAAGGCCGCCAGGTCGGCAAGGTCGTGATGTTCAAAGGGACTGTAGACCTTGGTAAAAATGATGGGGGCGTCTTCGATTGGATCGGACGCGCCAACGACAAAGAGTTCATCGGCTTCTTCACCAGCGCGTTTTACACCGGGACGTTCAACCTCTCCCGGCCGAAATAAGACTGAGAATACCACTCGCTCGATCGAGCCGGCCCCCAAAGAATACGCCGCAAAAGAATGAAGTCAGTAGAGCTACAATCTGGTTACGATCCGGTGGCGGAAGACTATGCCAGGGAATTCCATGACGAGATGAGCAAGAAGCCGTTTGATCGAAAAATGCTCGACTGGCTGGCGGAGAAAGTTAACGGGCTCGGAACGATTTGTGATCTTGGTTGCGGAGTTGGACAAGTCGCAGGCTATTTGCGCGGCCGCGGCGCAAGCGTCTGCGGGATCGATTTATCAACGGAGATGATCAAGCAGGCGCGACGCTTGAACCCGGACATCGCCTTCCAACAAGGGAATATGCTCGCGCTGACCGGCGTCGCCGAGGACTCGTTCGGAGGAATTGCGGCCTTCTATTCCATCATTCACATTCCGCGCCCATCTCTCGTTGACGCGATGCAGGAGATGAAACGAGTGTTGTGTCCGGGCGGAAGACTTCTGTTGACGTTTCACATCGGGCAAAAGGATGTACATCTCGCCGAATGGTGGAATAAACCGGTGTCGCTGGATTTCTATTTCTTTGAGACCGAAGAGATGAAAGGCTATCTGACGCAGGCCGGTTTTGAACTCGAGGAAGTGATCGAAAGAGATCCCTATCCTGAAGTCGAAGTACAAACTCGTCGCGCTTATGTCTTTGCAAGAAAACCTTGAAGCTGCTCCGAAAGGAGTCAAAACGTGAAGTGGAACTCCCTCATCGCCGCCTGTCTAGTAGCAAGCGCGCTCCTGTTCTCGCCCGCGGGCGCGTTAGCCGCAGTCGCTCCGAAGCTGAAGATCACCGAGAATCGCCGCTACCTGCAATACGAAAACGGCAAGCCATTCTTTTACCTAGGCGACACGGCCTGGGAGTTGTTCCATCGTTTGAATCGCGAAGAGGCCACGCAATACCTGACCAACCGCGCGCAGAAAGGCTTCACGGTGATTCAGGCCGTGGTTCTGGCGCAGCTCGGCGGGCTGACCGTTCCGAACCCGTATGGCGATTTGCCGTTGATCGGAGGCGACCCGGCCAAACCCAATGAAGCCTATTTCCGCCACGTTGACTTCATCGTCAACAAAGCGGAGGAACTCGGGATGTTCGTCGGGATGCTGCCGACCTGGGGCAGCCATTGGGCGCTGGGCAAAGCGGCGTTCAACCCAACCAACGCGCGACAGTACGGCCGCTTCCTCGGCGCGCGGTACAAAGATAAAGCCATCATCTGGATTCTCGGCGGCGACCGTTCAATCACCAACGACGAGGAGCGCGCGATCATTGACGCGATGGCCTCAGGCCTGACCGAAGGCGACGGCGGAGCGCATCTGAAAACATTCCACCCCGTCGGCCCCGGGCTTTCGTCCATCAAGCTGCACGACGCCCCCTGGCTCGACTTCAACATGTTCCAGTCTTCGCACGCGGCGCGCGATCACGACAACGGCTTGTACGTCGAACGCGATTACGCGCTGAAGCCCGCGAAGCCCACGCTCGACGGCGAACCGCGCTACGAGAGCATTCCCGTCGGCTTTTATAATCGTGGCGCGAGCGGTATGGAGCGGTTCGACGATTGCGACGCGCGCCAGGCGGCCTACTGGTCGCTGCTGGCCGGCGCCTGCGGCCACACATACGGCAACAACAACATCTGGCAGATGTATAAACCGGGAATCGGCGTGGAGGGCGACGCCGCGCGACGCGATCTCTTCGGCGGCCCGGGAAGCGTCATCGGAGCCAACATCCCCTGGTACGAAGCCCTCGATCACCCCGGCGCGTTCCAGATGCGCCACGTGCGCCGTCTGTTCGAATCGCTTCCCTTCACCAGGCTCACGCCCGATCAGCAAATCATTCTGAACGGTCCCACTACCGGCGGAGCGAAGGTCCGGGCCGCGCGCGCCAGCGACGGATCATTCGCCATCATCTATTCCCCGCGCGGCGAGAGTTTCACGCTGGATAAGAGTGTCATCAAGGCCGAACGACAGAATCAGTACTGGTACGACCCGCGCTACGGCGTCTCTTATCCGTTCAAGGAACAAGACAGTTGGGGCATCCAAACGTTCACGCCGCCGACAAGCGGGCGCGGGAATGATTGGGTTCTTGTATTGATGGATGCGGCGGCTAGATTCTCCTTGCCGGGAATTACTCAATAGCCAATCCCTGTTTTGAATCCTGTGCATAAATCGGGAGGCGCGCCCTGGGTACGCATCGCTTCCAGCGTGCAGTCTCGATTAGACGGCCCATTGCTTCCTAATGCGCCTTCCGGCGAGACTGCACGCTGGAAGCGATGCGTACCCAGGGCGCGCGCCACACAGTATTGATTGCAAATGGTTTTTATTTGCAAAGGCTTCAAATATTTCCCTTTCGCACACGCTTCGAGTTTTGAGCGCCTTTTGATGCGAATTACAATGTACACGAAAGATGGACATCAAAGCAGTCAGCCTCAAGTAGTCCCAGAAAGATGCAGTTGAAATGAAGGTCTACGCAATCGAACACGTGCAACTGGCGATGCCGCCGAACGGAGAGGAAGCGGCGCGGTCTTTCTATGCCGGCGTCCTGGGATTGACCGAGAAGCCCAAACCGCCCCGTCTCGCCGCGCGCGGCGGCGTATGGTTCGAGCAGGGAGATTTGAAGATTCATCTTGGCGTCGAGCCCGACTTCCGCCCGGCGAAGAAAGCGCATCCCGCTTTACTCGTAGAGGGGCTGGATGAACTCATCAGCCGATGCGTAGAGGCGGGCGCTTCTGTAGTTTGGGATGAACCGCTAGACGGGTTCCGCCGCGCCTACGTCAATGATCCGTTTGGCAACCGCATCGAATTTATGGAACGTGTGTAATATAACTATCACCACCGAAGCCGAATACGATCAGACTATCTCTGAAATCAAGCGCCCGCAGATGTTCACGCCACCGACCAGCTGGCGCGTGAATGATTGGGCGCCCGTGTTGATGGATGCGGCGGCGGGGGGCCGCGCCCCTGTTATTACCCAAATCTTTGTGCGTTGTGCGAACCTATTCTTCGTCGCGGGGCGACGGTTTGAACTTAGGCCGGCGTTTTAACGCGGTTGACGGGCTCTTCGTCGCGGAGCGACGGTTGAGCTTAGGCCGGCGTTTTAACGCCGGTTGAGAGGCGAATGATTATCCAGTCGCGGAGCGACGGTTGAGATTGTTGTGAGTTCGTCGTTACATTTAACCGTCCTTTCTTCGCCTCCTTCAACCGTCGCTCCGCGACTCGCGGATTTCTCTCACACGCGACACCGGCGTTAAAACGCCGGCCTAAGCTCAACCGTCGCTCCGCGACGAAGAAGCGACTCCCTTGGAACGCAAAAAATTTGGGTAATGACAAGCCCGCGCCCGGGACCACTTAGTAACATATCGTGAAGTGTTAAACGCCGAGTTTGGGAGATGGGACGCAGTCAATGGCTCAAACTCGGATCGAAAAATCAGGTGATATTTAAAGCCTATATGCAACACGGACATCTATTGGAACGAATCATAGCCAATTTCAATTCCCATTTTTTTATGAATGATTTTGTTTTCCTGAACCCCAAGTATTTCAGGGGCGGAAGCGAAAAGGAGTTATGTGACCTACTTTTGATCTTGAATGATGAATGTATTGTAGTTAGCGTGAGGAATGAAGACAGGAAATTTGAACCCAACAGCCTCAGAGCCATTTGCGGACTTACTTTGCTAGAATGCTCCCAACATCCGTTTAACCCAATCGGATATGAAATCAGGCAGCCGAAGTCAGACGTTCCGTTGCATCTTTTGTCCATTAACGATTTTCTCAACGTCGTTGTCTGGCTTGGGTCCATCCGGGACGTTTTCGATTACTTCTCGGAACGAGCAAACGTGAGCCATACTTTTACTGGAATAAATCAGGAGCGACCTCTTCTTGCCTATTACACTTTGCGCTCAAAAGATGTGAATGGGTTTTTAGAGGAAGACAAGGAAGAATTAAGCGCGATGCATCAGCTACATCTGATGGAAAACCTTGACCGCTATAAAGAACGAGATAGACTTGCCGGCTATGTCAACGCTATAGTCCGCGAACTTCATACCAGGAGCCCATCAATCGAAAGCTATATGCCACCGGAATTTATGGGTCATGTGGAACCGCTGGAAAAACGATCAGCATATTTGCAAATGGCGGCAATGCTTAATGCGCTGCCCATCTCCAACAAGGTTTATCTTGGACAAGAGATTGAGAGCCTGCTTAAAGATTTACGTCACTCAGGTCAAGCCGGCTGTTTTCCGTTCAAGCCACTTCTGCGTGAGTTCGTATTCCTGTTTGCGTTTTTTTCCAAACTGCCCAGAACCCAGCGCATACACAATCTTCACTCAATGTTACCCGCCGCTCTCTATCGCTACAACGTTACAGAGGGTCTCGGAGTTGCCTTTGATGCAGATAACTCTGATTCTGGCTTCGATTTGATGTGGGTTCGCGACCGCAATACTTTTGATGAAAACGACCGGAAACTTAGTGAATTTCTTTTCCCAGGTCCAGAGCAACAATTAGTAGCTGATCTATTCGGACAGACACGACCGTATCTACCAAAGTAGGAATGCCCTAGTCTGGATCACGTTGGCTGGAGAGAAAGGCGCGTAGTGTCAGGCCTGCGCAGATCTGGATCATCAATTCAAACGGATGCGATTCACTGAATCGAACTGCGAAGTGTCGGACAGGATCACCCGATCGCCGACGTTCAATCCTTCCAGGATTTCGACGTCTGTGACGGAACTACGGCCCAGCTTGACCTGCACGCGCACGGCCTCTCTGCCGCCCTCGACATACTTGAAGAGCGTGATCACGCTCTGTTCCTGGCCCTGTGCCGGGCGCTGAACATAGAGGACGTCTTTCAGCCGCTCGATCTCAATCGTGCCGTCAACACTCATGTCGGGGCGCGCGCCTTTGGGCAGTTCGCCGTCGAGCGCGACGTCTACGGGCAAGGTTCCCTGCGTGGGAGCGGGGGCGATGCGCATCACGTGTCCTTCGACGATTCCGAGGTTACGCATGTCGATCTCGACGCGCTGCCCGATGGCGATGTCTTTTGTCTGCGTTTCAGCGATCCGAATTTCGGCTTTCAGCTTCGACGGATCGGCCACGCGGGCGAGGTTGGCGCCGATGGCGACCTGCTGGCCGATTTGTACAGCGACATCCTGCACCACACCGCCGAGGCCGGCGCGGACTTTGAGCGCATCGAGTTGCTGGCGCCGAAGGTCGTAGAGCGCCTTGAACTGCCGCACCCGCGCTTCGTAAACAGCGATCTGGGCTTTGATCGAATCGGCGCCGATCTCCAGCCGCTCCTGCTCGATCTGCGCGCGCTCAGCCAATTCATCAGCCGTGCTTTTTGAGAGCTTATAAGTGCGCTCGGACCCCAGGCCCTCGTTAAACAATGAGGCGTCGGTTTCCGACATGATCTTCGCTCTGGTGTAATCGGCCCGCACGGTGGCGGCCTGAGCTTTCTGGTTGAGGTGTTGGCTGCGCAATTGCACGCGCTGATACGCAAGCTCGGCTTCGGCGGCGACGAGCTGCGTCTGCGCGTCGAGCGCGTCGCGTTCGAGTTCGGGGTTGCTCATCTCGATCAGCACAGTGTCCTCTTTGACGGCGTCGCCGGGCTTGACGTGGCGCTTCTCGATGCGCCCGTTGACGGTCGCGGGAATCCAGCGAATCTCTTCGGGCACGAGCGTGCCCATGCCATGCACATTGCGGATCATCTGGCCGCGTTTGACCTCGCCGGACACGACTGTGGCGCTCTCGACGCTGGGCGGGGCTGGTTGGAGTTTTGACAAGGCCGCCGTCGCGCCGCCGATGACGGCAAAAGTCAGTATCAAATAAAGGATGCGGCGAATGCGCTTGTTGCGTTTGACTTTTTCACTGCGTTGTATGTCCATAATCTCCTCCGACACTCAATTACCAACTTCCGTGCCAAACAAGACTGCAAGGCATTGAAAGGGGTTAGCGCAACGACAAGGAGATCGCTGTCCGCTACCGGGATTGACGTTTCTCAAAATCGGAATAGTTCGGTCGAGATCAAGGCGGGCGCTGAGAACCGCATACAGATTGACGTATTCAGCCGGTGACTACATACGCGCCTGCTACTGATCCGAATTCCGAAAAGTACACGCTGGCGCCCCCCGGCGCGGCGCTATCCTGCGCGTTCGGTCGTTCCAAGTCAGTGCCGCGAGCGGCAATGACTTGGAACCAGCCCGGCCGCCGATTCGTATCAAGTTCGATACAATTCACAAAGGAGATCACAATGGACAGACGAATGTTCCTTTTCTCTGGCGGCGTCCTGTTTCTGGCGCCAGCCCTGATGGCGGCGGATGATCTTACCGGCAAATGGTCCGGAAGCTTCGCCATTACATTCTCGGATGGGGATACAAAAGACTCCAAGGCCTTCATGGAATTAAAGCAGAAGGGGGCGGAGATCACGGGAACGGCCGGGGAGAGTCCCGATAGGCAGTGGGCGATTCAGAAAGGCAAAGTCGAAGGAAACAAGATCACTTTCGAAGTTCAGACCGACGAGCCGCTTGTAAAATTCGAGTTGACGCTGGTTGACGGACATTTGAAAGGCGAAGCGAAAGCGGAGCACGAAGGAAAATCAATGAAAGCGGCCGTTGATCTGCAACGCCAAAAAGAATGAGTTGGCTTTTCTCCGACGCTCCAGTGGCTATAGAAATCAAGAATCAGAACATTCATTTAGGAGGAAAAGCAATGTACAGACTCGGCAAACTTCTTCTTGTGGCGTTGTTCGTGACTGTGGCGATGGCCCAATCGCCGGAACCGCCGCTCTCAGACACTCGACTCACCGTCCACACTCTCTTACGCGAGGACCTCTTCGCCGGCTTTTTGAGCGACGACATGGAACGTTTAGCCAGGGGAGAAAAGAACCTTCAGA
>WNGB01005344.1_pt1 | contig 19224 bp, 14 predicted proteins | sample 5400681 | NCBI WGS metagenome assembly WNGB01 (sample SAMN13153367, study PRJNA577476) | soil metagenome | isolation source: 115 cm soil or saprolite under grassland replicate 2 | place: USA:California | collected 2016-06-15
AGCCAGACCCGGCTGGCCTCGGAGATGGAACAGCTTCGCCATTCCGATCAGCTTCTCAAAGAGAAGAGCGTGCGGGACCCCCTGACGGGTCTCTACAATCGCGGGCACTTCAACGAGGTGCTCCGGCGCGAGCTCGTGCGCACCCGCCTGGCCGGCGCCGCTCTTTCCGTGCTGCTGGCCGACGTGGACCGCTTCAAGCAGATCAACGACAGGATGGGGCACGCGGTCGGCGACGACGTCCTGAAGTTCGTCGCGAACTACCTGACGTCTTGCGTGAGGGAATCGGACTTCGTCTTCCGATGGGGAGGTGACGAGTTCCTGATCCTTCTTCCGCGGACGGAAGAAGAGGTCGCCGCGCAGAAAGCGGAGGAGCTCGGCCACCGCCTGCCGCGCATCCCCGGCGTGAAGCACGTGCAACCGTCGCTCTCCGTCGGCTGGGCCACGCACCGCTCCGGCCAGGAGTTTTCCGCAACGCTCGCGGTTGCGGACTCCCGGATGTACGACATGAAGGTCAAGGGGCGCTGAGAGCCAGGCGCGCCAGAGACGGGTCCCCGGACTCCCTGAGCAGGAGATAGACGCTCCGCGCCGGCAGGCCCATGACGTTCGTGTAGGAGCCTGACACCAATTCGATGAACCGCGAACCCAGCCCCTGGACTGCGTAGGCGCCGGCCTTATCGCGCGGCTCGCCGGTCGCGACGTACCAGAGGATCTCTTCGGGCGAGAGTGCCGCGATCCGGACCTGCGAGGTCTCGATCCTCTCCCGGCCGGCATCCGCGCCGCGCGCAAGGCGCGTGGCCGTCACGACCCGGTGCTCGCGTCCGGCGAGCAATCCCAGCATGCGCCCGGCATCGGCGTCGCCGCGCGGTTTGCCCAGGATCTCCTGGCCCAGCAGAACGAGCGTATCGGCCGCGAGCACCCAGGAATCCGGATGACGCGCCGCGGCATACGCCGCCTTCTCTGCCGCCAGCCGCGAGGTCGCGTCGCGCGCCGATTCGCCCGGCCGGATCTCTTCCGGGGCATCGGCCGGGTCCACGACGAAGGGGATGCCGAGCGAAGTCAGGATCTCGGCCCGGCGCGGAGAAGAGGAGGCGAGAACGATTCCTTCTGTCATTCTGAGGGCCCGCAGGCCCGAAGAATCTACTCCATCGCGACGGTAAGAAGATCCGGACAGGTCGCTCAGAGGCTGCCCTGAGCTGGAAGACAGGAATCGAAGCAAACCGTGGCAGATCCTTCGCTTCGCTCAGGATGACAGGGAGGAGAAGGCGAAGGGATGACGCGCGACGGCTACGGGTAATAGCCGCTGAGGGTCCGCGCCTGGAGGGACGTCGGTTCGACCTTCACTTCGACCTTGCGCCACTTGTCCTTGCCGCCGGCGTTGGTCGAGTAGTAGGTGAGCAGGTACTGGCTGCGCAACTCTTCGTTGATCTGGCGATAGACGGCTTCCAGATTCTTAGCGGAGTCGATGTAAAAGGTCTGCCCGCCCGTCACCTGCGCGAGCTTGTTCAGCTTGTATTTGACGTCGAGCTCCGCGCCCGCGATCTTCAGCCCGATGCCATAGATCGCGATACCGGATCGGCGCACGTAATCGAGCGCGGTCTCGAAGTCGAACTTGGAGGCCGTATCCTTGCCGTCGGTCAGGATGACGAGCGCCTTCTTCCCCTTCACTCCGGTGAACTGGTAGAGCCCGTAGACGATCGCGTCGTAGAGGGCCGTCGAGCCCTCGGCTCGCATGCCCGCGAAGGAACGGAAGAGCTTGTCCTTGCGGTTGGTGAGCTTGGTCAGCAGGTACGGCTCGTTGTCGAAGGAAATCGTGAAGGCCCTGTCTTTGGGTCCGATCGAGTAGTCCAGGAATCCCATGGCCGCCTGTTCCGCGTCCGGCAGCGACTCGAGCATGGAGGCCGAGTTGTCCACCATGACGCCGAGGGAGAGCGGCAGATTCTTGACGTACTCGAAGGATTCGACTTTCTGGAGAACCCCGTCCTCGAAGACCTTGAAGTTCGAGGCCTGCAGACCCGACACCGGCCGTCCCTTCTCCGTGACGGTCGTGTAGAGCTCAACCGCGTCTACCGAGACTTCCGAGATGTAGCTCGGCGCGTTGACGTAGCGCAGATCCTCGGCGACGGTCCCATCGTCGAGAGTCCCGACGATGCGCACGTAGCCGAGCGACCCGGTCGAGCGGATGTTGACGGTCTGCTCGTAGGGCGCCTGGTAGAGGGTCGCGACACGCGACTCGTTCGAGTAGAACTCCAGCTTCTGCAGAGTCTTCCCCTCGGGCACCGCGACGGCGGCCACGACCTTCGTCGGCCCGCCCGCCTTCGCCCCTTTCTCGGGCGACAGGATCCGGACGCGGAAGACCTCCTTCCCCTCATTGACGATGTATTCGTCTTCCCCGACCGCGCGTCCGGTCTCGCCGTAGGCGACGACGCGGATGGTGTGCTTGCGCGGGAGCGGCCCGAGGTTCAGATCGGCGTCGAAGGGGGCCCGGGTCTTCGTCATGATCTTAGCGCCGTTCAGGTAGAAATCGACCGCGCGGATCCCCTCAGCGACCTTCGTCTCGAAGCGTTGCAGGCCGGTCACGATCTCCTTGGCGACCGGCAGGAGCGTGATGGCTGAGGCGACGAGCCCGGTCTCCCGGGCCTTCTCGACCGCGGCGCGCCCCTGCGTGCGCGCCGCGAGCTCGGCCGGCGAAGGGGGATCCGCCTGATCGGGGACCTTGAGCTTGTCGGTGATGCGCCCCTCGGCGTTCTGGTTGCCGTCGGAGACCTTCAGGATCAAGTTGTAATCGCCGGGGTAGAGATAGCGCCGCACCGTCAAGGGGATCTTGTCCGCGTTGACCTCGGTCGTCGGGATGTCAAAGCGGTACTTGAAGTTGTCGATCAGGCGGTCGCCCTTGACCACTTCGCCGATCACATCCACGTTGTAGAACTTCTCCTCGCCGAGCTCGCGCGGCTTCAGGTCGCTCCTGGGCACCAACAGCGAGAGGTCCACGCCGATCTTGTTGGACCGCATCTCCGGAAACCGGACGAGCTTGACGAGGCCAAGCGGAACCGAGCCCGCCGCGAGGTCCGTCGTCATCGTCAGGATCTGGTCCACGCCCTCGGTTTCGACGGAAGGCGGCTGGAAGAGCTTGGAGGCGCCCACCATCGCCATGGCGCCCGACCCGAGTACGGCCGTCGTGTACGCAATCGCCTGCTGCAGCGTGCGCCACTCGGTGCAGCGCGTGACGTCCACGCGCCGCCCGGGCATCCGGCCGACAGCACTCGAGTTGCCGCCGACTTCCAGGACTCCCTGGCCGTCGAGCGGCAGCCACATCTTGTATTCCCCGACACTGTAGGGTTGATAGAAGATGAGATAGACCTTGCTCTTCAAGGATTCGATCCGCTCGTAGAACCAGATCTGGATCGGGACATAGATATCTTCGCAGGCGATCGGGATGACCGCGTCGGGCGGGCCGTTGATGACGAAGACCTTGGCGCGGTCGTTGTTCAGGTTCTTGAATTGCTCCTTCGCCGTCTCGATGCGCTGGAGGTAGACGCGCTGGAAGTCGGTGCGCAGCCCGTGGGCGTCGATCGAGCGCCTCTTCCAGAAGGCCTCGATGAACTTGTCCTTCTGATAGTTGTCGCCGATCTGCAGGAAGACCTGCCGCTCGTCGTTTGTGATGATCATTTCCACGGCCTGGAGCCACTCTCTGTACTTCTGCTCGAGCCGAGCGGTCAGCTCCTTGATTTCCTTGCCCGACAATTTGCGGCGCGTGGGCGCGGGAGTCGAGGGCTTCGACGCCTGCGCCGTCGTCTGTCCCGAAGGACCTTCTACGGAGAGCGTCCTGGCCCCGGGCGTCGCGGTCGTGGCCCACTTCTGCCTGGACTGCTCGAGCCCCTCCGTCGAAATCTTCGGGAGCGCGAAAATGGAGGCCATCTCGGTCATGGCACCCGAGCCATTGCCCTGCCGCGCGCGGATCTCCTCATAGGCCCGGTAGACCTCGCAGCGGTCCTGGCACGAGTTGCAACGATCCCCCATGACCGGCTGGCAATCCCGGGAGAGGTCGGCCAGGTTTTTGCGGCAGGAGTTCGGCAGGAAGAGGTCCGAGTCGCGGTCCAGCATCGACCAGAGCTTGCGAGGCGCGCCGGGTATCGGGCGGTAGAAGAGCAGCCTGTACGTCGTGCGGTTGTTCGGCCCGAAATTGTTGTAGGTCCAGACCTCGAGGCCCCGGAAGGTCTCTTCTCCGCCGCACTGCGGCGTCAGGATCGACGCCGGCTCGCCGCGGAGGACAACCAGGCGGCCGGCGTCCTGTCTCCAGCCGTCGTATTTCTCGTCGGCCAGCCGGCGAAGTTCTTCGTAGCGGAGCTGGTAGCCCGGCCCGAGAGGCTGCGGCAGGTCGGGCCTGGCGCGCCGCTCCCAGAAATCCTTCTTGAACTCTTCGCGCTGGTAGGGCTGCTCCAACTCGAGGAGGACCTTCTCCTCCTCCGGCAGGAGGATCGGCGCGACGAACTCCGTCAGCCACTTGCGCTCTTCTTCGGGCAGGGCTGCCAGGCGCTCCTTCTTGGTCGCAGCCGCGACGCGCTTGCCCGGCGCCGCTGACGTCTTCTGCACGTTGCCGGCGGCGGCCGCGTCGCCGGTGGTTCCCACGGTGATCGGTTTCGCGTCGGGGGTGGAGGAGGAGGCGAGCCGCTCCCAGAGCGCGTCGAGTCCTTCCGTCGAGACCTTCGGCACGGCGCCCATCGCGAAGACCTCGGCCGCCCCGTGCGTCGAGATCTCGCTCGCGATACGAGCCAGGCCGCACGAGCAGCTCGCCGTGTTCTGGCTTATCGCGCAGAGCTGGTCGAAGCCAGTGACTCTCGAATCTTCGAAGATGCCCCGATCTCCCTGCGTCCAGAGCCGCCTCGGTGCTCCGAAGCTCGGGCGATAGAAGAGATGACGCACGAGACTCGAGCTTGCGTTGGAGCTCTGGTAGCTCCAGATCTCCGGCTGCCGGAAGCCGCCGCACGAGGAGAGGTTTTCGATTCCGGCCGGCTCGCCCAGGCGGACGACCATCCGGCCGGCATCGCTCGAGAGCCCGTCGTAGTCGGTCGCGGCCACGTCCCGGAAGTGCTCGTAACGAAGCTGGTAGCCCGGCCCGTAAGGGGAAGGCAAGCCGGAAAGCTCTCGCCGCTTCCAGAATTCCGCCTTGAATATTTCCCGTTGGTGCGGCTGCGTGAGCTGCAGGAAGAGATTCTCCTCCTCGGGAAAGATGATGGGCTCGACGTACACCGTCAGCCACTGGCGCTCTTCGTCCGGGAGGGCCTTGATCCATTCTTTTTTCTGTTTCGAGGTGAGCCTCGGCGTCGTCTGTCCGAAGGCGGTCCCGGAGATCAGGAGGGAAGCCGCGACGAGGAGCGCAAAGCGAGCCTTCGTCGTAATCAAGTGATGATCTTAACTCCCGCGGCGAGAGACGCTATTCCTTCAGACAAGATTTAACAGGTCGCTGACCCGCCGTTAGATAATTCGAGGGACGAAGCCGTGATTTACCTGGACAACAACGCCTCCACAAAAATGGATCCGGAGGTCGAGGCCGCCATCCGGGAGTCGGTCGCCTTCTATGGCAACCCTTCTTCCGTGCACGCCGAAGGGCGGCGCGCGCGGCGGTTGATCGAAGAGGCCCGCGACGAAACGGCCCTTCTCATCGGGGCTTCACACGGGGAGATCTTCTTCACATCGGGAGGCACGGAGGCCAACGCGATGGCCATCTTCGGCGCCACCGCCGGCCGTCACGGCCGCGCCGTCCGGTCGGGCGCCGAGCATCCCTCTGTTCGGGAAGCGGTGGACTCGCTATCGGGCCAGGGGGTCCAGACGGCCGTCGTGAACCCCGAGCCCTCGGGTGTCCTGGATCCGGCGCGCGTGGCGGAATCGGTCGCCCCGGGGACTCTCCTGGTCTCGGTCATGGCTGCCAACAACGAGTACGGCGGGCTCTTCCCGATCCCGCGTCTGGCCGCCGCGATCCACGGGCGCGGCGCCCTCTTCCACACGGACGCGGTTCAGGCCGCGGGCCGGATCCCGATCGACGTCGAGGCCTGGGACGTGGACCTGCTGAGCCTTTCGGCGCACAAGTTTCATGGCCCCAAAGGCGCCGGAGCGCTTTACGTCCGCAGGGGCGTTCCACTCCAGGCTCGCACGCCGGGCGGAGGACAGGAGAAGAAGCTCCGCGCGGGCACCGAGAACACCGCGGGAATCGTGGGACTCGGCGTCGCGGCCCGGCTGGCCCGGGAGAGACTCGATGAGGCGATCGGGATCGCGAGCCTGCGCGACCGGCTCGAGAAGGGAATCCTGGAACGCCTCGAGCGGACTCGCGTGGTTGGAGGAGGGGCGCCGCGCCTGCCCAACACGTCGGCCCTTCTCTTCGAGGGTCTTTCGGGGGAGGCTCTGCTCGCCCGGCTCGACCTCGAGGGCGTTGCGGTCTCGGTCGGGAGCGCCTGCTCGAGCGGAACACTAGCCCCTTCGCCCGCCATCCTCTCGCTGGGTCTTCCTCCCTCGGAGGCGAAGAGCGTCGTCCGTTTCTCGCTCTCCCGGCTCACAACGCAGGAGGAAATCGACTCGGTCATCGAGACCGTCGCCCGCGTCGTCGGAGGAGTCCGTAGTCCTTAGTCCGTAGTCCTTGGTCGGAGGACCAGGGACCAGGGACTCAGGACCAAGGACTTACAATGTCCGGCATGCGCATCGCGGTTGCCATGTCCGGCGGCGTGGATTCCTCCGTCGCCGCTCTGCTCCTCAAAGAAGGGGGGCACGAGGTCATCGGCCTCTCGATGCAGCTCTGGGATCACTCGGGCGAGGCGGGGCGCACCGGACGCTGCTGCACGCTCGACGATCTGTCCGACGCCCGGCGGGTGGCCTGGGGGCTGGACATCCCTCATTACGTCTTGAACCTCGAGGAGGAGTTTCGCGCCGGCGTCGTCCGACCCTTCGTCGAGTCGTATCTTGCCGGCGAGACTCCGATCCCCTGTTCGACCTGCAACACGAAGGTGAAATTCGCCACGCTCTGGGAGCGCGCGCGCGTGATGGGCTGCGAAGCCGTCGCGACCGGACATTACGCGCGCCGCGGGAGAGATTCGATCTCGGGACGGACGGTGCTTCGGAAGGGGAAAGATCTCGACAAAGACCAGTCCTACTTTCTTTATGACCTGACCTCGGAACAGCTCGAGGCGGCGAGATTTCCGGTCGGAGATCTCCGCAAGTCGCAAGTGCGCGCCCACGCCCGGCGTGCCGGACTGGCGACGGCGGAAAAGGAAGAGAGCCAGGAGATCTGCTTCGTGCCGCGGGGCGAGCGCGCCGGTGAGTTCGTGGCCCGCCACGCGGGGGAGCTGGGCCTGGAGCTCCCGGTTCTTCCCGGTGCCGTCGAGAGCGTCCGCGGCGAGAAGCTCGGCGAGCACGAGGGTCATTTCCGTTTCACGGTCGGGCAGAGACGCGGCCTCGGCATCGCCGCGGCGGAGAGGCTGTACGTGCTTTCGACCAATCCCTCGGCCAATCGCGTGACCGTGGGTGTCGCACGGGAATTGGACACGTGGGAGGCGGAGGTGGCGGATCTGCGCTTCCTCTCGGAATCTCGTGACTCCTCCTTTCGCGCGCAAGCGAGGGTAAGGCATCGGGCCAGGGAAGTCCCGGCGACGGTCTTTCCCGGAGGCGATGGCTCCGCCCGCGTCCGTTTCGACGAGCCGGTGCGCGCGGTCGCGCCGGGTCAGTCGTGCGTCTTCTACGATGGAGACGTGGTCATCGGCGGCGGAGTCATTCGCAGGTCGAGTCCATGACCGTCATCGCGCTTCTCGCCGGGGTTCTCCTGGCGGCTTCGCAGCAGAAGGTTGAGGGTCCCGACGCTATCCGTTTGCCGGGCAACAACCCGCTGATCGTCGAAGCGGACGCGCATTATGGCCGCCGGCAGGAGGGAAGAGTCGGCGCGGCAGCCAATCCCAGGGAGATCGCGCAAGCGGTCGCCGGATACGACCGGGCCGCGCAGGCTCCCGACAGTGCGGAAGCGCGCTGGAAGCTGGCCCGGGCCCTGTATTTTCAGGCGTCTTACACGGGACAGGACGCCGACTCCCAGCGTGCCATCTATGAAAAGGCGCGCCGGGTCTCCGAGGAAGCGGTCCGGATTCTCCTCGGGCGAGGGAAGGCTCGCAATGCGCCGTCGAAAGAAGGACGATCCCCGGCTGAAGTGGCGGCTCTCGTCGGCTCGGACCGCGATGGGGCGCCGACGTTTTTCTGGGCGGCCGTCGCCTGGGGGCAGTTCGCACTCGCTTCGGGGAAGATCCAGGCCGTCCGGACCGGCGCCGCGGAGAAAATTCGCGACTATGCCGAGACAGTCATCGCGATCGATCCGGAGTTCGAAGACGGAGGCGGTTATCGGGTTCTCGGCCGGCTTCACCATCAGGCGCCGAAGATCCCGATCCTGACTCCCTGGGTCTCCCGCGAAAAGGCGGTCGAGAACCTGCGCCGCGCCGTCGCCGTCAATGGGCGAAACCTGGTCAACCGCCACTTCCTGGCCGAGGCGCTGGCCGACGGGAATTCCGCCGAACGCGCCGAGTCGATTCGGATCGAGGAGGCCGTCGTCGCCGATGCTCCCTCCCCGGGACATCTCGTGGAAGAGCTGGCGATCCAGGACGAAGCGCGGAAGAACCTGAGCAAATGGAGAGGGTGATCAGGACCGGATTCTGCTGACGCCCGGTTTTTTCGGCAGCGTCGTGAGCATCTGCTTCGCGGTCAGCCCGCTGACGGGATGGCGCCACTCCGGCGCGATTTCCGCCAGAGGCGCCAGAGCGAAGCGGCGCCCGGCGAGGCTCGGGTGCGGAAGGATGGGATCGCGTCTGCGCCTCACCACACCCCCGAGGTCCAGGATGTCCACGTCGATCTCGCGCGGTCCGCCGGCGAAGGTGCGCCGGCGGCCGCCGTGGCGTTCGACCGCTTGGACGGCTCGGAGCAGGGCCTCGGGAGAGCCGACCCAGCGGATTTCGGCGACGGCGTTCCAGAATCTCCTTTGTCGGGTGTAACCGACCGGATCGGAGCTGTAAAAGGAAGAGACGGAGTCTACCGGCACGAAACTCTCGATTTCCGCGAGGGCGGCGGTCAGATGGGCCCGGCGGTCGCCGACGTTGGAGCCGAGGCTGAGGTAGGCGACGCGAGGGCGCGAGAAGAGCCGGTCAGTACTCCTCTTCTTCGCGCCGGCCGTTCTGGACCTCCTCGTCCTCTTCGAACTCGTCCTCGTCCTCACCCTCTTCTTCTTCGGTGGCCGGAACCTCCTCGCCGAACTCATTGGGGTTCTCTTCGGGGATCGGCTCCATGATCACCGATCTCCGGGGCGGCCGGGGCGGGGGAGGCGGAGCTTCGTCGGTGCGGGCGTCCTTCTGGTTCGCGCCGCACTTGGGGCAGATCGCCTCGGGCTTGCCGAGGTTGTAGAACTTTGTTCCGCAATTGAAGCACTCGTATTTCTTGCCGAGATCGGGCATCTGACCCCCGGAGGCGGACCGTAGCACGCGGGTTTTCGGGGGTCAACAGAGCAGTCCGTAGTCCTTGGTCCGTAGTCCGTAGCCCTGGTGACGCCGACCAAGGACCCAGGACTAAGGACCAGGGACCGGGAGTTCCCGCGTTAGACTCGCGTGATGCCGGTTGTCGATGTCAAGACTCTCCCCGGCGAAGGGCCGCAACGGGATCGGGAAGTCTGCCGCGTCCTGGAGGAGGGGAACATCCTCCTGTTTGGCCAGACGCCCTTCGAGCTGCCCGAGAAGGACCGCGAGTTCCTATTGCGACAGAGGCAGACCGAGGCCGGCTACCACAAGAACATCGCCTACCGCCCCGGCGGCGACCGGGTCACGGGAGTCGCCCGGCAGCAGGTCGAGGACGCGAAGGAGTTGCGCCGCGTGCTGCGGGACTATTCGCGCACTGTCGTGGATTTCGCTTCGCGGCTCTTGAAGCCCTACGCGGGACAATGGCGGCTCGACTATGCGAGCTTCCGGCCTCAGGAGGAGGCGGGGCGAAAGCTCTCGCGACACGCGCGCAACGACCTGCTGCACGTGGATTCCTTTCCCACCCGGCCCACGCGAGGAGATCGGATCCTTCGTCTCTTCACCAACATCAATCCCACGGCGCCTCGCGTGTGGCGGACAGGCGAGAGATTCCCGGAGCTCGCGGAACGCTTCGCGGTCTCCTCGGGGCTTCTCCGGCGGGTCAGCCGGCGCGGAGCCGGGCGCTGGATCCTGGGGCGGCTCGAGTCCGCGGGTTTTCCCGTCCGCGCGCGACCGCCCTACGATGAGTTCATGCACCGCTTCCACAATTTCTTGAAGGACAACGAGTCGTATCAGGACACCGCCAGGGCGCAGCTCGTCTCGTTCCCGCCCGGCGCGACCTGGATGGTTTTCACCGACATGGTCACCCACGCCGTTCTCTCCGGCCAGTACGCTCTCGAACAGACCTTTGTGATCGCGCGGGCGTCTCTGACCCTGCCCGAAAAGGCTCCCGTAGCCGTCCTCGAGCGCCTTGCCGGCCGGCGCCTGACCGAGTGACGGGAGAAATGGTGGATCTGGTGTGATCAGGACGAAACCCGACTTCTTCGCGCCGGTCACAAATCACAGATTACAAATCATGAATCGCCTTCTCACCGGGCTCCTGGCGCTGCTCTCTTTCTCGTCCGCGGCTCTGGCGCAATCACCCTTCGTCGGTCCCCGTTCAGCCGGGATGGCGGGTGCCGCCGTGGCCGTCGCCGACGACGGGAGCGCGCTCTGGACGAATCCCGCGGGATTCGCGCGCGATCCGCGCCTCGACGTGGATCTTCTGGCCGGCGGCGTCGCCACCAACCGCAACGACTTCACGGCGATCGTGGACCGCCTCTCATCGATCGATTTTTCCCGCCTGGATTCGCAACGCATCGCCGCGGCAGTCACCGACCTGAAAACGCTCGGGACTCGCGGCTCGGGTGTCGTGGGATCGGGCGTCGCGGGGCTGGCGTTCGGGAAGGGGGGCTGGGCTCTGGGCATCGGGGACCTCGCTCTTGCAGGGGTCTATCCGACGGTGGACCTCGTCCACGTTCTGCCCGGCAACGACTCCGCGACCGGTTTCGTCAACAACACGAGCGCGCTCTCCTTCGCGGGGCTCGAGGCCCGCGAGGCGCGCCTGGCCTACGCGATGTCCTTCTTCGGGAAGGCCCTCCTGGTTGGCGCGACGGCCCGCTACATCCAGGGGCGGACCTACTTCGTGCGCAGCGGGGTTTTCGACGAAGGGTCGTCGGATCCGGCCGGTCTCGCCCGACAGGCGCTGAAGGAAAACCCGCAGGACACTAGCCGATTCGCCTTCGACGTGGGCGGCATGGTCAATATCCTCGGCAAGGCCCGCGTGGGGCTGGTCTCGACCGCGGTCAACGAACCGAAATTCAACGTGAAGAACGACCCCGCCGATCCGAGCCTCGCCGGCGCGCCCTCGACGATCCGGCTCCCGCGCACGCTGCGGGCCGGCGTGGCCGTGGAACCGGTCGGCCTGCTGACCGTCGCCGCCGACTACGACCTTCACGAGACGGACACCCTGGTGCCGGGGGGCAGGAGCCGCCAGTTCTCGGTGGGTGCCGAGGTCAGGTTCCCCTTCTTCGCGGTCCGCGCGGGCACCTTCCGCGACAGCGGCGCGCCGGACCCGCACTGGGCCTACTCGGCCGGCTTCGGCCTTGGCTTGAACAAACTCTCTCTCAACGCCGCGGTCGTCTTCTCCTCCGAAGGGGGACTGTCGCTCTCCTCGACGAACCGGCGGGATGTCGGTGCCGCGCTCGACGCGAGACTGAGATTTTGAGAGTCCCTAGTCCTTTGTCCTTAGTCCCTGGTCCTGGCCCCGACTACGGACCAAGCACCAAGGACTAGGGACCTTCCCATGTCCCCTTTTCAGATTCTCGCAAGAGATCCTGCGTCGGCGGCGCGGCGAGGCGTGTTGACGACTCTCCATGGCGACATCGAGACGCCTTGTTTCCTGCCGGTCGGAACCCGCGGAGCCGTGAAGGGAGTCGAGTTCGACCGGTTGGAAGACTGGGACTGCCAGGCCGTTCTCGCCAACACGTACCACCTCATGGTGCGGCCGGGGGAGGAGACGATCCGTGCCGCAGGCGGGCTCCATGCGTTTATCGGCTGGAAACGGGCGATCCTGACGGACTCGGGTGGATTCCAGATCATGAGCCTCGCCTCCCGCCGAGTGATCACGGAGGACGGCGTCGAGTTTCGCGGACCCGAGGACGGCAGCCCGCACTTCCTGACGCCCGAGCGGGCGATGGAGCTGCAGGCGGGCTTCGGCGTGGACATCGCCATGGTCCTCGATGTCTGTCCCCCGTTCCCGGCGGAGCGGGCCGAGGTCGAGCGGGCCTGCCGGCTATCCCGGGACTGGGCTCTGCGGTCCCGCCGCGCCTACCGGGGCGCGGGACTTCTGTTCGGCATCCTTCAGGGAGGCACGCACGAGGACCTGCGCCGGCGGTCGGCACCGCCGCTCCTCGATCTCGACCTTCCGGGATACGCGATCGGCGGCGTGGCCGTCGGGGAAACCAAGGAGGCGATTCGCTCGACAACCGCGCTGGCGGCCGGGCTCCTTCCGGAAGAGAAGCCACGCTATCTCATGGGCGTCGGCACGCCCGCGGACCTCGTCGCCTCCGTGCGCGCGGGCTGCGACCTCTTCGACTGCGTCCTCCCGACTCGCAACGGCCGGATGGGGCACGTCTACACGCGCCGGGGCGAGGTCACGATCAAACACGAGCGCTTCAAGGAGGACCTGTCGCCTCTCGATCCGGAGTGCGGCTGCCCCGTCTGCCGTCGGCACAGCCGCGCCTACTTGAGGAATCTCTTCGTCCTGAAGGATTTTTCGGCGCCGATGCTGCTGTCCCTCCACAACGTTTACTTCTACCTGGACTGGATGAAGAGGATCCGCGAAGCGATCGAGGCCGGGACGCTCGAGAACTTGCCCGCGCCGCCGGAAGAAAAGGTGTGATCAGGCCCGGGCGTGTCCTCCTCCTGCGGCACGGAGGTCAGGACTGGGACTCGTGAGAGTTCCGCTGTAGCCTTTCGCGCGTGAAGAGAATCTCCCTGCCTTTCCTTCTCTTTCTCGCGGCGGCCTGGATCTGCCCGGCTCCGCCGGCGGACGACGTCAGGGCGAGGGCCGCGCGCATCCTCCGGAGCGCGATCGTGGTGGACACGCACGAGGACGTGCCCGAACAGCTCGAGAAGGAGTGGGTGGACATCGGGTTTCGGCAGAAGACGGGGCACGTGGACATTCCGCGCTGGAGACAGGGCGGCGTCACCGCGCCGTTCCTCGCGGCCTATGTTTCCGCCGCCTATGCCGCGTCCGGGAAGTCAGCGAAGAAGGCTCTCGAGTTCATGGACCTGATCCACCGGCTGGTCGAGACGCACCCGGGAGACCTCGTTTTCGCCGACTCGGTCGCAGGAATCCGGGCGGCCAGGAGAGAGAACAAGATCGCCGTCCTTATCGGGATCGAAGGAGGGCACGCGATCGAGGATTCCCTGGGAACACTCTCCGCGTTCTATCGGCTGGGGGCTCGCTACATGACGCTGACGCACACGAATACGAACAGCTGGGCGGATTCCTCCGGCTCTTTCTTCTCCTTCTCCTTTGACCCGAAGAAATACGCGGTGCACAACGGGCTGACAGATTTCGGCCGGCAGGTCGTGCTCGAGATGAACCGCCTCGGGATGCTCGTGGACGTCTCGCACGTCTCGGACAAGACCTTGGCCGACGTGCTCGAGGTCTCGAAGGCCCCCGTCTTCGCCTCGCACTCCTCCTGCCGGGCGCTGGCCGACATGCCTCGCAACCTGAACGACGGCGAGATCAGGGCCATCGCGGCCAAAGGGGGCGTCGTCATGATCAACTTCAGCTCCACCTTCGTGGATCAGCGAGTCGTGGACGACTTCAAGGCGAAGAAAGCCCTCCTCGCCCCGAAGGCCGCGGAACTGGCGGAGCGTTATAAGGACGACTCGAAGAGGAGGGACGCCGAGATTTCGGCGCTTCTCGAGAACGTCCAGCGTCCGCGCGCGAGCTGGACGGCGGTCGTGGACCACATCGAGAGAGTGATCAAGATCGCAGGACCGCAGGCCGTCGGCCTCGGCACCGACTACGACGGGATCGACGATCCTCCGGAGGGACTCGAAGACGTTTCCAGGCTTCCGGTGGTGGCCGAAGAGCTCCTGCGCCGCGGCCATTCCGAGAAGGTCGTGCGCGGCGTGCTCGGAGAGAATTTCCTCGCGTTCTGGGAACGGGCCGATGAAGCGAAGAAGACCGTCCCGCCGCGTGAAGGACCCGTGCCCTTCACCAAGCCGGGTTCGTAAGCGGTGGCCGTGAGCCGTGAACCGAAATGACCAGGTCCTGGGCCGCGGCTGACGGCTCACGGCTCACGATATGATCCGGCGCCCATGATTCAACTTCTGCAGACGGCCCCCGCTCAGGGCACCGGCGGACTGCTCCAGTTCGCCCCGATGATCTTCATCTTCGTCATCTTCTATTTCCTGCTGATCGCGCCGATGCGCAAGAAGCAGAAGAAGACGCAGCAGATGCTGGCGAAGTTGAAGAAAGGGGACGAAGTCGTCACGAGTGGCGGCCTCTGCGGGCGCATCGCGGCTCTCGACGAAGAGCGCGGTTTCGTGGTCCTGGAGATCTCCAGCAACGTCAAGGTCAAGGTCCTGCGCAGCGCGATCGCCGGGCTCTCGGGCGAGCCGGAAAAGCCCGCGCCGTAGAACAGTTCTCGGTTTTCAGTATTCAGTTCTCGCTTGCCGGCCAGCCCTCCGAGAACCGACAACTGACAACTGACAACTGACGACTTTTCCGGTACTATCCACCGTTCTTCAAGGGAGGCTTCTTGGGCAAGCGGGTTCGCTGGCGGGTCTTGCTGATCGTGATGGTCGTCGCCGGCCTCATCGCCGGCTACATCGTGACCGGGTATTCGCACGCGAAAAAGGAGTGGGTGGGAGCCGGATCGCCTCCCCTCTCCGAGGCCCTCAAGAAAGGGATCAAGCTCGGGCTCGACCTGCGCGGAGGCATCCATCTCGTCCTGCAGGTCAATACGGCCGACGCCGTCAAGGCCGAGCGCGACGACGCGGTCGAGCAGCTTCAGAATCAGGCCCGCGAGCAGGGGCTCGTGCTCGGAACCGTGGAATACCCGACCGAGGCCTCCTTCACGATCGCGGTCACCCCGCAGACGGACGAGAAGAAGCTCGATGAGATCTCCAAGCGCTGGCTCGCCGACTGGAACATCGGGTCGGCCGGTGGCAAATGGAGCTTCACCCTGAAGGATCCGAGCCGCCGCCAGACGGAGGACAACGCGGTGGCGCAGGCGGTCGAGACGATCCGCAACCGGGTGGACGAGTTCGGCGTCGCCGAGCCCCTGATCGCCCGCGAGGGAACGGACCGGATCCTGGTTCAGTTGCCCGGCATCGACGACCCCAAGCGGGTCAAGGACCTGATCAAGAGCACGGCGTTCCTGGAGTTGAAGCTGGTCGAGCAGGGACCCTCGACCGACAAGAACGCGCTGGCTCCGAATGGCGCGGTCCCGCCGCAGACGGAGCTGGTCGAAGAGAAGGCCCAGCCGGGGCAGCGGCAGCCGAGCTGGTATCTCGTGAAGAAGACCGCCGTCATCACCGGACGCGACTTGAAGAACGCGCGCCCGTCCCGCGGCCAGTTCGGCTCGAGCTCCGTGACGTTTTTCCTGACGGCGGCCGGCGCGGAGAAATTCTCCGCGGCCACCGGCGCCAACGTCGGTAAGTTCCTGGCGATCATCCTGGACAAGCGGGTGCAGTCCGCTCCGCGGATTCACGAGCGGATCACCGACACCGGTCAGATCACCGGAAGTTTCACTCCCGAGGAGGCCAACGACCTGGCCCTCGTCCTGCGCGCCGGCGCGCTCCCGGCCGGGCTGACGTACCTCGAGGAGCGAACCGTCGGCCCTTCGCTCGGGCTCGATTCGATCAAGAAGGGGATCACGGCCTCGATCGCCGGCGCGCTCCTCGTCTTCATCGCCGTCGTCGTCTACTACCGGCGGGCGGGATGGAACGCCGTGCTCGCCCTCCTCTTGAACGCGATCCTGCTGCTGGGCTCGATGTCGCTCTTCAACGCGACGCTGACGCTCCCCGGCATCGCGGGCTTCATCCTGACGATCGGCATGGCGGTGGACTCCAACGTGCTCATCTTCGAACGCATCCGCGAGGAACTGCGCGGCGGCCGCGCCCCGAAGACCGCGATCGAGAACGGGTTCTCCAAGGCCTTCGCGACGATCATCGATACGCACATCACCGTCATCATCTCGGCGATCTTCCTCTTCCAGTTCGGCACCGGGCCGGTTAAGGGGTTCGCCGTCACGCTGATCATCGGTCTGCTGATCTCGGTCTTCACCGCCGTGTTCGTGTCGCACACGGTCTTCGAGCTCGAGTACGGCCGGCGGCAGCACATCGACACGCTTTCGATCTGAGGCAGTATGGAACTCTTCCGCCAGACGAACATCGATTTCCTCCGCTGGAAGTGGTGGGCCATCGGGGCTTCCTGGGCCCTCATCCTCGTGGGACTCCTCGCGATCTTCGTCCAGAAAGGGCTGAAGTTCGGAATCGATTTCGCCGGCGGCACCCAGATCGCCCTGCGTTTCGCGTCGCGGCCCGACATCGATCACCTGCGCAAGCTCCTGGACGCCGGCCATTTCGGGGACACTGGCATCCAGCGCTACGAATCCGTGGAAAAAAACGAGGTCCTGATCCGGGTGCAACAGCAGAAGAAGGAGGGACGGGACATCACGGCCGAGGTTCTCGCTCTCCTGCGGCAGGGAGCCGGCTCTCCCGCGGACGCCTCGAAGGTCGACCTGAACACCCAGGGGCGCGACAGCCTGGCCGCGCGGCTGACGGCGGCCGACCCCGACCGTGTCGCCGGCAGGAGCGGGCAAACGCCGGCCGACTATTACGGACGCATCGCCGAGCAGGTGATCGCGAGGCGGTCCCAGTTGGGAGTGTTTCGCGCTCCCGCCGACGTCGCCACGGTGCCGGGACTCTCCACGGAGGTCAAGACCTGGCTCCAGGCGAACACTGTCACCGGGCCCTTCGTGCTGCTCTCGGCCGGGAGCGTGGGTCCCCAGGTCGGCGCGGACCTGCGCCGGAAAGCGCTCTGGGCCGTCGCGACTTCGATTGTCGGCATGCTCATCTATATTGCCTGGCGTTTCCGATCCTTACCCTTCGGCGTCGGCGCGGTCATCGCCTTGATCCACGACACGCTCATCACGGTGGGACTGCTCGCCCTCTTCGGGCGCGAGTTCAATCTGGTCGTCGTCGCGGCGCTCCTGACCCTCGTCGGTTACTCGGTCAACGATACGGTCGTGGTGTTCGACCGGATCCGGGAGAACCAGCGCACTCCCAAGAAGGAGCCGCTCGAGACGGTCATCAATCGGTCGATCAACCAGACCCTGTCGCGGACGGTGCTGACCTCCGGGGCGACGATGCTCGTGGTTGTGGCGCTCTTCTTCCTGGGCGGCGAAGTCCTGAATACTTTCGCCCTGACGCTGATCATCGGCATCATCATCGGGACCTACTCCTCGATCTACGTCGCGTCGCCGATCGTCGTGATCTGGAAGCAGTGGTCCCGGCGCAAGCTCGTCCCAGTGCCGGCCGCCAGACCTACGACTCCGGCTCCCTCCCCACCCTCCCAGAAGAAGAAGTCCGGCCGCCGCTAACGTCGCTCCGCGCCTGCGCTTGGGTTTCGCCCTTCGGGCTCACCAGCTCCGGCGCTGCGCTCCGGGGCTCGGACCTGAGGGCTTCCCTCCTGAGTTAATCTGGTGCCGTGATGATCCGGTTCGAGGAGATCCTGGAGAGAGTGGAGACCTACAACCCGCAGACCGACGAGGAGCTGCTGCGAAGGGCCTATGTGTTCTCGGCCCGCGAGCACCGCGGGCAGGTGCGGCGCTCCGGCGAGCCTTACCTGATCCATCCGTTGAATGTCGCGGCGATTCTGACGGACATGAAGGCCGACGACGTGTCGATCGTGGTCGGGCTCCTCCACGACGTTCTGGAAGACACCCTGACGACGAGGGAAGCGATTGCCCAGCAGTTCGGCTCGGAAGTCGCGGACCTGGTGGACGGCCTGACCAAGATCAGCAAGTTCTCCTACGTCTCCCGCGAGGAAGAGCAGGCCGAGACCTTCCGCAAGATGATCCTGGCGATGGTGTCGGATGTCCGGGTGGTCGTGGTCAAGCTGGCCGACCGGCTCCACAACATGCGCACTTTGAAGTTCCTGCCCGAGGCCCGCCAGCAGGAGATCTCCCGCGAGACCATGGACATCTATGCCCCGATCGCCAACCGCCTCGGCATGGGCCTCGTCAAAGGGGAGCTGGAGGACCTGGCGTTTCTGTATCTCGAGCCCCCGGAATACGCACGGATCCAGCGCGAGGTCGAGAAGAGCCTGAAAGGCTCGGAGAGAACGATCGAGCAGGTCCGGCAGGAGCTGGAGAAGAAGCTGAAGGAAGCCGGCGTCACCGCGGAAGTCACTGGCCGCCGCAAGCACATCTACTCGATCGCCTCGAAGATCCGGCGCCGCGGCGTGGACGTGGCGCAGCTCTACGACGTGCTGGCGTTCCGGATCGTCACGCCCGAGACGCGCGACTGCTACGCGGCTCTGGGTCTCGTTCATCAGCGCTGGCGCCCGGTGCCCGGCCGCATCAAGGACTACATCGCGATGCCCAAGCCGAATTTCTACCAGTCGCTCCATACGACTGTGATGAGCGACGCGGCGCAGCCCTTCGAGGTCCAGATCCGTACCCGCGAGATGGATCTGATAGCGGAGCGCGGGATCGCGGCGCACTGGAAATACAAGGAGGGGAAGCTCCTGCCCCACGCCGACGACGGGCGGTTCCAGTGGCTCCGGCAGCTCGTGGACTGGCAGAGCGAGGTCTCCGACCCGCGCCAGTTCCTGTCGGCCCTGAAGGTGGATCTCTACCCCGATGAGGTCTACACCTTCACGCCCAAGGGAGAAGTCTTCGCCTTCCCGCGGGGAGCGACGGCCGTGGACTTCGCCTACCGCGTTCACACCGACGTGGGCCACCGCTGCGTGGGCGCCAGGATCAACGGGAAGCTCGTCCCGCTGCGCACCCCGATCGCGAGCGGCGACATCATCGAGATCCTGACCGCGCCCAACCAGACTCCCTCGCGCGACTGGCTCTCGTTCGTGGCCACCAGCCGCGCCCGCCAGAAGATCCGGCAGTTCATCCAT
>WNGB01006157.1_pt1 | contig 19220 bp, 15 predicted proteins | sample 5400681 | NCBI WGS metagenome assembly WNGB01 (sample SAMN13153367, study PRJNA577476) | soil metagenome | isolation source: 115 cm soil or saprolite under grassland replicate 2 | place: USA:California | collected 2016-06-15
CTTACGTTTCCGATACTGGCCTAGCGGATAAGCTTTGATTTTCCCGCTCGCGCTTGGCAGGGTTCACCTTCCTGTTCCTCTGGTGGCACGACATCTGCAACGCAGCGACAAGAGGTGAACATATGAGCTATAAACCAGCTATCAGTTTGAGCCGACCACAATTTGAGCGTCAGCAAGAGAAACTGCGCATTGCTCGCCAAGCGCTTGCCCGCGTGGAGGCAAAATATGCACGCAAGCGGCACGCCAAGCGCCCGAGCGAACCTCCCGCGAACAGGAGAGCGCAACCGCCTCATGCCGAGCGATGATCGCTGCAAGGTGCGCTGCCATGCGCGCCTTTGCGTAGGACCGGCACCACTCTTAAGCTTGTCGGCACCCTACAGTTCGCCGCGAGATGACTCCAGCTCCGAACTGGGGAGGATCGTCGTGTTTACCGAGCATGCATCCAGTATATCTGGGCATTATGCAGGCCTCCTGGCGCTGTCAACCCTCCCAATCGTGCTCATCCTGCTTCCTGGTGGGGCGCACAGCCGAGCATGTACAGCGCGAAGCTGCCCAGCCAGTGCTCGCCCATGTACTCGCCGCTGCCGACACCGATCAGCCCGACGCGCGCGTGCCGTTCGGCCGCCTCATTCAGGATGGAGCGCCGCCGATCGTCAGGCGGCAGCGCCTCGGCGATGCCCCACATACACCAGGCTCGGCTCAGGTTGAGCCCGTCCAAGTGGACGATCTGCCCGTCGCTGCGGTCGCTCACCACCACGGGCGTCAGCAGCTGTGGCGGGCCACCTCCCGCCAGACTGGGCAGGAAGAGCGCGAGCCAACCGGCAAAGTCTGCGGGAGGCAGCACTCGACGCATCAGGTCGGCCTCAGTGAGGCAGGGTGAGAGGAAGTCGCCGCCACCCGGCTCCCACATGGCCGGTCCATTCCTGTCGGCTCGATAGTAGTCCAGGCTGCACGCGACAATACGGTCGCGTAGCAGCGCGTGGGCGCTGGCCTGGGCGTAGTCAAGCGCGAACGTGAGGCCGAAGGCGGTGTTGCTGTGGGTGCCACGGCGGATTGGGTAGGTCAGGCGAGGCAGATATTCCAGGTACAGCTCTGCAATCAGCCTGGCGAGCGGTCCGATGGCTGCCGACCAGCGCCGCCCATCGTGGTCGTCCCAGTCGAGCAATTCCTCGGCAAGCTTGAGCAGCCAAGCCCAGCCGTAGGGCCGCTCAAGCCGCGGCGACCGGGTTGGGCGAAGTAGGCTGCCTCAGCACGTAGGTTGGCCTCCGTCAGGTGCTCGTTCAGCGCGCGGCGGATCGGCCCGGCCTCGGGCAAGGCAGGCAGCAGGCGCAGCAGGCGGGCGAGCAGCCAGTGGCTATGCACCGCCGAGTGCCAGTCGAAGCAGCCGTAGAAAGCCGGATGCAGCTCGCGGGTGCGCCGTCGGTCGGCGGCGTCCAGCAGGATGTGGTCAGGGTAGGTCGGGTATTCCCTAGTGATGCCGTTAAGGGCGATGCGGGCGAGCTGCGCGGCCAGTTCAACGGTCAGGGCAGGCGACGGTTGCGTCATCGTGATTTGGGCTTTCCTCAGGCAAGCTATTCGCTTGAGTACCAGGCGTACGAATGCGAGAAAGTGCGCCACAATGATCGCTCGGACTGATTGTACCACTCATGCGTGCAGTGACTCGTCGCTCCATGAACGAGCCGCCTGCGTTGTTGATCAGCACGGCGAGGCGCGAATAGCGTTGGGTGAAACTGCGGGCCAGTGAGCAAATCTGCTCGGCCTCAAGGAAGTCGGCCAGCAGAAACGACACGTTTGGGTTGCCAGCCTGGCGCTCCATAGCCGTGACCGCTTCCTCAGCGCGTCCGGCGTCGCGGCCGGTGATGACGACATTGAAGCCCTGACGGGCTAGGACCAGCGGTTTCGAAAGTGCGGAAGAACCGAGTTCGTAGGACTCAACGGCACAATATCGTGCGTGAGCCCTATCATGGTCGGGTCATAAGATAGATTCTGTAGACTCGGAGGGCAATGCCGTCGGTATTGGCTCGGCCTCATCTGCACCAGGTGGCGAAACCTCCGGAAAACCCGGAGGTTTCATCACAGGATAGATTGAAACATCCACTTGATACTCAGGGCTTGAGCGAGCAGGCGGCTCTACTTTGCTGGCCTTTTCACCTGCGAAGCACGGCATACCTTGTGCTGGTCTTGTTCCAGTGATACACAGCCACAAGAGGAGGGCAGACCACATGAAGCAAGAACAGGTTACCCAAGTAATGAACGACCCATTGGCGCAGGAATTACTGAACTCGAATATCCCGGCACGGCTGGCCTACATTGGACTGGACGGTTTCCCACGCGCTATCCCGATTGGGTTCCTCTGGGACGGTACACTGTTCGTCATTGGCACCGCGACGAATTCGCCGAAGATGCGAGCGCTGCGTGCGAACCCCAAGGTCGCCCTGACGATTGATACGAACACATTTCCGCCCCATGTCTTACTTGTGCGTGGCACCGCTCGTGTCGAGATTGTTGATGGCGTGGCGCCTGAGTATCTCCAAGGGTCCAAAAAGTACGTCGCACCGGAACAGTGGGAGGCGTTCGAGGCGCAGGTGACTGCACTCTACAAACAGCAGGGGCGCATCACGATTGTACCGGAATGGGCGAAACTGCTGGACTTTGAGACCAGACTTCCGAGTGCCCAAGAGGAGCTCGCGGCCAAAGAAGCTGGTTCTAGGTGATACCGCTAATGGGGCATTATCAGTGGCTTCGTCAGCTATAATGACATGATCGGACCGAACCATCGCGAGGAATCAAGTCGAGCCGCATCGACAATGGCCGGGATCTTTCTCGCCATCGAAGGGCCGATCGGCGTGGGGAAGACTACACTTGCACGACTGCTCCACCAGACCTGGCAGGCCGAGCTCGTGCTCGAGCAGTGCGACGAGAACCCGTTCCTGCCGCTGTTCTATACTGACCGCCAGCGCTATGCCTGGCAGACCCAGCTACACTTTTTGATCGATCGCTTTGACCAGTGGACCGAGCTGCGGTCACCACCAATCCTGCGTGTGAGCGACTATCTGTTCGACAAAGATCGTCTCTTCGCCGAGCTGAGTCTCGACGAAGTGGCGCTGCGCTGCTATCTGAAGGTCTTCCACGCGCTGCGCAGCCAATTGCGCGAGCCGACTGGCGTGATCTATCTCCACGCCGACGTCGAGGTCTTGCTCGCGCGGGCGCGCACATATGAGCAGCAGATCGAGCGGACGTACTTGCGCGCGCTGGCAGATGCCTATGAGCGCTTCTTTGCGGCCTATGACGATGCCCCAGTGCTTGCACTGGATATGACTGAGCGTGAGTTGCTCGACAATGCCGATGAGCGCTCGACAGTGCTGAGCGCAGTTCAGTCAGCATTTGCGGCGCTTGGCTCTCGGCGAGAATGCGACAGCATGGTTCGTTCGGCACTAGGAGAGATCTGCCATGGCTGTGGTTATAACAGATTCGGAGCACAATTACTCACTACGTATCCCGACCACAACTCCAAGCGGACAACCGGTAGAGATTCTCAAGGACCAGCGCGAGGGGGCGCATCGAGTGCATGCCCAATCCCCGGACGGTTCCGAACTGTACTTCGAGATCGTCTCCTGGGCTGATGAACCACGAGCAGGCTGTTGCTGAGCAGAAGGCATTTCTCACACGTCAATCGTCCGATGCCGCCATAACCGCAACGAAGCAGAGCGTGGTGCGGAGCTTTCGCGCCACCGAGTTTGGTTTCGAAGGTACACTCGGCGGTCGGTGGAAGGTTCGGCGTTTCATCTTCCTGGAGTCTGCTCTTCGCACCTACAGGATCATATACGACCCCAGATCGACAGTGAACGAGCAAATCCTAGCCTCTCTCGTGATCCAGGAAGGAAGTGGCAGCGAATAAGTCGTTGTACTGGCCGGGCGAGAGTAGGCAGCCGAAGGCTCAACGTCTGACGCATCAGCCACCGCGAGCGCGCTGCATCAGAAAGCGCCAAAATCGCCAGAATCTCGCACGCGAAGCGGTCGGCTGCATCCCACCATCACGCAGGCGCGACTCCCGCACCAGCGAACACGTCGCCGGCTGGCGCTTTCGGCGACATGTTCTCAGGAGGCGCGTGTTCGGCGGCTGCCGACTGCTTGTTAACGATCACTTGGTATACACTGGCAGTTGCCAGTGTCCCAATCGCCACTGGCCACAAGAGCACACCCATCCGTTACCGGTTTTGATTGTCACATCTCATTCGGAGCGATCGCGCGAACGCCGCGAGCTCGCTCGCCAGCCACTCCGCGCGCTGAAGCTGCACGTCGTGGATCGTGTCGTGCGCCCAGACGACGCGGGCATGCTGGATGGTCGCCTCCGCAACGGCGACCGCCCGGCGCTTGAGGTCGATCCACTCTGCGGCGCGCTGGTCGGCTGGTGACAGCTCGGCCGGTATGATCAGCGTCGGGCACGCCACGTGCGTGAAGAGCTGGGTTGGCCGCTGCTCCCACATGCCCTGCACGATCTTCAGATGATTCTCGTAGGTCAGGTGCGGGGCGATGCGATCCTCGGCATCGAGCGCGAAGTTGCCCATGATCGCCTCCTCGACCGCCTGGCTGAGCACCCCATTGGTCCACCGGCCACGCAGCCGCTCCAAGAACTCGGCGCGCGGCGTGCCGGCCAGGCGCGGCGGCGCCAGACGCTCCAGTGTTTCCTCGAGCGGCATCACTGACGCCAGTTCATTGGTCCCACCGTCCAGCAGCACGATCCCGGCGGGTAGATCAGGGTGGTCGGCGGCGAGCTGAAGGGCCACATTCGCGCCCCAGGAATGTCCCACGACAAGTGGCCGCGACCAGCCGAGCGCGACAATCGCCCTGGCGAGGTCGCCGGCGATCGTCGCAAGGTCGTAGCCGTCGTCGGGCTTGTCCGACAAGCCGTGGCCGCGCTGGTCGATCGCGACGAGGCGGAAGTTCGGCGCCAGCAGCGGCGCAAGCAGATCCCAGATTCGCGCGTTCGAGGCCAGGCCGTGAACCAGCAAGATCGAGGGTGGCACGCCCGGCCCGCCCTAGTCGCGCAGGTGGAAGCGTAGACCACCGATGGTAATAAAGGTGTCGGTTGGGGACATAGAGGGAAATCTCTTTCATCAGGTGTCAGGTATGAACGTGTTCGCCACGTGCTGTGCCGTTTGAAGCGCCAGAGCCGCGCCAGCGCATGACGCGAGCAAACCGACCAGGGCAAAAATGAAGATGAGATACAAGGTCGTGGATGGCTATGACTTGAGGCCGCCAAACATCCTTCTTCCAACCATCTCTATGGCGGAACAACAGTTTGCATCCCCTGCTTCGCTTGCGCATGCGCTTATCGGGTTGCTCCCTGCTATTGTGCTGCTTGTGTGGCATCAATGGAACGAACGGCTTTTCGACCACACGAGCCTCCCGCTCGACGCGTCGCATATGATCGAGCTACGAGGGCCATCGCATGAGCTGGCCTAGCCAAAGCGCTTTTCGCATTGGAGAGTTCACTGACGTTCAAGAGCGCACATTATCGATAGTGAGGCGGACTGAGTCCCCAAACACGGGATCAGGCGAGGTGGTTGTGGTTTGAAAATCACTGCCGAGGTTCTTGTTGTGATCATCTGACTACAAGCATTCCTTGCGGGAGGTATGAGATAGCAGTCACTGAGCGCTGGCGCTGGGCGGCGCCTGGGGGCCGGGGACGTAATGCTGCATGCGCTGAACAATGTGTGAGTCGCCCATAGCTGGACGGGCAGTTCTAAAGCCGGAGAGCCGATGCTGCCGAGCTGAAAGCCGCGTTGCTCAATTCGCCCGGGTGAACTGACGATATATTGAGCGACACCAAATGGTTCAATCGACCTGTTCTTCAATCTAGACCCCGGATTGCGGGGTGGCCGATAAGCACCAGGGCGGCCACCACTACAGTAAGCCCACCGCCTATGACCAGCACAGGCGGTGCGCCCAGCATCTCCGTCGCCCATCCAGCGAGCGCATAGCCGATCGGGATCAGGGCGAACGACCCCAGCGCATCGACACTCGCTACCCGCCCCAGTTTGTCATGTGGGATTCGCTGCTGCAAGAGGCTTGTCCAGGCCAGGCTCCCCACTTCGAGCGCCGCCCCGTTGACGATGGCGGCGAACCCAAGCACGACGAATGGCACCGGCAGCCCGAACATGGACAGCATCAGCCCGGCGCCTATCAGTCCGGCATAGATCAGCAGTCCGCGCTGGTGAAGCTGTGCCCCCCACCCCAACCAGAGGCCGCCAATCACGCAGCCGATCGGGAAGAGGGCGTAGAGCAGGCCCAGTGTGCCGATGTCGGCATGCCAGGTGTCGTCGACGCGAAACGGGAGAGCCACGCTGTACGGTCCAGCAAGCGTGACATTGCTCAACGCAGAGACGAGGATCGTGATCCACAGCCACGGCGTAGCGAGCACAGTGCCGATTCCCTCACGTAGGTCGGCGAACATCATTGGGGCTGTGATCTGACCCTGCGGGGACTCGACTGCGTGTGGTGCTGAGCGCCCGCGCAACGGCGCCAGGAGCACCGCCGCGATAAAAAAGGTCAGCCCGTTGAGCGCGAACGCCAGCGGCGTTCCGCCTACGGCGATGACTGCCGCGCCGAGGGCCGGCCCGGCGATGCGCCCGGCCTGCACACCCAGGCTGGAGAGCGCGTTGGCGCTGGGCAGGTCTTCGCCAGGAACCAGGTCGGGGATGGTGGCAGAGTAGGCTGGCTGAAAGAAGGCGTCTACGATGCCGAAGATCAGGTTCAGCAGGTAGAGCTGCCAGATCTGGAGGAGGTTGCACATAGCCAGGACGGCAACCCCGCTCGCCACCGTGCCGCGCACGACATCTGACACCAACATGATCTTGATGCGGGAGAAACGGTCGACGGCGACGCCGCCAATCAGCAAAAATAGCACGGTCGGGGCGAATGACACGATCAGGAGGCTGGCCATGACCGTTGCCGATCCCGTCTGCTCCTTGATCGCCAGCGCACGCCGGTAGAGACGCTCAGCCTCGATGTGGTTGCCACGGGCACCCTCGATGGCGGCGAGATTGTTGAAACTGAACGACAGTTCAAGATCCTCCAGCCCAAACGCTCGTTCGAACACGGCGATCGCCTGCCAGTACAGCGCCTGGGCCTCCTCGAATTTGCCCTGCCCGTCGAGCAGGGCGGCCAGGGCAGCTTTGTCGGCTGCGACATCGGGATGCTCGGGCCCCAGAGCATGCTCTCGGATGGCCACCGAGCGACGAGCCATCGGCTCGCCGAGGGCGAAGCGGCCGCGCGCATGCTCCAGTCCGCCGAGGTTGTGATAGATACTCGCGACTTCAGGGTGATCCGGACCGCGCATTCGCTCGACGATCGTCAGCGCCCGCCGGTAGAGCGGCTCAGCCTCGGCGTAGCGCCCCTGGAATTTGTAGAGCATGCCCAGGTTGTTGAGAATGCTGGCAACGTCGAAGTCGTCCGGCCCGAACAGCCGCTCGGCACGCGCCAGCGCTCGCCGGAGCAGCGGCTCGGCCCGTGTATACTGACCCTGTTCGCGGTAGCGGTTGGCCAGATCTTCCTGCCGCTGCACTCGCCGTCGGTTGTGCATGCCCGCGTGCCGATTGGCTCCATGGCGATGTCTCGGTCTTCTGGTTGCATCAATCATGGCTAGGAGTTCTCGTTCTCCTTACCAGCCCTACCCCCTGGCCCCACTCTGCGATGGCAGAGGGAGCCAGGGTTAGAGCCAGCGTTGGCCTGGTCTTGCTACCAGCCGATGCCGCGCGCCCGCACCAGGGTTCGGTTGTGGTTGATGGCAATGCCGCGCGTCCGCACCAGGGTTCGGTTGTGATTGATGGCAATGCCGCGCGCCCGCACCAGGGTTCGGTTGTGGTTGATGGCAATGCCGCGCGCCCGCACCAGGGTTCGGTTGTGATTGGTGGTGATTTTGGGCGCCCGCACCAGGGTCGAGCTGCTGTTGTGCCGAAAGTGAGCCATATCGATACCTCCTCAGTTTACATGCTTCATGTAAGTTATAGATAGCTGATGAACATTCACACTCTCCGGAGCCTACGATCCACCCGCCACAGTGACGTCTCGCATGTTCCTCCTTTTGATCCATCGTTCGCCTTGCTGAGGGCAGTCGAATCGTGACGTCCTCGTGTGTGCAGTCAATATGGCGGCGAGCCGTCCCTGCGCCGTCGCCGCGGCGTCCAATCTGCGTCCTCTGGGCATTGTTGTGAGAGAGTTCAACGCTTCCACGAGGTCGCGCCGGGCGCGTTGTCTGCGATGTCCTTCTTACGAAGGTTGTGCTATTCAATAATTTCCGGTATGATCAGCCGAACAAGGGGAGAAGCTACGATGGCACAACTTCAGCTGTTCGTCCTCGGCCCGCCACGGCTGGAGCGCGAGGGGCAGCCGATAGAACTGAACCTACGCAAAGCCCTGGCGCTATTGGTGTACCTGGCCGTGTCGGGCCAACCGCAGAGCCGCGACACCCTGGCAACTATGCTGTGGCCCGAGAGCGATGGGCGTGAGGGCCGTACCCGCCTGCGCCGCACTCTCCATCGCCTGAATGAGACGATTGGCGACGACATCCTCGACAGCGGACCCGAGATCATCCGCCTCAATTCCCACGCCGACCTATGGCTCGACAGCGCCGCTTTCCGACAGCACGTGGTCACGGCCACTCAGAATCTGCTCGCGCCGGAGCGCCTGGCTCGCCTGAATGCTGCGGCTGAGTTGTACAGCGAGGATTTTCTAGCCGGCTTCACGCTGCCCGACAGCCCAGCCTTCGACGAGTGGCAATTCTTTCAACGCGAGAGCCTGCGCCAGCTCTACGGCCAGCTGCTCGAGGAACTGGTGCAGATCTACCGCAGCCAGCACAACTGGCCACAGGCGATCGCCTATGCCCGCCGCTGGTTGGCACTGGATGGGCTGCACGAGCCGGCACACCGCATGCTGATGCGACTGTACGCCTGGGCCGGGCAGCAGGTCGCTGCCTTGCGCCAGTATCAGGAGTGTGCACGCATCCTCGATGCCGAATTGGGCGCGGCGCCCGAGGACGAGACCACCGCGCTGTATGAAGCTATCCGCACCCGCCAGCTGACCTCGCCCGAACTACCCGATCGCGAACCTGGCCCGGCGCCGGAGATGCTCGCAGCAGAACCTTCCAAGCGCTATGTGCTGGAAGAGCACCTAGCCGAAGGCGGCCAAGGCGAGGTCTACCGCGCTCGCGACCAGCTGACGGGCCAAATAGTAGTGATCAAATGGCTCAAGAGCGAGCTGGCGGATCGGCATCTCGACCTGATAGCCCGGTTTGTGCGTGAAGGAGCGGCGCTGCGCCGGCTGAACCATCCAAATATCGTTGGCCTCCTGGAGACGTTCGAGCAGGCTGGCCGCTACGCGATTGTGATGGAGTATGCGCCGGGTGGCTCGTTGCGCGAGATGCTGGATAGGGCCAGCCAATTGCCGCTGGAGCGGGTGTTGGCGATTGGGCTGGAGCTGGCCGACGCGCTGAGCCGGGCGCATCACCTGGGGATCATCCACCGCGATGTCAAGCCGGAGAATGTGCTGCTGGCCGGCGATGGCACGCCGCGGCTCAGTGATTTCGGGATGGCGCGGCTGGAATGGGAGGACGCACGGTTGACGCAGAGCGGGACGCTGTTCGGCAGCCCGGCGTACATGAGCCCGGAAGCGGTGCGAGGCGAGGAGCTGGACGCGCGCAGCGACATCTGGTCGCTGGGAGTGGTAGTGTACGAGCTGCTGGCCGGGCGGCGGCCGTTCGAGGGGGTACAGATCACGCCGGTGTTGGCCGCCATTCAATCCGATCGGGTTCCGGATATGCGCGAGTTTCGAGCGGATGTGCCGCCGGCGCTGATAGCTCTGCTGGAGCGCATGCTGGTCAAAGAGCGAGGGCAGCGGCTCTCCAGCATGCGGCAGGTTGCCGCTGCGCTGGAAGCCATTCGCGATGGACGCGCAGCTGAAGGCGACCTGGCTGAACCGCGCGAGCAGGAGCAGTCGTTTGGGGCTTCAGCTTCAGACGAAGTGGTATCTCCCAAGAGTGGGGACGACAGCACGCAGGCCGGAACGGGCGCGCGCGCGACAGGTACGGTTGGACGCGAAGCCGAACTCCGGCGGCTGCATGAACATCTGGAGCGTGCATTGGAGGGAACGCGGCAGATGGTGTTCGTCGCAGGGGAAGCGGGCATCGGTAAAACGACGCTGGTCAACCTATTTATCGACATCATCAACGATTCAGCATCACTCTGGATCGGGCGCGGCCAGTGTCTTGAACATCGTGGGGTTGGCGAAGCATATATGCCGCTCCTGGAAGCGCTTGGCCGCTTATGCCGCGGAACGGACGGCCAGGAGCTGATCGATCTGCTGGCCGACCATGCCCCAAGCTGGCTTGTGCAGATGCCCGGCCTGATCGGCGCCGAACAGCTAACCGCACTGCAGCAGGCTACATTCCAGCCCTACCGCGAGCACCGCTTGGGCCTGATCAGCATCGAACAACTGGCCGCATTGCAGCCGAAGGTGCTCGGCTCAACCCGCGAACGGATGCTGCGAGAACTCGTGGAACTGATCGATCGCTTGACGGCCCGACGACCGCTGGTGCTGGTGCTGGAAGACCTGCACTGGAGCGATTATTCGACCCTCGATGTACTTGCCATGGTAGCGCGGCGGCACGAAGGGGCGCGCCTGCTCGTGATCGGCACCTATCGTCCAGCCGACGTACAAGCGAACAATCATCCGCTGCACGACATTGCCCGCGAGCTGCACCTACGTGGCTACGCCACAGCGATCGATCTCGCATTACTTACCGAAGCGACAGTGGAACACTATCTCCGAACACGCTTTGGATCTGCGGCGTTCCCGGATGGCGTTGCGCGCCTGCTGCACCAGCGCACCGACGGTAATCCGCTCTTCATGGTGACGGCGCTTGACGCCTGGATCGGTCAGGGCTTGCTCCAAGAGGTGGATGGCCGCTGGATGCTCCGGGGGGCGCTCGACGAACTGGCGGTCGGCATCCCCGAAACCTTGCGCCAGCTGATTGAGCTGCAGATCGGGCGGCTCGATCCCGGCGATCCAGCGATTCTGGAAGCGGCGAGCGTCGCGGGAACCATCTTCTCGGCGGTAGAGGTGGCCGCCGGGGTTGAGCAGGACGCGGAAGCCGTCGAGCTGCGCTGCAGTGTGCTGGCCCGCCACCAGCATTTCCTGCGTGAGCGCGAAACCGGCGAGTGGCCCGACGGCACGATCGCGGTGCAATATGAGTTTACGCACCACGTCATTCAGCAGGTGCTGTACGATCGGGTGGCGGCGACACGACGCGCGCGTCTGCACCGCCAAATTGGGCTGCGGCTGGAGGCGGGCTATGGTCCGGCGACACAAACGATCGCGGCAGAACTGGCAATCCATTTCGTGCGCGGGCGGGATCGGCCGCGCGCGGTACACTACCTTGAACTCGCGGCGGAACAAGCGTTGAACCGTAGCGCCCATCGTGAGGCGATCGAGCTGATCAAGCTTGGCCTGGATCTGCTCCAACACTTGCCTGATACTCCCGAACGTACGCAGCATGAGCTTGCGCTCCAGGCCATGCTCGCCCCGGCGTTGATCGCCACGCAAGGCTGGGGTTCACTCGAGGCGGAACGCGCCTATCTTCGGGCGCTCGACCTCTGTACCAGGTTAGGTGGTTCTCGGCAGCGCGATCGGGTGTTGTTTGGGCTCGCAATAATGCTGGAATATCGCGCGGAGTATCAACAATCGGCGGAGTTGATAGAAAAGCAACTGAGAATCGACCGCCGCAAGGGTCGTGAGTTGGTGGTCGAGTCGTACGATCTGCTGGCATGTTCCATGTTCCACCAGGGATTGTTCACAACGGCGCTGAATCAGGCCGAGCAGGGATTGAACCTGTACGATCCACAACAGCGGTATGCCTTGATCGCCCGCTTCGGTGAAAATCCAGGTGTTCGCTGCCACATCTGGTCGGCGCTGTCGCTGTGGTTCCTTGGCTACCCCGACCAAGCACTGAACCGCGCGCGCCTGGCCGTGAACAAGGCGCAGGAGCACCTGTATACCCTTGCCCATGCTCAGACCCAACTTGCCTGTATTCACCAATTGCGGGGCGAGGTAATGCTCGCCCAACAGTATGCCGAGATGGCGATCGCGGTTGCCACGGAGCAAGCCTTTCCACACCGTGTCGCCGATGGTAAGATACTGCAAGGCTGGGCCGTAGCGGTGCAGGGGCAAGTTGAGGACGGCATGCGGCTGCTGCATGCCGGGTTGGATGTCTGCCGGACTATGGGAGCCATGCTTGATTATCCCTACTTTCTTGCCTTGATTGCGGATGCGTGTAGCCGCGTGGGTGAGATCGATCAGGGTTTAATCGCGCTGGCAGGCGCGCAGGCGATGGTGTTGAACAGCCGGTCATTTTATTACGAGGCCGAATTGCATCGGCTGAAGGGAGATCTGCTGCTCCAAACCAATCGCGCGTCGCAAATCGATGATGCGGAGGCATGCTTTGCGGAGGCGCTCGCCGTGGCTCGTCGTCAGGGAGCGAAGTCGCTGGAGCTGCGTGCGGCGGTGAGCCTAGGCCGACTGTGGCAGCAGCAGGGTAAGCAGGTTGAAGCGCATCACCTAGTGGCCGAGACCTACCGTTGGTTTACGGAAGCGTTTGATACGGTCGACCTTCAGCAAGCGCGGGCATTCCTGCAGGAACGGGAGCCCGAAGAACAGGCCGTCTCGCAAAGATGAGTCAAGCGACTTGTTGAGAAACGTTCATCAATTAGGCCTTAAACTCATGCCTCTATTCAGATGATATCATTACGGCGTTGCCAGCGACCGCTTGCCCCGCCTGTTGCGAGAACCCAATGGGATTATGTGCCACGTGCTTGGCTTTATGCGACTGCAGACCGTCACTGGCACCCCGAATATGGATCGATCTTGTACCAGAATCTCCGCCACACATTCTCGGACTGTCGACCGCCTAGTATTGGCTGCCTGCTATTTCATATCAGAGCGCCAGCGACAGTGCGCCAGTCGCGATCAGCGCCACCCCATACCAGATCGAGATTGATCCAGGCGCGCCGCAGAAGCGCCAGACCGGCTTTCTCGAAGATCACCACGGCGATCGCCGCCATCACCATGAACATCGCGGCGAAATGAATCGCCACGGCCGCAAATTCCGCTGTCGACGCGGCGCCGGCACTTGCCATCTGCATATGCGCCGCCTGTCCCGCATGGTCGACACGCGCCGCCGCGCTATCGATCGCCTGGCCTCCACCGCGCGACAATCGCAACAGAACCGACATCAGTATCAGCCCTGCGCCATGAGCAGTCGATATCAAGAACGACCGGGCGGTCAGGTCTCGGAAAAACAATGTCACAAGGCGGCGTCACATAAACCATCTGACCTAAATCCAAAGCTTTCTCGGCACTGTCTTGCCACCTCGCTCTACAACTGCCATGTCCCCATCATAGCGCGCCCCCGTCCTCTCTACGTCTACTCATGTGACTTCTCGAGCGCGGCGCACCTCTTTTTGATCGGATACGCATGGCGACGCTTGGGGGACGCCAGCTCGCTACAATACTCGCGTCAGCAGCGACACCGCTCCGGCGAGACAAGGACGAGCGAAGAACAACGGCAGTGCTGAGTCCACCGATTAGTCGACCGCAAAACGGGTAGCTGGCTGAGACGCTTTATGACGAATCGACGCATCCGTGCGCCGCTGTGAGAAGCAGCTTGCGTGTGGAACGAAGGAGTGAGAAATATGCAGAACCTTGTGAAGCGGCACAGGCAGCCGCGACTGCTGGGGGTCTTCGCACATCCTGACGACGAGACCTTCTGTGCGGGTGGGACGCTGGCAAAACACGTGGCCGCTGGGTGGCAGACGATGGTGATCTCGGCGACCAGTGGCCAGGCTGGCCAGATCCGCGACCCATTGGTGGCGACGCGTCGTACGCTCGGCCAGGTGCGTGAGCGCGAATTCTATGCCGCGTGCCAGCAACTCGGCGTCCGCCACGCACGGGTGCTTGACTACATGGACGGGACACTCCAGGACGCGGATCCGCATGAACTGACCGGCGCGATTGTCAAGATCATACGCGCGTTCCGGCCGGATGTCGTGATCACCTTCGGGCCCGACGGCGCCTATGGCCACCCAGATCATATTGCGATCGGTGCGGCCACGACGCGCGCATTCGAGCGGGCTGGCAGTTCGCGGCACTTCCCGGATCAACTCGCAGCCGGTCACCGTCCGCACCGGCCCGCGCAGCTCTATCACAGCTACTTCCCGCATAATCGCCTGCTCCTAAGCGATCGCCTGGCCCACTGGTTGGCCGCCTCCGCCACGCGGTTTCAAGGCACAGCCGAGTTTACCCGAGCACTGCCGCTGTTTGCTGTGGAGGCAACAACCCTACGCTATGCCAGCGACCACGTCGATGTGGAATGGTATCCATCTGGGTCGCACATTGTTGAGCAGAACGAACCGGGCGCCAAGCTCTATCTGATTCTTTCAGGGTATACGGATGTGATTGAGGAGGACGCCGATGGAACACGACGTACACTGGCACGCCTGGGGCCAGGTGAGTTTTTCGGCGAGCTGGCGATCGTACATCAGCAGCCGCGCGCGGCAGACGTCGTCGCGGTTGGGGATGTCACCTGCCTGGTGCTTGCGCCAGGTGCTCCGAGCGCATTCGCCGGCCGCGGTGCCGACGCGCGTCTGCTCGAGGCGGGTACGGGTGAAGGCATGGTCGAGGAACCGACTGTCGGTGCGCTGGTGCCTGTCGACGTCTCGTACTATGTTGGTCAGAAGATCGCGGCCGTGGCAGCGCATCGTACGCAGTACCCAATCGCGCTGGACATGCTGCCGCCAGAACTGCTCCAAGAGCTGTTAGGCCAGGAGTATTTTGTGCGCGTGCATCCGCCGCATGTGCTTGAGACGAGTATCTGGCCAGGAGTGTTCGACCAACGCAAGTCGCCGAGGCGCGTCGCTAGGACGGCGAAGCGAGCGGACATGCCTATATCACTGGCGTAGCGCATGCGATGACTGAGTTTGGTTACTCCTGCACGCTTTTTCTTCCAAATCGACAGGCGATAATTCTTCCACATTAGTACGCAGGAAGCGCTCGAGGTCGTTATCCTCCTGGCTGAGCGATAGCCAGGCAACTGGCAAGCGGCTCGCATGTGCCTACTGAGCAAGCAGCGTGGTCTTGCCATACCCAGCCGGAGCCGAGATCTGAACGCGTTTGTAGTGCTGGATGCTATGCTCAAGAACGTCAGTGAGCCGGACTCGGCGCACAGCGCGATGCGGATGTGACGGAACGCGCAGTTTGGTTGCCAGGAGAACGGTATCCATACGGCCACCGCCAGTTTATGTTGGTTTGCATCTGCACGCATTATACGGAGTCTGGTAGAAAGGAGTGCATCAGTGTTCCGGCCACCAATGAAAGTGGGTTGCCGCTTGCATCACATCCGGGTTGTTCGCCAGCCAGATGCAGCGCTGTTCGAGGCGTTGATATAACTCAGCCCAGTCGGCTGGCGTGTCGTTGGCCACTACCTCGCGCACATACGGCCAGATCCGCTCGGTTGGCTGCAACTCTGGCGTATGCGACGGCAAATACACGATATGAATACCTTGGGGAACAACCAGTTTCCGACTGGTATGCCAGCCCGCTTGATCCACCACCAGCACAATCCGCTTGTTCGCACCGGCACCTGTCAGTGTGGCAAAGCTGGCCAGCATCGCCGTCATCATCGGGATGTTCACGCCCGACCAAACCCACAGGTGGCTGCGTCCACTCGCTGGATGGACGAATGCGCTGACATAGGCCCAGATCCGCCGCGGCTGGACACGCGCGATTGGTCGTTTGCCACGCGGCGCCCAGACTCGGCGCAGGTTCGCAAACAAGCCCAGCCGCGCTTCGTCCTGGCTCCAGACTTCGACCGTGGCTTGTGGGTGCGCGGTTTGGATCGCGGCGACGCTGGCGCTCAGTTTTTTTCCAGTCAGCCTGCTGCTCGGGCGTGGCAGCCTGGCGATGACGCGGACGGGGCACTTGTGGGCTCAAGCCGAGCCGACGGAGCACCGCCCAGCCGAACTGGCGATAGACGTGCTGGCGACCAGTGACCTGGGCAATCCAGCGCGCCACACGAGCGCCATTCCACACCCCGCCGTCGGGATGCGGCTGGGCAAGCGCGGCGCGTAAGGCGTGCTCCTGCTCGGCACTCAAGTACGGGCGTCTGGAACCGGGATTGGTGGCGCGCCGATCGTTGACGGCAGCTGGATCGTCGGCATTGTAGCGCTTGACAAGTGCCCGGACGCTGTTGCGATGCAGGTCGACAATGCTGGCAACCGTGCCAATCGGCTGGTTTTGGCTGAAGAGCCAGAGAGCCTGCCAGCGGCGCGCTTGAGAGGCATCGCGCGCTGCTCGATAGCGTTGCTGAAGTTCTGCCGATGGCAGATGCGCTTCCAGCCTCAGTTTTGGATTCTTTGCCATGCACGATATTTTACCGGACTCCGTATTATACCAACTCTGCCTGAAGCGACGTTGCCCGGACTGCTCGACAGGATTATGCCCCGCGTTAGCGCATTGCTGTCCTTAATAGCAGTACCCGCTGCTCGCCTTTGGTGCACCGAAATACGCTGTGCAGGTGGACGAGTTGGATGGTGTCTTGAGCACATGAAGGCTGCTGGTGATTGATAATGTGGTTCATCGTCACTTTCCGTGGAGTCGATTCCTGGCGCGGCTTACTGATGCGGCCACGCAGAATCGTGTGAGGCGATTTTCCGCCTGAACCACAGGAAGTGACGATGAACCGATAATGTGCGTTACAGAATACTGATATCTGAACCCAGCGCGCCACGAGCGGCAGTGTCAATCGACGTTGACTATCCTCCACCTACGTCTGAGAATCTGCTGGCTTCCCGCGCCCAGCACGGGAGATTGACGCGTCTAAGAATCCCCACTATACTCACGGTACATCCGCACATACGTTTTGCAGATAGGCACAGTCTGGCGTGCGGAGTGCGCTCGTGCGGGTTCGATCACATTGCTGAGGTCAGCAATGTGATCGTAGCCGACTATTTCAGAGAGGGCCAGGATGGAAGCAACCATCCACACATTGTGGATGGTTGATCGTTCCCAGGGAGCTTCACGAGGTGCAGCGCGTGCTGGGGCATAGCCGGATTTCGACGACGGGTATCTATCTGATGCCCATCGAGGATGGTGCGCGCGACGCGATTGAGCGAGCCGGTGTCTAGCTGCATATATGGGCGCAGCGTACCAGGAGCACTGGATACCGCTCCTGCGATCTCCCTGATTGGAGAGCCATCTGTATCAAGGAGGCAGTGTGCTGCGCAGCACACGCTATCAAGGCGCGATCATCCGGGATGATCACATCCTGCTGCTCAAGCAAACAGAGCATGCCAGTGGTCGCAGCTATTGGCAGATCCCGGGCGGCGGCATCGAGCCGGATGAGACCGAGGAGCAGTGCGTGCAGCGCGAGATGCGGGAGGAGACCGGCCTGCATGTGCAGGTTCACTCCCTGCTCCTGGATGAGCCGAGCACGCCGGGTGCCATCTACCAGCACTGGAAAACCTACCGCTGTGCTATTCTTGCGGGTGAAGCACGTCCCGGCTCCGAGCCTGAAGCCGTCTATGCAGACGCCTACAGCTTTACCGAGGTCGGGTGGTTTGACCTGCGGCATCCAGCGACCTGGAATGAGCGGCTTGAAGCTGATTCCTACATCTACTCCTTTCTCCAACGCGCGGTCGACGCCTATATTGCCGCTTTCCCACCGGACGTGCAGGCAATTCTTCAACAGATCCGGCAGGTGATTCACGAGGCAGTACCGAACCTGGGAGAAACGATCAGCAATGGCATGCCGACCTTCGCGCTGAACGGGAAGTATCTGGTCTATATTGCGGCCTACAAAAAGCATATCGGGCTGTATCCCGCCCCAACAGGCGTTGAGGAATTTCAAGAGGCGGTATCGCAATATGGAGCAGGCAAAGGCACCCTGAAATTCCCGCTCGATCAGGCGTCACCCACCTGCGCTTCCGCGTCGTCAAATAACAGGCGGGCGAGCAGCGGAAGCACAATGCTCGCTGCGCGTCATCCCGCTCGTGCTCAAAGGAGGAGTATGGATAATCCCCAGCTCTCGCACGTGCCGGTGATGAAAACCGGCATGCTGATCCGCAGGCCCGTCGCCGAGGTATTTGAGGCTTTCGTCAACCCGGACATCACGACCCAATTCTGGTTCACCAGGAGCAGCGGCAGGCTGGAGTCTGGCAAACAGGTAGAGTGGGCGTGGGAGATGTACGATGTCTCAGCCGTGGTGACGGTGCAGGCCATCGAGCCGAACACGCGCATCGTGATGGAGTGGCCGGGATACAGCGGTCTCACCACGGTGGAGTGGTTGTTTACGCCTCACACGGATGACACCACGTTCGTCACGATCACCGAGACCGGCTTTACCGGCGACGGTGACAACCTGGTGCAGCAGGTGACTGCCTCGACCCAGGGATTCTCGCTGGTGCTTGCGGGCCTCAAAGCGCTGCTGGAGCATAACGTCCGGCTGAACCTGGTGGCGGATCGCTATCCCAGGGGACTCGAAGCACCCTGACGGGAGGAGGGGCGTTCGTGACAAAAGATGCTGTGCGCGCCTACTACGCGAGCTTCGGCGAGCGCGAATGGCAGCGCCTGACCAACCCCGACGATGGCGCTGTCGAGTTTGCCCTCACGAAACAGTTCCTGGCGACCTATCTTCCCCCGTCCGGGCACATCCTGGATCTTGGCGGCGGGCCAGGCCGTTATACGATCTGGCTTGCCGAGCGTGGCTACCAGGTCGTGCTCGCCGATCTCTCGCCTGAACTGCTCGCGATTGCCCGGACACAGATTGCAGCCGCAGGCGTGAACCAGCAGGTGGAGGCGATTGTTGAAGCGGATGCCTGCGACCTCAGCCGCTGGCCCGCTGCCAGCTTTGATGCGGTTGTGTGCCTGGGGCCGTTCTATCATCTGCCCGATCCGGCTGATCGGGCGCGTGCCGCCCAGGAGCTTGCGCACGTGCTGCGACCAGATGGCATCGCTGCTGTGGCCTTTATGCCACGCTACGCCTTGCTGCGACGAACCCTCGCGCTGCCGGATGAGCGCCAGCATATGACTGACCCGCGCTGGCTGGAGCGTCTGCTCCAGGAGGGCATCTTCGAGAATGACATTCCTGAGCGGTTCACCCACGGGTACGGAGC
>WNGB01006769.1_pt1 | contig 19218 bp, 9 predicted proteins | sample 5400681 | NCBI WGS metagenome assembly WNGB01 (sample SAMN13153367, study PRJNA577476) | soil metagenome | isolation source: 115 cm soil or saprolite under grassland replicate 2 | place: USA:California | collected 2016-06-15
AACCGGCCACGTCACCTCATCCCGCAGCGGCTTGCCGCGCAGCCAGCGTTCGACCAGGACAAACAACAGGCCGCCGACCAGCAGCGCCCACGCAACCGGGCGCGGGTTGTCCGGAAGTTTGAATCCTTTCTTTTCCAGGCCAAACCCGACCAGGCCGGTGAGGCCGAAGGCCACCATCAACTTCAGCAGGTAGCTCCGCGTTTCCGCATCACGCCAGCGGAAAATGAGTTGCTGGCATCTCACGGAAAACAAGGGCAGCACCGCGAGGACGGCGCCGCACTGAATGACCACGTTGAACAGGTCGCCGGGACTTCGGGACAACCACTTCGCCGCGATGAGCCATCTTTCGGCAATCAACAGGTGGCCGGTGGAGGAAATGGGAATGAACTCGGTAATCCCCTCGATGATCCCCAGAATGACAACCGCGATCCAGTCGGGCATGGGTGGCTTTTAGACGGTAAAATCGCCCGCCTGACAAGCGCAAACCTCACATTTTCCTTTTACGTTGCGCGTTGCGCGTCTTACGCTCCATGCATGTTTTCACACGTCGTGATTTTCTGGACCGACCCGGCCAATCCCGGGGCGGCGGATGAACTGATCGCCGGCGCAAGGAAATATTTGGCGCTGATCCCCGGCATCGTTCATTTTCACGTCGGCAAAATGGCGCCCAGCCATCGGCCGGTGGTGGACCAGTCGTATCAAGTTGCCCTCAACGTCGTGTTCACCAGCAAACAGGCGCAGGACGACTACCAGGCGCATCCTTTACACCTGGAGTTTGTGGAAAAGGTTTTCCAGCCGAATTGCAAGAAGGTGGTGGTTTACGATTTTGAGTAGCGTCCACCGTGTATCCTGGCGGGCACGGTTGGAGCTTCACTCATAATACAGTTGGTGAAGTCTGAGTCAGTGAAGGATGAGTTGAGCCCATGTCTCTCACAACTCACTCACTCACTGATTCACTGACTCGTTAATTGGTAGTTCAGGGTTCCATTTGATTCAACATGCTCGCGCGACCGGCTTTGCTAAGCGGCATCTTCACACCGTCGGACGGCAAACCAATAAATCCATCAGTGAGAGAAGTCCAACCACCTCCAGCTCTGGCAACAATTCGGTCAGCAGGCGTCCCAGTCGGATCGCTTCGCCCGAGAGATCGGGCCGCGTCAGCGAGGCACCCGACGAGGCGGAGTAGCCCTCGTTGAACACCAGGTAGATTACTTGAAGCACGGTGTCCAGCCGGTACGGCAGATCGGTCGGCGACGGCACCTGGTAGGGAATGCGCGCGTCGCGAATCTTTGCTTTGGCGCGCACGATGCGTTGGGCCAGCGTAGGCGGAGCGGTGAGGAATGCGCGCGCGACCTCCTCCGTCGTGAGGCCGCAAACCTCGCGCAGAGTCAGCGCCACCGGGGCGTCCGGCGCCAGGGCTGGATGGCAGCAGGTGAAAATCAACCGGAGCCGGTCGTCTTCGACGCTCCCATCGTCCAGTCCTGCGGCGTCGCTGGATTCGGCGTCGAGTTGCTCGGCGATAGCCGCCTGCGACGCGTCAAACCGGGCGCGCCGCCGCATGGCGTCAATGGCCTTGAAACGGCCGGCCGAAACGAGCCACGCCCGCGGATTCGCGGGCACGCCGTCCTCCGGCCATCGCTCCAGCGCTGCCGCGAAGGCATCGTGCAGCGCGTCCTCGGCGAGTTCGAAGTCGCCGAGCAGGCGGATGAGAGTGGCGAGAATCCGGCGCGACTCCGAGCGGTAAACGGCGTCCACGCTCTCACGCACTCGTTCAGGGGCGTTCTCTGTCATTGAGACAGCTTTCCTCGCTGTTACCACCGGCTGCTCGCTTCGACATCAGTCACTGCGACGAGGGGTTGCGGACGCATTCAGAACCTCCGTCGCGATCAAGCATGAAGCTTGGGCGCTGTTGGACTCTGCACTGAAATCCATGCTACCTCGCAAGCGCCTGCACGTCGACGGGAAAAACTCATGGGACCGGTGTCGCAAAGAGTTCGGGCCAAACAAATCGCTTGACAGGTCCGTTCGCACTGCAAGGATGTCTAAAATCACGAACGTAGCCTTTTTGGCGCTACATCGACTTTCGGTTGGGCTTTCCGCTAACGGAGGGATGAAGCAGCGGCGCTGGGTAAGTTGGGAAAACAAGATAGCAGCGAGTCGATGGCAAACGATGGGAGCCCATGAGTAAAAAGCTTACACGATTTGCTGTTGCAGGCGGATTGTTTTCCGTGCTCGTGTCCGCAGTGTGGATTGCGCTGGCCGCCGACCCGCAACTGCAAATTACTCGAGAGCCGAATGGCAGCGTGACCCTGGAGTGGAACTCCCAAACGGGCCTGGTGTACCAGCTTTACTGGAACTCGAACGTGCTCGAAGACATCGGTGCCTGGCAACCGTTGACCAACTTTACTGCGGCAGGGACGGTCTCCACTCTGACGGACACCGGTGGGCTGGCGCGCTCACACCCTGCGTTGGCGGACAGGCGGTTTTACGCCCTTCTCTACGAGCGACGCACGAACGTGACGCTCGTCTCTTCAGATGTCCTGTCCAACACTGTGTGGACGGTGGCCGACAGCCCGTTCCTCATCACCAACGACGTTCGTATCCGATGATCCGGGGCTGATCTCGCGATCGGGTCGGGTGTGCGGATCCTGTTCGGCTCGGCTGGAAGACTGACCGTGGAGGGCGCGTTGGAGGCTTGGGGTTCACCCGACCGCCCGGTTATTTTCACCAGCAGCAAGCTCTTCGCGCAGCCGGGTGACTGGCAGGGCATCCGGTTCAACGGAACCAATGCCAGCGGCGTGTTGTCCAATGCGGTGCTCGAGTATGCGGTGACCGGTGTCACTTGCAGCAATGCCTCGCCGAACCTGACGTCCTGTACAATCCGGCGATGCAGCCAGTACGGCGTGTTTCTGGATCGCGCATCGCCGTTAATCCAGAACTGTGTGATTGAGCGGAACACGCTGGACGGGATCTGGTGTCAGAACCGCTCGGCGCCGCAGATTCTGGGCAACGCGGTGCGAGGCAACGCACGGGACGGAATTTCGCTGAATGGCAGCACGAGCAGTGACCAGAACAATCTGCCGGCGATTCGGGGCAACGGGCTGTATGACAATGTGCGCTATGCGCTGGCAGCGCAGAGCTACTTCCAGCCCGCCGTGGTGGCTATCGAAGCGCGGAGTAACTGGTGGGGTACGGCGGCGCCGACAGACATTCCGGCGCGCATTTACGACACTTTTGATGCCGTCGCCTCGCCGTGGGTGGATTACGGCAACTGGCTCGTCGCCGAAGGCGGCGCGCCGACCGTGGGCCGATCGGTGTTTGCGACCGTCACGAACAGCACGGTGTGGCGGGCGAGCGAGTCGCCGATTTGGGTGTTGGGGCCGCTGACGATTGCCAGCAACACGGCGGTGAGCGTGGAGGCCGGGGTGACGGTGAAGGTGCTGGGCAACTGGCGGCTGGATGTGTTCGGGAGTCTGGCGGTGGGTGGCACCACGAACAGTCCCGTGACGTTCACGAGCGGCCAGGCCGTGCCGACGCGCGGGAATTGGTTGGGCGTGCGCTTCAACGACGGCAGCGTGGACGCGGCGTGTGTCTGGTCCAACGCGGTCGTGGAGTATGCGCAGCGAGGCATCGAGTGTTTCGACGCTTCACCCACGCTGGCAGGTTGTGTGACGCGGGAGAGCAGCCAGCACGGGATTTATCTGGAACGGTCCTCGCCGCTGATCCAGGGCGGGGCGATGGAGAACAACACGCAGGACGGGATTTACTGCACCTGGCTGTCGTCGCCGCAGATCTTAGGCAACCGGATTCGGCTGAACGGCTCCGACGGCATTGAACTGGCGGGCTATGCGTCGTCGAACCGGAACAGCCTGCCGATGATTCAAGGCAACGCTCTGGAAGGCAACACCAGCTACGCGCTCAACGCCAACACCTACTATCTGCCGGCCAACGTGGTGATTGATGCGCGCAGCAACTGGTGGGGCACGAGTGTGGGGCAGTTGATCGGAGCGCGGATCTACGACTACCAGGACACGACCGCCTCGCCGTATGTGGACTGGGGCTCCTGGCTGGGAGCGGCGGGCGGTGCGCCGGTGCTGGGTCGAGGGGCCGTGGGCACGATCACGAACAACACCGTGTGGCAGGCAGGAGATTCTCCGGTGACGGTGATGGGCAACCTGACGGTGGCCAGCAACACGCTCTTGAGCATCGAGGCGGGCGTGGAAGTGCAGTTCATGGGCAACTACCGGCTGGACGTCAACGGCGCGCTGCAAACCCGGGGCACGCCCAACAGTCCAGTGGTCTTCACCAGCGGCGATGCCTTTGGACTCCCAGGCGACTGGCAAGGGATCCGATTTCTGGACAGCAGCAGCGACGAGCAGTGCATCCTGTCGAACGCCATAGTGGAATTCGCCCAGACAGGCGTTACTTGCTCCGATGCGTCGCCAACTCTGACAGCCTGCTGGATTGTGGATAACAGCCAGCACGGGGTGTATTTGAGTCACTCATCGCCGAAGATACAGGGGATGACAATCCAGTACAACTTCCTGGATGGCATACACTGCATCAGCAACTCTTCGCCCGCTGTCATCGGAAACTGGATTCAAGGCAATGGATCGGACGGGATTGAACTGGAAGGGATTTCGTCTTCCGACCGAAACAATCTCCCCGTCATCAAAGGAAACGCGCTGGATGGTAACGTGCAATTTGCCTTGCGCGCGATCAGTTATTTTCGCCCCGCAGAAATCATCATCGAGGCGCGCAGTAATTGGTGGGGCTCAGCGACCAGCGCTGGTATCACGGGCGCGATCTTTGATTATCTGGACACCACCGCGTCTCCCTGGGTGGACTGGGGCAATTGGCAGCTCGCGCAAGGCGGGGTCGCCACAGAAGGACGGTCTGTGGTCGGCAATCTCACCAACAGCACGGTGTGGCGGGCAAGCGAGTCGCCGATTTGGATGCTGGGGCCGGTGACGATCGGCAGCAACACGGCGGTGAGCGTGGAGGCCGGAGTAAGTGTGAAGGTGCTGGGCAACTGGCGGCTGGATGTGTTTGGTTCGCTGGCAGTCGCGGGCACCACGAGCAATCCGGTGATGTTCACGAGCGGACAGCCGGTGCCCGCGCGTGGGAACTGGCTGGGCGTGCGCTTCAACGACAGCAGCGTGGATGCGGCGTGTGTCTGGTCCAACGCGGTCGTGGAGTATGCGCTGCGGGGCATTGAGTGCTACGATGCCTCACCGACGCTGGTTGACTGTGTGACGCGCGAGAACAGCCAGCACGGCATTTATCTTGAACGGTCCTCACCGCTGATCCAGGGCGGGGCGATGGAGAACAACACGCTCGACGGCGTTCAATGCGCCTGGCTGTCGTCCCCGCAGATTCTGGGCAATCGGATTCGGTTCAACGGCTCGGACGGCATTGAACTGGTGGGCTTTGCCTCGTCCAACCGCAACAGCATGCCGGTGATTCAAGGCAACATCCTGGAACGGAACACCAACTTCGCGGTCAATGCCAACAATTATTTTCAACCTTCGGCGACGACGATTAACGCGCGGAGCAACTGGTGGGGCACTGCCGAAGGTTCGCTCATTCCTCCGAGAATCTTCGATATTCTGGACAGCAGCGCATCGCCGTGGGTGGACTGGGGCAATTGGCTGGGAAATGAAACCGGCCCGGCGGCTCCCGGGCTATATGTGTTCGGGACGATCACCAGCAACACTCTTTGGCGAGCGAGCGATCAGCACATCGGAGTGATCGGGCCGGTAACTGTTTCGACCAATGCGGTGCTGTCGATTGAAGCCGGCGTCCCGGTGGAATTCCTTGTGACCAATCGATTCGACGTGGCTGGAGGGCTGCAAGCACTTGGGGAGTGGAACAATCCCGTCCTTTTCACCAGCGGCCGCATTGCTCCGACCAACGGCGATTGGGAAGGGATTCGCTTCCTGGCCAGCAGCACAAATCAGCCCTGCGTTTTGTCCAACGTGGTCGTGGAATATGCGAACATCGGCCTCAACTGCGTTCAAACCTCGCCCACCTTTGCCGGTTGCCACATCCGCCGCAACAATACCGGCGTCTTCCTTGATACTTCCGCTGCGACCGTTGTTTCTAACCTTGTGGAATTCAACGTCACGGGAGTTTACTGCTACGACAATTCCAGACCCATTCTCCAAGGCAACACCATCGTCCTGAACGCGAACAACGGCGTCAACGTGACGCCGTCCACTGCCGGCAGCGACCGAAACCCGCTGCCGATCCTGCTGGGCAACAGCTTCATCTTCAACAGCACCGCTGGTTCCTCCTGGTATAATCTTTTTGCGGGGGCCTTCTTCCAACCCTCCTCGAATACCATCTCCGCCGTCTCCAACTGGTGGTCGGGGGCCACCGACACCAATCTTGTCGAAGCGGGTGTCTATCACCGCCGGGACAGCGCCTCCTCGCCGACCGTTGATTTCAGAAGCCCGCTCGGCCTCAATCCAAATTTTGCGATCATGGGCAACGCGAACTCCTTGTCGTGGTTCTCTCCCAACGGCGATGGCGTTCAGGACACTCTGGCTATCCAGGCCACACTCTCGCACAATGCCAGGTGGCAGGTTGCCATCCTGAACTCAAGCAACCAAATCGTTACGAACTTTTCCGGCGAAGGCACGGATATTTCCTGTTCCTGGAACGGGACGAATCAAATGGGCGGTTTGGTGCCTGAAGGCCGGTATCGCGCGGTGGCTTTTGCCACGAATCTGCAATGGGCGGCCACTGCGTATTCATTCGGTGACTACGTTCGTGTGGACCGCACTCCGCCACAGAGCAGCGCAGCCGTTCCCGCGTTGCCGGACGGAACCGTTGCCTACACCTTGACCGTTCAGGGCAGCGCCGACGACCTGGGCTTCGCCTACTATCTCGTGGACTACGGCTCTGGACCCAACCCCGCCTCGTTCACACTTCTCTCCAGTAACAGGATCGTATCAAGCAGTGTCCTGGCTCAAATGAACTCGAAGAGCCTCCCCAACGGGACTTATTTGTTTCGCGTCCGGTCTTTTGATCTTGCCGGCAACGTGACCACCAACTCCCTCCTCGTGGTCATCGATAATTTGGTGATTGTGAACCCCGAGGCGGCCAGCACCTTCTTCGATCCAGGTGTTGGCGAGGGAACCGTATCCTTCACCATTACCCGCCCTGCTGACGTCACCTTTTGCATTTGCCCCGTGGCCGCGACGATAAATGTTTTGGGCGATGTCTCCGCCACCATTCAAACGAACTCCCCGCTGCGCGCGTTCAATCTCCGGCTCCCGGGGGGACCGCACACCATCAATTGGGATGGCCGGGATGCAGCCGGACAGCCGGTGACCAACGGGCTTTATGCTTTTGTCGTTTCCGCCGTCTCCGACTACGGCCGAAGCGACGTCTATAATCCCAGCTACGTTTCAGGCCCGGTGACACTCAGCAACTTTGGCTACTCGACCAACTTCACTTTCTACGCCAACGAGCCGTGCGCGGTTTCCTATTCACTGTTGACGCCGGCTTTTGTCGTCCTGGCGGTTCAGAACCGCCCGTACGTGGTGGTCTGGGGAGAACCGCGCACGGCGGGAACACATACCGAGTATTGGAATGGCCGGAGCAATGCCGACCGCTCGCTGCTTTATGGCGCGTTTACCCTGGCGCTAAAGCCTCAAGTCCTGCCGGAGAATGCCCTGGTCGTGGACCGTCCCCTCAACCAACTGGTCACAGCCCTGCAGACCGAGTCGTATTTGATTACCCCCACGTTCTCCGAGGTTTCGGAAATCCGCTTCTCTCTGAGCAGGCTTGCCGAGGTCGCGGTCCAGGTTCGCGAGCCCAATGGCAATGTGATCACGGTCCTGAGCGAAACCACCAGGGCGGGCGGTTCCCATCTTGTCGAGTGGAACGGAAACACAGCCGCGTATCAGGTAGTCAACGTGGAAGGCGATTACGAGGTGATTCTGCGCGCCACCGATCCGGCCAGCGGACTCACGGAAACCAGAACGGCCAATGTGAGGATACGAAAGTAATGCTGACTCCGATGGGAAGGACCATTTTGATCATCGGCGTGGCGCTGGCGCCGGTCGCCAGCGCCAACGCTTCGACCTTGGCTTATTGCCGTTTGGACAAGGGCTACTGGCAGATCTGGGCGGCCGCCCCGGATGGCCGGGACGCCAAACCGATGACCGACTCCCCTTCCGACAAACGCTGCCTGCGGGCTGTGCCTTCAACGAACCGCGTGTTGTTCCGCGATAATGAGGGCCGGTTGAACGAAATGGCCACAGAGGTTGGAGCGGCTCCGACTCCGGTGTTGCGGAGCATTGAAGTTGTGAAGGACTTTGATTTGTCCCCGGCGCGCGGCTTCCTGATATCGACTTACGCCCCCAATGCCACGGATAACATCCGCATCTGGTGGTACTCCACTGACGAGAAGCAGAAACGTCAGCTCATTGCCGGGCAGAAGCTGAACGAAATGCCCCGATGGCAGACTGAGGGAGGTTTTGTTTTCGTGAACGTCAGCCAGGGCGAGGCTCATATTCGCCGGGCCTCACTCGATGCGCCCAAACCCGAACCGCTGTTCCCCCAGTTTGCCGAGTCCACGACCGACCCGGCGCCAAGTCCTGACGGTCGTTGGCTGGCCTTTTGCAAGGATGGCCCTCAGGGAATGGATCTCTGGCTGTCGAGACATGACGGCGGCGATCCCCGAAAACTTTACGGAGGGCCAGGTCTGGAAGCCGAACCCTGCTGGAGTGCCGATAGCCAGACACTCTTCTTCTCCACCTGGGACGGACGGAATTTTCGCCTCGCGTGCGTCAACTTGAATGAAACAAACATCCGGTTTCTTACCCCGGCGGGAGTCGATTGCCGTTATCCCGCCATAACCGATGCAACGAAGCGCTGATCCTATGAGAGCAACGTTCTGTCTTCTTCTCGCCGTCGCCTTCCTGGCCCCACCGCCGGTTCGGGCGGAGAAAACGGATCTGGCCAGGGAAAGCTACATCGAAAACTCGGAAGTCGATTTCACGCTCACAGTCAAAGACGCGAGTGCTGCCGGAGGAAAGGTGCGTGTGTTTGAAGTCTCCGCTCCCCAATCCGGCGATTTCACCCTGCTCTGTTTTGTGGATGGGAAATTCTTCCGCAGAGAACCGGCCAAGCTGCCCGGCAAATACTCGTTGAGCGTCCGCGGCCTTTCCAAAGGAACGCATAAAGTCACGATTCAAGTCGTGGACAAGAACGGACGGGTCGGACGCTTCACGCAAGACGTGGTGGTTGGAAATTGAATGAACGCATGACAGGACGATCTTTCAGGATACTGCGTTTGGTTGTTGCGATGGCGTTGCTCTGCTCCTGGCAAAGTCCGCTTTTGGGCCAGGAGTTTCTGGATGTCATTGTCAGCAATCGCTTCTTCTCCAGCCCTGATTCGTTTCCGACTCTGAAAGTTCGGACGAAAAATCCCCTGTTCGTTGACGCGGTGATTTACGAGGCCGAAGGCAAAACCATCGCTTTCTTTCCCGGAAAAGACGCCCGAAGCGATCACGAGATTGCCTTGAAACCGTTGCCGCCAGCCAATCGGGGATTGTATTTGTTCCATCTCCTGGGCCGGCGTGCCGACGGTGGCCGGCAAGGGCAATATCCAGTGCAACCGGGTGACGGGGAATACTTGAAGGTGGATGACTGCCGCTGGGTGAGTGAAGAGCAACACATCGAGTACTTGCTGCCCAAGGCGGCTTGCGTCCGAATCCGGGCGGGACTCGCCGACAGTGCTTACCTGCGGGAGGTTCTTCCCTGGGAAGCCCAGCCGGCCGGGCGGCATCGGGTGCCTTGGGCGAATGTCACCAATGACACCGTGTTGGCGGAGATGATCGGGCGGCCTGACTTCCAGGCCAAAGTGCTGGCGCTGTCGTTGCCGGTCAATGTTGTCTCCGATCAAAGTCTGCGGACGAACCGCTTCGCGGGCGATAATCTCCCCGCCGTTACCTTGCCCGCCGCGCTGGCTGACCTGGCCCAGACGCCCGGCCTTTTCTCCAACGTCAGGAAGAAAAGCCGCATCTCCATTGCCGACGATTACAAGCTGACCCTCCGGGTGGACGAGAGCGCCGGGCAATCCATCGTCAACCTGCGTTTGGATTGCCTCGAAGCGGATCGGGCGAGGCTGGTTAATCGGCGCTTTGAAGTCATGATATTTGTGGATGGACAGTTTCTGACCGAGGACGAACTGGCCATCCTTCCTTTCAACTACCGCATGTCCACCCGCGGCCTCGCACCGGGCCAGCACATTGCCACCATGAACGTGCTGGATTCCGACGGTGTGCCCGGAACGGTGAGCGCGGTGTTTGAGGCGTCCTCCAAGACCCAAGGTGCAAAATGAAAGCCTTTCGTATGGCCAACCCCAGCCGTCTGCTCCTCCTGCTCCTTTTGGCTTCGTGCCTGGCATCTCCGTGGGCACTGGCCTACGACAACGGCATAAACGACCTGCACGGCGGGACGCCAGCCCCGCCGGGCAGTTCCGGCAACCCGCCCGGCGGAGGCCCGGGTCCCGATGGCGGGCCGAGTTCAAGCGAGCCGGTGGCCATTTACAGCGGCCAGTACTTTCTGAATGCCACCGACTTCGAAATTCCCGGGCGAATGCCGCTGCGCGTGCGACGATTTTACCGCTCGGGCAGTTCTTACCAGGGCATGTTTGGACGCGGCTGGAACATGGAGTTTAACGAGCGCATCCTCGTTCTGGCCACGAACGGCAATCTGGTGCTTCGTCGCAACGACACCGCACGCGATGAATTCGTGGACCTCGGCAACAACTCCTATGCGTCATCCTCCGGGAGCTACGAAACCTTGTTCAGAAACGGCGACGGCACCTACACGCTGGCGGATAAATATGGCTCCATCCGGCGTTACAATGCCGACGGCACCTTGAGCGAAGTGCGGGACCGCAACGGCAATCAGTTGATGCTGACCTACCAACCCGGCGGCAAGCAGCCCATCAGCGCCATCTCCGAATTCTCCCACTTTACCAACGCCATCCTGGTGGCCCGGGACTATCGGCTGGCCCGCATCGAAGCGGCGTTCAACAACACACTGAGTGGACGTTTCATTGAGTTCTTTTACGACGGGAGCGGCCGCGTGACGAACGTGACGGACTTCACCGGCCGGTCCTGGCGTTACGACTACGACGCGGCGGGATACGGCGAACTGCGCAACGTGACCACCCCTCCCGCCGACGGCTTCCCGGCCGGGCTTACAACCCGTTACACCTACACCACAAACCGACACTCGATCGAGACGGTGATGGATCGAAGCGGGAATACACTCCTCACGAACCGCTACGACACTGCAGGCAGGGTGATCCGCCAGAACTGGGGCAGCGCGGTCTGGTCGTTCGCCTATCCTTCAGCCACCGACCGCTGGGAGACCAATGGCAACGGATACCGCATTCAGCGAATCTTTGACGCGAACGGCCAAATGTTGGAACGCCGCGATTACACCGCCGGCCTGCGGCCCACGGACCCGCCGTTCTATTCCACCCGCTACGGCTACGGAACCAATGGGCTGCAGTCAAAGATCATTTATCCAGCGGGTAACGTGGAGACGGCTCGAGTCGATGCCCGCGGCAATCTGGTTGAGGCCCGCCGCAAGGCCGCCGATACCAATGACACACCGCAAGACATCGTGTCGGCGATGACTTATGAGCCTCGTTTCAACCTCATCAAAACCATCACCGGGCCGCGCGGCGACGTGACCGCTTACGTCTATGATTACGAGGAGCCGGCCTCGGGCACCACCAATGGAAATCTCCTCCGCATCATCTATCCGGCGGTGGACGGGACGAACTCAACGGTGTCCTACAGCTATACCGTCCACGGCCAGATGGACACGATCACCAACGACGTGGGAATGGTGACCAGGTTTGTTTATGACCCCGCCACCGGTTACGTCCTCCAGCGCATCGACGGATTTGGATCGTCCCTGGCGGCCACGAACTCATTTTCTCACGATGCCCGTGGAAACGTGCTGACGTCCACCGACCCGCGAGGGAACACCACCACCAACCTCTACGATAATCTCGACCGGTTGATTCAGGTCACTGCTCCGGCGCCGTTCGGCTACGTCACCCGTTACTCCTACACGGGCAACGGACAGCTCGCGCAAATCCGGCGTCAGACCGGCGATCCAAGCCACCCGGAGCAGACTAATACGTATTCATACGATCTCCTCGGCCATCTCCAGAGCGTCACTGATGACTTGGGCGGCATCACAGCCTATTCGTACGACGCCAACGGCAACCAGACCCGGCTGATTGACGCCAACACCAACCTGACCACGCTGGTTTACGACGAGCGGAACCTGCTTTGGAAAGCGATTGACGCGCAATCCAACAGCGTCGTGATGTCCTACACTCTCAATGGCCTGTTGGCCCGCCGCACCGATCCGCGCACCAACTCCGCCGTGCTCGCCTACGATCGTTACGATCGGCTGATTGCCACGACCAACGCCGATTCCACCATCGAGTTGTTTGCCTACGACGACGCGTCAAATTTGACCGGGAAGCGTTCGCGGGCGGGCCGTTGGATTACCAATTCTTACGATCTCCTCGGCCGGCTGACCCTGAAGCGTTACACGGATGGCGCCGCCATTCAATACGGCTACGACCGGCTGGGCCGGTTGGTGCGCGCGACCGACACCAACGGCGTGTGGAGTTACAACTACAACGTGCTCGGCCGGCTTGTGACGGCGACCAACGCGGCTGGCAAGGTGCTGCAATATGGCTACGATCGCGCCGGCAACCAAACCCTGCTCGTGTATCCCGACAACACGTTTCTGACATACGCATACGACAGTTTGAATCGCCTGACGAACATCAACTACGCCGGCATCCGGAACATCGCGGCATTCGCCTACGACCCGCTCAGCCGGCGAACACAGGTCGATTTCGGCAATGGCACCCGCTCGACCTACACCTACGACTACGCCAACCGCCTTGCGCAGTTGACCCATAATCCTGTCGGGGGCGGCGCTCCACTGGCCCGCTTTGTGTATGCCTTCGACTCGGCCGGTAACCGTCTCAGCCAGGACACCACCGGCACAAGATTTCCCGGACGAACCTCCTTTGAATACGACCGCATCTATCAGTTGACCCGGGTGCAGTACCCGGCGGGCAACCCGTTCCCGACAACCAGCTTTGCCTACGATGCGGCCGGCAACCGAACCCAGGTGACCGCAGGCGTACCGGTGAACTATGTGGCCGACAACATGAACCGTTACAGCTCGGTGAGCGGCCAGCCCTACACTTACACGCCGGACGGCGCATTCACCGGCGATGGCAGCTGGGGCTACGCCTATGACGACGAAGAGCGTCTGACTCTGGCCCAAGGCCCCGGCGTTACGGCGCGCTACGCTTACGACCCATTTAACCGCCGCATCAGCAAGAACGTCAACGGCACTGGACGCCAATTCGTGTACAACGAAATCGGCGACGTGCCCATGCTGCTCGGCGAGACCGACGGGGCCGGCGCGCTGCAAGCTAAATATGTTTTCTATGGCCTTGGCTCGCTGGCCATGATCGTGAGCAACACCGTGTTCACATTGCACTGTGACCATCTTGAGCGCCCGGTTCTGGCAACCGATGAGGGTGGCGCCGTGGCGTGGGAAGCCGCCTTCTCTGCGTTTGGAGATCCGTCACTCGCCGCCCAAAACCGCGTTCAACAACCGTTGCGCACTCCCGGTCAGTACGAGGACAGCGAGTCCGGCCTGAACTACAACCTCGCTCGTTACTACGATCCGAAAACAGGACGGTTCCTCAGCGAGGATCCGGCTTTGGAATCCGGTTCGCCACTCTTTTCCCAGATCCAGGAAAACAATGCTTACGCCTATTTGCGTAACAACCCGGCGAACGCGGTGGATCCCGACGGGCAATCGGTCTTGTTCATTGTTTGCAGCGCGGGCCTGCCGGTCTGTTCGGCCGCCATCTTTTGCAGTTTGAATATTGGGGCGTGTTCCGGAGGTCTGGTCTGCAGCGCCAATGTCGGCTACTGCTCGCTGGGGGTCGCGTGCAGCGGCCAGGCCGGGCCTTATGGAGCCTGCTCTGCCGGGGTCGCATGCAGCGGCCAGGCCGGACGTGCCGTCGCGTGCTCGGCCGGCGTGGTTTGCAGCGGACAAACCGCGACCGCCGGGGCGTGTTCGGTCGGCGTGCGATGCAGTGGGCAGGCGCAGTGGGCGTCGGTATGTTCAGCGTCGGTTGGAGGTTGCAGCGCGCAGGTCACGCCGGGTCTCGATGCCTGTTCGGCCAGCGTGGTCGGCGTGTGCAGCGTGCAGGCAGGAGCGTACGGCGCCGGCGCGTGTTCGCTCCAAGTCGCCGGGTTCTGCAGCGCCCAAGCGGCCGCAGTCGGCGCCAGCGTTTGTTCCGCCCAGCGAGGAGGGGTGTGCAGCGCCCAGGCGGGTGGCCTTGGCTATTCCGGCTGTTCTGCCCAGACCGGCGGGGCGTGCAGTGCCCAAGCCGGCTTCGGGCGGGCCGATTGTTCCGCCCAGGGGGGCGGCCTCTGTTCCGTGCAAGTGGGCGGCTGGGCGGGCGGCTGTTCCTCGCAAGGTAGTGGGGCTTGCTCGGTAGCCGGTTTCATCAACGGGACGTGTTCGGCTTCCGGCGGCAGTTGTTCGGCCACGTTTGGGTGGGGAGCCAGTTGCGATAAGAACGCGGGCATCCAACGCCGGCCTGGCGGCCCGAATCCACACAACTTCCTGGAAGCGGACGAGGGGGCGCAGATTGCGAGTTTCTGTGCCGAGGATGTGGAAGGAGATCGCTGCCGGATTCGACTGGCCACTTATCGGTGCGCCCGAATCGTGCTGTATCGGGATGACGACGACAAGCGAACGCACCGGGAAGTTTTGAACGCCACCCCGCTCGACGGCAACCTTCTGACTGTCGAACTGCCCGCGCCGGGAGGCAATCTGAACGCCTACAAACTCAAGCTAATCACCGCCAGGGGCCGAGAGCAGACGGTCTGTCCGATTGTTGCCCGCCGGCCGTCATCCATCATCCAAGTGGTTTCGGGTGAGCGCAACCACGAACCATCGCGATCCGCATTTCTGGCGGCCGCGTCTGGCAGTTTGCCCAGTGGTTCTACTCGACAAGTCGCGGGTTGGCCGGAGGAACCGCCCTTGAGGAAGAGTATTGTATCTCCTGCCGGATTCGAGACGCGCCAGGGCGCGATGAGCGAAGTCCAACGAGAGAGAGAAAGGACCAGACACAGTCGCTCCGCCGGCGGAACATGACTTTCGGCTTCGCACTGCTGATTCTGATGGCCATGACGGTGATGGCGGCCGAGTTGCTCATCCGGTCAAGGTTTATCCTGTCCCGTCCCCTGCGCTCTTTGATGAGAGCGCGCGTGCAGGCGCGGGGACTGGGTTTGGTGGAGATTGGCCCGCTGACCCGCGAGGATGTGCGCAATCTCACCTTGCTCCAGAGAGTGAAGGTCCTGCAACCGGCTCCCGGCCTCGCTGATTGGCTGTCCAGGATGCTGGAGGGCCGCTTTGAAATCAGCGTTAACCGGGTGTCGGAGCATCAAATCCGCATCCGGGGTTCGCGTTTCCGATGTTTGAATCCCAATGTCGTAAACCCATTGGATTTCTACGAAGCCCTGTTGACCGTCGAGGACGCTCACCTTGCTTCAGGTTTTTTCGTGTACCAAGTGAACTTCAAGGGCGTCGGAAGGTTTGCCATCATGCCCGTGGCGATTTCCGCGGGTGTCGTGTGCCTCTTTGTTTACCAAAACGCGCCGCTTTGGGTCGTGGTTGCCGTAAGCCTGCTGCTGATCGCCTACGGCGCCGCCTTCGTCATCTTGCGCTACGCCGCCCAGGTCGTCGGCACCGCCCGTTTTTTCGATCAACTCGTGCTCGATTACTTCTCCTTCGAAAGGGTAGGGGGGCAAACTCGGTGAACACGAACAAGAAGGATCGGTTCGGTCTGCGCAATCCGCTTGGCTCCAAAGTGGGAGCCGGCGCGTCTGGGAGGTCGAACCATCCCGGCCGCGATTTTTACCGGACACAACGCGCAAGAATCCAATCGTGGCCGCCGCCGCGAGCGGTTGCTCCTGGCCCATGCCACGCCTTCCGATGACTGGCCACGCGCAAAGGTTGAAACGCATCGGGAAGCTAAGGTTGCGGGTCTGTCTGGCGGAGGTTCGGAACGCGGGCTTGGGGCTGCTCGCGCTAAATCTTCTGGCCGGCAATCTCGGTCCCCTTGCGCAGGAATGGACCACTCTTCTCGCCTGCTGCAGCTTGCTGGCTCTGTTTGCTTTTAACTTGCGCCTTCCGTTGCGCGTTGGATCGAGCGGGATTTTCTGGATGGCTTTCGCCGCTGCTTTGGGAGTCTTGGTCCTGCTGGCTCACACCAACCAGAGGGTGGTCCAATTCGCCCTGGCCGCGGTGGCGATCCGGAGTGTCGCGGCTTTGCTGGAAGCTCTGCGCTCCCGACTGTGGAATGGGCGCGCTTTAGTGATGGCTGCCCTGGCGTACGCGACCGTGAGCTTGTTCTTCACGAGTGTCCCGCAACTTGGAACTCTGATGGCGGCAATGGCGGCCGGGTGGTCCAAGTTTGTTGGCGGGAATATCCTCCATCAGGCTGTGGTTGATGGCCCCTCCGGAGTCGGCGGGGGGATATTGACCAGCATGTGGTGCTACCTCGCCGTGTTAGGCGTCGTGCGGCGGGGACATCGCGCTTTTTCGAGCCGTCGGCTGGGCGCGGCCTCAATAGCTCTGTTGGCGGCAAATGCGGCCTTTCTCTACGTCCAGAACCAGCCCTCTTTGATGCCGCAAAGCGCCCGCGCCCAGTTTTTCTCTCTAGCCCTCTTTTTCGCTTTGTGTTTGCCGGTGGTTGGATATGTGCATGCCGCCAGACCGCGCCGCGTCCGTCCAGCCCGGGGTTCCGTGGCTGGCGCCATGCCGAAACTCGAGGGCACCGAGCGAGCGTGGGCATCACCACTCCAAATTTCAGCCGCCGCGTTGGCCTTGCTGTTTGTCACTTCAATTGCCTTGGCCGTGTGGCCGGGGAGAAGCGACGCCCATCCACCGAAGGTGCTTTTCCTGAACGATGGTTTTCTCGATTGGGATCGGCCCCTATACGGCCGTTACGGGCCGTTCGAATCAGGCATGTTCGGGTCCCTGGTGGACTACTTGCAGGGGACAGGAGCTTCGTGCCGATTCAACCGCGACCTGGCCGCTGAAAGCCTGCGCGGAGCGGATGTGCTGGTGATAATCAACCCCACCAACCGCTGGCACGCCGGTCAACTTCAAGCGGTGTGGGACTACGTGGCCGGCGGCGGATCGCTCTTGGTCCTGGGCGACCACACCGACATCATGGGCAGCAAAGCGCCGCTCGACGCCTTGCTGGCGCCGGTTAATATCCGGTTCAATTTCGATTCCGGCTTTCCCGCCCGGCCCGAATGGCGCGATTGTCTCGGTGCCTTGATTCATCCGCTCACTCTGAGGGTCCAGCGGGCCTCGGACGCGGTGATCTCTGTCGGCGCGACGCTGGACGTGGCCGCGCCCGCCTTTACGGTGGTCCGGGGCCGTTACGGTTTTGCGGATTTGGGCAATCAACTCAACGTGCAAGGAGCCTACCTCGGTGATTACCGTTACCAAAAGGGCGAGCAGTTGGGCGACGTGCCGCTGGTGGCCGCCGCCTATCACGGGCGGGGCAAGGTCCTCGTCTTCGGTGACACCAGTCCGTTTCAAAATGGCGCGCTGGCGTTTAGCTTCAGTTCGTTTGTTCATTACGTCTTCGGGTGGTTGACGACCGAGGACTGGCGGCATTGGGGCGTTTTGAAGTGGGCCTGGGGGTTGTTGGCGATGGTTTCGGTGGCGTGTCTCGCGCGCTGGGGGCCGTCCTGGACCGGGGCCGCCGGCGGGGTGACGCTGGCCGCCGCGGTCGCTCTTGGTCTGCACATCGAGCGGGCACGCCGGACGCCGCCCGTCTTGAACGTAAGGGTGGCCTTGATCGATCGGACGCACGCCAACCGCATTTCGCTGGCCCCGCTGCAACCGGACTCAGTAGGCCCGCTGACCATCACGCTGCTCCGCAACCGATTGCTTCCACTCATAATGAACGAGTGGTCGGAGCAGGAACTTCGGCGAGCGACGGTGCTGGTGACAACGGCCCCGGCGCAGCGCTTTTCGAGAACCGAGTTGCGCGCCCTGAGTCAGTTCGTCCGAAATGGCGGCCTTCTGTTGATTAACTGCGGCTGGGAGGAAAAAGGTAACGCAACGAAGGCGCTCCTGGATGAATTCGGTTTCGACATCCTCCGCGTTCCGCTCGGGCCATATCCCGTCCAGCGCAGCGAAAACCATTTGCCCGGCCAGGCGCAGTTCATCAATGCGTGGCCGGTGGTGGTGACCGAACCAACGCTGAAGGCGGCATTTGCCGAAGCCTCCGCCGCGTACCGTCCGCCGCTCCTTGACCGCGCGCAGTCGCAGCAGTTGGCCCATCTGCTTTCTCCTCTGACCGGTGCGAATGACACGTCGATGGCACGTTCGACTCGCACGGAATCAACAATCGCGACCAACGAAGTCCGAGTCCTCTTCCAAACGAGCGACGGATACCCGGTCGTCGTCGCCCGGCGGATTGGCGAAGGCAGCGTGGTTGTCATCGGCGACACTTTCTTCCTGGGCAACGACAATTTGGAAAACCTTCAATACCACCGGAAGGGTAATTTGCTTTTTCTGAAGCACCTCTTCGAGACCACGCCGTGGAAGAGGAGGAATTAGAATGACGCGCTTCTGGGTGGGCCTGACGCTCCTGTCCGTGGCATGGCTTTGTCTGTTCCCGGTGTTCGCCCCGCAGGCTCTGTTGGGCCAGGGACTCGCGTTTGCCGCCGCAGGCGTGGCCCTGGTTGCCTGGTCTTCGGCACCGGCCAATGCCAGCCAACGCCAGCGATGGTCCGCGGTTATCCGTGGAACCCTGCCCGCCATCGGGTTCTGCGGGGTCGTCCTGGCCTGGCAATTCCTCGCGTTGCACAGCCTTCGGCCTCTGGCGGCCAATCATCACGACCTGCGCGCCCTGTCGCCTCTCCTCTGGGGAACAGCCCGGCTTTTCGGGTTGCCGGTGACTCTCGACGACGGCGTGTTGTTCTTCGAGACCGAAGAGGACGTGCTGCCGTTTGTGACGAATTGGGAAAAGGTGGGTTTTGTCATGCCAGTGACTCTCCTCGCAGCCATGACGATCGCCACTATGTTGAGCGCGCG
>WNGB01015594.1_pt1 | contig 19216 bp, 19 predicted proteins | sample 5400681 | NCBI WGS metagenome assembly WNGB01 (sample SAMN13153367, study PRJNA577476) | soil metagenome | isolation source: 115 cm soil or saprolite under grassland replicate 2 | place: USA:California | collected 2016-06-15
CTTCCGGCCATCGTTGATGGTGGCGCCGCCCGTGCCGCCCGGGTTCTCAAACGTGGCGACCCAGACGTCACCGAACGTCTTGGTCGAGCCGGCGGGATCGGCGGAGCTTTCTGAGCCAGCGAACAGGCGCCCGTGATTGTCCCAGGCCAGCACCGGGTCGCCAGATGAAGCCGTGCGCACGCGCGCAAACTGAGCGAATGGCGACGTGTCACCGGGATAGCCTGGCACGAGCGAGCTAGTGAATGTGGCGCCGCCGTTTTCGGAGCGGTAGTAGCCGAGCCAGACAGAACCGGTCCCAATGAAAGTGCCGTTCTCCGCGAAGACACCACAGTAGTCATTCGAGCTGCCGACGATGACCTGTGGGTTACGCGGATTGACCGCGATGGCTGGCTCATTCTGGCGCCCACGACTGATAGAACAGGCGTTCAGCACGTCGTCGGTATAGGGCGTACCCGTCACCAGGGTGTAGTTGCTGACGTAGCCACCCGTCCCGGGCGCATCATTCGTGAGCCGCACGTCTATCGGCGCGGCGCTGGCGAGCGGACTCGCCAGGGTCGTCACAGCCAGCACAAGCGCACCGGCACCAGGAGCAAACCTTCGAAGCATCGGGGCCTCTCCTCCGAATCTAGTTCGCCTGACGCCGTCGCCAGGCGACGCACGCTCGCCATGCTACCGGCCGCGCCAGGGGTCGCAGCAATCGTCTACCTGAGCGCGATCCCGCAGTCGTTAGACTGTCTGAATGGCGACGAAGCTGCTGATCTTGAGTGACTTCATTTGACCGTGGTGCTACGTCGGCCAGGCTCGGGTCGACAGGCTGCGCCAGGCGTATGACCTGGAGGTGGAGCACATCGGTTTCGAACTGCACCCGGGTACTCCGCCCGGTGAAGCGCTCGAAACCGCACCAGAACCGATCGCCAAAGTCGGCCTGGGGTACGCCACCGCCATCTTGAAACGCCTTGGCGACAGCCGCTTACTCACCAACGCCTTGCGACACCTCGGGTCAGGACTGCATGGCGCGGGCAATCCCACGGGCCGCGTGATGCTCGAGGAGGCGCTGACCAGGTCACGCGCTGTGAGCGATTGGCGCGAGGTCGCGTACGCGCTGTGCTATCTCGGTAGGATCGTCGAAGAAGACGGTGAGCTGGATGCCGCGGAGGGGATGTACAGAGAAGGCCTCGACGCGGCTCGGACGTCCGGTGATGCCCTACCAGCCTCGCAGCTGTTGCTGAACCTCGCTCGAGGTGCCGCGGCTCGTGACGACTATGCGCAGGCCGCCGCGCTGATGGAGGAGAGCCTCGCGCTGTCGGAGATCCGCCACTGGGGAGCTGGCGAACGCGGTATGGCGTTGCTCCACCTTGCCAGCTTATCGCGGAGTATGGGCGACACCGCCGCGGCACGAGCGCGTTGCCTGGAGTGTCTGCAGCTCACCGCCTATGCTGCTGACTGGTTCATGCTGAGTAACGCTCTCGTGGTGATGGGCGGGTTGGCGGCGGCCGCTGGACGATTTTCCATAGCAGCCAGGCTGTTCGGGGCGGAGTCAGCTGGTCGGCCCGTGGTCGCGGGTCCCCGGAATCTGCCTCACCCGTCGCCGACGAGCCCAGCGCGGTACGCGGAGGACCTCGCATCAACGCGTGCTGGCCTTGGGGATGCTGCATTCGAAAACGCCTGGGCGGCTGGCCGGGCGATGACGCTCGAGCAAGCGGCGCGCATGATCATGACGGAATGGGCCATCAGCGCGCCGACGTCCATTGTCGGGCGTGCATCGACCGTCGGCTGACCGATGGGCCGCGCGGCCGTTCTCGTGGGGCTGCGGCGCGCCTGACTTTTCAAGCTGTCCCAAGGTCTTGGGACACGTTGCCCAACAACGTTGTGACAGCTGCCTCGTGTCGCGCGGACACGCGGACGCGATGCTGGCTTGTGTGACGCCTGACCCGTCACGGAAGCAGATCACTCATGCGTCGCCCCAGCATTCACGGGATCGCGATGTCCCTGTCGATCATCGCCATGGTCCTGGCTCGCAGGCACGGCCCGTTGCTGCCAGCCGATGGCCCAGTCGGAAGCGCCCACAATAGCTGGACGCCAGCACCGCGCTCAGCGCCTCGCTCGATGATCTGGACGCCCTGCAGCGGGTCGCAGACCTGGCGGTGCCGCTACTCGGAGACTGGTGCAGCATCGATCTCCTCGAGGGCGACGCGTTGCGGCGGGTCGGGATGGCGCACGCGGAGGCCCTGACGGAGACGCCCGAAGTTCAGCTTTTGCGCCGCTCGCCAGCGGCCGCCGGCGCATGCATTCGGTACGCACAGCGCTCGAACCGGGCACACTCAGGCCTTGCCCTTTGGCGCAGGATGGGCGCTGGTGTTTCCCATGGTGATGCGCGCGCGAAGTCTGGGCGTCATTACCTTCGCCGGCATCGGCCGCCGTGCGGAGCACGCCGACCTGGCGCTGGCGGAGGATCTGGCGCGGGCCTGAGAGCGAGGTGCGTCTTGACAATGGCTTCGCCGAGGTGGACCCGCTCGATCACCTTGCGCGACGGGTCGCCCAGACGTGCGAGCCTGAAACGGTCGTCGCCACCCTGCTCGGGCAGGCGTACGCGGCCGTGTTCGACGAGCAGCTTCGTGGCACCGAGCGCGAGGATGCGAGTCGCGGCATCACGGTCGCAGCGACGCGCCACGGTCAAACCTTGACGACGCTCGTATTGGCCGCGCCTCTCGCGGTGCGACCGTACCTGGTTCGCCACATGCGCGCCGCGGCACTGCGCGCGTTCAACGAACACGTCGACGTGGACGGCCTCGTCGATCAGAACGGCGATGTGCTGGTGCACGTGACGTGGGACGCGCGGCGACCTGTGTCGTCGAGTCTGCTCGAGCCGGTGGACGAGACCCTGCTGCCAAGCGCATGGGAACCGCCGTGCCTGGTGCCGGCGCTGGTTCTGCACGACCGGCAGCATCTCGCCATCAACTGGCGCGCCATCAGCAACTTGCTCGTGGCCGCTCCGACCGGCCAGGGGGCGGATGTCCCGCTGGTCGCATTCACTGCGGCGCTCGCGAGTCTACAGCCGCCAGAGGAGCGGCATCATGGAACCGATGACGCCTCCTACCACGAGCACCAGCGCCGCCGCGAAAAAGCCGAACTCCACGTGGTATGAAGCGCAAGAGATAGACCATGCTTGAAGGAGACTCGTCGATGGACACGGTCGCGCGCTACAGCGTGGTCATCCGCAACGCGCGGCTCTACGACGGCACAGGAACTAGCCCGAGCATCGCCGACATCGCCGTGGATGGCGATCGCATAGCTGCAGTCGGCACGAGCTTACCCATCACCGAGAACGTGGAGGTAGTGGACGCCGCTGGGCTGTCGATCATGCCGGGCATCATCGACCTGCACACCCACTCGGACGTGTCGCTGGTCTCGGACCCCGGCTGCGTCAGCGCAATCGCGCAAGGCGTAACCAGCCAACTGGTCGGGCTGTGCGGCTTCTCGGCGGCACCGGTTTCGGGCGGCACACTCCGCACGATGATCGATGAAGAGCCCATCTTCGCGTTCCCCGACGTCGAGTGGTCGTGGAGCACGATTGCCGGTTACCTGGAAGCGATCGATCGGCTCGAGCCAGCGACCAACGTGTCGACCCTCGTCGGCCACAACACCCTGCGGCGGTTCGTTATGGGCGGCGCCAACGCGGCGCCAACTTCGGCACAGCTCGAGCAAATGCGAACGCTGCTGCGCGAGGGACTGCGCGAGGGTGCGCGCGGGTTCTCGACCGGGTTGTCATACGCGCCCGGTCTGTTCGCCAATCTCGATGAGCTCGTGGCGTTAGCACGCGTCGCGGCCGAGGAAGGCAAGCCGTACCACACCCACATGCGGTACGGCTCGCCGCCGGTGCGCGACGTGCTGGCAGAGGCTATCGAGACCGCCGAGCGATCGGGCGTGGAGTTGAATGTGTCGCACCTGTATCCGCGTGCAACGGATCCGCTCGACGAGCCGGAGCGCTATCTGGAAATGATCGATCGGGCACGCGGGCGCGGCGTACAAGTGACGTTCGACCTGACCATCTTCCCACGGGGTGGCGGCGCCTGGGTGCAGGTGCTGCCAACCTGGGCGCGCGACGGTGGCATGGCCAGCACCGTGGCGCTGCTCCAAGATCCGATAACCCGCGCGCGGCTGAAGGACGAGCTACAAAACTCGGGCAGCTGGCCGTGGGTCCTGGACTTCGATGATCAGCTGATCACCAAGATCAACCGCCAGGAGAATGCCGCGCTCGTCGGACGCACGATTGGCGATATTGCCCGAGAACGCGGGCGGGAGCCAATGGAGACGGCGCTGGACCTTGTCGAACAGGACGGTCAGTTCTGGGTTTCGCCGATCATTAAGAACCAGGCACATCTCGATCGACTCATGCACAGCCCGCTGTGTGTTCCAGTCACCGATGGCATGGCTGCACATCCCATCAAGCACCATGGATTGGGACTCATGCCCAGGACGTTCGGGACGTTCCCACACGTCCTGGGGCGCTATGTCCGCGAGGCTAAGGTGCTGTCACTCGAGGAAGCGGTGCACCGGGTCACGCAAGTGCCTGCCATGCGTATCGGCTTGTCCGATCGCGGCGTGGTGGCGGTCGGCATGGCCGCCGACCTGCTGCTCTTCGATCCCGCGAGTATCGCCAACCGTGCCACGGATACCGATCCGGCCGTCCTGCCAGCGGGCATTCACCGAGTCATGGTCAATGGACGCTGGGCACTGGTGGACGGCGCTTTTGCGGCGCGCGGCTACGGGCGCGCGCTCTAACGCGACTATGTGTACCGCGCCTCGCCGCTAGCCGAGGTCAGCTGACCATTGCGCACCAGCTCGGTGACTTCGCGCAGATCGGCCATGAATTTGTCGACATAGGCCTCGTGGCCGGGCGACTGCATGAAGCGGATCGCCTTGATGGGGAACGAGTCGCGGAACAGCAGCCAACCGCGTTCCTCCAACCCGTCGGCGATGGCGAAGATGTCCAGGCTTCTGGACGTGAAGGCGAACACGGACATTGTCGGTCGGCCCATCACCTCGAGACCCGGAATGGCGTCAATGGCTGCCCACCACCTCCGGAGATACTCCAGCGTCTGCTTGACGAGGCGCAGGTAGCCGTCCTCGCCCAGGAACATCATGACCGCCCACGCAGCAGCCACGGCGCCCCCGGGCCGGGTGCCAGTCATGCCGGGCGTGACATACCAATCTTCTTGTCGGTCCGGTCCACCAAAACGGAATATCTGGTGACTGAACACCTCGGCATCGCGTGATAGGATGACCGATGCGCCCTTGGCGGCGTACCCGTATTTGTGTAAATCCGCGGAAATTGTCGTCACACCGGCGACGCGGAAGTCCCATACGGGCAGGCTAACGCCGAGCTTCTCCACAAACGGCAGGAAGAAACCGCCGACACAGGCATCGACGTGCAGGCCGATGTTACGCTCCAGCGCCAGCTTGCCGAGATCCTCGATCGGGTCCACCATACCCAGTGTCAAGCTCGGCGCCGAGCCAACGAGCAGAACCGTATTCGCTGTGATCGCGGACCGATACGCCCCCATATCGAGCTGAAACTGGTCGTCCAATGGCACGCGCACGACCTCGAGCCCGAAGTAGTGGGCCGCCTTCCAGAACGCGGGATGCGCCGATACCGGCACCACCATCTGGGGCGTGCGAATCTGTGGATGATGGAGTCTGGCGCGATCTCGGGCGGATTTCACACCCATGAGAATGCTTTCCGAGCCGCCCGACGTGATGCTGCCCACGGCCTGTTGTCCATGCAGCAGATGAGCGGTCATGCTGATGACATCGCGTTCGAAGGTCGCCAGGCTCGGAAAGAGCGATGGGAGAAGCGCGTTGGTCGAGAAGAACTCGACGAACGCGTCCTTGGCGACATCCAGGACATCGTCTCCGGCCGGGTATTGGGCGCCGGCCACCATGCGCTCCACGGGTCGGATGTCGTCGGTCTGTGCCAAACTCAGCCGCCGTCGCACTTCGTCTCGGGGACAGCCGTGTTCGGGTAGTGTCACCATTTCAGCCAACCCGCATGCGGGGATCGACGGCATCACGTAGCCCGTCGCCGACGAAGTTGATACTGAGTACCGCCAGAGCGATGAGAATGCCCGGCGGCACCCAAGCCCACGGCATTTCCTGTAGCACGGACGCGGACTGCGCCGAATTGATCATGTTTCCCCAACTGGCGGTTGGCGGTTGCACGCCGAGCCCGAGGAACGAGAGGCCCGCCTCGGTCAGGATGGCCGTGGCCACACCGAATGTGGCGGCAACGGTGATCGGTCCAACCGCATTGACCAGGATGTGGCGGAAGATGACGCGGCGGTCGCGCGCCCCCATCGCCCGAGCCGCGAGCACGAAGTCTCGCTCGCGCAGTGACAGGAACTCGCCGCGCACAAGTCGGCAGACGCCCGGCCACTGGAGCAAGCCGATGACGACCATGACGTTGAAGATACTTGGCCCGACGATCGCCACGGCGGCGATGATGATGATCAGACTGGGGAAGCACATCACCGTGTCGGTGACGCGTTGGATCACGCTGTCAACCCTGCCGCCGTAGTAGCCGGAGATCGCGCCCAGTATGGTGCCGATCAGCGTGTAGATCGTCACGGCGACCAGGCCCACGGAAAGCGAGACGCGGGTACCAAAGATCACTCGGCTGAGCACATCGCGGCCAGCCTCGTCAGTGCCCAACAGGTGTTTCGACGAAGGTCCTTCACGCACCATGAGCAAGTCAATGGCAAATGGATCATGCGTCGCGATGAAAGGCGCGAACATCGCCAGGAACGCCAGAAGGATGATGACCACCGCACCAAGAACCGCGAGTCGATGGCGGGCGAAGGCGCGACGCACGCCGGGTCTTCGGCGCACCAGGACCAGGTCTGGCTGAGCAACCGCCTCATGGACAGGCGCCTGGCCGACCCCAACGGTGGTGAGCGTGCGCGATTCAGTCCCCATAGCGAATGCGCGGATCGGCGTACGCGTACAGGATGTCCGCAAGGAGGTTGCTCAGGAGCACCATCATCGCCGTTACCAGGATGACTCCCATCAGTAGGGGATAGTCGCGCCCGTTGACTGCCCGCACCGCGAGCCAGCCCATGCCCGGCCATTGAAAGATCTGCTCCGTGATGACGGCGCCGCCGAGCAGGTTAGGCAGACTCAGGCCAAGTACCGTGATCAAGGGGATGAGCGCATTGCGCAACGCGTGGCGCACCATAACAACGTCGTCGCTCAGTCCTTTGGAACGAGCCGTTGTCACGTACTCCTGACGCAGCACGTCGAGAACGCTGGAGCGGGTGTAACGCAGGATCTGCGGAGTCTGGCCGAGTCCAAGGACCGTCACCGGCAGCACCAGGTGGGCCAGCAAGTCGGGTACCGAAGGCTCCACACCCAGGGTGAACATGCCCGAAGTGGGCAGAAGATGGAGGTTGACCGAGAGCACGTAAATCAGGCCCAGGCCAAGAAAGAAGCTCGGGGTCGAGATCGCGACAAAGCCGCCAATCGTCGCCACATAGTCGAGTATTGAGTACCGTCGAATCGCCGAGAGCACCCCCAGCGGTATGCCGATGACGATCGCCACCAGCAGCGAGGTACCCATCAGCAAGAGCGTTGGGCCGAGGCGCTCCTGGATTTGCGCGCCTACAGGTTGGCGACTGATGAGCGAGAAACCCATATTTCCCTCGGCCAGTTGGCCGAGCCAGATCGCGTAGCGTACCGGCAGCGGCTGGTTGAGACCGAGCTCCGCCCTCCGCTGGGCCACCCACTCCGGGCCGAGGTCGGCACGCATGACCGGATCGATCAGCGCTTCAACCGGGTCGCCCGGAGCGAGATGGATGAACACGAAGCTGAAGATCGAGACGCCCAACAAGATGGGCACCGAGATCAGCAGCCGCCGCAACAGGTACCGCTGCATGGGTCGTTAGCTCAGCTCAACGCGTTCCTAGTCCAATGACCACTCCTGGATATTCCACCACAAGTAATCATTGGTACCTGCTTTGATGCCCTTGAGGCGCTTACTGACGCCATAGATGATGTTCTCGGACCACCAGAACGTCGTCGGCACGTCCTCATTCAGGATCGCGGCGGCTCTGGCGTAAACGTCTTTGCGCTTGGTGGTGTCAGTCGTCGCTCGCCCCTGGGCGAAGAGCGTATCGAGCTCTTTGTTGCAGTAATGGGTGGTGTTCGCACCTCGAGGCGTCCAATTGGCACATTCGTAGTACGCGGAGCTGATGTCCGGATCGAGCGCGTACACACCGCCACTGAACCAGGCGAGATCGAAATCGGGCTCGCTGACTACCTTCTTGATGTAGGCTGGACTGTCCAGCGGCGCCAGCTCGAGGTTGAAGCCAACTTCCTTCAGTTGCTGTTGGACGATCGGGGCAGCCAACTCGATGTCGGCGAAACCCTTGGACCACGTAATGTTCACGGTCTTACCGGAGTCCCAGCCCGCGTCCTGGAGGAGCGCGCGTGCCTTCGCCGGATCGTACTTGTACTGGTTCAGATCGTTATAGTTCGCCCACTCCGGCCCAATGATCGTTGAGTGAACGAGTCGCCCCTCACCGCGCAGCACCACTTTGATGAGCGACTCCCTATCGATGGCGTACATGAACGCCTGGCGCACCCGCTTGTCTGGGAATCGCTCGTTGTTCCATGCGATCTGGAATACGCCGAGCCCCTGCAACGGGATGATGCTCAGGTTCGTGTTGCTCTTCAGCCGTTCTGCATCCTTCGCCGTGACCTTGTACATGACGTCCAGCTCACCACGCTCGAATTGCGCAAGCTGTGTCGGGGGCTCGGCCAGACGGACGAAAACCTTCTCGATCTTCGGCGCACCCTTGAAGTAGTTGGGGTTTGCCTTGAATTCGACGAACTGGTCGGCAACGAATTGGACATACTGATACGGCCCCGTACTGACATCGGGCTTCTTGATGAATGGATGATTGTCGAGCTGCGCTGGGTCCGCATCCTTGAGGACGTGCTCGGGCAATATGAACAGGATTGGCGACGAGTGCGTGAGCTGGGAAACCCATGAGACGTTTGGCTGCTCCAGGGTCATGCGCACGGTGTTCTCGTCGAGCATCTGGAGCCCGGAAACCTCGGTAGCCGTACCTTCGTAGAAATCTTTGGCGCCCTTGATCTGCAGCAACCGCGGGGCCTGGCGTGAGCCTGCCGACTTGGTCAGGTTCAGCCTGTACGTGAATGAACGTGTAGACCGTGGCATCAGCTGAAACGTCGAACTTCTCGGCCAGGTCGGGCTGCATCGTCCACTTTTCGTCGGGCGCAATCAGCCGATTGAAGATGAGGTCGAAGATCTGGACCTCACCGCCGGCGGTCTTGAGCGGGCTCCACAGCGGATTGATTTCACTGCGTCGGCCGATCTGCACAACCGAGCCGGGCTTGGCGACCGCGGCCGCGGCGGCCGGCGCCGTGGTGGGATTCGCGGCCGGTGCGGCAGTGGCCGCGGGTGGCGCGGATGTGGCCGCGGGTGCCGCGGCCGGGGCCGTCGTCGGCTTGGGCGGGGGCGGCGCCTGCGTCGGCGCTACGGTCGGCGCCGCCGGCCCGCACGCCGCTGCAAGCGAAAGAGCGGTACCGCCCGCCGCGACCGCGAGGCCACGGATGAATGCCCGTCGCGAGAACTTCTGCGCTGACATACGTCCCTCCCGGCTCGAATAGCCGACATGCTATGACGTCCCAGCCGCCCTCCCAGCCGCTGCGCGGGTGTCATCGTATACGCGGCGGTGCCGCCTGAATAGCGTCGTCGACCATATCGAATACCGTTGTGGTCGGGGCGTACCCGAGAATGCCACGCGCTTTGGCGCTGGTGATATGCCAGGGCAGTCGCGCGATTGGCAGTCTGGCAGTCAGCGGCGCGTCGCCAAGCCGTGCGCCGAGGTAGCTCGCCAACTGATCCGAGCCGAATGGCGCCGCTCCGCCCAGATTGAAGACCTCGCCCACCGCGCCCGGCACAGACAGAACGCGCAGGCAGCCGTCGGCGATGTCGCGCGCGTCCGCCCACTGCCGCACCTCGGGTCTACCTTCACGGTCAGCAAAAATGAGTGGATGATCCTGGCCGTCGTCGAGTGCACGCAGGATCTCGATCGACTCCACCACGTCAGCGCTGCCGGTCGAGGTCGCCTCGAGGTGCGCGCGGGCTGCTCGCAGGTACAACCAGCGCGCGAACACGCTGTCAGGAGTGGTCAGTTCGACGGCGTCTGCCGTGGCTCCGAAGCGCAGCACGGTCGCCGGTACGCTGAAGCCGCGCCAGAAGCTGAAGCACAGATCCTCGGCGGCGACTTTGCTGGCGGCGTACACCGTCGCAGCCAGGCGCGGATGCGCCTCGTCGATGGGCAAATAGCAGGGTGCATGACCGGGGCCCGGCAGATATACCGCGTCACTGCTGGCATAGACGAAACGCTGCAGGCGTGTGCCCAGCGTTCGCACGGCCATCAGCAGCGTAAATGTGCCGCGCACGTTCAGTTCGAAGAACTCCTGGTCGGTGTTCCCACGGGACGTCAGCGCGCCGCCGAGGTGATAGACAGCGTCGACGTCCGCTAGGGCGGCGCTGATGGTCAACTCATCTTCCAGCCTGCCAGGAACGATCTCGACGCCGGGCGCACGGATGCGGTCTGCTCGCGGATCACCGGGCAGCACGAATGCACGCACCTGATGACCGGCGTTTACGAGCAGACGTGTGAGGTGGCTACCGATGCGGCCCGCCGCCCCGGTGACGAGAACAAGCATACTGTCGTTCAGGAGCGCGACCCGAGCGCGCCAATCAGGGTATCCAGGTGCATAACGAATTCGAGTCCCAGCTCGATATGCGAGCCGAGCGTCGAATAGTTCGGCCAATGCCATCGGCCGTCGGGCTCCTGCGTCTCGACGTACCAGTCGCCCATACGGTACGTCCACTCCAGATACTCCTGTTCACCGGTCAGCTGGTACAGCAACGAGCTGCCCCAGCTGCTCTTGCACACGTGCGACCAGTTGAACTGGGCGGGAGTCGCGCTCATTGAGAACTGCTGATACGCGCGCGCGAGCTCGACATACTCCGCCCGGGGATCAGCCAGGTACAGACGGCACAGGAAAGCAGCGGCGATCCCACCGACGGTCCAGCGCTGCCGGCGCGGATCACGACTGTCGACCACGTGCGTGATCTGAGCCTCCCGCGGGAACGAGGTGATCGGCGCCTGCTCGGTGCGCGACCACGTATAGAAGAAACGGTCAGGCAGTTCGCGCTGCGCGTCGTACAGGCGCTTGAGGAAGGTATGTACGCGGCGGGCTTCGTCGAGCCGGCCCATCTGCAGGCAAGCGAACCCACCCCCACACGTATACGGGATGTCCATATGGTCGCTCATGCAACCATCCTGTGTGCGGTCGCACGCGAACCCGCCCGAATCCGGGTCCTGCCAGGTCAACAGAGTCGGCAGAAGTCCGTAGCTGAGGTCGTATTGCAGTGCGAGGTGGGCGCCAATGATCAGAGTCGCGTCGCGATACGCGTAGGCGTCCTCGAAGACGCGGAATGGGCCGCCAATGGTGCCGTCCGCCTGCAGCATGTTGCGCCGGATCCAGCCGCAAATGGCCGAGGCGGCCTGCGTCTGACCAGTGACCGCGAACGTCCACGGCGCACGGTAGAAATGGAATCCCTGAGATGGGTCGCCGATCGAGCCGTCATCATTGACGTGGCGCAGCAGCCATTCCAGTCCCTTCTCACGTGCCGCGCGGTACGCCTGAAGTCGGTCTGCCCTGGTGGGGGTCGAGGTTGTTGTCGCCATATTTCAACGCCATGAGTGTACGCTCAGTCCCAGTGGAGCGTGACGCCCAGCATGCCACGCTCGCCTTCTAACAGTTGCTCGTAGACCTGCTCGAGCTCATCCCAGCGTACACGGTGCGTGATGGCCAGGGTCGGGTCCAACCGACCGTCCGCGATCTGATCCGCGATATACTGCATGTTACGCTGGATCGTCCAGCGCACTACTCCCGGTGGATAGTCATCAGTCGGGTCATTGCTGCAGCCGATGAACCGCACATGCTGATTGTGGAACTGATCGCGGTCCATGAACGTGAGGCGCAGCACCTCGCACGCTACCTCGCCTGTCGGTTCGGTTCGAAATATGCCGACAATTGCGATGCGCGTTTCCCGACTTGCGAGGCGCGTCGCATCCAGGAGACCACTCCACGACTGTGATGTCTCCACGACGACGTCCGGCCCCGGCGCACCAAAGAACATCTCGAGGCGGTCGAGCGCCGCGGCGTCGAGCGGATCGAGAACCGGTTGTCGGCTCTATGGGAGCTCCGGGCGGCACTACGCGCTGGCGACGTGTGGCTCGACCACGGCCGACGCTACGCGGATCCCGAGACGTATCTGATCCCACGCGACCGTTGGCCTGAGTTGCGACCTGAGGCTCTGCGATTGACCCGGTCCAGTTATGACGCGGCCAAGCTTGGTACACCCGACGTGCCGGTCAATGGTCCCAGAGACGGCGCAGATCTGGCATGCGTAATGAGCACGAATGCTCAGTGCTATCTCGCGTCCCGCAGCTGCGTCGGCGCGTCATCAGATCCGATCGTCGGACAATTCGAATCTGCTGATGACAGTGAGCTACCGGCCCGGAAGAATCGATGACTTGTCCGCGGTCTTCGGCGTCGTCCAACGAACGCGCCGACTTCGGCGAACGGCTCGGGATCATGCGATTCTCCAGGTTGAGACACGCGGCCGACATCGCGGAGCGCTGGCGGAGAAACGGTCCGCTGTACGAGCACGTGGCGCGGACGGCCGAGCACTTCTGGATCGCCGAGCGCTGGGCAATCGGATCCTCAACACGGACGAATACGAGTACATCTCGTTCACACCGTCGGCCCTGGCTGGTCTGCCGCAGAGCGCCAGCGTGGGTCAGCCGTTCACGTTTCAAGTCACAGGTGACCTGACCATCAAGGACGTGACGAAGTCGGCGACCTTCGAGGTGGCCGTTACGCCGTCAGTCGACGGAGCGCTCGCGGGGACCGCCACGACGACGATCAACTACGCTGACTGGGACGTCAGCATTCCGTCCGTCTGGACGAGCACCAGATTGGTCTGGGCGAGCGCTCGTACCCGGTGGTAGGCCTCCGCAAGGTACTCGTGGTAGCTGGCGACCATCGCAGGGCGTGCGCGCCGAATGGTGCCTGCAGAGGCGGTGCCAGCGACGATCGTCGCTGGGAATCCGGTCTTCGCACTGGCACGGTTGGGGTTGAGTCGCTTCACGACGTGGCCGTGTGGCCCCTTGCGATCGGCGCACGGATGGTCCCGCCTGAGGTGCAGATCGCAGAACCACAATCCGCACAGCTCGCCTATCCGCATCCCGAGTCGCTCAACCAGGTCACGATCATCCGGTCGCGCGCTGTTCGAACGGCATCGAGCATCGCCTGCCGGGTTCCGTCCGGGAGCAGGCCAGGGTGCTTCCGCGGCGGCGCCCCATGTGACAGCGGGTTCGCAGCCATCGACGTGGTGAGGTGCCCAAGTACCGACCTGTCCCGGTCGCTCCCGTTCGGCAGGCGTCTGGCAGATAGCGCCGTGCGGAGTTCGGCATTGACGCCTTCCCGTGTTGTAAGGTCAAGGTAGTAGCCCTTGAAGCACGTCGCTCGCACCGCCCGAGCGCTCTCACACAAGGGATTCGCGCGCCAGGGTGTTCCCAGCGGACCGTATTGCTGGGCGCCGCACAGTGCCAGGTTGCGTAAGAGGTCCTGGATGCTGATGCTGTCTTCTCAATAACCATTCGCCGCCAGCCAGCGGAGATGGTCAACGAGGTGGTAGGCGTACGTCCGTTGGGTTCCCTCGCCAAAAGATGAGAGGAATTTGTCCGAGCTCGTGTGGCGCCCGTGGGTCGTCCTGCGCAGCTAGCCGGCTTCGTCGCCGCGACGCACGATCCAACAGACTCTGCTCACGCTGCCGCCCCGACGCCAAACACGCTGTCGACAAGGCAGTTGCACAAGCCTTGCAAAGGGCGAGCGCGATCCAACACGTCGACGGGCAGCGCCGCTCCGCCGGCGCGATCAGCCGTTTGACTTCCCGGTACCGAACGCGACGATGGTCTTGCCGCGCGAGTGATACACCCGCCCGTCGGCGGCCGAGGGCGACAGGAAATGCGGCAAGCTGCCCGACTGGCTCAGCGAAGACCTGAACATGACGCTGCCATCCTGGCGGCTCAAGGCATACAACGTGGCACTGCCGCCATCGATCGTCCAGACTGCCGAGTCGGTCACCGTTGGCGCGCCGGCGTTGAAGCGCGGGCCATGCCACAGCACGGCGAATGACTGGCTGTCGACGCGCACCGCCGCCAGACCATCGCGACAGGCGATGAAGGCCGTGTCTCCGGAGTAGGCCGTGCCACCGTAGGCACCGCTGCACAGCGGGGCCTGAAACAGCTCGCCTCCAATCTGGCCGAGTCGATCGCTCTGCAGCACGTAGCCGATCCCCGCCTTACCCACTTGGAGCAGCAAGCCGTTGTCGAGCAGAGTCGGATTGGTCGAACCCAGGTCGGCGTCCCGACGACTCAGAGCAGCCCAGTCGGAGGGTGCGAAATAGTCCTCGGCTTGCAGTCCGGGCGACAAGCGCACGACGGCGTTGCCGTAGTCGAAGTCCGAGGTCGACTCGCCGTTGCCTGTCGCCACGAACAGGTTGCTGCCAGCGCCAAGCGTGGCGCCGGCCGGCGCCCAGATAGCGCCCTCGCGCTGGGTAGGCACCTGGTAGACGGCACGTTGACTCCCGTCGCTGGGCGACGCGGCGACGACCCAGCCGTGGTAGTCGCCGCAATCTCCGAACAGGCCACCGTAGGGTACGTAGACGTTGCCGTTGGCTAGCGTCAGCGCCGAGCGCTGCTGATGGGTCAGCGGATTGGCGCCTGGGGGGTCTATCGGTTGCCGAAAGCGAATGCTGCCGCTGGCGACATCCAACGCGACCAGCTCGTGGTGCGGCTGCGGCTGGACGAACGCGACGGCGTACAGCACGCCGGCCGCGGGGTCGATGACCGGTGTGCTCAGGACGCCGGTCGGATCGACGTTGCCACAGGGCAGGGCGCGTCGCGGCACCGGATCGCCCAAGTGCTGAGACCACACCACGTGGCCCGATGCCGCGTCCAGGCTGTAGAGCGTGTCGTTCTGGGTGGCGACGAACAGCCGCTCGCTCATTACCAGCACTTGGGCGTAGACGTCGCCGTCGAGCGGATCCGATTCCCAAAGCAGGCGGGTCGCGGCGGCGTTGAAGGTGCCGACGGCCTGACCCGAGCGCTGCGGATCGTGCTGATGGGTGAGCCAATCGCCGGCCGCGGCCGAGACGGGACTGGCTGAGCCAGCGGGCGATGGACTGACCGCGGCGGCGGGCGACGCGCTCGCCGAGGCCGCGGATGACGGTTTGCCCGCCACTGGTGACGACTGACTCGCGGGGGCAGCGGAAGCCTGACCACCAGCCGGTGCCGTGGGCGTGGCGGGCGCCGCCTGCGGCGGGCTGGTCTGGCCTGTCTGAGTGCCCGGCGAGCCGCAGCTCGCGATCGCTACCAGCAGCAGCGCGTAGACCCAGGACGCCAGACGCATGAGGCGTATGATGCGGCACGGTGGTTGGCCGAGCACAGGAAGGCAGGCCACGGCGGTGATCGGCTGTGGGAGGACGAGGTCTACCAGGGCTCCGGCAGGGCTCAGAGATAGGGTGTGGTCCCGCCCGGACGTCCACACGGTCCAGTACCGGCTTTACTGCCAGGTCCGCAGGCAGGTTTTCCCGGACGGCGTCTTGCATCAGTTCGAGGTGCCGGCCGACGAGGACGTGCGCCGAAGCCCGGGAGGTGTGTGACTCAGGGGGGCGGGCCGTCGCTCGCGACCGGAGACTCGTCCTGCGAGAGCCGGGCGTGCGACGCACACGCACCGTCGCTGTACCGCGTACTCCGCACGCTTGCCAGTCACGGCGTGTTCGCAGAACAAGCCAATCAGACGTTTCGTCTGACGCCCGCTCGGGGCCACCTTGCGCTCCGACGTTGCCGGGTCCGTACGCGCCTGGGCGCGCGTCAATTGCGGCATCAGTTGGCGTCCGTACGGGGAAATGCTCTATTCGGTGCAAACTGGACAACCTGGTTTCGACCATGCGTACGGGATGTCGGTTTTCGAGTACACGGCGCGACATCCGGACGCGATGGCCCTGTTTGGCAAGATGATGGTTGACCTCCACGCTCGGGAGGTTGCCGCGGTGGCGTCAGCGTATTCCCTGTCCGACGTGCAGTCTGTTGTCGACGTCGGCGGCGGACCGGGCAATTTAGTCGCTGCGTTGCTCGAAGCAAATCCCGGCCTGAGAGGGACTGTTTTCGAGCGGCCAGCGGTCGCCGAGACAGCAGTTCAATGGCTGCATGCCGTGGGTCTGAGTCATCGCTGTGACGTACTGGAGGGAGACTTCTTTGAGAGTGTTCCGACCGGCGGCGACGTCTACGTGCTGTCGCACGTGCTCCACGACTGGGATGACGCCCAGTGCGTGACACTGCTTGCTAACTGCCGCCGGGCGATAGCGGGCAACAGTCGGCTGGTGATTGTGGAGATCGTGCTGCCGGGTGCAAACGAACCGTCACCAGGCCGGCTGATGGACTTGATCATGCTCGTAAACGCTCCGAGCGGGCAGGAGCGAACGTTGGACGAGTATCGAGATCTGCTCGCACGGGCCGACTTCCGCTTGTCTCGCGCTATCCCCACGCCATCACCGGTGAGTGTCATCGAGGCGATCCCAGCCTGAAAGCGGTAAACCGACAGACTGCCGTGTGCACTGCCGCCGTCGCTAGCACCTCGACGGCATCGGATGCCCGGTCGATTGGGCTGGACCGAGCCCACGGCTGCGATAGACGCCGAGCCAGTCAGTGGCATCTGGCGCTGCGCCTCCGCGAGCGGCATGGCGCCACGACACACCTCGCGATTTAGATACGTCTCGACCGCATCTTTCAAGTGGGCATTTGCCTCGCCGGACCACGGCTGGGGCCACAGGTTCGCAACGTTTGCCGGACTTCCGCCCAATTCCAGAGCGATGTCCTGGTCCAACTCATAGTCCACCAGGCGCTGACCCTGCAGTCCGTACGCCGCCAACTGCTCACGCTTGATCTTCTCCGTCACGTCGACCGGCGGTCGCACCCTGGCGGTGTAACCGCGCGTGCACGATGGTTGCGCTGTTGGTCCACTGCGAGATGCTCGAGTCGACCGCACCGGGGGTGCAGGCTGAATCCGGAAGGCCGCCCAGACTGTGGCAGGCTCGGGTCTTTGTCCGCGGCGGCGGCGTCCAGGTGCTGGCGGTCACTGTTGGGGCCGGCGTGGATGGCGTGGGCGCAGGTGTGGTGTCGGGGTGGCTAGCCAACCAGGACAATCAACCGGGCAGCAGCCATGACGGTAAGCCTGGACGGGCATATGCCCGCCACCGACGGCTGCAGAGCGGTCACGGCACTCGCTGCGGCTCATCGAGCTGGGGTGCCATCTGGCAGCCCGCGGCCTCATCTGTTTGGGGCGAGGGCAGCCGATAGACTCGTGGCCGCGGCGCTCCAGTGCCTTGTGGGTTGATCAGCACCGGTGGGATCCAATGCCGCTCGTAATGCCAGTCGTCCGGCGAGCCGTGCCGGTAGCGCTGCCAGTGTGCTCGACGCAGGTGCGTGGCCGGGGGTCCGTGGGTTCCGGTGCGGCTTCGCGGTGCGGTGTCCTCCGCCGCTCGTCGGCGCGTGTCCAGGACCAGCACGCGCGCGAGCGCGCCTGCCTCTTCGCGCCGCCGCGTCCGTCCGAAGCGCAGCTGGCGCATTTCGTCTCGCGTCGGCTCTGCGCTCAACTCGATCGGCTCCGCCGGCGGATGCCAATCGCCCAGGCCACGATCGCGGTCAGCAAATCGAGTGCGCCACGCCATCCGGCGCAGATCGGCCTGGCGAGTAGCGGAGTCCGCAGTGGTAGCGCCCGGCCGGGATGGGGCGTGCTTAGCATCCAGACCACCAGGTCCTGTGGCTGGCCGTTGTCGTCGGCGAGCAGCAGCACGCCTTCGATACGCGTCCGATCCAGGGCACGGTCCGCCAGGAGGAGCGCGTGGTCGGTGCGCGCGGCGAGATAGGCCTCATCGCGCGCGAAGTCGGGATCAGCTGGTCCGCCCCACAGCCAGCCAATGGAGTTGTACGCCTCGGGCCGCATCGCCGTACGGGGTTGGATCGGCAGGGCGAACCAGATGCTGACCGCGGGATAAGGCAGACGTAGCTCATGCAGGTCCGGTGGCGGCTCACTGGTGAGCACCGCGCCGACGCCGGAGGCTGGGAGCCAGTAGGGTTGGGCAGTTGCCAGCAGCGCTCCCAGAGCAACGGCGTCGAAGCGAATACTGGGGCGCTTCGAATCGGGAAAGCTGATGACGTAGTCCATCACCGCTTTGGCGCGAAGGGCAAGGACGTCGCCGGGAACATACTCAGCGGGCTGGCGATTGGGCGGACGGCTGAACAGCCAGCGACCCGTCGCTTCCATCAACTGCATGTCTTTCGCGAGGCCGTTGAGAAACGCGACGTGGATGCGTTCGAAATCGTCGCCGACCGGCGGCACTGGGCTGCGGCGGGTGATGGTCTCGGTCACGAACTGCCAGTCCGCTTCCGTTTCGGGGACGCCCAGCGGATTCACGGACACGCGAGTGCAGACAGGGCGACGAGCGGACGCTGGGGGCATTTCCGCTTGCCCACCATGGCAGTCTGCCCGAACACGCGTTCGGTATCAAGCGCCAGGTGCGCTGGGCTCAGGTCGGCCGCTGGTATCCCGTGCTGCGTGTGCGTCAGGGCACGCTCGCCAGCGCGCGGCAGCCAGCAGATGCGCGCTGGTTCAATCGCCCACGGGTCGGCCGGGGATCGCCAGATGGGCCCCAGGACGCCGTTGGGGCACGCTTCGATATGGCTGGTGGTTGTCAGGAAGATCACGAGCGGCGTGCCGCCACCCGAGGAACGCGAGCCCGCGGTCTGGCAGCAGTGGCTCGGTGTCGCCGACCACGGGCCGCGCGGACTGCTCGAGGTGGCAGAAGCCGCCTCGGCCGGCGCGACCCTGCCGGGCCTGGAGACCTTCCCCGAGGACGATCGCGCCTCGTGGGACGCGTTCGTCGCCCGTCTGAGCGATCCGAATTCGCGCTGGGATTGGCGCCGCCGCGACAGCCGGCGTGAGGCGGCGCTTGGGCTGGCCACCCGCTGCGATGCGGCCGAACTCT
>WNGB01005352.1_pt1 | contig 19206 bp, 22 predicted proteins | sample 5400681 | NCBI WGS metagenome assembly WNGB01 (sample SAMN13153367, study PRJNA577476) | soil metagenome | isolation source: 115 cm soil or saprolite under grassland replicate 2 | place: USA:California | collected 2016-06-15
TCGTCACGCTGACGTCGGCCTGGCGCTCAGTGGCAATAGCCATATGTCTGTTCCTCCACTCTGCTTTGCGAGAGTGGGGACTCGAGTCAGCGCCGGGGCCGGCGCTCGCTCGAATCTCCACTCTCTCTGGTTACGACAGGACTACCTGCGTAGCCCCAGTTCCTTGATCAGTGCCCGGTATCCCTCCAGGTCGTGTTTCTGGAGATAAGTCAGGAAACGCCGCCGGCGTCCGACGAGCTTCAACAGGCCGCGCCGCGAATAGTGATCCTTCGGGTGCGTCCGCAGATGCTCCGTGAGGTCGTTGATCCGCTGCGTCAACAGCGCGACCTGCACCTTCGTCGAGCCGGTGTCGTTCTTGCCAGACCCGTGCTTGCGCACGATCTCCAGCTTGGCTTCCTTCGCCAGGGTCATTCTTCTCCTTTGTCTCGTCAGTCCCAGCAATCCGCCGGAAGCAGGCGAAAAGCCGCGGCTGCGTCGCGGGACAGGGTAGCAACGATCTCCCTACTTCAGCAGGAGTTTTCCGACACGCCGCTGCGCGATCGCGAGCCCGAGCACACCGAGGGCTATGAGGTAACCCGCATTCAGCAGCTGGATCCAGGCGACCTCGCCGAGGTTCAGCGCCCGGAGGAGCGAGATCGCGTGGTAGAGCGGCGAGCAGCGGACGACCCACTGGATCGCGTGCGGATACGTCGAGATCGGGAAAAAGGTCGCCGAGAAGAGGAACATCGGGAGCTGCACCAGGCCGATGAACTCGAAGTCGTGCCACGTCCGCAGGTAGGTGACCGCTGCGACACCTAGGCCGGCGAACGCAAAGGCGATCAGGACGGCACCGGGCAGCGCGAGCAGTCCCCAGACGGAGTCGATCAGCCCCAGGGATCCGGCTACGACCATGAACGCGACGGCGTAGAGGAAGCCACGGAAGAGCGCCCACGACGTCTCGCCGACGGCGATGTCGACGGGCGCGATCGGAGTCGAGAGCACCGCGTCGTAGGTCTTCGAGTACTTCATCTTCCAGAAGACGTTCGTCGCGTCGTAGACGGCTCCGTTCATCGCCGCCGAGGCGAGCAATGCAGGCGCGACGAAGGCCGCGTAGTCGACGAGCTTGCCGCCCGGGCCGGGAACCTTGCCGACGAAGTGCCCGAGCCCGATCCCCATCGAGAAGAGGTAGAAGAGCGGCTCGAACAGCCCGGAGAAGATGATCATCCAGGTACGGCGGTAGACCATCAGGTTCCGCTCGAACAGCAGGCGGCCGCGCGACCCGGCGAATGCGTAGGTGCTCAGTTCAACAACCTCCGCGTGTAGGTGCGCTGACCCCAGATGTAGCCGGCAACCACGAATAGCAGCAGGTACGCGGCGTGGCCGAGTGCACGCAACAGGTGGACGTTCCCAAGGGTGAGCTCGCGGCAGAGGTCGACGCCGTGCCAGAGCGGCGTCGCGTAGGCGATCCATTCGAGTGGGAGCGGCAGGCGCGACACCGGGAAGAACGTGCCGGAGAACAGGAACATCGGCACGATCACGAACCGGTTGTAGGGGACGAACGCGCCCTCCGAGGTCTGTGTCGCCGCATACGCGGCCGTGGGCATGGTGAACGCCAGGCCGAGGAGCGTCACCGCCGGCAGCGTGAAGACCGCGAGCCACGAATCGATTGCGCCAAAGGCCGCGATGATCGCCAGATAGATCGCGCTCGTCGCCGCGATGCGCGACGCCATGTACAGCTGGTGGCCGACGAAGATGTCCCGCACGCCGAGCGGCGTCGCCTGCATCGCGAAGTACTGGCGCGTCCATCTGAACGACGCCATCACAGGCCACGTCGAATCTCCCGACGCGATCTGCATCGCCGCCGCCGCGAGCAGTCCGGGCGCGACGAAGTCGAGATAGGGGACGCCGAGCGGCTGCCCGCCCGACTTGTTGACGATGCTGCCGAGCCCGACCCCCAGCGCGCCCAGGTAGAAGACCGGGTTGATGATGCTCGTGATCACCGTCCCACGCCACGCGCGCCGGTACTGCACGAGCCAGAACTCGTAGACGCGGAGGGAGAGCGCGAGGTTCACTCGTCGATCAGCCTGCGCCCCGTCAGGTGCAGGAACACGTCCTCCAGCGTCGAGCGGCGGACCAGCATCGTGTCCGGCTGCAGACCGAGCTCATGCACCCTGTGTGCCGTGGCGTCGCCGTCATCCGTGTAGAGCAGGAGGCGGTCCGGCAGCGCCTCGATCCGGCGCGCGAGACCGTCCATCCGCGAGGCGATCTCCTCAGGCTGCTGGTCGAGCCCGAACCGCAACTCGACCACCTCGCGCGTCGAGTAGCGGCTGATCAGCGCCAGCGGGGATCCTTCGGCGACGATCGTCGCCTTGTCCATCACGACGAGGCGGTCGCAGAGGTGTTCTGCCTCGTCCATGTAGTGCGTGGTCAGGATCAGCGTCACGCCGCGTTGCTTCAGCCGGAAGAGCCGGTCCCAGACGGTGTGGCGAGCCTGCGGGTCGAGACCGGTCGTCGGCTCGTCGAGCAGCAGCACGTCGGGATCGTTCACGAGCGAGCGGGCGATCGTGAGGCGCCGCTTCATTCCGCCTGACAGCGGTTCGACGCGGTCGTCGGCGCGCTCTGTCAGCTGGACGAAGTCGAGCAGCTCGTCGGCGCGCTGCCGCAGTTGCGCACGCGGCAGGCCGAAGTAGCGGCCGTAGATGACGATGTTCTCGCGGACGGTGAGCTCGAAGTCGAGGGTGTCCTGCTGCGGCACGACGCCGAGTCGCGCCCGGATCTCCGAGCCGTTCTGGACCGGATCGAGGCCGAGGACGCTGAGCGAGCCGCCCGAGAGCGGCGAGACGCATCCGACCATGCGCATCGTCGACGTCTTGCCGGCGCCGTTTGGGCCGAGGAAGCCGAACGCCTCGCCCTTGTGCACGTCGAAGTCGATGCCGTCGACCGCAACGCGCTCACCGAAGCGCTTGACCAGTCCGCGGGCATGTACGAGTGGCAGCTCCTTGGCTGCATTCATCACTCTGCAACCTACCGGCGCCACGCCGCGATAAAAAAGGGCGATGCACGCGGGCGTAGCGGCCGGACATCCGGCGACGACGGCGGCCGGAGTCGAGATCCTGGCCGAGGGCGGGACAGCCGCAGATGCAGCCGTCGCCGCGACCCTCGCCTCCTGCGTTGCCGAGACGGTGATGACGGGCTTGCTCGGCGGCGGGCACGCGATCTACTTCGATGCGGCGAGCGGCAGCGCGCGCAACCTCGACTGCTTTGTCGCCGTGCCGGGACTGGGAGCGGAGCCGCGTGAGCCGGCGCTGATTCATCTCGACGTGCCCTTCGGCGCGGAGCTCCTGCACTACGCCGTCGGGCCTGCGTCGTGTGCGGTTCCCGGTCTGCCTGAAGGTCTTGCCGCCCTCTCGCGCGAGCATGGACGCCTCCCGTGGCCCCGTCTCGTCGAGCCTGCACTGCGCTTGGCACGCGAGGACGTCGAGTTTCCGCCGGCTCACGCCGCCTGCCTGGCAATGCTCGCGCCCGTGATGACGATGAACGAGGGCGCAGCGATCTACGCACCCAAGGGAGAGCTGCTCGCGTCAGGCGATCGGCTGCATCAGCCGGGCCTCGTGCCCGCGCTCGAGGCGCTCGCCGACGATCCGGCCTCCGTCTATCGCGGAGCGATCGCGGCGGCCCTGCTCGCGCTCTCCGCCGAGCGCGGCGGCCTGGTGACGGAGCGCGACCTCGACGCCTACGAGGCGGCCTGGAGCGATCCGGTGAGCGTCGGCTATCTGGACGGCCGCCTGCTCACCCGCGCGGGTCTCTCGGGCGTGCCCGAGCTCGTCCCGAGCCTGCCACGTCTTGCCGGTCTCCCCGCGACGGAGCGCGTCCTTGCGCTGGTCGACGTGCTGGAGGGCCCCAACAGCCGCGGCGGCGACACGACGAACGTGACGGTGGTCGATGACGAGGGGAATGCGTGCGTGCTCACCACGAGCCTCGGCCTGGGCTCCGGCGACTTCCTGCCGGGGCTCGACCTGCACCTGAACAGCATGCTCGGCGAGACCGATTTGCTCCGCGGCGGTCTCGAGCCCGGTCGACGGATGCAGAGCATGATGGCGCCGACGCTCGCCTTCGACGCTGACGGTCTGTCGCTCGCAGCAGGGGCCGCAGGCGGAACGCGGCTGAGGACGGCCCTCCTCGGGGTGATCGCCGGCGTGCTCGATGAGGGTCTCTCAGCCGCAGACGCAGTGGCTCGCCCGCGGTTCCATCCTGCTCCCGATGTTGTCAACGCCGAGCCCGGCGTCGACGAGGCCGCCCTCCAGGCGCTCGAGGCGCGCGGGCGAACGGTGCGGCGCTGGCCCGCGCAGCACCACTACTTCGGCGGGGTGAGCGTCGTCAGCCGGACTGGTATGGCTGGTGACCAGCGGCGGAACGGGGCTGCGGCCAGTCCTGGCTGAAGTCGTGACGAGTCGTCGGCATCCAGCCGACGTAGGTGCACTCGGGGCAGCCGGGGTTCTCGCGGACGGTGCCGCCCCCCTGCGGTTTCGCGTAGACGGCTCCACACCCGAGGCAGCGGACGCTCTCGACGACTGTCAAGCGAGGAGCTTCGCCTCCCGATTCCGAAGTCACGTTTAAGAGACTCCGCTCTTTGCGGAAACTTGCGAGCTGCTCGTTACAGCAGCTACGAGTCGGCAAGGCGAGCGGTTTTGCCCTCAGACCGGGCGCTTCGCGGCGCGCGCCGCCTCGACGTCCCGGGCGATCTGGGCCACTAGCTCTGCCTCGGACGAGAACGCCCGCTCCTCCCGCAGCCGGAGCCAGAGCTCGACGATCAGCCGCTCGCCGTAGAGGTCGCCCTCGAAGTCCAGCAGGTGGGGCTCGATCCGCCGCTCGTCTCCGCCGTAATGGGGATTCACGCCGATCGAGACGGCCGCTCGGTGACCGCGGGCCGACCCCGCATAGATGCCGTACGCGGGCACGAGCAGGTCGGGCGGCACGGCAAGGTTGGCGGTCGGGTAGCCGAGCGTCCCGCCGCGCTGGTCGCCGAGTACGACCGTGCCCTCGAGCTCGGCCGGCCGGCCGAGGAGTTGCGCCGCCGCGACGACATCACCCTCCCGGAGCAGCGTCCGGATCCGGGTGGACGAGACACCGTCGAGGGTCGGCACGACGCGGACGTCGAACCCCAGACGCTCGAGCAGCGCCGGATCGCCGGCGGCGGCCCGCCCGAAGCGGAAGTTCTCACCCACGACGATCGCGGTCGTCCCGGCCCGGCGGAGCACCGACTCCGCGAACTCCTCTGCGGTCAGGGACGCGACCTCGGGCGTGAACGCCACCACGAGCACCTCGTCCACCGCGGGCTCAGCCTCGAGGAGCTCGAGCCGACGCTCGAGTGTCGAGAGCAGCTCGACGCGGTTGCCGAGCACGAGCCGCGGGTGCGGCCAGAAGGTCACGACCGTCGACGTCTCTCCGACCGCCCGCGCCGTCCCCAGCACGAGCCTGTGGCCACGGTGCACGCCGTCGAAGCTGCCGATTGCGACCGTGCGCGAACGCTCGGGAAGCTCCTCGACCCTGTGGGCGACGATCACAGCCGGGCCAGCGCCTCATCGGACGGGATGAAGCGCTCGGGGTCGGCCTCGTCGACCGAGAACGGCCCGATCTCGAGGCGGCGAAGTGTGCGGCAGTGGCCGCCGAGCACATCCGCGACCGCCCGGACATACGTGCCCGAGCTGACGCGGAGATCGAGTCGCACCTCGCCCTCCGTATACGCGATGACGTCGAGCGCGTCGATCCGCGATCGGCGTGTGGGCATCTCGACCTGCACCCCACGTCGCGCGAGCTTGTAGGCGCGCTCCCCGCCGATCTTCACCGCCGACGCGGCCGGGATCGGCAGCTCCACCTCACCGCGGAGGCCCGCGAGCCGCCGCTCGAGCTCCTGTTCCTCCGGCGGGTCGCTTCGCTCGATGACCGCACCCTCCGGGTCGCCGGTTGACGTCCGCGCCGTCAAATCGACGTCCGTGACGTAGCGCTTGTCCAGTCCCACGAAGCACGAAGCCAGCTTAGTTGCCCTACCGGACAACAGAAGCAACAGCCCTGTCGCGAAAGGGTCAAGCGTTCCCGCATGACCCGTGCGCGCACCGGTCCGCCGGCGCAGGTCCGCGACGATCGCAAACGACGAAGGTCCCGCCGGCTTGTCGACGAGAACGATTCCCGCCGGCTCAAGCGCGCGCGGAGGCAAGGAACTCGCGGCGCACGAAGTCGGTGATGTCCTCGATCGAAGCTTCGCTCGAGAAGCCCGCTGCCTGGCGATGGCCGCCGCCGCCCGACTTGCGCGCGATCGCGGACACGTCGAGCTCGTCGACGCTGGCGCGCAGGCTGACGCGCCGGGTCGGACCGTCCTGGCGCGGGGGCTCGCGGATCAGCACGGCCATGTCCGCGCCTTCGACTGCGCGGAGAAAGTCGATGATCCCCTCGGAATACGGCTCGGCCGCTCCGACCTCCGAGAAGTCGGTGCGCAGCAGGTGCGACACGACGATGCGGCCGCCCTCGTACACCTGCGCACGCTCGAGCGCACGCGCGAGCAGCTTCAATTTCGCGAACTGCACCGACTCGTAGACGCCCTGGAAGACCCGGTGGACGTCGGCTCCCGCCTCGACCAGCTCCGCCGCGAGGCGGAGCGCCTTCGGCGTCGTGTTCGTGTACTGAAAGCGGCCCGTGTCGGTGACGAGCGCGATGTAGAGCGCCTCCGCGATCTCGGGCGTGAGCTCGACGTCGAGTGCACTGAAGAGATCGCGGAGAACCTCCCCGGTCGACGAGGCGTCCGAGACGATCAGATTGATCTGACCGAAGCGGGTGTTGTCGTGATGGTGGTCGATGTCGACCGAGAGCGGCACCCGCCCGAGCACCTCGGGATCGGCGATCCGGCTCTCGTTGGCGCAGTCGACCGCGAGCAAGACACGCTCGGAGACGTCGTCGGGCCAGCGGCGCTTTAGCTCCGCCAGCGGCATGAACGCATACTCGCCCGGCAGCGGCGCATCGCCGACCAGGACCATGACGGCGTCTTTCCCGAGCTGGTCGAGGGCGAGCTTCATCGCCAGCAGCGACCCGAGCGCGTCGCCGTCCGGATTCTCGTGTGTTGTGATGAGGAACTGCTCGTGGCCGCGAATCGTGTCCGCGACCGCCGTCAGCTCACTCGCTGTCGTCTGGGGCGAGTTCATCGATCAGCTTGGTGATGCAGACCCCGCGCTCTACCGTCGGATCGTACTCGAAGGCCAGTTGTGGGGTTCGTTTGAGTCGCAACTCGCGCGCGATCCGCGTCTGCAGCACCGAGTGCGCCGCCTGCAGGCCGGCGAGCGTCTGCGTGCGCTTGCGCTCCGCGCCGAGGACGGACACGAAGACGCGCGCGTGCCGCAGGTCCGGCGACGTCTCGACTCCGGTCACGGTGACGAACCCGATGCGCGGATCCTTGAGCTGTCCGACTCCTTCGGACAGCACCTGCCGGATCGACTCGTTGACGCGGCGCATTCGCTCGGTCATGCGCGATATTCAAGCGCCTGGACGCGCTCCTCCTCGTCGCGGTCGCCGCCTGGTGCTTCGTCACGGCTCTGGCGGGCGGCCTGGTCGGCCTCGTGCTCGGCAATCTCCGCTTGCCCGTGATCGTGCTGGCAGCGTCGAGCCCCACGGCCGGCGCCGGGGCGAACATCGGCGTTTCTGCGGTCGCTGCGCTCACCGCCGCGATTTACGCACATCCGCGCCGGACGGATCGACTGGCGCATCTTCCTCTGGATGGCGCCGCCGTCGATCGTCGGGGCGGCGGCCGGCGGCCTGATCGCCGGTGAGGTCCCGGGAAACGTGCTGCTCGCCGTGATCGGCGTCACCCTGCTCGTGTTTGGAGTCGACCTCCTTCGTCCGAGGGACCAGGAGCTTCGAGCTGCGGGATCGGTCAGTCCCGCCGCGGCCGTCGCAACAGGCGCCGTGATCGGCCTGCTCGGCGGCTTCGTCGGCCTGATCCTGGGCTCTCTCCGGATCGGTGCGCTGCTCCGCTTTGTCGGCGCAGACACGTTCCGTGCTGTCGGCACGAATGTCGCCGTCGGGTTCTGCCTCGGGGTGGCAGGCGTGCTCGGGCACCTTGCCGGCGGCGTCGACTGGACGCTGCTCGGGGTCGGCGCGGCCGCATCGGTACCCGGCGCATTGCTCGGCGCGCGGCTCACTGGACGGCTGAACGAACTGCAACTGCTCCGCGCAGTCGGTCTGGTCCTGCTGGTCGCCGGCGCGGCTACGCTCGTGCAGGCTTTCGTCTAGTCGACGCTGACGACGTCGCGGTCGGTCCGGACGAGCTCGAACTCCTGTCCGGAGAGATAGCGCTCGGCCTCGTCGAGGAGCTGCTCCGCCTCGCGGTACTCGCGCGTGACGCACGAGAGCGTCAGCCGTGCGCGCTGCCAGAGCTCGTGATGGTCGACCTCGGCGACCGAGACGCCGAACCGATTCTGCAGCTGCGCCTTCGCCGACTTGACGTATTTGCGCTTCCCCTTCAGCGAACCGGCCTCCGGGAAGTGAAGCTCGACGCTCAGAATCCCGACGTAGCCCGCGCCCACACGCGTATTGAAGCCGCTTTGTAAGAGGTCGGCGAACGCCTTGTGCCGTGGCTAAGTCGTAGCGGCGGGCGCGGGCTCGTCGAGCGTTGTGCGCTCGATCGCGCGCGTCTCGTACGCCTCGAGGACGTCGCCTTCCTTAACGTCGTTGAAGCCGTCGAGCAGGATCCCGCACTCGAAGCCCTCGGTGACTTCGCGCGCGTCGTCCTTGAAGCGCTTCAGCTGAGAGATCGTGGTCTCATTGATGACGGTACCGTCGCGGACGACGCGAACCTGGGCGCCACGCCGGATCAGGCCGCTCGTCACCATGCAGCCCGCGATCGTGCCGAGGCGTGACACCTTGAACAGCGCGCGCACCTCCGCCTCGCCGAGCGTCTCTTCGGTCTCGACAGGCCTGAGCATTCCGACCAGTGCCTTCTCGATGTCCTCGGTCAGCTGATAGATGACACGGTAGGTGCGGATCTCGACGCCCTCGCGCTCTGCGAGCGCACGCGCCTCGGCGTTCGGGCGGACATTGAAGCCGACCACGGTCGCGCCGGACGCGGAGGCGAGCATGATGTCGTTCTCGGTGATGCCGCCGACGCCCTGGTGAATGACGTTGACGCGCACCTCCGGATGCTGGATCTTCGCCAGCTCCGAAACGGCAGCCTCGACGGACCCGACGACGTCACCCTTGAGGACGAGGTTGAGATCGCGGACCGCCCCGGCCTGCAGCTGCTCGAAGAGGCGCTCGATCGAGACACCCCGCGAGGCCTGCGCAAGCTGCTCGCGCCTGAGCCGCTCGCCTCGCGCGTTCGCGAGATCCCGAGCGCGGCGCTCGTTCTCGACGACCCGGCAGAGCTCACCGGCAGGCGGCGGATGGTCGAAGCCGAGGATCTCGACCGGGTCTCCGGGCCGTGCATCCTTGACCTTGTCACCGCGGAAGTTGTAGAGCGCGCGCACCTTCCCCCAGGCGTCTCCAGCGACGACCGCATCGCCGACGTGCAGCGTCCCGCGATGCACGAGCATCGTCGCCGCAGGACCGCGCCCGACGTCGAGGCGCGACTCGATGATCGGCCCGGACGCCTCGGCCTTCGGGTTCGCCGTCAGCTCGAGCTCGGCGTCGGCGACGAGCAGAACCTTCTCGAGCAGGTCGTCGAGGTTCTCGCCCTGCTTCGCGGACACGTCAGAGAACTGCGTCGTGCCGCCCCACTCCTCCGGCTGCAGCCCTTCGGCCGAGAGCTCGCTGCGCACACGGTTCGGGTCGGCGTCGGGGACGTCGATCTTGTTGACGGCGACGACGATCGGCACCTCGGCTGCCCGTGCGTGCGAGATCGACTCCTTGGTCTGCGGCATGACGCCGTCATCCGCGGCGACGACCAGCACGGCGATGTCAGTCACCTTCGCGCCGCGCGCGCGCATCGCGGTGAAGGCCTCGTGGCCAGGCGTGTCGAGGAACGTGATCTTGCGGCCGTTGTGCTCGACCTGATAGGCGCCGATGTGCTGCGTGATCCCGCCCGCTTCCGTCTCGACGACGGATGTCTGCCGGATGGCGTCGAGCAGCGTCGTCTTGCCGTGGTCGACGTGGCCCATGATCGTCACGACCGGCGGACGCGGTGCAAGGTCGGCCTCGGCGTCCTCGAAAACCTCGGACTCGTCCTCCTCGTCGGCGGCATGCCGAATCGTCAGCTCGCGTTCAGGCGCCAGCTCCGTCGCGATCAGCTCGACCTCGTCGTCCGCCAGAGTCTGCGTGATCGTGACGGCCTTCCCCAGGCCCATCATGAACATGATGATCTTGGGCGCCGGCACGCCGAGCGCCTGCGAGAGATCGCGGACCGTGACCCCGGACTGGACGGTGACCGGGCCGGTGACCGGAGCGACCTCGCGCGGAGTCTTGGGACGGGCTGCCTCGCGGTCGCGCTGCTGCTGGCGCGCGTCGCGTGGCCGATTCGCGGCGTTGTCGATCACGACGCGGCGCTTCCGGCGCGCGCCGGGGCCCCCCTGGCGGGGCCGCATGGGCCGATTTGGCCGGTTTGGTCCGGATTCGTTCGCCATTACGTCGTCAAGTGTAGAGAGATGCCAGTTCGGGCTCGACTCGGACGTTCCGCTTCAGCGTTCTGTTGAAGGCCCGACGCGACACGGCCCGCTCGAAACAGGAGAGCCGGCGGCAGGTGTACGCGCCGCGCCCAGGCTCCTCGGCGCCGGCCACGAGCCGGCCGTCCTTGGCCACGAAGCGCAAGAGCTCGCTCTGCGGCGCCTTGCGTCCGCAGCCGACGCAGCTCCTGATCGGCTCCGTCACGCAGCCGGGGTGTCCTCCGTGCCTTCTTCGCGCTCCACGGGGATCCCGGCGGGAACCTCGTCGAGCGGTGCGGCCACCGGCGGTGCGATGTCGAGGTCGACCTCGCCCTCGGCCTCGGCGATCACGTCGGCGTCGGGACCGTGCGTCGCAACAACGTCGGCGGGAGCTTCGGACTCGAGCGGCACGTCCTCGGGCGGCAAGCTCTCAGGGCCGATGCTCTCCGCCTCCGGCTCAGCGAGATCCGAACGGATCTCGAGCGCAGGCTCCTCCTCCGCCTCGATCGGCTCGGTGTCTTCGGTGTCGTGCAGCGCCAGCTCCTGGTGCGCAGGCAGACCGCAGTAACGCGACCCGGGCAGCGCCTCGTTCGGGCAGCGCTTGCCGTTCGAGAGCACCGCCGCGCAGCGGCCGGTGAACTCCTCGCCCTCGCCGCCGCCGTAGGCAGCCGCGGCTTCCGCCTGCGCGAACTCGGTGTCGGACTGGATGTCGACCTTCCAGCCCGTCAGGCGTGCGGCCAGCCGGGCGTTCAGGCCCTCCTTGCCGATCGCGAGCGCGAGCTGGTCGTCAGGGACGATCACCGTCGCTTCCTTCGTCTCGTCGTCGACGAAGACCTCGCGCACGCGCGCCGGCGAAAGGGCCTTGGCGACGAAGCGCGCCGGCTCCGGGTTCCACGGAATGATGTCGATCTTCTCGCCGCGCAGCTCGGACACGACCATCCGCACACGCGATCCGCGCGGGCCGACGCAGGCGCCGACCGGGTCAACGCCCTGTGCGTGTGATTCGACGGCGATCTTCGACCGGTAGCCCGGCTCGCGTGCGACGCCGCGGATCTCGACGAGCCCGTCCGCGATCTCCGGCACCTCGAGCTCGAACAGCGTCTTGATCAGCTCGGGATCGCGCCGCGACAGGATCACCTGCGGGCCCTTCGTCCCGGACCGGACCTCGGTGATGACCGCCTTGATGCGGGATCCCTGCTCGTAGCGCTCGCCGTCGACCTGCTCGGAGCGCGGCAGCAATGCTTCGACCTTACCCAGATCGACGAGGACGTTGTTGCGGTCCCCGGCCTGCTGGACGATGCCGGTCACGACCTCGCTCTCGCGGTCCTTGTACTCGTCGTACATCATCATCCGCTCCGCTTCGCGGATGCGCTGCAGGATCACCTGCTTCGCCGTCTGCGCTGCGATGCGGCCGAAGTTCTCGGGCGTCACGTCCTCGCGCTTCACCTGGTTCTCCGGGACGTCCGACCAGTCGATGTCGAGGTCGTCGTCGGAGAGCAGCGTGTGAGACCGCTCACCGTTCTCGGCCTCGATCCGCTCCAGCTCCTCGAGTGCGCGCTCGCGCGCCTCGTCGAGCAGCCGCTCCTCGATGTCGGGCGGGAGCTCGATCGAGTAGACGCGGAAGTCCCCCTGCTCGTCGATCTCGACCGTGGCGTGGCGCGAAGCCCCCGGCGTCTTCTTGTACGCAGCGAGGAGCGCGTCCTCGAGGGCGGAGACGAGGGCCCCGCTCTCGATGCCCTTCTCACGCTCGATGTCCCTGACTGCCTCGATGATCTCCTGAGTCATCTCGTCCCCACTTCCTCGATCAGATTGCCCCGAACGATCGATTCGTACGGGATGTCGACGGACTCGGCGTCCGTCCTCACGGTCACGGTGCGCTCGCCGGCGGACACGACCTCGCCGCGGACACGGTTGCGGTTCTGCGTGCGGAGCGTGACCCGGCGGCCGACGACGTTACGGAAATGCGACTGCGTGCGGAGCGGCCGCTCAACTCCCGGCGACGACACGTCGACGGAGTACTCGCGCAGGTAGTCGCGCAGGACGTTCGTCACACGCTCGCAGAGTGCGTGATCGACGCCCTGGACATGGTCGACGTAGACGATGAAGCGCTCCGGGCTCGTCAGCTCGACGGCGAGCACTTCGGTACCCGGCAGCGCGCCCTCGACCTTGGGGGCGATCTCCCGCGTCAGCTGTCTCTCCTTGTCATGTGTGGCTGCCATCTGCGCTCCTGTCACAAAAAATGGGCCCGCAGGCCCATTTCGCGAACCGCTCGAAATGTGGTCTCAGCAGGATAGCAAGGCGGATCTCGTTTTTGCCCGCGGCCGGGCCTTTCGACGGCCCGGCCGCCTCAGTCTAGGACGATCGTCACGGGCCCGTCGTTGACGAGCTCGACCGCCATGCGGCCGCCGAAAACACCGCGTGCAACGCGAGCTCCGGCGGCCACGAGCTCCTCGCAAAATCGGTCGTAGAGCGGCTCCGCCTCGTCCGGAGGAGCGGCGCCTGTGAAGCTCGGCCTGTTCCCCTTGCGGGTGTCGGCGATGAGCGTGAACTGGCTGACGACCAGGGCAGCGCCCCCGACGTCGAGCACGCTGTGTGCGAACTTCCCGGCGGCGTCTTCGAAGATCCGGAGATGCGCGACCTTCTGCGCCAGCCGAGTGGCTTCGGCCTCCGTGTCGCCGCGCGCGACGCCGAGCAGGACGACCAGTCCGAGGTCGATCTCCCCCGCGATCGAGTCGTCGACGGTGACCTGCGCGCGCGACACGCGCTGACATACGGCCCGCATCGCTTCGGATCATCCCAGTGCGAACTAGTCGAGGATGAGACCTGCGACGATTGGGACAATGCGCGAGCCCGAATGTGTCGTCTGCAGGATCGTGGCCGACGAGGTGCCGGCGCGGTTCCTGTACGCCGATGAGACGGTGGTTTCGTTCCTCGACATTGAGCCGGCTACTCCGGGTCATGCGCTTGTGGTTCCGCGAGTCCACCGGCGTGATCTCTGGGAAATCGAAGACGATGAGCTAGCGGCTGTGAGCGTTATGGCTCGTAAGGTTGCAGCCGCTCTTCGTGACGTTCTGACGGCCCCTGGCATGTGGCTTCATCACGTCTCGGGAGAAGCCGCTGGACAGGACGCCTTCCACTATCACCTGCACGTCATTCCACGCTACGCAGCCGACACCGTCCAGCGAGGGTGGGGCCAGGCGCCGTGGAGCCCGCCTGACCTCACGAAGGCCGATCTCGACTCGATGGCCGCGCTTGTGAGTGACGCGATCACACGTCACAGACAACCCGATTGACCTCGGAGGTCCGCCGCCCTGTTCGAATGGGCGGCCGAGACGTTGCGCGGGTTCGCAGACGCACTCTTCTAGGTACACGCGCGCGCGTCCCCACCCGGGAGGGGGACACACCCACCACCCACTGCCGGCCACGCTATCGCCGAAACGCGCACGCGTGGGTGACGCACGCGCGCCGATTGTGAGCCGGTTACTCCTCGTCGCTGTTGCGGGGCTCGTCCGGGTCGGCTCGCTCGAGGTCGAGGATGCGGGAGGCGTAGTGTTCGTTCTGCGGCCGCAGCGAGCTCGCCAGCTTGTAGTGGCCGTTCGCTTCCGCATCCTTGCCCTGCTTCTCGAGGGCGCGGCCGAGCGCGTAGTGCGCGTAGTGATCGGCCGGAGACAGCTCCAGCATGGCGCGGAACTCCTCCTCGGCCTCCTCGTACCGCTGGATGCGCAGGTACGCGATCCCCAGCGCCTCGCGGATCGAGGCCTTGTGCGGCTCGCGCCGCTTCGCCTTCTCGAGCGCGACCGTCGCCTGGGCGGCGCGCCCCTTGCGGAGGTGCGCCCGGCCCTGCTGGAAGAGGTCGTAGGTCTCGCTCATGTCGATCGTAAGTAGGGAAAGTTTTCCTCTACCAAGTCAAGCGGATACGTCAAATCCCGCGTCTTCCCGATCTCGATCGCCATAACCGCCTCGCCTGCGTCGATCGCCGATTGGTACGCGTTTCCCAGCTCGTGGGGCGGCTGGTCGAGGCAGAGCCGGTCGGCGACCGGGCGATCGAGTCCCCAGAGCGGCGCCGGCGTCCAAAGTCCTGCGGGATCGTCGTCACGGATCCGCTCGACCCTGTCGCCCTTCCGGCGCACGGGAGGGCGTGCCGGGTCCGGTGCCGGTTCGCGACGCACCGTCACCGCTCCTGCCGCGCCCGACTCCCCGAACGCGCGTGCAAAGCGCGCGACGTCGCCCTTGCCGTACACCGTGTCGGCGGCCGACACGAGCGTCGGCAGTTCTGCGCCGGCCTCGAGCGCGCGGCGGACGGCATCCGCCGACCCGAGCGCCTCGGGCTGACGGACGAACTCGACAGCAAGGCCGAAGGCGGATCCGTTGCCCGCCAGCCCCTCGACCTGGTCGGCGAGGTGGCCTGTCACCAGCCAGACCCGTTCGCATCCGGCACTCGCCAGCTCGCGCAGGAGCACAGCCAGCACCGGCCGGCCGTCGATGGGGAGCACGGGCTTCGCCCACCGCTCCGTCAACGGCCGCAGGCGCGTGCCCAGGCCGGCCGCCATCACGATGGCATCCACGGCTAGCCCAGTCCGAGCGAGCGGACGGAGACGAGCCCGCGCGCACGGTCGAGCACAAACCAACCTCGCCGGAGCCTCCGCTTCAACTCGCGCAACTCCGAGCGTGCGCGCCGCGCCGCCTCCGCGGCATCTCGGCTCGGGCCATAGCGGGCCTGTGCCGCCGCTTCGGCGAACCCGCCCGCGTCGACGCTGAAGCGTTCCGCGATCGTCTCCCCCAGCTCGTGCAGCGTCGCCGCCTGCGACGCGGGCACCCGCTGGTCCTGCAGAAACTCGGCCAGTTCGCGGGCGCAGGCCGTCGCGATCCGGCGTGGGTCTCGGGTCAGATAGCGGAGCCTGCGGCGCGCCTGTTTCAGCAGAACGATCACCGAGGCGACGCCCGCCGCGAGCAGGAGAAGGAACACGAGCAGGCTCGGCGTGTGCCCCTTCTGCGGCGGCGCAGCACGCAACCCGCGTACGGGCACGTCGGCCGCCGAAGGCACCGTTCGCCTCGCGCCACCCCTGCCGGTGCCTCCGAAGACCTCACCGCCGCTCACGATCGTTGCGAACAGCCTCGCCGCCGCGGACGGATCGAAGGCGAGCGACGTCGAGCTGTACGAGCCGCTCAGCCGTCCGCGTCCGGGCGTCGGGTCGAAGGCGAGCCAGCCGTAGTCACGGAACCACACCTCGACCCAGGTGTGAGCATCGTGGTCGGTCACGGTCCAGGTGCCGTCGTGATAGTGGCCCGGGACGAAGCCCGCGGCGACGCGGGCGGGGATGCCGAGCAGGCGGAGCATCAGCGCCATCGCGCCGGCGAAGTGCTGGCAGTAGCCGGTGCGCGATTCGACGACGAAGCCGACGAGCGGCGGCAGGCCCGGCACCGAGCCCGGCTGCTCGGAATACGTGAAGCCGCCCGTGACCCGGAACCAGCGTTCGAGCGCAACCGCCGCCGCGTACGGCGAGCTCGTCTCGCCTGCAACGGCGCGCGCCCGCTGGTACAGCTCGTCGTACGGCTGCAACCGGCCGGTCAGCAGAGCGAACATCCGCCCGGCGCGCCGCGAGACTCCAAACGGCGGTGCGTTGACGCCGCGCGCCAGCTCGAGCTCACGGCCGGGCCTCGTCAGCGCACGCGGGTAGCGCGCCGGTACACGGACGAGCTCCGCCGGCGTCGGCCGGCTCGAATAGCTCCAGATCGCGTATCGCTGGTTCGGTCGCAACCCGCCGCGCACGCGCGCGACGCCCTGGCCTTCGTACACGACCGGCTCGCTGACGTTGTGCGCGACCGGGATGCTCGCCCCGACCAGGTGCGCGTCGGCAAGCGCACGGACTGTCACCTCCTGCTCGGTCCAGTTCTGTGGGTCACTCGCCTTTGCGGGTGTGAGCTCGTACGCCTCGGACGGTGTCTCGGTCCAGACGTGCTCGCGCCAGCGTGTTCCGTCGAAGCGGTCGAGCACCGTGGCGCGCCAGTACTGCGGCCGGCGCGGGGCTCGGATCGACAGCACGGTGGTCTGCTTCTTCGGGAAGTGGACGCCGCCGTAGTGCGCGTCCCACACGTACCGCACTGTCACCGGTTTCTCCGGTCGTGTGTAGAAGTCCCAGTGCTGCCAGTCCAGGAACGCGTCTTTTGCGACGGCAGCCGAGCTCGACAGAGCGAGCGCGCCGACGACGACCGCGGCAGACGCGCCGATGGCGAGGCGGCTCGGCCGCTCCGTCAGCCCGGCGAGCAGGACGAGAGCGACGGCGAGGATGACGACTCCCCGGCCCACCTCGTTGCCCCCTGCGAGCAGCGTCGCCGGCCACCCGGCTCCGATCAGGAACGCAAACAGCGCACCCAGCGCGCTGCGCGCGGCGACCGCGAGAGCGACTGCGAGCGTGAAGCCAAAGATCGCAAACAGGATCACCTCGTGCATGCGCACGTTGGTCGCGGGATCGATCGGCAGGCGGAAGTCGTAGAAGTCGAGAAAGCCGCGCTCGAAGCGGGTCCAGGCGCGCCCGACCTCGAGCGGGCCGACAGAGAACGCAAGCGAGAGGGCAAAGAAGACCGAGACGACTGCGGCCGGCACGCGCGCCCACCACGGCCGCAGCAGCGCAGGCGCGATCGCGAGCACCGCGAGCAGGAACGGCCGACCTCCGCCCGACCGCGGATCCTCGAAGCGCAGCCAGTCGACGGCGATCACGAGTGCAGCGACGACGGCGAGGGCGATCGTTCTAACCATGAGCCACGTCCGCGATCGACGCTCCTCCCAGACAGGATGCGAGGTCGTCACCGTCCCGCACGACCGCGACCGGGATGCCGGCGCGTTGCACGCGGAGGAGCAGCGGCTGGGGACGGCGGTCAGCGCCGTTGAAGCTGGCCGGATCGACGTAGACGAGCGACACACTCCGCCGCGACAGCGCTCGCTGAACGAGGATGTCGACGAGCGCAGGCTCGAGCCGGGCTGTGACGACCGCGAGCTCGAGCGCCCGCGTCGCCGGACCGTGCTGTTCCCTCAGCACGCGACCCAACGGCGAGCGACCCGTCGGCTCCGCCGCCGCGAGCAGCTCGAGCGCCCGACGCCAATCAGCCGCCGCCGAGTGCACCTGCTGGACGCCGCGCCGCTCCGAGTTCACAACCAGGATCACACGCCGGCCCCGGCGCACGTACGAATCGAGAATCGAGCCGGCGGCGCGCACCTGTACCTCGAAGCTCTCCCCCACGACGGCCGCCGCGTCCGCATCGAGGAGCACGGCGATCTCGTCGCGCGGGGCGTCCTCGAGCTCCTTCACCATCAACTGTCCCCGACGTGCAGTCGAGCGCCAGTGCACGCGTCGAAGTGACTCACCCTGCTCGTATTCGCGCACGCCGTGCAGCTCGAAGCCGCTGTGGCGTCGCAGGAGGAGACGCCGCCCGTCCTGTGAGTGCGCACCTGTCTCCGAGAACAGGCGGTCGACCCGAACGAGCCGCGGGTAGACGAGCAACGCTCCGGGCGCGGGCAGCGGAATCTCCACATTCTCGAGCCCAAACGGATCCGTGAGCTCGACGCGAACGTCCTCGAACGCGTACCGGCCGCGCGGGAGCCGGGCGAGCACATAGCGGACGCTCAGGCGGCGACCCCGCCGGCGGAGTGGATGCCGCTGCTCGCCGAGCCGGCCGACGCGCTCGACCAGCGTCGCCGACGCGGGAAGCATCTTCACGGTCGACCGCAGCTCGACGACAACTGGAGCATCGTCGCCTTCGAGCTGCTCGCGGTCGCCCCAGCCGCGGGTGACCTTGAAGGGGCGGTTGGCGAGCCGAACCCAGACCCAGGCGGTCGCGACGACGAGCAGGAGCCCCACCGCGACGGGGTAGAGCGGCTTCGAGCCGAACGCCCACGCCGCGATGTACACGCCGAAGCCGAGGCCGAGGACGACTCGACCGCGCGGCGTCAGCATCTAGACCGGGACGGGAGTCTTCTCGAGCGTCTCCTGCACGATCTGCTCTCCCGTCAGACCGCTGGAGCGCGCTTCGGGCGCAAGGATCAGCCGGTGTGCCAGCACGGCCACGGCGACCGCCTTCAAGTCGTCGGGCTCCAGGAATGTCCGTCCTGCCGCAAGCGCGCGTGCCTTGCCGACCCGCAGCAAGGCGATCCCTGCCCGCGGGCTCGCGCCGAGGTAAAGCCGTGAATCGCTGCGAGTTGCGCGCAGCAGGGCGACCACGTACCGGTTCAGGCTCTCCTCGACGTAGATCGCCTTCGCCTCGTCGGCCAGCGAGACCGCATCGGCGGCGCTCGCAACCGGCTCGAGCGCCTCGAGCGGGGGATCGGCGGTCTGCTCCGTGAGCATCTTCGCCTCCTCCGAAAGCGGCGGGTACCCGATCGCAATCCGCATCGTGAAACGGTCGAGCTGCGCCTCGGGCAGCGGATACGTGCCCTCGTACTCGATCGGGTTCTGGGTCGCCATCACCATGAACGGACGCCCCAGCTCGTACGAGACGCCGTCGACCGTCACCTGCTGCTCCTGCATGCACTCCAGCAGCGCCGCCTGCGTCTTCGGCGACGCGCGGTTGATCTCGTCGACGAGCAGGAGGTTGGCGAAGACCGGGCCGGGCT
>WNGB01005360.1_pt1 | contig 19193 bp, 17 predicted proteins | sample 5400681 | NCBI WGS metagenome assembly WNGB01 (sample SAMN13153367, study PRJNA577476) | soil metagenome | isolation source: 115 cm soil or saprolite under grassland replicate 2 | place: USA:California | collected 2016-06-15
AGGCCGCGCCGCCCAGGCCAATGGAGTAGCGCACCCCCAGGTGCTCGGAGACGAACCCAGCCTGCAGCGAGCCGAGTGGGGCGAGGCCGAGGACCAGGAAGGAGTAGACCCCCATCACCCGCCCGCGCAGGTGGTCGGGTGCCTGGATCTGCAGGAGCGTGTTCCCCAGGATGCCGTTTGCGGCCATCGTCCATCCCGCAACGGTGAAGAGGGCGAGCGAGGCCGAGAAGCTGCTCACCACGGCGATGAACGCCAGGGTCACCCCGAACAGCGAGGAGGCGAGCATCAGGAGCCGCTCCTTGCGGTAGCGCTTGCCAAAGCCGGCCAGCCCGAGCGCGCCGGCAGCGGCGCCGAGTCCGATGGCGGAGACCAGGGCGGCGTAGCCCGACGCGCCGACCCCGAGGACGTCCCGGGCAAACACCGGCGCCATGATCATGAAGGGGAAGCCGAACACCGCGAACCCGGCGATGAGCACCACCAGAGCGCGGGGCCAGCGATTGTCCAGCACGTAGCGGAACCCCTCCTTCATCGCGGCTATGGTATTGGTGCGCGACCCCCGCGCCGGCGCCTCCGTCTTCATCATGAGCAGGGCCACCAGGACCGCAACGTAGCTCGCGGCGTTGGCGAAGAAGCAGGCCGCGAGTCCCACCGCGGCGATCAGCCCACCGGCCAGCGCCGGGCCGATCACCCGCGCGACGTTGAACGCCGAGGAGTTGAGCGCGATGGCGTTCATGAGATCCTCGCGCTCGACCAGGTCGATCACCAGCGCCTGCCGGGTGGGGACCTCGAACGCCGAGACCAGGCCGGCGAAGGCGGCGAGCGCCATGATCCAGTGGACCGTCACCCAGTGGAAGGCGGTGAGGACGGAGAGGATCAGGGCCTCGAGCAGCATGAGGGACTGGAGCAGGACCACGAAGCGCCGCTTGTCCACCCGGTCGGCCACCACACCGCCATACAGCGTGAGGAGGAGGATCGGGAGCGAGCCCAGGGTCGTGACCAGTCCGACTGCGAAGGGCGAATCGGTGAGCTCGAGCACCAGCCACCCGAGCGCCACCTGCTGCATCAGGGTTCCGCACAGCGAGACGAACTGGCCGAACAGAAACAGCCGGTAGTTGCGATGGCGGAGGGCGGCGAAGGTGGAGCGCAACCGGAGGGCTGCGGCCCGGGGGAGGGTAGAGCCGATGGCAGTGGAGGACACGGGAAGAAGGTAAACCGAAAGGCGGAAACGGTGAACGGTAAACGGTGAACGGGGGGTGCATGGGCCGGGCTTCATTTGAACCCTCCCGGGTCTCGGGGTAGGATTAGGAGGGTAAGCTTGGCGCGGAGCTCCCGTTCACCGTTTACCGTTCACCGTTCACGCAGTCCCATTTACCGTTCACCGTTCACGCAGTTCTTCGGGGTCCCATGCGCTTCACCACCTACTCCAAATACCTCCCCGAGCTGGCCGACGCGGTGAACCTCCAGGGCCTGCTCGATCAGCTGAGCGATTTCCTGCTCCAGTCGGGCTTTGCCGGGCAGGGACAGTCGTTCTGGCAGGACGAGATGGGGGACGGGGACCGGTCGCTCGACGCCCTCAAGCAGGCCATTCTCCGGGCTCTGATGGAGTCGGGCCAGCTCACCCCCGAGATGCTCAAGGTCCTCCGCGGGGAAGCCAGCGGTGACGCCAACCGGGACAAGAACATCGAGCAGCAGCTGGGCGAGCTGCTCGACCGGATCGTGCAGCGGCTGATCGACGAGGGCTACCTCAACGTCACCCAGGCGCCCCAGGTGCCGGGCGGCTATCAGTCCATGTTCGGGCCCGGCGGCATGGCCCAGTCCGCCGCCCAGCAGGTGCACTTCAATCTCACCGAGAAGGGCATCGACTTCCTGGGCTACAAGACCCTCAAGAACCTGCTCGGCAGCGTCGGCAAATCGAGCTTCGGTGCGCATGAGACGCCCTACCTCGCCACCGGCGTCGAAACCGAGGGCACCAGCAAGCCCTACGAGTTCGGCGACGTGCTCAACCTCGATGTCTCGGCCACCCTCGGCAGCGCGATCGCCCGCGAGGGGCTCGGCGTCCCCCTCAATCTGGAGTACGAGGACCTGATGGTGAGCCAGTCGGAGTATCGCTCGTCCTCGGCGACGGTGCTGATGCTCGACTGCTCGCATTCGATGATCCTCTATGGCGAGGACCGCTTCACCCCGGCCAAGAAGGTCGCGCTCGCGCTCACCCACCTGATCCGCACCCAGTTCCCCGGCGACAGCCTGAGGGTGGTTCTGTTCCACGATTCGGCCGAAGAGATCCCGCTGAGCGCGCTCGCGGCGGCGCAGGTCGGGCCCTACCACACCAACACGGCGGAAGGGCTCAAGCTGGCCCGGCGGATCCTGCTGGGTCAGAAGAAGGACATGCGGCAGGTCATCATGATCACCGACGGCAAGCCCTCGGCGCTCACGATGCCGGACGGCCGGATCTACGTTAACTCGATGGGACTCGACCCGCAGATTCTCGCGGCCACCTACCGCGAAGTGGCGAACTGCCGCCGGAGCGGGATCATGATCAACACGTTCATGCTCGCGCGCGACCGGAGCCTGGTCGAGTTCGTCAAGCAGGTGGCGGCGATCTGCAAGGGGAAGGCGTACTTCACCAACACGATGACGCTGGGACAGTTCATCCTGATGGACTTCATGAAGCGGAAGACTCGGCGGGTGAGCTGAAGGCGGACAGGAGGGCAGGCGGACGGGCGGACAGAAAGACGTGGACGTCGCAAGCTCGCGGCAACGCTGAGCCACTGTCCGCCGGTCCGGCCGTCCGCCTGTCCGCCTTGAACGACGAGGTCATCCGCTGCAGCCGCTGCCCTCGGCTACGCGCGTATTGCCGCGACGTCGCCCGCACCAGGAAGCGTGAGTTCCGCGACTGGACCTACTGGGGCCGTCCGGTGCCCGGCTTCGGTGATCCTGCCGCCTCGCTCCTCATCGTCGGACTCGCCCCCGCCGCCCACGGCGCTAACCGCACCGGCCGCATGTTCACTGGCGACTCCAGCGGCAACTGGCTCTACGAGGCGCTGCACCGCTACGGCTTTGCCGACCGCCCCGTCTCGGTGAGCCGAGACGATGGCCTCACTCTTACCGGCTGCTACATCACCGCCGCAGTACGCTGTGCGCCCCCCGACAACAAGCCGGCGCGTGAAGAGCTGGCGCAATGCCGCAGCTTTCTCGAGCGCGAGCTCGCCTTGCTCCACCGAGTGCGCGTCGTCCTCTGCCTCGGCCGCGTGGCATACGAGAGCTGGCTCCGCGCCGCGGGCTGGTGGGACTCCCTCACCCCGGCCGAGCGCCCGGTCTTCGGCCACGGGGGGGAGGCAGTCCTGCCGGACGGCCGCACCCTGCTCTGCTCCTTCCACCCCAGTCGCCAGAACACCAATACGGGGAAACTGAGTCGGGATATGTGGTATTCCGTTTTTGCACGGGCACGGGAGCTGGTGGACAGCGCGGGAAAGGGGGAAAGGGAGAAGGGGTGAAAGGGGAAACGTGCTCCCCCTTCCCCCTTTCTCCCCTTCTCCCTTTCCCTCGCTTTATTGCTGTTTCGGCATCCCTCCCACCACCCTCTTGTACACTCTCCCCGGCCTGAGCGTCGCCTCCGGCCCCTCGACCCCGTTGATGAGCGCGACCTCAGCGATCGGAATGGTCGACGGGTAGCGCTGGTTGAACTGGGTGACCGTCATGTCCTGGTCCAGCTGCACCAGCTCCACCCGGGCCGGCTGCACGTTGAGCGCGGCCGGGTCGTTCAGCTCGCGGAAGCTCCCGATCGCCCGCTTGAACGTATCGTCGTACTTGCCGAGGTTCCCCGCCCCGGTGTAGGCCAGGAGACCGTACGTGGTCCCCCGGTAGGAAAGAAACGCGACCAACCCCTCGATCTGGCCCTGCTCGGTCTGCGCCACGAAATAGCTCGAGGCCGCCGCCAGTCCGTTGATCGGCTGGGTGCTGCCTTGCCCTGCCTTCACGCCCTCCTGGGACAGGAACTGCCGTGCCGCCTGGGTCGGCTCGGTCTGGCCCGCCAGCGAGAGCTGCATCATCGCATCCTGGTTCGGGCTCACCCCGACCACGGCCTGGGCCGAGTTCTGGGTCTTCCAGCCGTCGGGGAACACGAGCTGGAACCGCAGGTCCGGATGGAGAAAAGTCGTGCCCCTGAAGTAGCCCTGGCGCGGGTCGTCGCCGTACACCATGCCCTTGAGCCGCTGCATGTACTCGTCGCGCGCGACGATCGCGTGGCTCAGATCCTTGTGGAGCGTGTCCAGGCGGGCCTGCGTGGTCTGGGCCCGGTTTTCCGGGTCCGGGTGAGTCGAGAGCCACTCGGGCAGCTTGCCCCCGCCGCTCAGCGCGCTTACGCCCTTCAAGGTCTCAAACATGTTGGTCATCTGCCGGACGTCGTAGCCCTGGCTGAGCGCGTAGCGGAACCCGGCCAGATCCGCCTGGTTCTCGGCATCGCGGCCGTACTTGAGAAACAGGATGCCGAGCCCGCTCCCGAGGGCCGAGCCGAGGGGCTGGAGGTCGGGCTTGAGGATCATGCCGATCCCGAGCCCGAGCTGGGCCACCTGGGCCCGCGAAATCTGCTGCACCGAGTGGCGGTTGGTGACGTGCCCGATCTCGTGCCCCACCACGGTCGCCAGCTCCGCCTCGTTGGTGATGGCGGTCATGAGACCCCGGGTCACGAAGATGTACCCCCCCGGCAGGGCGAATGCGTTGACCGACGCGTCGTTGACCACGTGGAATTCCCAGGGGAGCTGCGGCCGCTCCGAGGCCGTGGCCATCTTCTTGCCGATGCCCGAGACGTAGCTCTGAATGGCCGCGTCGTTGTAGAAGCCAATGCTCTGCGCGACCTCCTGGGCGCTCTGCTTGCCCATCTCGATCTCCTGGCTTTCGGAGACCAGTGACAGCTCGGATTTGCCCGTCACCGGGTTGACCGCGCATGCGGCGACGAGCGCGACCGGGAAAATCGCGAGGCGCCGATCCATGGGAACCCTCCTCGGGTCGGTTTGGAGTTGAGAATGTACAACGGGAAAGGCCGGCGGGCCGTGAGGTCCGCCGGCCTGGCACCGGAGCTTGGCCTTTAGGTAGTAGGGGCGGGAGCGGACGGGAGTCGGGCGCAGAGACGGGAGGGGACGGGAGCAGACGGGAGCGGGTGCCTGGGGACGCGACGAGCGAGGTGGGTGGCCCAGAGGGCGCGTCAGCTCCCGCCACAGCAACGAGGAAGCTCGCTAAGGGAAAGCTGCGGGAGGTGCAGCGCCCGAGGGCCGCTCACCTCGGCGGAGCGCCCCTTCAGCCAGGTGGCCACCTGCTCCCGTCCCCTCCCGACTGCTCCCGCCCGCTTCCTACGGCTTACGCCGCTGCGGCGGTGGCTTCTTGGCTGCCGGCGAGTCTATCGCCTCGCCGCCCACGCTCTCGGTGACGGCGGGCGGGGGAGCCGCCTCGCTCACCCTGTCCGCCAGCGTGAAGGTGCTCTGCCCCCTCGCATCCACCCCAAGACCCGCCCGGGTGGATCCGCTGCGATCGGCGAACACGACGTTCGACGAGCCATCGGCCGAGATCCCGAGCACGCTGCGGGTCTTGCCGCTCTCGTCCGCGAACGCCACCGAGCCCGTCTGGTCGGGAAGCAGGGCGAAGACGGCGCGGGCGCGGCCAGCGGAGTCCGAGAAAGAGACTCCGGCGGTGCCGTCCTGCAGCAGGCTCAGCTTCACCCGGGGGCGGGCGGACCCGTCCTGCAAAACCAACCGCACGGCGCCGTCGTCTCCCATACCCCAGGCGCCTCGGAGCACACCGTTCTCGTCCCGCAGCACGAACTGGCGGGCCGCCACTTCGCGCGCCACACTGCCCGGCATCCCATGGCGCCCGGTGACCCACACCAGCGCGACGACCAGGCCAAGCAGGATCGCAATCCCGATGAAGGAGAGACTCGCCGAACGCTGCAGCCGGCGATTGTCCCGCTCCAGGGCGTCGAGCCGATTGAGCAGCATGACCTCCGGGCGGGCCCGGGCGGCCTGCTCTTCCCGCGAGGGTGGTGGGCCGGCGGCTTCGCTCACGCAACCTCCTGCGGCGCATCGAGGAAGTACGAGTTGCAGGCCCGATCCAGCAGGTCGGGCGTGAGCCGCGGGGACACCTCGAGGTAGCGCGTCATGTCGAGGAAGTGATCCAGCACGTCCCGCGGGTGACAGTTGCGGGGAGTAATCTGCCGCCGCCCGTAGTACTCCTGATACATGTGCGGCACGGCCCAGTCCTCGTACGCGATGTCGCGCTCGTCGCAGCACCGCCGGAAGATCTCGGCATACTCGTTCTGGGTGGGCCCGAAGACGTGCAGCTTGTAGTGAATCCGGCGGAGAAATGCCTCTTCCACCAGCTCGTGCGGCGAGAGGTTGGTGGAAAAGATCAGCAGGCAGTCGAACGGAACCGGGAACTTGCCGCCGGTGTGGAGCGTGAGAAAGTCGATCCGCTTCTCGAGCGGCACGATCCAGCGGTTCAGCAGGTCGCGTGGCGGCGTGCGCTGGCGGCCGAAGTCGTCCAGGATGAGCACCCCACCGTTTGCCTTCAGCTGGAACGGCGCCTGATACATCTTGGTGTAGGTGTCGTACTGCAGGTCGAGCTGGTCGAGCGTGAGCTCGCCGCCGGTGATCACGACCGGACGCCGGATCGGGACGTACCGCCGGTCGTACTCGGGCAGGCTCTTGAGCCAGGCCGGCTGGCCGCCGGCGAGGACCGGTTCGTCATCCGGCACCTGGTGATGGTACACCGGGTCGTAGAGCACCAAAATCTGGCCGTCCACCTCGACCGCGTACGGGATGTACAGGTGTCCGCCCAGGAGCCGGGAGATAGTCTCCGCGATCATGGTCTTGCCGTTGCCCGGCCCGCCGTAGAGAAACAGCGACTTGGCCGAGTTGATGGCGGGGCCAAGCATTTCCAGGATCGGCTCCGCGATGACCATGCCGCGGAACCCGACCTTCACCGTGTCGCGCGAGACGTGCACCCGGGAAATCGACTGGCGCATGGTCCATTCGCGGTACTGAGCGAGGGGGACCGGCGCCGGGCCGATGTACTGACTGGACTCGAGCGCCTCACGAGCACGGGTCCGGCCTTCGGTGGTAAGGTCGAACATGTAGCCGCCCCGCCCGGCGCCGCTGGTTCCCCGCACTTCGACCATGCGCCGCTGCTGGAGGCTCAGCATCTGATCGTCGACAAACGGGAACGCCAGCTTCACGGTCTCCATCAGCTGCTGACCGGTGCGGGCCCCCTGGACGTACAGGGTCTTGAGCAACAGGTCCACCACGAACTCGGACGAGAGCCCGGTGGCCTCGAGCGTCTCGGGCAGCGGTGGCCGCCTGGGCTCCTCGGCGAGCGATGGCGTCGGTATCGATGTGGCGGTCATGAGGCTAGCTCCTCGGTGCACACGATCTGGTCTCCCTCGCGCGTGTCGCTCGCGGCCAGGGTACCGGCGGGCAGCTCCAGCGCGCCGTCGGCACGCCGGTGCCACCCGGTTCGCGCGCCGGGCCGCAGGTTGGGATAGGCCGCCACCACTGTGCCGCTCCGATCGAGAAATGCGATGTCGAGCGGAAACCGCATTCCCATCATGTGCACCGCCCGGCAGGGCCGGAGCAGCAGGCCTTCTCCCGGGGCGAGCCCCGGCCGGCCCAGCAGACCTTTGAGCCTGAGCCACCAGCGGTCCGCAACGGCGATGCGGTCGCCCAGCAGCAGCCCCCGCTGGTTGGCGGCCCGGACCACCCGCATGGTCAGCCGCCCAGTGCCTGGAAGATCTGGATGATGGCCGAGCCCAGAATCACCACGAACATCGCCGGGAAGATGAACAGCACCAGCGGGAACACCAGCTTGATCGTGGTCTTGGCCGCGGCTTCCTCGGCCCGTTGGCGGCGCTTGGTCCGCAGCGTGTCGGCCTGGACCCGGAGCGCCTGGGCGATCGAGGTGCCGAACCGGTCGGTCTGGATCAGCATCGCCATCAGCGACTTGAGATCGTCGAGTCCGGTGCGCTCGCCCATGTTGCGGAAGGCGTCATCCCGCGGCGTGCCGGCCCGGATCTCCAGGTTGACCAGCGCAAACTGCTCGCTCAGCACCGGGCTCAGCCGGTCGATCTCCTCCGACACGCGCACCAGCGCCTGGTTGAGCCCGAGGCCGGCCTCGACGCAAACCACCAGGAGATCCAGCGCGTCGGGCAGCGCCTTCTGCATCTGCTTCTGCCGGGTGCGAATTCGCCCACTGATGTAGATCGTCGGCGCCACGTAGCCCAACGATGAGAACCAGAGCGTGGCGATCAGGCCCACCAGGCTGGCCATCCCCAGTACGCTGAGGATAGTCACCGCGCTGAAGGCCATGGCGATGGGAAGGGCGAGCCGCGACCCCAGGTAAACTGGCACGGCCGCCTGGCTCTGGTAGCCGGCCTGCAGCAGGCGGAGCCGGATGGCGGAGATGTCCTTCCGGCCCGGCTCGATCCGCTCGCCCAATGCCTGCACCAGGCCGGCCAGCTTCTCCGCCCGGAGCTCCCGGCGCCGGCGCCGGAGGATCTCGGACGCGTGCGGGTCGCCGCCTTCCAGCTCGGCCAGCCGGGACGCAACGCCGCTCTGGCGGCCGGTTGTCACCTCACCCAGGAACATGACGGCGAAGGCAACCGACAAAGCGATGAGCCCGATGGCGAGAATCAGGAACACGGCGGCCTCAGATCTCGATGTCCACGATGCGGCGAATCCATATGTAGCCGATGATCTGCATCACCGCCGCGACGGCCACCATCAACTTGCCCATCGGATGGGTGAACAGGAGCTTCATGTAGGGCGGGTTGATGAAGTAGATCGTGACGCCGACGATGATCGGCAGCACCGCGAGGGTATAGCCGGTGAACCGGCCCTGCGCCGTGTAGACCTTGAGCTGTCGCCTGATGGTGAACCGGGCGCGGATCACCTGCGCCAGGTTGTCGAGCACCTCGGCCAGATTGCCGCCCACCTCGCGCTGGATCAGGATGGCGGTGACCAGGATGCGCACGTCGACCAGGTCGACCCGGTCTGCCATGGCGACGATGGCGTCGTCGAACGGAAGCCCGAACCGCTGCTCCTCGAAGGTGCGCTGGAACTCGCCAGCGATCGGCTCCTGGGTCTCGTCGGCCACCATCTTGAGCCCCGAGGAGAGCGGGTGCCCGGCCCGGATGGCGCGTCCCAGCAGATCGATCGCCTCGGGCAAACCGCCCTCGAACGCGTCGGTCCGCTTTCTCCGCCTGCGCTTGAGGTACCAGAACGGCAGGTACCCTCCGAAACCGGCGGCAATCGCGGCAAACAGCAGGAAGCGGGTGATGGTGAACAGGGCGAAGCCGAACCCGACGCCGAAACCGAGGGACAGCAGCAGCAGCGTGTCCACCCGCCAGCTCAGTCCGGCCTGCTGAATCAACCTGCCCAGATCCCGGAGGCGGGGCGTGTAGGCCGAGAGCGACTGGATCCAGGCGGGCTGCTGCTCCATGGGCCGGCGCAGCAAGCCCCCCGTGGCTGCCTCCACATCGAGGGAGCCGAGGGTCTTGAGCTGCTTCACCACCTGGCGGCGGCGGCGCCCTTCCTGCAACACCTCGAGCAGGAGCGCGAGCCCGATGGAGCCCAGAACGACCGCGAAGAAGACGAGCCCGGCGGAGACCCAGGATGTCAGGGGAAGGTTCACCAGCGACCTCCGCCGGCCGCGCGGGTGCCGCCTTCCCGGGCGTTCAGGAAGAGCAGGGCGGATAGGTCGATGCCGTAGGCCTTGAGCCGCTCGGTGAACTTGGGTCGGATGCCTGAGGCCCTGAAGCGGCCGAGCACTTTCTCGTCCTCGCCGATCCCGAGCCGCTCGAACACGAAGATGTCCTGCATGGTGATGACCTCGCCTTCCATGCCGGAGATCTCCGCGATCTGGACCAGCTTGCGCGAGCCGTCGCTCAGCCGGCTCACCTGGATTACCACCTGGATCGCGCTCGCGATCTGCTGGCGCACCGCTCGCTCCGGCAGATCGAGGCTCGCCATGGAGATCATGGTCTCCACCCGGCTCAGCGCATCACGCGGGGTGTTGGCGTGGATGGTAGTGATCGAGCCGTCGTGGCCGGTGTTCATCGCCTGCAGCATGTCCACCGCCTCGCCGCCGCGGCACTCACCCATGATGATGCGGTCGGGGCGCATACGGAGAGCGTTGATCAGGAGCAGGCGCTGGGAGACCTCGCCGGTGCCTTCGATGTTGGCCGGCCGGGTTTCCAGCCGGACACAGTGCGGCTGCTTGAGCTGGAGCTCGGCCGAGTCCTCGATGGTGACGATCCGCTCGGTCACCGGAATGAAGGACGACAGGATGTTGAGCAGCGTGGTCTTGCCGGCGCCGGTGCCGCCGGAGATGATCACGTTGAGCCGGGCCCGGACGATGCCCTTGAGCAGCTCGAGCATCGGCTCGGTGATACTCTCCTTGGCCAGGAGGTCCTCGCCGCTCAGCGCGTCGCGCTTGAACTTACGGATCGAGAGGTGGGGGCCGTCGATCGCGAGCGGCTTGACGATGGCGTTCACGCGGGAGCCGTCGGCCAGCCGGGCGTCTACCATGGGCGAGGAGTCGTCGATCCGCCGGCCCACTGCCGATACGATCCGGTCGATCACCTGGAGCAGGTGCCGGTCGTCCTGGAAGCGCACATCGGTCGGCTCCAGCTTCCCGTAGCGCTCGATGTACACCTGCTTGTAGGTGTTGACCAGGATGTCCGACACCTCGGGGTCCTGCATTAGCGGCTCGATCGGCCCGAGCCCGAAGATCTCGTCCAGCACCTGCCGCACCAGCTCTTCGCGCTCCTCGAAATTGAGCGGCGCCGACTCCTGTGCGAGCAGGTCGTGCACCACTTTCCGGATCGCGTCCACCACCTGCTCCCGGGAGAGCTTGTCGAGGCTCGAGAGGTTGAGCCGCTCGATCAGCTTGCGGTGGACTCGCCCCTTGATCTCCTGAAAGAAGTGCTGCTTGGAGCCCGAAACCACGGGGGCCGCCGCCTTGGGCGGCGGCGCGCCGTCGGCCGCGCGCTCCCAGGGAAGCTTGAACTTGGTCTCGGTGCTCAGTCTGGGCTTGGGGCCGTTGTCCTGGCCGGCTGATTCCGTCATGCTTCGCTCTCTCCCGTCTTGCGGACGATCCTGACCAGCTGCCCCATGATCCGGCTCGCGCTCGGCCGCGCGACCCGGTCCTTGCCTCCGAGCCCGGCGATCTTGGCGCCGAGCGCCTTCACGTCCTTGGTGTACTTGGAGCTCCCGTTGAGCACGATCGGCTTGCCCTGATTGATCGACCGGATCACCGCCTCATAGTCGTTGCTCAGGGTCCAGAACACTTTGAGGCCCAGGGTCTGCTCGACCTCCTTGAGCCCGATCTCCTCGTCCGGCTGATAGCGATTGACGATCAGCCTGGCCTGCTCCAGACCGCGGGGGAGGACCCGTTTGAGCAAGGGCAGGCCGCGCTGAACGTTTCGGAGGGATGGCAAATCCAAGGCCACCACCACGAACACCGTGTCCGACTGGTCGAACGCCGCCAGGGTAGTGGGCGAAAACGACTTCGACGTATCCACCACCACGTAGTCGTAATGGTGTTTGAGAAACTGGAGGATCTTGCGGATCTCCTCCGCCGACGTGGCCTCGGCCCGTTCGGGATGGAACGGGGCCGACAGCAGGTGCACGCCGGAAGAGTGCTGTTCGATGAACGAGGCCAGCAGCCCCGCGTCCATCCGGTGGAAGTTCTGGATCATGTCCACCAGGTTGAAGCGCGGCCGGACGCCCAGCTGCACCGCCACCTCGCCCAGCTCGAGGTCGAGATCGACCAGGAGGGTGCGCTTGCCGGTGAGGCGGTGGAGCACGATGGCGAGGTTGGTCGCCAGGGTGGTGGAGCCGGTGCCGCCCTTGGCGCCGAAGATCGAGTAGACCTGGCCCGGCTTCCGGCTCGACTCTCCGGCCCGGCCCATCAGCGCCGTGACCCGCTGGAGCGACTCCTGAAGGGCGTCGGGCTCGACCGGCTTTTGGAGATAATCGGAGACGCCCGCGCGCATCGCGGCGAGCAGAACGCCCGGCGCCAGCGTCGGACCGACCGCCAGCACCCGATGGCTCGGGTGCGACTCGGCCAGGAACTGGATGAGCTTCACCCCCACCTCGGGGTCGTCCTCGAGGTCGACGACGAGCAGGTCCGGCGCGGCGTGCCGCAGGGCCTGGACCTGCTCTTCGCCGAACTCGGCGAAGCGGACCGAGAGCTCCAGAGCGATCCGGAACCCTCGCCCGCTCTCGGATAAGGCTTCCCGGAGGCGGTCACGGAACCGGACGTCGGTCGAGATGATGCCGACCCGAATGAGACCCTCGGTCACGTGACCAGCCTCTTTCTTCGTCTACTCGACGAGCTTCAAGGTCCTGATGAGCGAGCCGGTGTTCGGCGAGAGCGGACCCGTGCTCTTGGCGAAGAACATGAACCGCCCGTGGACGGTCGCGTGCGCGTTCTCCTGCTCCTCGACAAATATCAGGGCCAGATTGTTGAATTCGATCGAGGTGCGACCGCTCCGGATCTGGGTCGGGTCGAACAGCGGCACCATCATCACGCGAGCACTGCGTTCCCAGGTCGGATACGCCTGGTCACAGGGTCCGCCCGCGCTCGCTCGCTTCCTGACCTCGCCCGTCATGTACCCGGGGTGCAGAGGATCGTCGAACTCGGCCCAGCACGCCAGCGGATCCTGGTCCACCAGGGCCTTGATCCCCTGGTTGGTCGGCCCGATCATGTTGCCCGGCTTGTCCAGGTAGGCGACGTCGAGGTCCTGTTCGGTCGAAACCGCTACCGGCACCGGATTGCAGTGCGAAATGTTCCACTCGTACCACTGCGCCCCGTTGTTGGGGTCCTGTCCCCCATACGCGTCCGGGTTGCTGCTGTCGTACGGCATCGTCCAGGGATAAAAGAACCCGGGTGACGGCGAGTCCTGCGGATTCGACATCTTGATCGTGATCGGCCGGCCGAAGTCGTCATAGTAAAGCCGATGGGAGCCGTCGTCGGCATACCAGTTATTGGTATTGTTGCGCCACGAGCTGCCGTATCCGGTCCATTGAGCGCTGTTCGGGTTGCCGGGGTCCTTGAAGCGGGCGTAGCCGTCACCGGCCGATGGATCGAATTCCCATTCCTCGCCTGTATTTCCCCCACCCTGCTGGCCCGCAATATCGGGCAGCCGGTTGAGCGGATTGGCCGGATCAGTGTCGTTGTCCACGTCGTTCCAGATGTCGGGAATGGCAAACGGCTTCACGCACTTGCCCGAGCCGGCCTCCACCGCCTGCGCCGCCGCCTTAACCGTGATTGCCACGTATGGGAGCCGGAACAGGCCGCCGAAGAAGGTCGACGTCGGCAGCGGGCGAATAAACACCCGGACCTTCTGCTCGTCGGTGAGGACTTGCACGTACGCTTCCGGTGAGTTTGCAATCCGGTTGTTCCCGGAGTCCATGAAAATCGCGGCGCTCGTATCCACATACTTCCAGCCCGCGTAGTTCCGGCTGGCATACTCGAGCGCCTTCAGGGCCGCGTCGTACTTCGCGGCGGCCGGGTCCGGGTTGTCCCGAAACTCTTGCGCGCCCGCCAGCGCCGCCGCATCGGCGGCGCGCTGCGCGTCAGTCCGCACCTTCATCAGCATCCCGACGTCCACTGCCAGCGCTGCCATCCCCAACAACGCGAAGAGAGCCACCGCCACGAATACGGCGGTCACGCCTCGTCGCCCCAGTCCCCTGCACTCCTCTCGCATACGGCCTCCTCGGGCCTGCCCCTACTGCGGCGGCGGCTGCTGCTCCTGCTGCGGTTGCTGCTGCTGTGATTCTGGCGGCTTGGCCGGCTGGGTCCCGGGCGCGGACTTCTGCAACGCCTTGGACCAGGGCCAGTCGCCCGGTTCACCAGTAGGGAGTCTCGATGGGCTGGGACCAGCGACGACCAGCTGCGGGGTGACGAGCACCAGGAGCTCGGTTCGCTTCTGCTGCAGGTTCTTGGAACGGAACAGCTGGCCCAGGATCGGGATGTCACCCAGGAACGGGATCTTGCTCACGTTGTCGGTGACGGTGTTGTCGAGCAGGCCGGCGATGGCCAGGTGCTGGCCCTCGCGGAGCTCGACCTCGGTCTCGGCCCGCCGGGCCGTGATCGAGGGGATGGTGAATCCGGAAATAATGAGGCCATTGGCAAAGTCGAGGGCCGAGACCTCGGGAATGAGCTTGAGCCGGATAGCACCGCTGCGAGTGATGTAGGGCGTAAAGCGGAGCCGAACGCCGAACTCCTCGAACTGGATCCCGATCGAGCCGGCGGCGCCGCCGCCCTGTACTGCCGGGAAGGGAAACCGACCGCCGGCAAGGAAGTAGGCTTCCTTGCCCGGGAGCGTCATGAGGGTCGGCTCGGCCAGGTCGCGGAAGTCGCCCCGCTGCTCCGCGGCATTGATGAGCGCGCGGATATTCGCGTCCGGTGACTCTAGCAGGAAGCTGATGCTGTTAGCGGTCGAGCTGGGATCGGTGGAGGCGGTATACCGTCCGTCGTCGCTCAGCTTCTGGGGGTTGACCGTGCTCAACTGGGTGCTCCACCGCCTGAGGACGGTGCGGTTGATCTCCGCGAACCGGACCTTCAGCATCACCTGCACGGCCGGGGGCGCCACCAGGTTGTCGATGATGGTCGCGCCCGACCCGCGGGCGATGTCCACCGCCCGCTGTACCGAGTTCGGGTCCTTGACGTTTCCGCTCAGCGTCACCGAGTTGCCGCTGGCCGTGACCGCGATCTGCTCGTCGGGCATCACCTGCCGGAGGTAGCGCTCGAGGGCCGGCGCGTCAGCCGTCACCTCGACCGAATAGACCTTCACCTGGGTCGAGTTGTCCCAGATCAGGAGCGTGGTGGAGCCCAGACCCCTGCCGTTGATGACCACCTCGGTCGGCGACACGATGGTCGCCTCGGCGATGCCCGGATCGCCCACCGAGAAGCGCTGCAGCGCGATTGGGTTCACCAGCAGGACCGACGCCCCTCGCGAGACCGAGATCACCCGCTCCGGCTGGCTGAACACCTGCTGCGCGCGGAGGCGCGGCGCGGCGACCAACGCCAGGAGGGCTATTGCCGGCGCACACCGGGGCACCCACGATGCTATCCGACCACGCAGAGGCTGGCTCACGGCACTCCCATTGGCGGGGGTTCATCTCGGACTCGGAGCAAAACCACGTTCTAGAACTTCTGGAGCGTGCGCACTCCTCCACGGAACACCTCGATCACGGTTGCCGTCGGCTCCGGCGCGCTCAGCTCCTGCACCGCCGGCGCCCGCCGCCGCGGCGCCGCGGCCACCGGCACCCGGCCGATCGGCCCGCCCATCAGGGCGCTGACCCGGGTCCCCCGGGTCTCGATGTGCAGGGTATCGAGCATGTTGCGGAGGGCGAGCTGGATCCGTCCCTGGCCCGCCGCCAGCGCCAGGGTCTCGGCCTGCTCCGGGGTGACCAGCACCGTGAGCACCGAGACCGTCTGCGGCTTGCCCTCCTTGTCCTGCACGATCGACTGGCCGGCCGCGAGGGTCTTCACGTTCTGCATGATGACCCGGGTGGCAGGCTCCTTACTGCCCTGCGCGTCGTTCATCGTGAGCATCACGTCCACCCGGGTGGAGGGGGTGACGAAGCCGGCGACGCCAATCACCTGGTCCACCGCCACGCTTACCGCGCGCATCCCCTGGTCGATGATGACTGGGAGCCCGCCGCCCAGCCCCTTACCGGCGAGCTTGGCGTCCAGGATCGGCTCGTTCTCCTGCACCGGTACGATCAGACCCCGACCCACCGCCTCGGCGGAGCTCCCGATGAAGCCGGGTAGCAGCGCGCCGCCGGCCCACTCGATGGCTTTCACGTCGCGCTCACCCAGCACGGCGCCAAGCGGCAATGCGTGCGCGGCCACGACGACCTGCGCGTTCTTGGGAGTCGCCGCCAACAGCGGCGTGGCCTGCTGGCGGATGTATTGCATCGCCAGGTAGGCGGCGGCTCCGCCCGAGAGCACGGCGAGCGCCAGTAGGACAAAGGGACGGCTCCTGCGCGCCATAGGGTACTCTCACTCCATCCGCATGGTGAACGAGCTGGTGAGCGTGATCGGCTTGAACGCCCTGCTGAAGAACATCCATGAATAGGGGATCGTGATCGTGCCGATCACCGGGTCGCCGGTGGCGGGGTGCCAAGTTTCGTTCCCGTCTTTATCGGAGAACGTGATCGTGATCGCCTCGACCGGCACGCCAGCCGTTTCCAGTTTCAGCGCCATGAAGTCCTTCACCGACTGCTCCGTGATAAACTGGTCCGCGATCACGGCGCGCCGCGTCCCCTCGCGGGCGACATCGGACATCATCTGCGCCAGATTCCAGGCCCGGCCGAACTCGAGGATCCCCAGCACCAGCAACAGCACGACCGGAAGGATCAGCGCGAACTCGAGCAGCGCTTGACCCTTCGCATTGCGGGGCAACGACCTCATTCTCATGACGCGAGCCCTCCTCCGAACCACCAAAGCAGGCTTCCCGCGGCGATCGCGACGCCGTACGGAACGGCCAGTCGCTCGCCCCCGACCATCATCTGCCTTTGTCCCCGCCCCCGGCGGCCCAGCGTCACCCAGCTCACGATCAGGAGCCCGCAGGACGTCAGCGTCGGAATCAGCATCCGGCGACGTGCGGCCTCGACCAGCGCCACCACGCCACCCACAACCGCGATCACCAGCGACGCTCGCGCCAGGTCGGCGGGTCCCATAAAGGTCCCGACGGCCATCAGCAGTTTGGCATCGCCTCCGCCCAGCACTCCCGTCGCGAAAAACGGAAGCGCGAGGAGGCATGCTACCACGAGCCCTAGCGCTCCACTCCCCAGCGGAGCCAGGCCCATCCAGGCCCGCACCGCCAGCCCGGCTCCGATCGCGGACACCGTGAGCCAGTTGGGAATGCGCCGGGCTGTGACATCGGTCCAGCTTGCCACGACCAGCACGACCACGAGCAGAACGCTCGCGACTATCAGCTGCTTTCCCTCTAAGGTATGCATTCGCCCCGAGGCCGTCAGCAGGGCAGTGCCTGACCTGACTGGCTCTGCCCCACTGCCGGTGGCCTTAGGCTGCGCCAGGAATCACGGATAGGGCGAGGCCGGGGCGTTGTTCAGCTGGGTCGCCGCGTTGTTGAACACGTTGCCGATGCTGTTCCGCAGCACCAGCAGGATCGCGATCAGACCGACAGCGACCAGCGCGATGATCAGCGCGTATTCCACCAGGCCCTGACCGGACTCGTCGCTCCAGAGATTCCGCCACAACGACTGCATGAATTCCTCCTCGGCCTCCCGGCCAGGCAGGTGGGTAAAACCGGACCCCGATCGTTGGGCGGGGTCCCTCGCCGGCAGGCCGAGGTTGGCCCACCGTCAGCGACTGTGCAGATTTTGAGGGGTGAAGCGTGTTGCAACAGCTGACACCTGGCCGGAGCAAGTCATATGCCCCAGCGCGAGGTGTTCGCCGTCACGTCCCCTAACCTGCAATCGCACGATGTGTTAGTCAATGTCACCGGCCAGTCGCAGCGTCGCCCAGTCTGCCCCCCGAAATGGCCCGAGAGGCCAACTGGTCGTCGGTGGCCTATCTGCGCAGCAATGCACATGCCTGCGCTTTGGCGCAAACCCGGCTCTGCCAAAGCGGATACGCCGTGGTTGCACCGGCCAGCAGCTCAGGTAGGTCTCCGGAGTCGCGGTTGCGCTGCAACCACGACGGATTGGGGCACGATTGCCACATATTGCGCCCCGTTGTGCGGCCGAGCGCCTGGTTTCTCGTCAGGCGGCCGGCCCAAATGATGCTGCCCGAGCCGGGCCACTGCCACCTGGCACTCGAGCTGTGACCGCGCGACTGGAGGACCCGATCGCCCAGCCCGCCCATACCCCACCGGTCGGTCGCCATCACTGGAGCGACTGGGCGGGGCTCGCTGCGTTCAGCGGCCTGGCCGTGGTCTTGTGGGGCCGCGCCCCCGAGTTCGGGCTCGCGGTCATCCCGGCGCTGTCGGCCGAGCTGCTGGTGGCAGCCAGCTTCCTGGTCCGGCGGCCAGCGGCGCGGCGGGCCGTGGGGTGGCGCCCACGCGCCGTCGCCTATGCCCACACGTTTCTGCCAATGGTGTTTCTGGAGCTGGCGAGCGAATACCGCCCCGAGTGGCTCGCCCCGTCACCCGACCCGCGATTGGTGAACGCGGGTGCTGCCATCTGGCTGGCGGGAGCGCTGTTTGCCCTCTGGCCGCTGTGGCAGCTCCGGCGAGCGTTCAGCGTCGAGCCCCAGGCGAGGGAGCTGGTGACCTCGGGACCATATCGTTTCGCGCGTCACCCAATCTACGCTGCGTACGTGCTCGTCAACTGCGGCCTCTGGCTGCGCCACCCAACGTTGCCGTTCGGGACAGTGCTGGCAGTCTGGTTTATCCTGCTGCTGCTCCGCATCGCCTATGAAGAGCGCGTGCTCGAAGGCGCGTTCCCCGAGTACGCAGCCTATCGAGCCCGTGTAGGCGCGCTGGGCCCCCGCCTCGGATGACGGCCCCATCGCGCTCGCGTCCCAAGCCCTCGCTCTTTGACATCGTCTTCCTCATCTGGGCCCTGGTCGTCCCCATCGGATTCAGCGGCCGGCTCATCAACAGCGACGGCGACCTGGCTCGGCATCTCCGATTGGGCGAGCTGATGCTCGACCAACGGGGGCTGCTGCGGCAGGACGTCTTCTCTCACACGGCCGCAGGGAAGCCGTTCCTGGCGTTCGAGTGGGGCAGCGAGGTCGTCTACGCGGCCGCGGAGCGAGTTGGCGGACTTGCACTGGTCGCGGTACTGGCGGGGCTCCTGCTCGCGCTCACCTTTGCGCTGCTCGCCCGGTTCATGGTGCGGCGAGGCGGCGACCCGCTGATGGCCTATCTGGTGAGCATGGCCGCGGCCGTGCTGTCCGGCGGGCACTGGCTCGCTCGGCCGCACCTGTTCACTCTGGTGCTCGTCGTCGTTCTCCTCGATCTGCTCGAGCGCGAGCCGCCCCGTCCGGTGTGGCCTTACGTGCCGCTCTTCGTGTTGTGGGCCAACCTGCACGGCGGATTTTCCTACGGCCTGATCCTGATCGGCGCGTTCATGGTTGGCGAGCTGCTCGAGGCCTGGACCGCCGGCCCCGGCGCCGATCGCGCCCGATGGCTGGCGTCCGCCCGCCAGCGCGGGTGGATCCTGGTCGCG
>WNGB01005744.1_pt1 | contig 19192 bp, 19 predicted proteins | sample 5400681 | NCBI WGS metagenome assembly WNGB01 (sample SAMN13153367, study PRJNA577476) | soil metagenome | isolation source: 115 cm soil or saprolite under grassland replicate 2 | place: USA:California | collected 2016-06-15
TCTATGACTGGAAAAACGTCCTCGGCCGCAAGCCCTGACGCCCGGCCGGTCCCGTCATCCGCTCAGCTAGGCGTCGCCGTCGGGCCTGGCCCGTGTGACACTTGACGGCGGTTCCGTGCTTCGCTACCATACTCGCCGCCCGAAGGTTCGGGGGCCCGGCGTTTCGTGGAGTGTCGGGGCGGAGACGGGAGAAGGGTAGAGACTCCCGTCGCGGGTCCTTGACTATCCTCTCGATTCCAGCGAGGTGTCACATGAAGAGGAGCGCGAAGTCGGATCCCCTGAATGTTCTGATGAAGATGGCCCGCAAGGATGCGGAGTTCTTCCACGAGCTGGTCTTCGCGCCCAAGAAGGCGGTCTCGAAGGTCAAGGGCATCGATCGCGCGACGAAGGCGCTCCTTCTCAAGGTCCGGCCCGGAGTCGTGCTTGGATCGCTTCTCCCTCCCGCGGCGCCCTGCGGCAATGACGAAACGTGCAGCGGTGCAACCTGCGACAACACCTGCGCGGAGTCTTGCGGCGGCGTGACGTGCGGCGGCGGAAGCTGTCAGTCCACGTGCGAGAACAGCTGCGATGACACCATTTCCGCGCCGTCCATGAGGGGCGGTCGCCGGGGCGACCTGGTCAGAATCCGCTGGAAGAGGGCCAGCCGGCGCCGTCCGAGACACTAGCTGACGGACGCCGTCCTGACATACGCCGGCATCCTCAGGCGCCATGGTCTGCCCGTGAGGCGCCATGGTCATTGGGCGGTCGTCGGAGACGCCGGGCCCGTCCAGGGCTGGAAACTGCATGTCTCTTCCATCCCGACGGATGCCGCCCCACTCCTTCGGAAAATCCTGCCGACCCTCAAAGAGGCCCGGGTTCCCTTCAAGGTCATCCAGGATGAAGACTCGCTCGGTCTGCTCAATGAGGGCGCACTCGGAACGACTCAAGTCGGCAAGTTCGCGACGATCTACCCTCCATCGAACTCCGCCGCACGCCGCCTCGCGGTAGCCCTGATCGAGCTGACACGCGGGTTCCGCGGGCCCGCCGTCGCGACGGACCTGAAGCTCGGCGATGTCATCTACACGCGCTACGGAGGGTTCAAGCCCGCCGTTGTCCGTGACCGCCTGGGCCGGCGGGCCCTGTATATTCACGACACGAACGGCCGCCTCCAGCGCGACCAGTATCGGATCCCGTACGCGGCGCCGCGCGGCCGGGCCAATCCATTCACGACTCTGGTGCGCTCATCCCTTGGGCACGAGCGGGCGCCGACTGGACACCGGCGCGGCAGACTCCTCGGGCCCGGCTTCCTCCTGCTCGATGTGCTGAAAGCCAACCCCAAGGGATCCGTGTACCGCGGTCTCGACCTCCGGGACCGCGCCTCGGTCGACATCTGGGTCTTGAAGGAAGGACGTCGCTGGGCTCTCGCCGATCGACTCGGACGCGACATGCGGTCGCGCCTCCAGCACCAGGCGCGTGTGCACGGCGAGCTTCGAGGGCGGGTACCGATCCCTGACGCCGGCGAGTACTTCGAGGCGGACGGTCACGGCTATTTGCCGCTCAGGTACCTGCGCGGTCGATCGCTGCAGCAGCTGGTGACCGACGAGCTGCGGATGCGGCCTTGGGGCGCGCTTCGCGCCAGGCGGCAGAGGGCGCTGCTCTTGTGTCTCGCTGGCGCGATCGATGCCGTTGCGCGGCTACACTACGCGGGCTTCGTCCATCGAGACCTGAGCGGGCAGAACGTGTTTGTAACGGATGACAGCCTGGTCTTTCTCTTGGATCTGGAGCTCTCGCACGACCTCCGCGATGACTCGCCCCCGTTCGGCCTCGGCACTCCCGGCTTCATGTCTCCGCAGCAGGAGGCACGCCGCCGACCGCGCCACGCTGACGACGTCTACTCGCTCGGGGCGCTCACGCTCTTCACCCTGACCGGGCTGGATCCCCGCCGCCTCCTCTTCGCGCCGCCGCCCCGCCGCATCGAGCAATGGACGGCGATTGCGCCAGCTTCGGAGTTTCGTCTCGTAGAGATGGCGGCCCGTTGCCTCGATGACCGACCGACGCGCCGTCCGTCACTCGACGAGATGCGTGCCGTCGTGCAGGAACGGCTGGTCGAATGTGCGGAGGCGGTGCGAGCACGGCGATTGTCGCTCCGCGGGTCTTCAAATGGGGACCTCGCGTGTGAGATCCGTCAGGGTCTGAACGGTCTGATGCGGCACACGCTGGTGGACAGATCTTCGGGTTTGTGGCTGTCGGAGGCATTCGAGGACGGTGAAAAGGGGATCCACGAGGGCAACGGGCAGTACGAGCTTCGGCGCAGCGCGAACCGAGGCGTAGCCGGCATTCTCTATGTGCTCGGACGGCTCTCACGCTTCGGCTATCTCACCAGCAGCTCGAAGGAAGGGGCACATCGCGCGGCAGACTGGCTCGTGCGGAGACAACCGGCGCCCGATGGGGACATGCCCGGACTCCACTTCGGCGAAGCGGGTGTCGCGGTTGCCCTAGTCGAGGCGATTGCCGGCGGCCTGATCGCGCAAACACCCGCCCGCCAGGCGTACATTCGGCGGGCCCTCGCCGGCGTCATTGACTGGCCGGATCTCACCCATGGAGCCGCCGGGCAGGGGATCGCCGCACTCTATTGCGGTGATCGTCTGGGCGACCCCGAGGTCTCTGCGCTCGCGTCGCGTTGCGCCGACTATCTCGTGAGGGCGCAACGACCCGGCGGGTACTGGGTCTGGCCTCGCCGCTCATTGCCGACGTCCCGAGCCATTCTCACGGGTTTCGCCCACGGTGTGGCGGGTATCACATACTTTGTCGCCGAGTATGCACGCAGGACCGGCGATTCTGCCGCCGAGCGAGCCTGGAGGCGTGGTGTCGAATGGCTCGTGAATCAGGCGGAGCCCGCCGGCGACGCACTCGTCTGGCCGATCGGGGCGGGAGGCAAGGAGCGGTGGGCCTGGTGGTGCCACGGCTCGATCGGAATCGGGTTGCTGTTCCTCCGCCTCTACGAGCACACACGAGAGGCGCGATTCGCCGACATCGCGACGCGAGCGCTGCGTGTCCATCCACCGGAGTTCCTCTCCCCAAACCTCTCGCAATGCCACGGCTACAGCGGCGCGGGCGAGGCGTACATCGAGGCGCATCGAGTTCTCGGCGGACCCGGATGGAGAGCGCGCGCCGAGTCCGTGGTGCACGTGCTCCGGAATCTCCGCCGCACGCAGGACGGCGCATCGGTGTGGAGCGTCGAAAACCCGAATGCCGTCACGGGCGACTTGATGGTCGGATGCGGCGGTATCGTGCATCTCTTTCTGAGGGCGTCAATGCTGCAGGCTTCGATCGGTCCTCCCCTCCTTCTGGACCCGCTGGCGACCGCGTAGAGCGCAGACCTCGACCTCTTCGACGACTGGAAGCGCGAGCTCGGCAGCAGGCCGCTCGCAGCGAAGCTGACCGATCCGCCGCGTCCGGCGGAGAGCAGTGGCTGCCGGTGCGTGTCGGGATTTCTGTCACCGATGGATCGGCACCCCAGGACGCTTTGACCGCATCGGCTCGTCAATGTTCCGATGTCCGTCGGTGGCATGCCTGTTGCGTGCCCCGAGGAGCGTGAGACCGAGACCAGCGATCACGTTCACGGTGAAGGGCGCGCTGTAGGCTATCGGCATGGCAAATCCTCCTCTGGCCCGCGGCTCACCGCGCGTGCTTCGCGCGCTCGGCGGGGGCTTTATGTTTCCTATGCGCCACGAAAAGACACCCTCGCGTCCAGGTCGAGAAGATGGCAATATTGCCTTGGGCGCAGTGAACTGGCAGGCTTTACCGGTGTTTCGAGTCCGAGCTTGATACCCGAGGGGACACGAAACAATGGCTTTACCTGAGGGCACCGACTTCGGAAAAGAATACGAACTTGCGGAACGCCTACTTCGGGCGGATCGATTCGCGGAGGCTCTTGCAATATATCAGCATCTAGCCGAAACGGATCCTAAGAATCCAGTAAAGGCGGAAGAATGGACGACCAAGGCTGCGGAGGCGGGGTCACCGGCAGCGCAGCTCCACTTGGCGGGCCGCTTGTCGCGGCAGTCCCGCTTTCAGGAAGCCAGAAGCTGGCTTGAGTGTGCGTCGTCGAATGGTTACGCTCCTGCCATCTACTATCTAGGAAGGATGTACGAGCTAGGCATTGGTATGCCTAACAAGGATGTTGAACGGGCTTACGAGTATTTCGAGAAAGCGGCGGCCAGAAAGGATTGTGCCGAATTCCGGGGGGCTCGTCATGATCGCGCGAGTCTTTTTGAGAGCATTGCAGTTGCTCGCCAAAGATCCCAAGGACGAAATGGTCAGAGCCTAACCTCCGCCATCAGCAAAAATGAGATTGGAGGAGGTCCGCACGGCCGCTCGTTCGGCTTCAGGACTGGCTGAGGCTCTGGGGAACCGACGGTAAGAAGCCCCTATGCGCTTGTCCTCCGGCGCAAGCCAGCGCTGGGCTGCGGCGTTGCCGGCTTGAGGGCGCGACGGCCCCGGCCGCTCCGTCTCGGTTTCAAGGCCCAGCGCGTCCGGTCGGATGGTCCTATAATCCCCCTGGATCGCCGAAACCTTTGGCCCAGGCCCAATCCACGGGAGGTCGTCATGAAGGGCGTCACGCTACCCACCGAGACCGTCTTCGTCATGGAGATGACCCCCATCAAGTTCGGCCTCGGGGCCACGGATGAGATCGGCTACGATGCGCTTCGCCTGGGTGTCCGCAAGGCGCTGATCTTCACCGACCGACACCTCGCCGAGGTGGGCTTGCCCGAGCGTGTCCGCCAGCTCCTCGAGGAGCAGGGCGTGAAGGCCGACGTCTACGACGGCACGGAGATCGAGCCGACCGACCGTTCAATGGAAGATGCGGCCGAGTACGCGCGCGGCAAGGAGTTCGATGCCTTGATCGCCGTCGGCGGCGGCAGTGTCATCGACACCTGTAAGGCCGCCAACCTCCTGGCCTGCTACCCGGCCCCCATCCTCGACTACATCAACAAGCCGGTGGGCAAGGGCGTGCCCGTCCCGGGACCTCTCAAGCCCCTCATCGCCGTGCCGACCACGGCGGGCACGGGCAGCGAAACCACCGCGGCCACCATCACCCACGTGGTGGACCAGCACGTGAAGGCGGGCGTCTCGCACCGCCTGCTTCGCCCGGCGCTCGGCATCGTCGACCCCATCAACACGCTGACCGCCCCACCCGAGGTAACGGCGGCGGCCGGGTGCGACATCCTGACCCACGCCATCGAAAGCTACACGACGCGGCCCTACAATGCCCGGCCCAAGCATCATCCGCCGGACCGTCCCGTGTATATCGGCGCCAACCCGGCCAGCGATGTCTGGTGCGAGAAAGCCATAGAATACGTCGCCCGCTACCTGCGCCGCGCCGTGCTCAACGGTCTGGACCTCGAGGCGCGACTGCATCTCGCGCTGGCCGCCAACTACGCCGGCATCGGCTTCGGCAACGCGGGCGTGCACATTCCCCACGCGGCCGCCTATCCGATCGCCGGGCTGGTGCGCGACTACGTTCCCGCCGGCTACCGGACGCGCCACCCGCTCGTGCCCCACGGCATGTCGGTGATCCTCACCGCCCCCGCGGCCTTCCGCTTCACTTACCCGACCTCTCCCGAGCGTCACTTGCGCGCGGCCGAGCTAATGGGAATCCCCGTGGGTGGCCTCGGCGAGGCCGACCGTTCCGAGGCCCTCCCCCGGGCGCTCATCAGCCTCATGCGCGACGTGGGCATGCCCAGCGGACTCGGCGCCATCGGGTACGGCGAGCAGGACGTTCGGACTCTGGTCGAAGGCACGCTGCGGCAGCCCCGGCTCCTGGCCGGCGCGCCGCGCCCGACCGGCGCCGCCGAACTCGACTGGATCCTGCGCGACGCGATTCGCTACTGGTAAGCTGCTGTTGTCCGCACGCCTTAGGCTCTCGTGGTGCTGATCAGGGGCGGACTGTCGGTAGGACCCAGCCAATCGGCCAGCGACTGGAAAGAGCGCCGCGGCGTGGGATGCGTCCGCCGGATCCGCGGGCCGGTCAGATCCTCATTCAGCGGAGAAGCCGACCGGCCGCTGAGTCAGCTCACGCTCGAAGCAGTCCGCGGCGGGCGAGACTCGCCATCAACGCGCCCGCGCCGAAGGTCCACGGCTCGGCGTCATCGCAGTGGACGACCTCGTTCGCCAACATCCCGAGTTCCGGCGCCGAGATCCTCACGACGTCACCGACCTTGTGCGTGAATCCACTGCCGGGCGCGTCGCGATCGTCGGACGGCGCGAACATCGTGCCGATGAACAGGATCAGGCCGTCGGGATAGTAGTGGAAGCGGCCGATCGCCTGCGACGCGAGATCGGCCAGATCACGGCTGATCTCGCCCACGCGCGTCGTGTGGGTAATGCGAAAGCCGTCGAGACCTTCCACGACCGTCTCGAAGCTCAGACGACTCACGACGTCGAGGGTGAAGGTCTGGTCGAGCAGCCGGAAGAACGGTCCCACCGCACAGGACGCATTGTTGTCCTTGGCGCGACCGAGCAGCAGCGCGCTGCGCCCCTCGACGTCTCGAAGGTTGACATCGTTGCCGAGGGTGACCGCGACGATCGAGCCCGCGCTGTTGATCGCCAGCACGAGCTCGGGCTCCGGATTATTCCAGACCGACGTGGGATGAATGCCGACGCGAGCTCCCGTCCCGACGGGAGCCATGGGCGGACACTTGGTGAAGAGCTCGGCGTCCGGCCCGATCCCAACCTCGAGGTACTGCGACCACATGCCCTTCGCGACGAGCAGGTCCTTGATGCGCGCGGCCTCGGGGGATCCTGGTTTGATCCCGCGGAGGTCCGGACCGATGATCGCCTCGATCTCGCGCCGGACGCTCTCCGCCAGCGTCGGATTGCCGCGAGTGCGTTCCTCGATCACGCGCTCGAGCAAGCTCGAGACGAAGGTCACGCCACTCGCCTTGACGGCTTGCAGGTCGCAGGGTGCGAGCAGCCATGGCTTCGATGGATCACGATGACCCTCGACGCTGTTGGCGACGAGATCGGCGACCGTTGCGACGGACGGCGCGCGCTGAATTGCGGCGCGAACTTCGGCGACCGTGCCCACGTTGAGAAGGTGGCTCGCGGTCGGATACGATGGCGTGAGATCGACGGCGTCGTCATCGCGCACGCCGATGACCGATGGTCCGCCGTCTCGAGGGACCCACGCGCGCCCGATGAGAACCGCCTGATGGCGATCACCGGGCAGGCACTCCCGGGCTGATAGCTTCACGCCGAGAGTATAGATCGGTTAAGCTCGTGCGCGGAGAGAAAGGACTGGACCATGCCTCCTGTCGCTTCCCGCGAGCGCACCGCCAAGGTCGTCGTGCTCCCCTGAGGACCTGTGGGCGTCTTCTTCACGAACCTCCACCTGCGGGCGACCGCCACGGAGCCGGTCGTCGCGGCGCTCCGACTCGCCGGCGCTCTGCCGGCGTACGTCACCGAGCCGGGCGGCGGGTGGGTCAGTCTCTACCCTGAGGCGACCGAGAACCAGGACGAGGCGCTGCTCGAGGGTATGGCCCGGCTGCTCTCGACCGCTATCGCGGCCTTTATGTCTCTCCTACACGCCAGGTCTTGAATTGCTACATTTCAGTACCGGCGGTAAGCTCTGCGATGTGCCTGCGGTTTCGGGTTGGCGCGACGGGTGAAGCCGCGGCGATACGGCCAGCGCCCCAAGGGGAGGCGAGGGCCTTCATCCCATCTATGCGCCCTACGCGCCCCTAGGGCCGCGCCTGGATGGAGGTTCTGGCTTTGAGTGCTGGCCCCGGGGGATGAGAGCCGCGTGAACATCTTCTATATCCAGAAGTTCTGGTTCGCCGAACGGTACTATACGGATACGGACTGGCATCCGGATTACTTGACCGTTCAACTGCCCACTGTCAATATCGATGCGCAAATTTGGCTGACGATCTTTTCACCCGGCGTTCATTACGACCCGGATGCGACCGGAGGCGCAGCGGCAGGAGTAAAGAGTGTGCGCTTCATTGATGACAATGGACAGAACCAGTACCAGGAGCTCACAAACTGGGAAAGCCACATCCGGATCGCAAGATGCACGGAAATCACGTTTTCGTTCGGGGTGCGCTTGGCATGGGCGAAAGCGGAAGGAGTTATCTATTGGCACGACTAACAGCTATGTCTGAAACGACTTTCAAGGCGCCTTCATATCTCGAGACGGTGCACTATGTTTACGACAAGCGCAGCGGCAAGATCCTGGCTACGGAAACGCGCTGGACGCTCCGGTTGGGGCGGCAGGCCGAGCCTCGCGTTGCCGATGAGTTGATCGAGAGCACCGCTAAGCGAAACGGCCGCCGCAAAGCTGATCTTGCGGTAATTACCTCCAAGGTGCCCAACGCCAAGCGCACGGCTTTGCGGATCGATCTCAAAACGCGCAGGCCTGTCTTTGCCGAGCCACCGCAGCGTCGCCTGATGATCGGTCCCGGCCGTCCGCCGTCACCGTAGAGGCGGGACCTCACCGACCCAAGGAGCCACTGTCATGCGTCACAGGGTCATCCATCTCATCAATCCCAAGACGGATTCTCTGACCACACGGCCGCTTTATTTCAACCGGGCGCTCTACTCGCCCCTCGCGGGCTTGCTGGCTGTCGCCGCCGGCATTCCGCGCGACCGCTACGAGGTGGTGCTGACCGACGAAAACATCGAGCCGATCGATTTCGACCTGAGAGCGGATCTCGTCGGTATCTCCGCGATGACCTGCTACGTCAACCGCGGGTACGAGATCGCCGACGCATTCCGGGCGCGGGGGGTGCCCGTCGTGATGGGCGGTGTGCACCCGAGCTTCATGCCCCAGGAAGCGCTCAAACATTGCGACGCCGTCGTGATCGGCGAGGTGGAGCTCGTGCTCGAGACGCTTCTGGATGATCTCGAGCGGCGCGAGCTCTGCGGCACCTACAAGTCGGAGCGGCTGCACCCGATGGAAGGCTTGCCGATGCCACGGTACGACCTGATCAAGAGGCACCGCTACGTGAACTGCACATTCGTGCAGACCTCCCGTGGCTGCCACCAGGGCTGCACGTTCTGCGCGGAGCCGCTGATGAACGGCCTGAAATTCCGCTATCGGCCGGTCGAGGAGGTGATCCGCGAAGTCGAGAGCTGCGGCTCGCGCATGATCTCGATCAACGATGCCGACTTCTTCGGCACACCGGAGCGCCCGAAGGAGGTCATGCGCGCGCTCAAGGGGCGCGGGATCCGGTGGCAGGCCGGCGTGACCTCGAAGCTCGCGCAGGACGACCGCATGCTCGAGCTCGCCGCCGAGAGCGGCTGCACCCTGCTGAGCATCGGCTTCGAGTCGATCTCGCGCGACACGCTGAAGAGCGTGCACAAGCACGTGAACCGGCCCGAGACCTTCGCGGCGCTCGTCGAAAAGGTCCACTCGTACGGCATCATGGTGTTCGGTCTGTTCATGTTCGGCTTCGACGGCGACGATCCCTCGGTGTTTCAGGAGACCGCGCGGTTCAACATCAACGCGGACTACGACGCCTGCGCGTATTCGGTCCTGACGCCGTATCCCGGCACGCTGACGTGGTACGAGCTGAAGAAGGCCAATCGCATCGTGTCCTTCGATTGGGCGAAGTACGATCAGGCCAACGTGGTCTATCGACCGGCACGGATGTCGGGCGATGACCTCCGACTGGGTCAGACCCTGGCCTACGAGACGTTCTACGCGCCCTCGTCCATCGCCCGTCGCTTCCCGCTCCGGGGCGGGCGCAGTCGGCTCCAGTGGTCGATCTACAATCTGTTCATGAAGAAGGGCGCTGCGACGGATCGCAAGGAGGCGATCGCCGCGCCGACCGAGGCGCCGGACGTGGCGCCGATGCCGCCCATCCTTCCGATCAAGCGGGAGTGGCGCCAGGCGGTTCTGGAAGAGGCAGGAGACTCGGTGCTCGCCGGGCAGGATCGCAGCTGATGCCGGCTACCTTGAGGGCTCTAGGGTCCCTTTGCCGAGTGGAAGCGAGGGAAACGGCAGGCTCAGGCGCGTCGCCGCTGTCCTGGTTCGGCTAGCACGGTAGCCTCCGAGGTGAGGTAGGCGTCCCACCCGCAGATGGCGCAGGCGACCCGTCGGGCCAGCGCCAGATCCGGGCCAGTCTGGGCCAGACTGTAAACAAGGCCGTCACATTCCGGACATTGTTCTGGGATTGACAGGACAGCGCGCTGCTCGACATCAAGGAACCGGGGCGGCAAGCCTTGGCCGAGTTTGGACCGGCGCTCCACCTGGAAGCATTCCCGGCAGAGGCCCTCCCGAAAGAGACGCCGATTCGGATGGCAGTCGGCGTTTGAAGGGCGCATGTCCTGGCTTGGCATTCGGGGCTTTTCGGCCGTCCGAGACATCAGCTCAGGTTCCTGCTGCGCCCAGCCCCTCAGAGCCATCCAGATCGCTTCGCCGCAACGTCGCTCGTATGGCGTCATACTCATGAGCCTCCAAGTCCCCTTTCAGTTCCTCCGGCAACCGCTCCCACCTAGCAATCGGCAGGCCAGCGGCCGGGCCGCCGACAGTAGGTGCCCGGAGGCCCGATTCCGACCGATGCCTTGGGCCCCGCAGGGCATCGATGTGGTCCGCGATGCAGGGGGGGCAACTCGTCTACTACGGGGCGGGGCGAAGGTCCTCTCGCGACTTCTCAACTCCCCTGCCCGGCGGCGCAGGATCGCGCCAACCGGCTAGGCGACGATGCTCACTCGGGGTAGCGCGAGGCGCAGCCGGGCCACGACCGGCAGGTGATCGGAGGCGACCCGCGCGAGGCGGCTGCGGTGTACGTGGAAGCGGTCGGCGTGCAGGCTCCGGTCCCAGTAGATCCGATCCAGCGGGAAGAGCGGCAGCGGCGCGGGATGGGTCCGGCGGATGCGCGGGCCGTGCAGCTCGCGGCGGAGCGCCCGCCCGACGGCGCCCGGGAACCATTCGTTCAGGTCGCCCATGACGACGCGCGCGCCCGTGAGATCTACATTCAGGACGTGACGCCGCACGAGCTCTTCCACCTGCTCCGCCCGCTCGCGAATCGCCAATCCGAAGTGGACGTTGAAAAGATGCAGCACGCGGTCGTGCACGGCGAGGTCGAGCCGCAGGCCGCCGCGCGGCTCGCGGGCCGGCCGCGTGAGATCGAACGACGAGGAGTCCCGAATGGCGAAGCGGCTCAGCACGGCGTTCCCGTACGGCAGTCCCCAGAGGGTGCGCGTCACACCCATCGCGGCTTCGAGCCCCATCCGATCGGCCAGCTCCTCGACCTGGGGGCGGAAGATCTCCTGGATGCCGATCAGGTCGGCGTCGATCTCGCGAAGAACGTCGGCGATCCGGCCCAGATCGACCCGCCCGTCGAGGCCCTCAGCCTTGTGGATATTGTAGCTGGCGACGGTGAAGTTCATCGGCCGGGGGCGCCCTGGCGATAGGCGGCGAAATGCGGGTAGAGCTGGATGGGGTGCGTGAGGGCCTCCGTTGGCAGCGTGACCGACGGCGAATGGAGCAGGAAGGTGTGCAGCTCGGCCTCGGACGGACCGGCATGGGCCCCGACTTCGGGGAGAAAGGACACGTCGCCCCCCGGCGCCCCTATCCCGTAGAGCACCAGGTCACCCGCGCTCGGCATCGCCATTAAGTCGCTCAAGTCCCTCAATACAATCTCCCGGTCCGGCCTCAGATCGAAGGGGCCGCCCCGAGAGCCGGGCTCGAGCGACGCCTGCCGTCCTCTGTACCAGCATACCGGCATACCCGGCGAACGCGCAAGCACGAAGCCAATCCCGGCTAGCCGGGAGAGCGCCGCCGGCAGTCCCGGATGGCGCCGCTCGATCTCCTCGGCCATGAGGGGCTCCGGGGAATCAGTGAAGTAGACGAAGGCGTTGGGCCCCGCCTTCACCACGCGGACACCTCCAGGGCCGGCCTGCGATCCGTCGCGGATCCGGGCGAGGAAGTCGCGCTCCAGATAGATGAGGAAGCGCTGGAAGAAGCCCCGCGGATACTCGCGCCGGAGCCGTTCGAGCTCGCCAACGGTGGACCGGCCCCCTCCCGGATCGCCGTCCGGGCGCTGAGGGGCCGTGGTCCCGGTCAGGACCGCCCGGACCGCTTGCTCGATCGTGGCGCCGCCCGAGACGCGCGAGAACGGGCGGCTCGGCGTCATGCCGTGATCGGACAACACGTACAGGTCATACGGGCGATCGGGCAGCCGGCGCAGGATGCGCGCGAGCTGGGCAATGGAGCGGTCCACCCGTCGCAGCGCTTGCATCGACAGCCGGTGCTCCGGCCCGAAGGCATGGGCCAAGACGTCGTACTCGAGATAATTGAGGTAGATCGCGGGCACACCGCGATACAGGTCGGCCGAGACCGCGAGGGTGAAGAACTGCCGCGTCCAGATGCTCAGACTGATCTTGAACAACAGCCAGCGGAATCCGCGACCGCGACGCGCGGAAGGGGTGAGCAGGCGCAACGCGGCGCGCGTCATCTCGACTCCCGTGAGCACGCAGCACTTGAGCACGATCCAGAGCATCAGCACCACCGAGAGCGGCGCCCGCACGAGCGCCAGGCCCGCCCGCGTCGGGCGCAGCAGCCGCGACGCCGTCCAGAGACTGTCGGCCGCGCCGCCGGTGAAGATGCAGCCGTAGCAGGCGCCGCCCTCCAGGATGCCGCGCCGCCCCCGGGCATGACGCTCCTCCACGAGATCGGCCACGCCGGGGCGTGGAAAATACCGGTCGGCGCGCTCGCGCTTGTCGTACCAGTGGAAGCCCGGAATGTCGGGATGGACACCGTACATCAGCGCCGCCTGAAAGGTCGCGGTGGAGGACGGGAGCCCGACGGAGAGGTCGCGGCGGACCAGCCGCCTCGCGGACAGCATGCGAGCCAGCGCAGGCATGCGGCCGTCGTGGAGCGCGCGGTTGAACACCCGGCGCGAGAGGCCATCGATCTGGATGATGAGAAAGCGCCGCCCGTCGCCCACCCCAGGCAATCGGAGCCGCGCCCAGCGGGCGAGCCGATCGATACGGGCCTGACACCAGAGGACGAGGTCGTCGAGCATGGCGCGGTCTTGCAATTGTAGCGCACCCTTTGCTAGGCTCGATCACCGGACGGCGAGCCATCCCACGAGGTCCTTCGTGACGCGACACCCTGCGAACCCCCTGCCCCCGATCGTGGCCGCCGTCCACGAGCTTGTCGAAACGCGTGTGCTGCCCATCGCCTCCGCCCTCGAGCAGGCCGACAGCTATCCGCACGACCTGGTCGCCGAGATGAGGGCGCTGGGGCTCTTCGGCGCCCTGGTCCCGCGGCAGTACGGCGGCCTCGGATTGGACGTGACGACCTATGCGACCGTGATCGAGGAGCTCTGTCGTGGCTGGATGTCGCTGGCCGGCGTCATCAATAGCCACACCATGGCGGCGCTCATCGTCCTGCACCACGGCACGGAAGAGCAGCGCGCCCGGCTGCTGCCGCGGTTCGCTTCCGGCGAGGCCCGCGGCGGGCTCTGCCTCACCGAGCCGCATGCGGGCTCGGACGTCCAGGCCATCCGCACGGTGGCCAGGCGCGACGGCGACCGCTACCTGATCTCAGGCTCCAAGATGTTCGTGACCAATGGCCGCGAAGGCAACACCTTCGCCCTGCTGGCTCTCACCGATCCGAAGGCGTCGCCCCCTCACAAGGGCATGTCCTGCTTCATCGTGGAAAAGGGCGCGGCCGGCCTCCAGGTGGTCAAGTCCATCGCCAAGCTCGGCTACAAGGGCGTGGACACGGCCGAGCTCCTCTTCGAGAACTTCCCGTGCCCGGCCCGCAATCTCGTCGGCGGCATCGAGGGCCGCGGCTTCAAGCACGTGATGTCGGGGCTCGAGACGGGGCGCATCAATATCGCGGCTCGCGCGGTGGGCGTGGCCCAGGCGGCGCTGAACGACGCGGCGCGGGCCGCCGCGGGGCTCGGCGAGCCGCCGCCCACGCTGGCCGACATGGCCACGCGGGTGGAGGCCGCGCGGCTCGTGACCTACTGGGCCGCGGCGATGAAGGACCGCGGCGAGCGCTGCGATCTCGAGGCGGGCATCGCCAAGCTCTACGCCTCGGAGGCGGCGCAGGACGTGGCGGCCGCGGCGATGCGGCTCGAGGGGCCGGCGGGCCAGCTCGCGAGCGGGCTCGTCGAGCGCCTCTATCGCGACACGCCGCTGATGATCATCGGCGAAGGGACCAACGAGATCCAGCGCACGATCATCTGCAAGAACCTCCTCGACCGCTATGGCGAGCGTCCCGGCGCGCTGACCTCCCGCGAGAGGCTGGACGCGGAGCGGAAGCAGATGGTCCTCGCGGTGCGGCAGCTGGTGGACAAGGAGATCATCCCGCTCGCCCACGAAGGCGAGTCATCCGGTCACGAGCCGATGCCGCTGATGCGGAAGCTCGCCGAGCTGGGCCTCCTGGGCGCCTTGATCCCGGCCACGTATGGAGGGCTGGATCTCGACCTCGCGACGTACTCGATGATCATCGAGGAGCTGGCGCGCGGCTGGATGCTGCCCGCGGCTCTCGCCGCCGCCCATACGGCGGCGGGGCATGTCCTCGCGCGCTTCGGCCCCGGAGAGCTGCGCGAGCGGTGGCTGCCGCCGATGACCCGGGGCGAGCAGTGGGGCGGACTCGTGCTGACGGGCGCCGTCGCGGCCCGGCCGGCCGACGGAGCCTGGATCCTCGACGGCGCGGCGCCGCTCGTGGACAATGCCGGCCGCGCAGACCTGCTCATCGTCCTGGCGCAGGGGGACGATGACGAGCCGGCGGCCTTCGTCGTCGAGCGCGGAGCCCGGGGCCTCGCGCTGAGCGAGCCTCGTCACACACTCGGCGGACACGGTCTCGCTCCCTGCGACGTCACACTCGACGCAGTCCGCGCGGTGGGCGGGATGGACGCCGCGACGGAGCTGCGGTCCCTGACGCGGCTCGGCCTGGCGGCCACCGCCGTGGGGGTGGCCCAGGCGGCCTTCGAGGCCGCGCTCCGCTACTCCCAGCAGCGGTCGGCCTTCGGCAAGCCCATCTGCCAGCACCAAGCCATCCAGCTCAAGCTGGCGGACATGGCCGCGCGGGTCACCGCCTCACGCGCGCTCACCGATCGCGCCGCAGAGCGCCTCGGCGCCGACCCGGCCGACGACGCCGGCGCGATCATGGCCCGGCTTGACGCGGCGGAGACCGCCTATATGGTCTCTCTCGAGGCGATGCGAATTCACGGCGGCTATGGCTATACGAAGGAGTTCCCCGTCGAGCGCTATTACCGGGACGCGGCCCGGCTGCTCACAGCCCCGCCCGATGCCGAGGGCGACCGGCGCGAGCTGGCCCGCCGCTGGTCGGCGGGAGCCGGTCGATGAGCTACGGTCGCTACTTCGAGGAGTTCGAGGTCGGACAGCGCTTCAAGCATTGGCCGGGCCGGACCATCACCGAGGCCGACTGCACCTGGTTCGCGCTGCTCACGATGAACCAGCACCCGCTCCATTCCGACGCCCACTACGCCGAAACGTATACCCAGCACAAGCAGCGCGTGGTCCTGGGACCGCTGGTCTTCAGCGTCGTGATCGGCATGACCGTGGCCGACCTCTCCGGGCGGGCCATCGCCAACCTGGAGGTGGATCATCTCAAGCACGAGAAGCCCACCTTCATCGGCGACACGCTCTACGCCCAGAGCCGAGTGCTGGAGATGCGCGAATCCACGCAGGGCGACCGCGGCGTCGTGACGGTGGAAACCATCGCCGTCAACCAGCGGGGGGAGCAGGTCTGCTCCTATACGCGCGCGGTGCTCGTGCCCAAGAAGAGCCACCCCACGCTCGGCGAAGGCAAGCTGCCGTATTGATGAGAGCGCCGCTCGAGGGCACCCGCATCCTGGCCGTCTCGCAGTTCGGCGCCGGCCCATTCGGCACCCAGCTCCTGGCCGACCTCGGCGCCGAGGTGATCAAGATCGAGGACCCGGGTGTGGGCGGCGACGTCTCGCGCTACGTACCGCCCTATCTCACCGAGCGGGACTCACTCTACTTCCAGTCCTTCAACCGCGGCAAGAAGTCGGTGACCATCAATCTCCAGCACCCCGCCGGCCAGGCGGTGCTGCACGACCTCGTCCGGGTCTCGGACGCCGTGTTCAACAATACGCGCGGCGATCTGCCGAAGAAGCTCGGGCTGACCTACGATGCGCTGCAGGCCGTGAACCCGCGGATCGTCTGCTGCTCGCTCACCGGCTTCGGCACCACCGGGCCGCGCGCCGCGGAGCCGGCCTTCGACTACCTGATCCAGGGCTACGCGGGCTACATGGCGGTGACCGGAGAGCCCGACGGGCCGCCGGGCAAGTGCGGGGTGAGCGTCATCGACTTCGCAGGCGGCTACGCCGCCATGGTGGGGCTCATGGTGGCGCTGTACGATGCCCAGCGCACCGGCGTCGGCCGCGACGTGGACATCTCGCTCCTCGACACCGCGGTGAGCATGCTCTCCTACTTCGCCATCTGGGCGCTCAACCGGGAGTGGGAGCCCGAGCGCGTGGCCGACTCAGGCCATCAAACGCTGGTGCCGGCCCAGAACTTTCCCACGAAGGACGGCTGGATCGTGGTCTTTTGCAACAAGGAGAAGTTCTGGCTGAGCCTCGTGGAGATCCTCGGCGCCCCGGAGCTGCTGGGCGACTCGCGCTTCCAGACCTTTGCCGATCGGCTGGCCCACAAGGACGAGCTGATCACGGCCCTCAAGGCGCGATTTCAAACCCGGACCACCACCGAATGGCTCGGCCTCCTGCGCGGCCAGGTCCCGTGCGCGCCCGTGAATTCGGTCCGCCAGGCGCTGGAGGACGAGCAGGTGAACGCGCGCGAGATGATCATCGCGGTGGAGCATCCCCATTTCGGGCGGATCCGCGAGGTCGGCAGTCCGATCAAAACCGAAGGCGCCGTGACGCAGCCGGCCCCGGCGCCGTCCCTGGGACAGCACACCGACAGCATTCTCACCGACGTGCTCGGCTACGGAAGCCAGACCATCGCAAGGCTGCGCCAGGAAGGAGCCATCGGCACATGAGCGACGAGCGCTTCAAGGCGATCGGGATGGACGACATGAGCATGCCCGGCGGCTGGTCGGTGAACGACGGCCAGACCTTCCTCTACACGGCGGCCGAGCGCGAGCTGATGCTGCAGGCCCGCGCGTTCGCGCAGAAGGAGATCTTGCCCCACGCCGCCGAGGCGCATCAGGAGGTGGCGCGGATCAAGGCCGAGTTCAAGGGTACGGAGCGTCGCGCGCGGCTGCGTCCCATCGCCCAGCGGTATCTTCGGACGCTGGCCGAGGCCGGGATGACCGGCGCGCTCTTCCCGGAAGAGTACGGCGGCAATGGGCGCGGCGTCGTCGCCGAGTGCATCGTGGACGAAGAGCTGGCCGCCGCGGGACATCCGGGCGAGACGATTCGCTCGGTCTCGCTCACGCTCGGCACCATCTCGATTCTCCGGTACGGCACCGCCGAGCAGAAGCGGCGGCACATCCCGCCCCGGCTGCGGGGCGAGGAGCTGGCCGCTCTCGCGATCACCGAGCCCCAGATCGGCTCGGACACGGCGCGCATGGAGACGCGCGCGACGCTCAAGGGGGATCGCTGGGTGATCAACGGCCAGAAGCGGTTCATCACCGGCGGCGGGCTCGCCGACTACCTGACGCTGTTCGCGATCACCGAAGGGGGCGTGCACCCGCACAAGGGGATGTCGACCTTCATCGTGCCGATGGACCACCCGGGGGTCACCATCCGCCGGCAGATGGACGAAGTCATCATGGCGGACTGGATGGACAATGCCTGGATCGACTTCAACGACGTGGACATCCCGAGAGAGAACCTTCTCGGGTCACTCAACGGCGGCTACCACGTGCTCATGGACGAGCTGGACACCGAACGGGTGACCTATTGCATGGCGGCGCTGGGAAGCGCGCGCCGCGCGCTCGAGATCGCCGCCGAGTACTCCACCAAGCGCGTGCAGTTCAAGCAGCCCATCGCGATGTTCGAGGGCGTCTCCTTCAAGCTGGCCGAGATGTATGCGGCCCTCGACGCCGCGCGACAGGTGATCTATCGCACCGCGAAAATGGTCGAGGCCGGTGTCCCCGCCCAGCGCGAGTCGGCGGTGACCAAGCTCTTTGTGGCGGAAGCGGTGTGGCGTATCGTAGACCATGCCATGCAGGTGTTGGGCGGCATCGGGTACACGACGGACTTCCCCATCCAAGCCATCTTCCGCAACGCGCGGCTGCTACGCATCGGCGCGGGCTCGGACGAAATCATGAAGTTCCTCATTGCCCGCGAGGTGCTCCGGGAGATCAAGGGGTGACCGAGCGGCCGGTCCCATCCGAGGTCGAGAGCCCCGACGTTGCCGAGCAGGAGGGCACGGCCGTCGCCGTCGCCCCGCCCTGGATGACCATCTTGCACAACTGTGACTGCCATACCTTTCTCGACGTCGTGAAGCAGCTCATGAAGGCCATCGCCTGCTCGGAGCAGCGCGGCTGGGAGCTGGCCTGGCAGGTGCACAATACGGGCAAGGCCGTGGTCAAGGTCGGGGCAGGTGCACAATACGGGCAAGGCCGTGGTCAAGGTCGGTCCGGAAGTCGAGTGCGTCCGGGTCGGCAATGTCCTGGCCGCGATCGGGCTGGTCGTCACCGTCGCCCAATCCTGACGGCTTCTCCGCCCGCTCCGGCCACACACGCTCGCTCCCACTTTTTGTCCTCCCCCTTTACCTTTTTGGCTCGCCCTCTTCGGCCGGCTCATCCTGCCGAGGACCCGAGACGAGGAATTCCAGCTAGTTGGACTTCATGAGCCAGCTGGCATCCCCGTTGCTCACTCTTGAGGGACGAGACATCACACCAGGGGGAGGACGGACAATGTATCGACTCTTGAGGGCGCTGTTCGAATTCCGAAACTCCAGGGACGGCTGGGCCTGGAACAATCCATGGGTCTTAGCCGCCGCCCTTCTCGTGCCAGTCAGCGTGGTCCTGCCGCTGGCGCGCGCGCGCGTCAGCACCCGGCGCAGCCGTAACTTCTATTCGAACTAGCCGGTCTCGCTCGTGAGTCCCGGAGGGCATCTGGTCACCACGGCGGTCGCCTGTGGCGCCGCCTATGCCGCGACCGGCTCGCCGGCCCTCACCGCGGGGATGGCGGCCGGGGGCTTCCTCATCGACATCGACCACGTCGTTGACTACGTCCTCTTCGAGGGCCGCCGCGATCTGCGCCCGGCGGCGTTCCTCCGTTACTACCTCGAA
>WNGB01005946.1_pt1 | contig 19188 bp, 19 predicted proteins | sample 5400681 | NCBI WGS metagenome assembly WNGB01 (sample SAMN13153367, study PRJNA577476) | soil metagenome | isolation source: 115 cm soil or saprolite under grassland replicate 2 | place: USA:California | collected 2016-06-15
AGGGGGCGCGTTCGGGCTGTTGTTGCCGGGAATGACCGAGACCGTGAAGGTGTCCGTAATCCGCATCGGAGACGTGAGGCTCGTGCGGGCGACATCGGTCGTGTACATGAAGATATTGGGAATCCCGCATTGTTCGGCGGCGCCTCCGAGCCCCGAGCTCGATTCGCCCTGCACCCGATAGCAGACCTGGCTTCCATCGGTCGGCAATCCCGCCTGCGTGAAGACGTGCCCGACCACGCCGGTCGCAATCGGGGTGAAGTTCGTTTCCTGTCCGAGGCGCCGACTGATCGTGTAGCTGGCAACGCCCGGCACCTCGCTCCAGTTGACGCGTGCAGAGCCACGACCGAAGGGAACCGCGACCTGCGGAGCAGGCGGCACGCCGCCAGGAGGCGAGGTCGGATTGAACGTCGCGTCGTCGGTCACCACCATGACGTCGAGCTTGGCGCCATCTTCGCGATAGGCGACCTCGAGCAGATCGAAGTTTCCGTTGCCGAGCGAGAAGGTCGCTGGTTCGCTCGCGCCCTCCGCTTTGACCTGCGCCCAGTGCCAGGAGTTCCCGAGAGGAATCCCGTTCCACTTGATCCAAGCGCCCCCGTTCACCCGGACCCAGAAAGAGTCGCCGCTCGTGTCAGGCGCGATGACCCGCGCCCAGATCCGATAGGTGCCGGCATTGGCGACGAACAGCGGATAGCTGGCAATGCCCGTAGCGGGAGGCGTCGCTTGACTGTTGTTGCCGGGCGCCACCTCGATGTAACTGCCGCTCGAGGCGTCGGCGAGATCCAAGATCCGAAGCGGCGGCGTCAGCAGGTTGCCTTGTTTGAAGGCAGATTCGCCTTCTACCCACGTCGTGTCGGCGCGCGCCGTGCGGGCGGCTGCCAGCGCGAGTGCGATTACTGCTACGAGCGCCCGCAACTTGAAACGAAGTGACTCTCTCATGCCCTGCTCCTTCGAACGCCTGAAACAGCGAAGGCTACCCTTCACACTTTGGCCTTACCGGGTCAACGATAAGTTCGCGGTTGTTCGAGGGGCGCTGGCTGGGTCGGAAAAGCACCCAGCAAGGAGCATCCTTTAGCAAAATAGAGTCTCCACAAGAGGAGAGATGCGACGCGCCCCAGCGCCGCCTCGAACGGTGTACAGGATGATCCACGTCACGCCCCCTCCTCCCGTTCCGCCGCCGCCTCGATCGCCGACGCCCTGCAATTTGACCTCGTAGCCGGTCATTTCGGCGCCGAGCGCGAGCCGTAAAAATCCTTGCGGGCAAGCCTCTATCGCGGATCGCGCGAATCCGTCGGCAGTGCACGGTTGCTTGACTCGCGCTAGAGGCTTGCCCGCAAGGATCGCGGAGTGCTTCGGAGGCTCGCGAGGCTTGCCGGCAAGGTTTTGCGACGGTCGCTACGGTTCGCGGGCTTACTGGCAAGCCTGGAGTAGAGGGCGACCGCATTTGTAAGGCTTGCCGGCAAGGCGCCGCGGCGCGTTGACCTGCGGAGGAGGCTGCCGGCAAGGATCCGGGGGCGTCGGTCGGCTCAAAAGGGCTGCGGGCAAGGGCGATGCACGGTTTGGAGGGCTTGGACGGCTTGCCTGCAAGGAATCCGCGCGGTCGGCCGCAAACCGGGGGAGCATGGGTGACACAAACCGGCAGCATGGGTAACACATTGCAGGTCTCCGTCCCCGCTATCCGGCAGCTTGACGCAGTCCGGCAGCTTTGCGTCGGAGGAGCACCCCTTCGAGGCGCGTGCTTATCGCTGCCTTTCGCAGGCCCAATATTCGGTTGATGCTTGCGATTCCGATTGCCTGCAAGAGCGACGATTCGGGACTATTCTGACTCCACGCCGGTCACGGCGAACCAGAAGTCCTCCGACCCTGCCATGACGATGATGATCGGGGCGACGCACTGCTTGGGGAGGCTCACGAAAGTGTCGATGCTCGAGTTCGAACAGACCCGACGCTCGACGACGTGATTATCGTCATGACGAGCGCGCGCCACTCTGTCGACGTGCACGCTCATTCCCTCGAGGCCGGAGCCGATGCATACTTGCCGAAGCCCTTCGATCTCGACGATCTGATCGGCGTCGTGGAACAGCTGAGTCGGTTCAGGAAGCGCCCTGATTCCCAGCTCATTTCGCGAACGCGCTTGGTCTGTTTCATCGTGCAGTCGACGAAAGTAGCTCGTAAAGAGTTGGGAGCAGGGGGGGCGTGGCCGCGCGTGCAAGCTCGACGCCGCCTGCGCCTTGAAGCTTCTGTGTCCCGCTTGCGCCCATGCCTTCTGGGAACGTGAATGGGTCGCAAGCCGGCTGCCCCGCTGACTGCTCCACCTCGACGAGCTTGAACGGTAATCGGCTTTCTGGGGAACTCCTCGCCCGAGCAGCGCCCTATCCAGCTCATCTGGAGCTCAATCTCAATGGGTCTTCGCGCGCCGCATGGTCACAGCCATGTCCACAGACTCTCATCGATGCGACTTGCACGCACATCTTTGGACGGGAGATTCGAAAAACGCGGCGAGTCGCCAAACAGCGCGAACGAGCGGTCCTGCGCCGACAATGTGCGCGGCCATCATTCGTGAGAATCGATGTGGGGCTCGCCTCGCCGATTGCGAAGTTTCGTGACAGAATTACGCAAAGGGGGAGTGATGAATCGCTCCAGGCAACCCTGCGTGCGCTGTGGATCCGAGCCGCCCAAAACGGACACGAGCTATACGCTGATCGAGCATGGTTGGCGACTGACCGTAGCATCCGATACGGAGGATCGAAAAAAGGTGGAATTGTGGTGTCCCTCCTGTTGGGCAGCGCATCACGAAACCGGGGCTCAAGCGCTTCCGACTGGCCAGGCATCGCATCGATGAAGCACGAGAGCGAGCTTCCCGCGACGCGTTCCGGACCTGAACGCGACGTTGACGAGACCTTATTGCGTGTTCCTGGGCGCGGACCGGATGTGGTACTCGGCGTGGGTCTCTGGTTACGCAGAGGAGTACCTCCCGACGGCGGTGGGGGCAACGCGAGATTACAATGCTTCGATTGCAAAACTTGCGGCGCCTTCGTTGCCGTGGCCCTTGGCGGGAGGGACTGAATGCCGCGTCGTGATCCGCCAGAGTCAGGCACACGTCGGGTGACTGGTATGATCATGCTGTATCAAGAGCCGAACGGCGACTGCTCGCTGTACCCCCACTCTGGCAGCAAGGTCGTTCACGCCGTGCTCGCGGAGCCATACGTGATCGTCCAACGAATGTCAGGCAGCCCCCGTATCCTGAGCACCAAACCGGACGAGCTCGGAATGGCGATCCCGCAGGCCATCGCGCGGGGCATCCTGCGGCTGCGGCCTGATACATCGGCGGAAACCAGGGCAGTGACGCTCGTGGGCCTGAAAGCCGCGAGGCCGCGCTCACGCAAATAGCCCCGGGGAAGGCAATCGCCGCTAACGAAGAATCAGGCCTCGCTGATCCCGGTCACGACGGCGAAGGACCACGTGCCGGCGGTCCTTGGCAGCGGCGGGAGCCTAGAGCGGAGGCAGCTCCCGATCCGAAGCTTCGTCCGTTTGAGTCGGCGGAGACGCGACCGGCGTTGCTGGCGCTGGCGCCGCCGCCGACGTCAACGTGAGCGGAGTCGTGCGACCTTGCTTGTGTGCTTTGGCGGCTGCATCACCGTGCTTGGTGGCCGCGAAAAGGGGCGCGGCGCTGACCGCGGAAGCGATCCTAAGGAGCAGGCGAATCGCTCGCTGTTGTATGACCGCCAAGGGAGATAGCTGCCCCGTCGCTTCTGTTGCCAATGGCTTGCCGAGCGATGGCCAAGGAAAGGCCGAAGGCATGGTGACCGGCGCCGCGAGGGGCACGCTGACCGGTGCCGTGAGGGGCACGTCGCCGGCGTCGCGGAGGGATCCGGCCATCGGTGGCGGCAACGGCACAGCGGCGGGCGGGAATGAAGGTGGGATGCTCTCTTCCCACCCATCGTCAATGTCGACGACCGGCATCGACGGCATATCATCATGGAGCGCGGCAGGTCGAAGCGTTTCGATCTTCGATGCGACTCGGCGCGGCTCGTGCGGAGCTGGCGGCTCCGACAGTGTCGGAATCTCGTGTGCGGTCGTTGCTTCCGCCGGCGGCCTTCGTTCCCCGATGCCGAATTGCCTAACTTGCACAGCAGGTCGGGCATTCTTTGCTGCGGTCGGTGGCTCACTCGGCTCTGCCCGAGTCGCGCCGGTGTCAGCTCGCGCGTCCATGACAAATCAAAGATTAGCACTCGAGCGACAGACGATGGCTAATTCGAGAATCAAGTGCGCCAAGTACTCAACGGAGGAGAGGATGTGGGCGGCTTGCTCACCGGTGATACAGGTCAGATCTGGGGGCGACCAGATCGACGAGGTTGGGCGCCTGCGAATCGACGCGCCAATGAAACAACCGGTGAAGGTGCTCGGTGCTAGGATGGATCCAGAGGACGCAGATCGGAGGGATGGTGATCGCGAATCCAAGATCGGCGGCCCACGAAGCGCCGCTCGGCGCAAGGGAAGATGCGTCGGACTCGATCCCAGAAGGTACGGAGATCGCGGGCCGCTATCGTATCCTCGGACTCATCGGCGAAGGCGGAATGGGCACGGTTTACCGCGCCGAGCACCTCTTCATCCACAAGGTCTTCGCACTGAAAGTGCTGCATGCCAGGCTGGTGGGTCAGCCGCATATGGCCGCTCGTTTCGAACGCGAGGCGGTTGCGGCCGCGCGCATCGAACATCCGAACGTCGTGCCCGCGCGGGATTTCGGAAGGCTACCGGACGGAACCTTCTTTTTGGTGTTGGAATTCGTAAACGGCCGGAGTCTGGCCTCGGAGGTGAAAGCAGGAGCGATAGAAACGAAGCGGGCGCTCTCCATCATGCGCGGCGTGGTTGCCGGCGTTCGCGCCGCTCACGAAAGAGGGATCATTCACCGCGATCTGAAGCCTGAAAACATCATGTTGGTCGACCGCTACGGGACCCCGGACTTCGTGAAGCTGCTCGACTTCGGGATAGCCCGGATCGATTCCGCCGAGAAGAATCAGACTCAGGTCGAGCAACGGCTGACCGTGGCCGGCACGATGCTCGGGACGCCGGAATACATGTCTCCCGAGCAGATCCTCGGACGTCCGGTGGATGCGCGATCCGATTTGTATTCGCTTGGCGTCATTTTCTTCCAAATTCTGACCGGTCGCTGTCCGTTCGCGGGCAACGTCGCAACGGTGCTGCAACAGCACATCGCCGCAGAGACTCCCGAACTGACCCCTGCCGTCGTGAGTGAAAATCCGCGACTTGCCCAAATTGTGCGTATGCTGCTCGCAAAGAGTCCCGACAATCGTTTCCAGAGCGCCCGAGAACTCGCAGCGGCGCTGGACGAGGTGGCGGCGACGAAGCATCACCAAGCAAGCCGGGTCGAGAAAGTCGTACCTGCCCACACCCGGTTCGCCCGCCTCCGGACAGTTGTATCCACGGCGCACGGATTCGCGCTTTCGGTGCTGACGTCGCTGGCCAAGCTCTCCGCACCGACGAATGCGCTTGTCTCGCGTGGGCTCTGGCATGTTCGTGCCTCCTTGCGGCGTCTTCTCGAGCGTCGCCGCCCGAAGCCGTATCGCGTTGGTGAACAGCGCCGGGTACCCGTGCCCGCCATCGTTGCCCGAGGGCTCGATGGTCTGAGAAGATCCGCATCCGCGCTTGGCTCGTCAGCCAGAGCGTTTCTGTCGAAAACCGTCGCCTATCTCGGCAACCCATTGCGACTTTACGCACGGCCGTGGAGGCTTGCCGTTTGCTGCGTCGCCATGCTCACGCTGATCATTCTCGTCGTCGTGGCCACACAAGAGCGAGACGGGGCCGCGCGTGCGGGGGTACGCGGTGTCGACGCCCGCCCCACCGCGGCGCATGCTCCCCGTGGCCGACGCGCCCCAGCACCCTAGCTCGTAGCGTGCCTAGGGACGTGCGCGACGTCAGAGTCGTGATACGGAGCCACGAGGACGAACTCGCGCTCCCGCGCCACGGCTTCGAGCTTTGCCACCAAGTTTGGACAGCCCTCGCCCATTTGCCAATGCCACCCAGGCGTCGATGCGAACGATGGCGCCGGTGCGTCGGAAGATCGCGGCGGAGGCGCTCGATCGTTTGTCGTACCGCAATCGGATGAACTCGGCCTGATTCTCGTAGGGAATCGTTCCTTGGCCACGATGTCGAGAGAATTGGTGCCACCGCTGGACGGAGAGGACTACATGATGATGGGGGATCGCGTTCGAGAAGGAGACACGCTGGGAAGATATGAGCTGCTTTCGCGCGTAGGTCGCGGCGGCATGGCCACCGTCTGGGCGGCCCGTCACCGTGGAGCACATGGTTTCTCGAGAATCGTCGCGCTAAAGACGATGTTGCCGGAGCTCTCCGACGACGCGGACTTCCAGCGGATGTTCCTGGCCGAGGCCAGGTTGGCGGCACGCATCCGGCATCCCAATGTGCTGGAGACTCTCGACCTTGGAGAAGAAGAGGGATTGCTCTACATCGTGATGGAGTGGATGGATGGCGAGACGCTGAGCGCCATCATGAAGTCCGCCTTTCTCCAGGGAGGGGTGCCGCTGCCGATTGCGCTGAAACTGATCATCGATGCGTGCGCCGGTGTGCATGCGGCACACGAGCTCTGCAACGACGAGAACCAGCTTCTTGGTCTCGTTCACCGCGACGTCAGCCCGCCGAACGTGCTCGTCTCGTACAGCGGCGTCGTCAAGCTGGCCGATTTCGGCGTGGCCAAGACGATCGAAGTCAACAATGCGCTTACCCTGGGGGGGCTAGTCAAAGGCAAGCTTCGCTACATGGCGCCTGAGCAGCTGCTCGGTGCGGAGATCGATCGCCGGACCGACCTCTTCGCCCTGGGAATCAGCCTCTATCAGCTCACCACGGGCCGGCATCCGTGGCCCGGGAAGGCCGCGACGGTGACGATGCGGAAGATCTTGTCCGAGACTGCGGCGCCGCCCGCGAGCTTCGTCGAGCGCTACCCCGCCGAGCTCGAACGAATCGTCTTGCAGGCTCTCGATCGGAATCCGGCCAAACGCTTTCAGACCGCCGCCGAGATGGCGCTCGCGATCGAGGAGTTCGCCCGCACCCTCGGCGCCGTCGCGACCACGCGCGAAGTGGGAGCCTACGTGACCGAGCTGCTCGGCGCACATGGAGCCGCGCGCCGAACCGCGCTCAGCAAGGCCGTCCGCGCCGTTGACGCGCACGGCAAGCGAGACACCGATCAGCAACCGCAGCCCATCGACGAAAAGTCGGAGGCGGAGCCCAGTCCACCGCTTGTCCCGGAGGAGGACGACGTCGTTCCGCCGCATTCCTTTTCACGCCCGCCAGCGCAGGTCGTGACGCCTTTGCGCGCGAGGCGCACCTTGCTTCTCGGAGCAGCTCTCGTCTTGCTGACCGCCGCCTACGCCTTCGGAGGTCATCGATCGTCGGACGTCACCGTCGCCGCCGCCCCCGCCGCATCGGCAGCGGTGTCCGCATCCACGTCGCCGGCGGAGCTTCCGGTCCTGGAATACGTCTCCGTTGCTCCGTCGACGCTGCCATCTCCGACGGCCGACGCGCCTTTCGCGACGAGTGGGCGCAAGGACAACGTCCTTCGGGCCCCTGCGGCTCCTCAACCTAGAAGGATGCTCGTCGGGGCGAAGCCCAGAAATCACCGGGCGACCAACTCAGAGCCGGACGTCGGATTCTGATTCCGTCGAACCGTCGTGGTCGCGCTCCATCCGCTCCGGGGTGAGATGGCCGTCTCGATGATTGCCCGAGCACCTCCTCATCGTGACCAGGTGCTGGGATAGAAGGTTTCTCCATCAACCAAACGAACCGTGCGTTCCTCGAAATTTTTGACATGAAGAAGGGCACGTCGCGCGGCCGCGGTCCGCCGGTGACACGACCTTCCTGCCCGCTGAGAGCGCGAGCGCTTGGCTTCTGCTTGGATTCGTCCGGAAGTCCGATTGCTTCTCGAACATTCTCTCAACTAAGGAGACGACAAATGGTTCGCGTACTGATTGCCGCTTGGATGTTTGTATTGACGATAGTCGGCGTGGCGGGCTGCGGGGGCGGCGCGCCGGACCGAGACTCGACCGACCCGACGACCGTTTCCCAGGGTTTGATCGACTGCAGGACCTACGACGGGTACACCGCCGCCCTTGCCGAAGCCACCATCGACTGCATCGGCACGATTGGGCCCAACTCTTATGTGGTCAACGCACTGGGCCTGCTGGTGCGACAATTTTCCGCATGCACGCTGTCGGGTGCCGTCGATTCACTGTTGCGCATCGATCGTCTCCTCAGCCTTCAGCTCCGGCCCGACCTTCTGCTGGCCGACGTATGCATCGCGCAGGCGTGGACGAACTGGCTGGTGACGGTCGTCGTCCCCCAGAACATCTCGGTCTGCCCGGTGTGGACCAAGCTGTCCGCCATGGGCAGCCCGACGCCGCAAAACGTCGCGCAGAACATCCAAACCCTCCCACCCTTGCCTGACAGCAACCCGAACCCGGTCGTCCCGTATGGCAAGGAGCAATTCCTCTACGCGGTCAGCCTCCCAACCCCGCCACCGCTCCTGCAGCAATGCCGGACGGCCCAGTCCTGCGCAAGTGCGTGTACCGGAGGATTTGCGGGGTTTTTCGTGGGGCAGTCGGGCGACAACATCATCGGCGATCCGTACTGGTGGCTCGATCCCACGGACTATGGTTCCAACAGCCCGTACAGGGCCAACGGCTACTACCACCCGATGTCGTATGCGCCAGACGACGTTCCGGGAGCGATCTACGGAGATTGGGCGCGCCGCGGGGACGCCTGCAGCTGGTGGAACGGCATGCAGCACGTGTTGGGCACGCTCCTGGAGGACAAAATGGTCTCATCCGATCCAAGCACCTGGATGAGCCGGTGCGACTAGCCTCTTGACGCCCGACAAGGTCGCCGACGAGAGACGCTCTTCATGATGGTCTCGCAGGGCATCTTTCGGCGCGGTTACGATGAATTCTTCGTGCAGCTCGAGCTGACGCTCGCGCTCGCATTCACCGAAACGCTCATGCTCGCCGATGCGTTGATCGACGCCTCGGCCGCGGCGCCCGCGCACGCGATTGCCTTGCCGCCCAAGCTCGCGGATGCATTGACCACGGCCTGCCCCGTTGCGGCGACTTTCTCGAGCGCCCTTGCTGCCAGCTGACCCTTCGTCTTGGCGGTGAGCAGAATCGCCGGCAAGTTCTTCTCGATCGTCGTCTTGAGCTTGGCAAAGTCGCCCGTGTTTTCGACGTTGGCAATCAATGTGACGGTCAGCGGCGTGCAAATCATCTTCGCCGAGGCCTGCGCGCTGCAGCTCGACTGACAGTTCGGGTCACCCGTGCAAACCGGCGGAACGAGCTCCGTCTCGCACTTGGGCTGCGTCGCCGTTCCGATGCATCCCCCTTTGCAGCTGACACTCGCGCCGCAATTCACGTTCGCCGTCGGGTCGAGCTTGCACTCTCCCCTGCACTTGCCGTTGCAACTCGATGCGCATTTACCACGGCAGCTAGCCCCGGGGGCAGGCTGGGTGCATCGCCCCTCGCAGGTTCCGGTGCAGTTGACCATACCTCCCGTGGGTGTCGCGACACCATCGCATTTGCCCTCGCACGTCCCGGCGCAGCCACCGACCGTCGTGCCGCGGAGCTCGCCCTTGCATTCCCCCTGACATTCGGATTCGCACTTGCCCATGCAGTTCGCCTCAAGGTCCGCACGCCCCTCGCACACCGCCTCGGCTTTGCATTCGGCGTCGCATTGAACGCTGAGCTCGGCGGGAGGGCAGCGAACCTCCACCGTGGCTTCGGTGCATGTCACGTTCGCCTTGCAAGCGGTCTCGCAGCTCGCTTGCGCTTCCGCGTCGATTGCGCACTGCCCGCCGGATACTTCCAGTGCGAAACTCGCGCCCGCTTGGACGCTGGCGATCATGATCGCGTCGATCTTGCTCGCCGCCACGTCGCAGGCCCCCGTCTTGTCGGCGTTGGAAAGCGCACTGTCGGCGTTGTCGCCGGACCACCGGTCCGTCTCGCCGAGGTCTATCGCGATGTTGATGCAGGCGAGCTTCACGTCCGCCTTGATACCGTTGCCCACCTCCCTGAGTTCCGACGCTGCCTGGGCGAAGGCCTTGACGGTAGCATCGATCTCGAGCGTCGCGACTGCCTGACCCCCCGCCTGGAACTCGTCGCAGCCGCTCGCGGCCGCCTGAATATCATTCTTCACGCCGCAACTGCTCAGCATTGGCATTGCTGCTACGCCCATGATCCACGGCCAAATCGAGCTAGTTTGCGATCGCATGGCGATATCCTCCTCTTGGTCACAATGCACGCCACGACGGCGGACGCCGTGACGGCAACACCGACGCTCGATCCATCGAGCTTTGTAGATGTCTTGCGGAACCCACTACCGGTGGCTTGGTTCAGGTCGACAAGATCGTTCCCTCGGATTGTTCGTCGCGACTGCAACGAACAATCAGCCATCAACTACAGCAACAATACAGCAACAATCGGACCAGAGAGCAGACTCACGAAGTTCGACTGCGATTCGCGCCGTTGAGGCCGTGACGGGTTCTTTCGTCGTCGCCGAGGCTTCCACTCCTCCGATAAAAAAGGCCGGGGACGTGTCCTGCCTGCACACGACAAACCCTCAATTCACCGAACGAAGCCGCGCAGCAAGCGTTCCGCGTGCAGAGAGGCAGCGTGATGGGCGGGGCCGACACGGTGGCTGACCACTAGCAAGGCAGGCTGGAACGCGAACAAGACATCGGACTCGAGCACGCCCAGCCGATGTGACGTTCTTGCTCGGAATGAAGTGCAGAGAACATGCGGCCAATCGCCCAGCGCTTGCAGTTCGCGGGTGGTCACTGCTTTGTCCACCTCTTTAGTTCTCTGTCGACCGTTTCTGCCAGCCCCGTCCGGGCTGCTCCACGTTCTCGCCGCGCTGGGGAAAGGGATCCGAGCGCCAGCGAAAGATCGGCACCGAGTTTGGAGGAGATGCCGAGCGACTTGGCCCACGTCACCACGTTGGAAGGCCCGACCTTGTCGAGCGTCCAGACCGCCGCAACGTTCACGCTGTGCGCAAGCGCTTCGCGTAGCCGTTTTGGAGCTTGGCCTTCGCTCTCGTCGAAGTTACCGGGTCGGTATTTGCTGCCTAACGCGGTCGGGTTGGTTCGAGAATGGTCGCCGGCGTGAAACGGCGTGTATGGATCGCATAACTGTACACGATGGGTTTGAACGCCGATGCTGGTTGGCGATGTGCGCCCACTGAACGATAACAGACCGAGACCGACCATCGCGCACATGACGGCGGCGAGGCGCCATGCCCATCGTCGCAGGTGTCGTTTCCAAGGCAATCTGCGGTGCGGCCGAATGTGCTTCTGCATCCGGCGCTGGCCAATGAAGCGGCCGAAAGATGCGATGAGCGCCTTGAGCGTTGCGCGTAATCTCGTGGGCACCGAAGGTACCCTCGTGTCCTGCCGTTTCTCTGCTGGCGGCATTGGAACGCGCACCGCGGGCATAGGCACCGTATCCCGTACACCTGGTTCGCCGCTACGACCGTCTCCATTTACCCTGGACATGGACTTCCACAGGCGAATAGCGTCGACGAACACCGTTCGACCTGCCCCGGACAGTCTTCGAGCTCGCACTCGAAACCAGGCGCGCAGTGCACCAAGATTGGAGCGCCGCGTTGGCTCTTGACCTTGCATTTGCCGGCGCACGAGATAACGCATCGCTCTGGTCCCATGCAGTGCACCTTGGCGTCGTACGCGGCGCCGACGGTGCATCCGCCGCGGTTCATGCATTCCACTCTGCACCTGCGGTCGCACACCTGCTCGCAGCTGTTCGTAAGAAAGCAATTGAGGAGCGGGGTCGTGGGGGGAGCGGGATCTGGTTCGGCAGGCTCAGGCGACACGATGGGTGCGGCGGGGTTCACGCCACGCGCCGGACTCGTCTTGGTGATCGGCACCTCGGGAGAAGGGTATGCGATGGGCAGCTTCGCAGCCTTTTCGCTGGGTAGGTCGGGGCTGGCCTCGTGGTGATCGACACGCGTCACGCCGTAGAAGACGAGCGCGAGCACGCCGGCGGCAACCACCGGAAAGACGAGCGCCGCCCAGCGAAGCTTTCGCTCGCGCAGGGTCGTCACCGTCCATTGTGTCAGCGCCGTGAGGTCTTTCACTTTCGGGGTGACCCGAGCGATCACGCTGCGGTGTTGCCCGAGGAGCACGGGTTGCGCTTTGGCCATGCCCCATTGGGTCGGCGGCGGAGATTTCGTTGCGGAAGGTGTCACCGGATTCATCACGATGGTTGGCGCATACTGATTGACGGGTCCCGGCTGACCTGTTGAGTAAGTCATCTTCGATATGGCCGGAGCCATCACGCTGCCATGGTGGAGGAGCGCTGGTTGCACTTCGGCCCTTGTTGTGGGACGCGTTAGGGGACCCATCACCGTCGTTGGCGCGTCCTGATCGAAGGGCCTCGCCTGATGCGTCGGCGCGCCCATGCGCTCGGCAGCACCGAGCGCGAATGCCGGCGGCTCACCCTCGCGAACGGCGCGGATATCTTGTTGCATCGCCGTCGCGTCCGGGTAGCGGCCTTCCCGATCGAAGTTGAGCGCGCGATCGACGATGGCGCACACGCTCGTCGGAACCCCTGGCGCCACGCTCGCCAGCGGAGGAGCCGGCTGCGTCGCCATTTTGACGAGGAGCTCGGCATCGGAGCGCGCTTCGTGAATGCGCCGTTTGGCGATGAGCCGAAACATCGTTGCGCCAAGAGCAAACACGTCGACGCGAGCGTCGATATCCGTGCCCTTGATTTGTTCGGGCGGCATGTACGCGACCGTGCCGAGAGTCGTGCCGGTGCCCGTTCGAAGTTCATTCGCCGCTTGGCGCACGCGCGCGACTCCGAAGTCGAGGACCTTGATTCGGCCGTCGGGCAGGTAGAACAGATTATCGGGTTTGATGTCGCGGTGGATGATTCCCTGCAAGTGCGCCGCGGCGAGCACATCGAGCACATCGTCGGCGATCCGCAAGATCTCCGCGATATCGGGCGGGCCAAGGCGATCGTAGTGCGCCCGCACCGATTCGCCCTCGAGCAGCTCCATGACGAGAAACGGACAGCCGTCTTCGGTCACATCGATGTCACGGATCTCGACGGCCCCGGGGTGTACGAAGCGGTTGACCGCGTAGGCCTCCTGATCGAAGCGCGCCCGCAGCTGGCTCTCACAGGCAATGTGGGGATGCAGGATCTTGATGGCGTCGCGACGACCGATCCTGTGTAACCCGACGTACACCGCAGCCATACCGCCGGAGCCCAGGAGCCGTTCGAGCGTCCATTTGCCACGTAGCACCGTGCCGATCCTGGCTTCGAGCTCCATCCGATGGACCGATCGTAACCTGCTCTCGGACGAGAAGGCATCGAACAGCTCTGGGATCGTCCGAGTTCTCGGCTAACCCCACCGCCTTACAACTGCGTACTCATGCCTCAGGAAGACCCGCTTGGGCATCGCGAACCAGCGGGAGCGAAAAATAGAACGTACTGCCCCGTCCCACGGCGCTCTCGAGCCAAACCCTTCCACCGTGTGCGGTGATGATGCTCCGAACGATGGGAAGTCCGAGGCCCAAGCCGTCTCCGGAACGGTTTCCCCGCCAATACTTGTCGAACACCTGCGACACGTGCTCTTCGGGAATTCCTGGGCCCGTGTCCCGCACGAAGACGACGATCTCCTCTGGTCCGATGTCGCAACCCACCACGATCCGTTCGCCCGGCGAAGAAAACTTGATGGCGTTCCCTACGAGGTTCGACAGGACCTGGAGGATGCGATCTCGCTCGCAACGCACGACGCATGGCGAAGTGAGTTGAGCCATTTCCAGCCCAATGTCACGTTCTGCGGCGATGGGCGACAGCAGCTCGGCAGCTTGGAAGAGGATGTCGGCCATGGAGCACGGGGCGAGCTCCACCGCGAAGCTCCCGCCCTCGAGACGCGCGACGTCCAAGAGGTCGCCGACCATTCGTTCCATGTGGATGAGGGCTCGCTGGATGATGGCGTAGTGACGACGCATGCGCTCGACTTCGACCTCGCTGGAGTTGCGCAGCAGGGCGCCCACACTCAACCTCGTTGCCGCAAGCGGCTGGCGAAGATCGTGCGCGACCATGGCCAGCCATTCTTCGCGCGTTCTCAGACCCTCGCGGTGCACGTCACGTGACCTGCGGAGCGCCCGCGCCTGGTCACGAAGACGAAACAACTCGGCGAAGGGTGCGACTTTGGACCGTAAGACGTGGGCTTCGAAAGGTTTGACCAGAAAATCGACGGGGCCGAGGCCGTACGCCTGATCCAGACGGCTTCGGTCGATGTCTTCGCCGGTGATGAAGATGATGGGCGTTTCGCTCGATTCCGCCCGCTGCCGCATGAAGGAGGCGGTGGCGAAGCCGTCGAGCCCGGGCATGCGGATGTCCATGAGAACGACCGCGTACGCTCCTTCTTGGATGCGCACCAATGCCTCCGCTCCTGATCGGGCGGCTACCATTCGGCACCGCAAATCGGAGAGGACCGCCTCGATGGCGACCAGATTGGGCGCATAGTCGTCGACGACCAGGACCGGCGCCGGCTTGCCACCGGAGGAACTGGAACTGCTATCTTCTGCGGTGGCGTCGCTCATTGTAAGCTCCCCCTAGGATGCGAGTCGAAGGCTGCCGTTTTGGATCGGCTGTAACCGATCGAGGCACGCTCGCCTGTGCGATTGTCCTCAGTTGCTGGATATCCGATACATGCGCAAACCGATCCCAATTTTTCAACTGCTAAGTGCCGCGCAGGGTATCAACGCTCTTTGGTCCGACTGAGGTTTGGTCTTGGCGCGAGAGCCTGCGAGATCTGGCGCAGGGATCGAGGGCGATGCCTTCGCCAACGAAATGACGCGCAATCCATGGAATCAGGGCCGACGTCCCGCCTAACACCCATGACCGTCGCGACGCTCCGGTTATCGAACACGTGTTCGCGCAGAATGCGAGGCAGCTAGCCCGCGTGTCTGCCGGGCCGCCGCTCCCATCGATCGTCGTCGACGACTCCTTGCAGTCGGGAGGACGTTCCAAGCATTTCGAACGTCCTCAGGCAAATGGATGACAACCCCAACTCGGAATAGTCCGTCGGCCGCAGGTTCCTCTTGTTCAAGTCCGAAATCTTTTGCGAGTCATCGATGAAGAGGCGCCCTGTGAAGCTGAGCCGTGGAGTCCTTTTCCGAGCTGGCCGCGGATTTCACGAATGCGACCCATGTACTCGTCGGATCGAACATGGGCCACGAGTTACTGTCGGCCATGCCGCTCGTCTGAACGATCACCTCGAGAGTCGAGAACGTGTCACCCGATGCCGAGAGCTGGGCAATCGACGCATTGATCGCCTTCCTGCCCTTTGCATTCGGACCCATCGCGAACACGAGGTGCATCATGGGTAATGATCTGATTGCGGGCGGGGTCGAAGAGCGCGCCAGGGTCGGCGGGAACGTTGCCCGATGTCACCGTGCCGGTCGTGAGGGTCGCGCCATCGGGCATCGTGACGGTTTCTCCGCCGAATCCGCCACCACCGGTTCCGGGTGACCCACCACTACCTGAATTGTCCGAGCTTCCCCCGCCTCCGCAACCGACGCTCGCCGTCGCCAACGCCAATGCAGCCGTACCAACCCAACACGCACGCCACTTCATGCAAACTCCTCTTTATTCCTTACGTTCGGGTCGCAGCGGATCCGACGCGGAAACCTCGGCTCCCCGTGCATCGTAACGGTGCTCGGCTTCCGCACTTGAGCCGACACGAGGCGAGCTTGATCTCAAAAGTGACGAGGTGATGCGGCACCGTCGCGCGCATTTACCCGACATCTCGCAGATGAACGCCTTCGCTTTTCTCGGGATGAGACGCCGACGGCCGAGATAGGATGGCTCGGAACCGCCTTCCTCCGGAGGTGCGGGATCTGGATGGATCGGGGAGGGACAAAGAAGAGAAGCTCGAGCGCCAAACGCTCGTGACGCGACAGCGCAGTACGTCGAACTTTTCAACTTTGACAAAGGAAAAGCCCATGCGCCACTGCTTGCAGACCAGGTGCCGTGATAACATCGTCACAATGAGATTCGTCTCGTTCATGCTCGTCGCTGGAGCGCTGTTGGTCGCTGCTTGCGGTGACGACGCACCGCCGAACAACAAGCTCGCCTGTCAGAAGCTGGATGCTTGTCGGCTTTCGGCGAGCGGCTTCTCGTGTGACGACGACAAAGCCAGCGCGTGCGCACAGTGCATCAATAATGAAGCGTGCGACGACATCTTCTCAGGCGCATGTTACCAACCCTGTCCGGGCGTCGCCATCAAGCCAAAGTGATCGTGCGCGGCACCGAGGATCATCGTGACGGCCCGACTTACCCGGACCCGAACGGGTAGCGAGATCGGACCGATAGCGCTGCTTGCCCAGTACCGCAGGGGCCGCGCACCGAGGGCGCTCCAGTTCGGTCTAAAGTTCGGTGGCGGTGTTACCCCAGAGAGGGCATAGCCCTGCCGTCATGGATCATGACGGTCCGCGCGGGCGGGAGTCTCTGCTGGAATTGCGCGACTTGCTCGCCGCGGCCGATCGAGCCATCGAAGCAAACGATCGAACAGCAGCGCGCGACTTATTGGAGCGTGCGGGTGCGACCCTTCGGGCCTCGAGCCCACCGCCTTCCGCGGAGCCTTCCCGTGATGCAGAAGCGCTGACGACGCTCACCGAATTGCGGGCACTGCTCGCCGCAATCGACCGGTCGGTCGAAGGGACTGCCCAGGCCGACCTTGGCGAACTGCTGGAGCTTCTGCGCTCCGCCCTTAGAGTCTCGCGCCCGCCGCCGGCTGCGGATCCAAACGAATCCCCGCCTCGTGCGAGCGGTTTTCGTTCCCCGGGTTTCATCAAAGGTGCGAAGTAGCGCTAACCGATGGGGATAGGCAAGATAGGTCGCAAACGCTCGCCGATACTTCCGAAGCCCTACAGCTTTCGATATGATCCTTCTTACGCGCGCGCCGGAGCAGGCCTTCGCGGGGGCGAGCTATTGATACAGAGTAGGAGGAGCGATGACCTCACCCATCTTAGTCACCGGTGGCACGGGCACGCTGGGGCGCCACGTCGTCCGACGTCTGCGGGACTCCGGCCGTGACGTACGGGTGCTCACCCGGCATAGCCACGCGTCCGGGAACGACATCGAGTACGTCACCGGTGATTTGCTCAAAGGCGAGGGGATCGACCCCGCGGTGGGCGGGGCCGAGATCATCGTGCACTGCGCCGGCAGCAGCAAGGGCGATGACGAGGCGACCCGGAACCTGGTGCTAGCCGCGTCGCGGGCCGGGGCGCAGCACCTGGTGTACATCTCGGTTATCGGCGCGGACCGGATCCCGATGGTCAGCGGCATCGACCGCACGATGTTCGGCTACTTCGGGTCGAAGCGGGCCGCGGAGCGCGTCGTGGCCGACTCCGGCCTCCCGTGGACGACGGTGCGTGCCGCCCAGTTCTATGACCTGTGCCTGGCGGTGGCGCAGCAGATGGCAAAGCTGCCGGTGATACCGGTCGCGGCCGGATTCCGGTTCCAGCCGGTCGACGCGGGCGAGGTGGCGGGCCGGCTCGTGGAACTCACGCTCGGCACGCCTGCCGGGCTGGTGCCCGACATGGGCGGGCCGCGGGTGTACGGGATGGCCGATCTGCTCCGCGGATACCTGCGGGCGCGCGGCAAGCACCGGTTGATCGTACCGGTCTGGATCCCCGGCAAGGCAGCCCGCGCGCTCCGGGCCGGCGCAAATCTAGCTCCCGAACGAGCTGTGGGTCACCGGACCTGGGAGGACTTCCTAGCAGAGCGGGTGAGCTCCGAGGCGATCCACTCCGCCGGCGGGGGACGGCAGGCGAACCGCCCCGCGACCGAATAGAGCCGGCCCCGGAAGACCACAGTCGGCTTGCCGAAGGCGCCGGCATCAGATGGCTCGCACCTCGCCCCGATTAGATTAGCATTACTGCCGCAGTCTTGGCATCGGCAGATCACGATCTGCAGATTTGGCTCCGACCCAACGCAAACTACGGCGAGGCCGTCGGAATCACCCCGATAGACGAAACGAGCCGCGACGCCCTGGCCAGCCTCGCTCCATCACCCCGATAGACGAAACGAGCCGCGACGCCCTGGCCAGCCTCGCTCCGCAACACCGAGAAATCCGCCTGTTCGGTCAGTTAAGTGGGCTTATGGCCGCTCCAACGATCGATCTGGTAGCGGAAATCTGCGGCAGTAATGTGAGTTTAGACCGACCCTCGCAAAGACTCTGTTCCTCTGTTCGAGATCCCTCCCCGTTGATGCGATTCTCGCGAGATGCTTCAGGTGAATCATCCAATCCGCAGGCAGGGGACTACAGGCCAGCGAATCCCTCTCTCTCTCTGCCATCGCTTCGCGACCGCGTAGAGAACGCGTTCTAGCGAGCGTAAAGGTGCCGACCTCGAGTCGCCAGTCGCTCACGCTCGTGCCGTGGATGGACTCGAGCCTGCCGCTGCCGACGTGAGACCGCCGCCCGGATGGGGGATGCTCGCGAGCGTGGGGCGCATCACGTCGAAACCTAAGGAGCACGATTTCTGGTACAGGAGATCCTGTCATGAATTTCAGGCCCAAGAACCCAACCGACCTCGTCCAGAGACTGAACCAATATGAGGAGCGCCTCGCTACCATCCGGCAGAAGGAACTAAGGCTCGACATGACGCGCGGCAAGCCGTCGAGCGAGCAGCTCGATCTCGCGAAAGGTCTCGCGACAATCTTGGACGACGGCGACTACACGTCGGCCGACGGAACGGACGCGCGGAACTACGGCGGACTCGACGGGTTGCCGGAGATGAAAGCTCTGTTCGCCGAAATGCTGGACACCCGGCCGGCAAACATCATCGTGGGGGGCAACTCGAGCTTGACCATGATGCACGACGTCGTCGTGCGCGCGCTGCTGCACGGGGTGCCTGGCGGCGACGCTCCGTGGTCGAAATCGAAGATCAAGTTCTTGTGCCCAAGTCCGGGTTACGATCGCCACTTTGCGATCTGTGAGCACCACGGAATCGAAATGATCACGATTCCGCTCGGTCCGGAGGGTCCGGACGTCGAGACGGCCGCCGAGTTGGTAGCCGGCGACGCGAGCATCAAGGCGATGTGGTGCGTACCCAAATACTCGAATCCCACCGGCGCGACC